>Ga0075434_100007502_pt1 | contig 10096 bp, 8 predicted proteins | sample RhiMethybrSRZTD3_FD_75298 | JGI IMG/M metagenome (GOLD analysis project Ga0075434, IMG submission 75298) | Populus rhizosphere microbial communities from Tennessee, USA - Rhizosphere MetaG P. TD hybrid SRZTD3 | ecosystem: Host-associated > Plants > Roots > Rhizosphere > Soil | place: USA...
TCCTGTTTGCCAATTTCGCCGAGGCCGTTGCTGAGGGACGCGGCAAAGCGCAAGCCGCAAGCTTGCGCAAGACCAGGACCGATACCAAGGCCAAGCTAATTGTAGATGAGAAGACGGGGCTCATCGTGCCCACTCTGGCTGACAAACTCGGGCCGGGCCAAGTTGTGCTGGTCGAAGCAGGCGACCTGATCCCCTCCGACGGCGAGGTGATCGAAGGTATCGCTTCCGTCAATGAGGCGGCCATCACCGGGGAATCTGCCCCCGTCATTCGCGAGGCTGGCGGGGACAGGTCCGCCGTCACTGGCGGCACGCTGGTGGTCTCCGATTGGCTAAAGGTGCGCATCACGGCAGCCCAAGGCTCGACCTTTCTCGATCGCATGATTGCGCTCGTCGAGGGGGCCGAGCGCCAGAAGACGCCGAACGAGATCGCCCTCAACATCCTGCTCGCCGGCCTGACCATCATCTTCGTCTTTGCTACGGCCACCATTCCGAGCTATGCCGCCTATGCCGGCGGCGCCGTCTCCGTAGTCGTGCTGGTGGCGCTATTCGTGACGCTCATCCCCACTACGATTGGCGCGCTCCTCTCGGCCATCGGTATCGCCGGCATGGATCGCCTTGTACGCTTCAACGTGCTAGCCATGTCCGGGCGCGCCGTAGAGGCGGCTGGCGACGTCGATACGTTGCTCCTCGACAAGACCGGCACTATCACCCTTGGCAATCGGCAAGCATCGGAGTTCAAGCCGGTATCGGGCGTGACCGAGCGAGAACTTGCCGATGCGGCGCAGCTCGCCTCGCTTGCCGATGAGACCCCCGAAGGCCGTTCCATCGTCGTTCTCGCCAAGGAGAAATACGGCATCCGCGGCCGCGACATCAACGAGCTTGGCGCGAAGTTCATCCCCTTCACGGCTCAGAGCAGGATGAGCGGCGTAGAGATCGGCGACTCATGGATCCGCAAGGGCGCCGTCGATGCGATACTCGATTATCTCAAGATATCTTCGCCCAAGCCCGCGTCAGTTGGCGCTGCTGCGCGAAAGATAACCGTGAGTGCCGAGCTGACGCGCGAGGTCAACGCCATAGCCGGGTCCATCGCCCAATCCGGCGGCACGCCCCTCGCCGTCGCCAAAGATGGAAGGCTGCTCGGCGTCGTCCATCTCAAGGACATCGTCAAAGGGGGCATTCGCGAACGCTTTGCCGAGCTCCGCCGCATGGGAATTCGCACCGTGATGATCACCGGGGACAACCCCATGACGGCAGCCGCGATCGCGGCAGAAGCCGGTGTCGACGATTTCCTCGCGCAAGCAACGCCAGAGGAGAAGCTTAAGCTGATCCGCGCCGAGCAGGCCAAGGGCAAACTCGTTGCCATGGCCGGTGACGGCACCAATGATGCGCCGGCCTTGGCTCAGGCCGACGTCGGCGTCGCCATGAACACGGGCACGCAGGCGGCGCGAGAGGCCGGTAACATGGTGGACCTCGACTCCAATCCCACGAAGCTGATCGAGGTCGTGGAGATCGGCAAGCAGCTACTGATGACCCGCGGCGCGCTCACCACCTTCTCCATCGCCAACGACGTGGCGAAATATTTCGCGATCATCCCAGCCATGTTCCTCGCCTTCTATCCGCAGCTGAGCGCGCTGAACGTAATGCATCTCGCGACGCCGCAAAGCGCCATCCTCTCGGCGATCATCTTCAATGCCCTGATCATCATTGCCCTGATTCCGCTCGCACTGAAGGGCGTTGCCTATCGTCCCATCGGCGCTGGGCCCTTGTTGCGCCGGAACCTGCTGATCTACGGCGTGGGTGGGATCATCATTCCGTTCATCGGCATCAAGACGCTGGACCTCGTGGTCAACGCCTTGCATCTCGTGTGAAGGAGACGTCCATGTTGCGAGAAATTCGCCCTGCGATCGTGCTCGTGATCGCTCTTACGCTCATTACCGGCCTCGTCTATCCCCTGGTGATGACCGGCATCGCCGGCGTGCTCTTCCCCTATCAAGCGCAAGGCAGTCTCATCGAGAAGGATGGCAAGGTGATCGGCTCCGAGCTGATCGGTCAGGAATTCACAAGCGACAACTACTTCCACAGTCGACCCTCCGCCACGACAGGGCCTGACCCCAAAGACCCGTCCAAGACGGTATCTGCACCCTATAATGCTGTGAATTCGATGGGCTCCAATCTCGGCCCCACCAACAAGGCCCTCATCGACCGCGTCACCGCCGATGTGGCGAAGCTCAAGCAGGAGAATCCATCGGCGCAGGTGCCTATCGACCTGGTAACCACGTCGGGCAGCGGGCTTGACCCGGATATCTCCCCGCAAGCCGCCTATTTCCAAGTGCCTCGCGTTGCGAAAGCCCGCAACATGCCCGAAAATGCACTCCGCGATCTTGTCGGAGAGCATATCGAAGGTCGCACCCTCGGCCTCTTCGGCGAGCCGCGCGTGAACGTGCTTGCGCTGAACCTAGCTTTGGATCGCGCCGGCACGCAGTAATGGTCAGCGGCCCAAATCCCGGGCAAGGATCTAGACCTCATGGCAGACCAGCGGCGTGAGCAAGGCCACCGCCCCTCGCCGGAGGCGCTCCTCGAAAAAGCAAAAAAAGAAGAGAGCCGGGCTGGGCGGCTGAAGATTTTCCTGGGCGCCGCACCTGGAGTCGGCAAGACTTATGAGATGCTTCTGGAAGCTCGCGGCAGACTGAAAGAAGGCAAGGATGTCGTGGTGGGAGTCGTCGAGACGCATGGCCGCAAGGAGACCGAAGCCCTGCTTGAGGGCCTGGAGGTCATCCCGCGCCGTCACCTGAAATACAAGAACCGCTCCTTGGACGAAATGGACCTCGACGCGCTTCTTGCGCGCCGCCCGCAGCTCGCCTTGGTCGATGAGCTCGCCCACACCAATGCGCCAGGAAGCCGGCACCCCAAACGTTGCCTCGACGTCGAGGAGCTGTTGAACAACGGCATTGATGTCTACACCACGCTCAACATTCAGCACATAGACAGTCTCAACGATGTCGTCGCGCAAATTACAGGCGTCCGCGTGCGCGAGACGGTGCCCGACTCGATTCTTGACCGCGCCGATGCGATCGAGCTCGTCGACATTACCCCCGATGACCTCATCCAGCGCTTGAAGGAAGGGAAGGTCTATGTTCCCAAGCAGGCCGAACGCGCGCTCGAGCACTTCTTCTCGCCGGCCAATCTGACGGCTCTGCGGGAGCTTGCGCTCCGACGCACCGCGGAGCGCGTCGATGAACAGTTGCTCGCTGAGATGCAGGCGCGGGCGATTTCAGGGCCTTGGCCTGCGGGCGAACGCCTCCTCGTGTGCATCAGCGAGGACCCGCGTTCGGCTGGGCTTGTACGCTTCACCAAGCGCCTTGCTGATCGCCTACATGCCTCTTGGACCGCGCTTTATGTCGAGAGCAAGCGCAGCCTGCAATTGACCGAGGAGGAGCGGGACCGCATCGCCGACACGCTCAGGCTCGCACAAGCGCTTGGCGGAGAGCCGGTTACCGTTCCAGGTGGGGACCGTCGCATCGCCGATGATGTGATCACCTATGCGCACGCCAATAACATCACGCAAGTTATCATCGGCAAGTCCTCGCGGTCGCGCTGGTTCGAGCTAGTTCATGGCTCCGTCGTACGCGATCTCCTGCGCACCTGCGGCAATATCAGCCTCCATGTCATTGCCGGCGAGGGGCTTGAAAAGGAGGCCATCCCGAAAAAGACGGTGCGCACCGCCGAAAGGACCGAGTCCTTCGATCTTCGGCCCTACATTGTCACGCTTATCGCAGTCGCCGCGGCGGTCGGCATCGGCAAGCTCATTGAACCTTGGTTCGGCATCGAAAATATCGATCTTGTCTTTATCACCGTTGTCGTCGGGATTGCTGTCCGTTATGGGCTTTGGCCCTCGCTGGTTGCGAGCGTGGCAGCTTCGCTTTGCTATAACTTCTTCTTTTTGCCGCCGCTTTACACCTTCACGATCACCGACCCAACCAATGTCGCGGCCTTCTTCTTCTTCACGGTCATCGCCATTGTGGTGTCGAATCTGGCCGCGCGCGTCCGCACCCTTGCTGTCGCCGCCATGGCCCGGGCGCGCACGACCGACGCGCTTTACGCCTTTAGCCGCAAGCTGGCCGGGGTCGGTACCCTCGACGACGTTCTTTGGGCGACGGCCTACCAAGCGGCGTTGATGCTCAAAGTGCGAGTTGTCTTGCTCCTGCCTGGGGATGGCTCGATCGTCGTCAAGGCTGGCTATCCACCCGAGGACGTCCTCGACCAAGCAGATCTAGCGGCGGCGACTTGGGCTTGGGAGCACAATCGCCCGGCTGGCCGCGGTTCTGACACGCTCCCGGGCGCAAAGCGCTTGTTCCTTCCGATGCGCACCGGCCGAGGCGCCATCGGGATCGTAGGGATCGACAGTGACAAGGCTGGACCGCTTCTGACCCCCGATCAGCGCCGCCTGCTCGACGCGCTGATCGACCAGGCGGCACTCGCGATTGAACGAGTCTATCTTGTTGACGATCTGGACCAAGCCAAACGCAGGGCCGAGGCAGATCGTCTCCGCTCAGCACTCCTGACGTCCATCTCCCACGATCTGAAAACCCCACTTGCAGCCATTCTCGGTGCTGCGGGGACGCTTAGGGGCTTCGCGCGCAAATTGGATGACGAAGGCAAAGTCGATCTGCTTTCGACGATCATCGAGGAGTCGGAGCGCCTCAACCGCTTCATTGCCAACCTGCTCGATATGACAAGGCTCGAAGCCGGCTCGATCAAACTCAACACGTCGCCGCAGGATATCGGCGAAATCGTCGGCACAGCGCTTGAACGTGCCAGCAAGATGCTGGCGCGACACAATATCGAAGTCGAAATTGTGGCCGACCTACCCATGCTAGAGCTCGATCCCGTCCTGTTCGAGCAGGCCCTCTTCAATCTCCTCGACAACGCCGCAAAGTATGCGCCGCCTGAAACAACAGTGCGCGTGCAAGCGCAGCAAGAGGAGAACACGGTCGAGCTGAGGGTGCTCGATGAGGGCGCTGGCATTCCCCCCGACGAGATCGATCTTATTTTCGATAAGTTTCATCGCGCCCGCAAGCTTGATGAGGTTCGGGCCGGCACTGGTCTGGGGCTTGCTATTTCGCGCGGATTCATAGAGGCAATGGGCGGCTCTATCACCGCTGCAAATCGCTCTGATCGATCTGGCGCCGTATTCACGATCACGCTGCCAATCCCCAAGCCCGCCGAACGCTTGGATACTGCGGCATGAACGCAACGCCCCTCAAGGTGCTCGTAGTCGACGACGAGCCGCCGATCCGCAAACTGCTGCGGATGGGATTGGGCACTCAGGGTTTTCAGACGATCGATGCGCCTAATGGAAAAGCGGCTATCGAACTAATGGTAGAGCAACCCGATCTAGTCATCCTCGACCTTGGACTTCCGGATGTGCCAGGCCTTGAGCTGCTGCGCCAAATTCGCGCGCGGCGCGAGGATCTGCCGATCGTCGTGCTCTCCAGCCGCGGTGATGAAGCAGCCAAAGTGGAGGCACTTGATCTCGGTGCCGACGACTACGTGACCAAGCCTTTCGGCATGGAGGAGCTCTTGGCCCGCATGCGGGCGGCACTGAGGCACCAGCTGCAGGTGCATGGTGATAGACCCATTTTCCGATTGGGCGATCTGTCGGTCGATCTTGTACGCCGCATCGTCAAACTGCGCGATCAGAAGGTGAGGCTTTCCCCGAAAGAATATGAGTTATTGCGACTGTTGGTCCATAATGCTGGAAAAGTACTCACGCATAAATTTCTGCTGCGGGAGCTTTGGTCGACGCCCATTGACGCACAATATCTCCGAGTCTATGTGCGGCAACTTAGACAGAAGATCGAACCGGACCCTACGCGGCCCCAATACATTTTGACCGAAACGGGAATCGGATATCGGCTAAGGGCGCCTGACTAAACATCGGCTAAAGGTCCATGAAGATAAGTGATTTTCTCTCACCCGCTGATGTCGCGCTCGACGTCCGCGAAAGTGATAAGGCTCGCCTTCTCCAGCAGCTCTCGAGTCAGGCGGCGGCTAAGGTGGGCCTGAGCGCAAATGAGGTCTGCACTCAAATCATCAAACGCGAGGAGTTGGGGTCGACTGGCGTGGGCAACGGTGTGGCCCTTCCTCATGCGCGACTACAAGGACTAACTACGCCATTCGGCCTCTTCGCTCGTCTGCGGCACGGAATAGACTTCGAAGCCATCGACAGCCAGCCCGTCAATATCGTCTTTCTACTGTTGCTACCCGACGGGACTGGTGCCTCACAGCTTAATGCGCTTGCATCCGTCGCCCGAGCCTTAAGAGACCCAGAAACACTGCAGCGAATTCGCTCCGCCGCTGACCGCGATTCTCTCTTCCAGGCCATTGTTGATGCCTCCGCGGCTTAGAGGAGCTGCCATGTCGGCTTCTGGCAAGCCATAGAAGTACGCAGAGATGTCGCGCAATGTCCGATTTTGCCAATCAGTTATTAAAAGGCGAAATTATCCCGGTCCGAAGTGCTAAACGCTCCAGGTGTAAAGCCCATAGAGCATGAACAAGAAAACGAGAATGATTAGCCATAGATGCGTCAGGCGACCTTCCTCCTTTCCAATGCATTCCTTCTGGTGAATTTTGGCGAAGCAATAGACAAAGGTGACAGTCAGTACGTTGGCGATGAGAACGGATGCCATGGCCTGGAAGAAGGGCAACTGTTCCGTCGACGCGTTCCATGGGCTCGGTTCCTAGGACTTGCGATTGGCATCGGGGTTTGGGGTTGCTCATTTGCGCTCCGGGGATCTCGATGCCTCGCCTAAGCTCTCCGAGGATCGCTTGTCGATCGAGCTTCGACGGCTGCGGCAGCCAGTAGGCTGCTGGGATCCTGTCTTCAGCGATAACTACGAGAGCTGGCGATCCCGCGCGGACTGAGGCGGTGAAATCTGGCTGCTCAAGCTTGCTGAGGCCCACTTCGGTCATTGCCGCCAGGCCAAGTTGCCGCTTCTTACTGGCTCTTTGCTGAAGACGCGAGAGCCGTTCCTTCATGTCGACTGACCTAGCCAGAATAGCGTCCGTGCATGTCGCGACTATCAGGCGGCTCGAAGCTGCCACCGAGGTAAGAGGCGCCGCAGAGACCGTATGGAAAATTCAGAATGCTCTTGAGGCAGCCGGTGTAGAATTCATTCCGGAGGAGGCGGGGAGGGGCGCCGGCGTCCGGTTTAGACAGGCGCGAAGCAGTCGGCTTTAGCCAAGCCCGACAGATCAACCGAACTTGCAAAACGAACCCAATTGCTGCGGCACAACATCAGGATCGCGGTAAGGGGCGCACAGTGTCTATGTGCGGCTTAGTCGCCCAGCCGCGTGCAGCTCGGCGGCTCGCCGAACGCGCGCGAGTAGGCGCGGGCGAACTGGCTCGATGAGGCGAAGCCCGTGGCAAGCGCCACGTCGAGGACCGGCAGCGTCGTCTCGCGCAGCAGCTGGCGCGCCCGCTCGAGTCTGAGCCAACGGTAATGGCCGTGGATACCGTGGCCGATATGGCGCTGGAACAGCCGCTCGAGCTGGCGGAGCGAGATGCCGGCCTCGTGCGCGAGTGTCGCGCGGGAGAACGGCGTCTCGATGCTTCGTTCCATGACGCGCAGCACGTGAAGCAGCTTCTCGTCGGCCACGCCAAGCCGATAGCGAAGATCCATGCGCTGCGGGCCGAAGCCTTCGCGGATATGCGTGTGCAGGAACCACTCGCCCACTGAGGCAGCAAGCTGACGGCCGTGATCTCGCTGGATCAGCGCGACCATCATGTCCAGCGCCGAGATGCCGCCTGAGCAGGTGATGCGGTTGCCGTCGATCTCGAACAGAGACGGCACGACGGTGACGTTGGGGAAGGCCTCGCGGAACGCGGGCAAATGCTCCCAATGAAGCGTCGCTCGGCGCTCATCGAGCAGGCCAGCCTTGGCAAGCACATAAGGTCCGCCTGAGATGCCGCCGATGGTCACGCCCTTCCGCGCGAGACGCCTGAGCCAGGCGAACACCGCCTTGTCGTCGAAGATCGCGGGATTGCCGCCGGCGCAGACGAAGACCATGTCGGCGTCGCGGTCTGAGCTCGTGCCGCAATCGGGGATGATGGCGACTCCGTTGGACGCGGTCACCGGCTTGCCGCCGGGCGCGGCATGCCACCAGCGGTAAAGCTCCTTGCCGGAGAGCAGATTTGCGGCACGAAGCGGCTCGATCGCCGCCGCATAGGACATCAGGGCAAAGCCGGGCACCAGCAGGAAGCCAACTGTTTGCAGGGAAGGCTCATTCTTGCCCATGGCGCAAAACGTCAATCAAACGTCGTAAAATGTCAATCAGACCGAACGGGGCCGCGCACAATGTGGCGATGCGCTACTCGTTCGCAGGCTTGCTTGCCAATGCCGTCACCGGCAACCGCAGCTGGAAGCCGCTCTGGCGCGAGCCCGAGCCCAAGCCCTCCTACGACGTGGTGATCGTCGGCGGGGGCGGACATGGGCTGGCCACTGCGCATTATCTCGCCAAGGAGCACGACATCACCAATGTCGCCGTGGTGGAGAAGTCCTATCTCGGGTCTGGCAATGTTGGGCGCAACACCACCATCGTCCGCTCGAACTACCTGCTGCCCGGCAATCTTCCCTTCTACGAATGGTCGATGAAGCTGTGGGAAGGGCTAGAGCAGGATCTCAACTACAACACCATGGTTAGCCAGCGCGGCGTCTTGAATGTGTTCCATTCGGATCCGCAGCGGGACGCCTATGCGCGGCGCGGCAATGCCATGCGGCTGCACGGCGTCGATGCCGAGTTGCTCGATCGCGAGCAGGTGCGCGCGCTGGTGCCGTTCGTCGATTTCGACAATGCGCGCTTCCCCGTACGAGGCGGCCTATTCCAGCCCCGCGGCGGCACGGTGCGCCACGATGCCGTTGCCTGGGGCTATGCCCGCTCGGCTGACAGCCGCGGTGTCGACATCATCCAGAATTGCGCCGCGACGGGTTTTCGCATCGGCCAGGGCCGCATCCTCGGAGTCGAGACGGAGAAGGGCTACATCGCGGCGAAGAAGGTCGCGCTCACCTGCGCCGGCAATTCGACCCGCGTCGCCGCCATGGCAGGACTGCGCCTCCCCATCGAGAGCCACTCGGTGCAGGCTTTCGTCACCGAGGGCGTGAAGCCCGTGATCGACGTGGTGATGACCTTCGGCGCCGGACACTTCTATGTGAGCCAGTCGGACAAAGGCGGTCTCGTGTTCGGCGGCGACATCGAGGGCTACAACTCCTACGCCCAGCGCGGCAATCTCCCGGTCATCGAAGATGTCTGCGAAGGCGGCATGGCGCTTATGCCGGTGATCGGCCGCCTGCGCATCCTGCGCTCCTGGGGCGGACTCCTCGACATGACGATGGACGGCTCGCCGATCATCGATAAGACGTCGATCGACGGGCTCTATCTCAACGCCGGCTGGTGCTATGGCGGATTCAAGGCGACGCCCGCATCCGGCTTCTGCTTTGCCCATCTCATCGCCAAGAACGAGCCGCACCCATACGCCGCCGCCTATCGGCTCGACCGCTTCGCGCGTGGCGCGGTGATCGACGAGAAAGGCATGGGCGCGCAGCCCAATTTGCATTGAGGAACGAGGATGAGGATCAACTGTCCTTATTGCGGTGAGCGCGCGCTGGAGGAATTCACCTATCGCGGCGACGCTACCGTAACTCGGCCCGAAAGCCTCGATCCTTCGACCGAGAAAGCCTGGGTCGATTACGTCTATTTCCGCGACAATCCCGCCGGCATCCACCGGGAGCATTGGCATCACAGCCAAGGCTGCCATGCCTGGCTCGTGGTGACCCGCAACATCACCACGCACGAGATCGTCGCGGTCGAATTCGCGGGCGAAGGGGAACGCGATTAGGCATGTCCACTTCCCAGCCCAACCGTCTCGCCGAAGGCGGGCTGATTGATCGCACGCAGAAGCTTCGCTTTCGCTTCGACGGGCGGATGCTCGCCGGCTACCCGGGCGATACGCTCGCTTCGGCATTGCTCGCCAATGGCATCCGCCTGGTCGGCCGCTCGTTCAAATATCACCGTCCGCGCGGCATCCTCTCGGCAGGTT
>Ga0075434_100007503_pt1 | contig 10095 bp, 12 predicted proteins | sample RhiMethybrSRZTD3_FD_75298 | JGI IMG/M metagenome (GOLD analysis project Ga0075434, IMG submission 75298) | Populus rhizosphere microbial communities from Tennessee, USA - Rhizosphere MetaG P. TD hybrid SRZTD3 | ecosystem: Host-associated > Plants > Roots > Rhizosphere > Soil | place: USA...
GTTTCCTTGCGCCCAATCATCGCGGCGCTGATCGCCAGCACAATGCCGACCACCAGCAGTCCGGCGGCGATGATGCCCATCGCCGCAATGCTTCCGACCTGCGGCTCAAGCCAGAAGAACAGCGTGATCAGTCCCGCCACGAGCGCCATCAGCCCGAGGATCGCGGCGCCCACGCCAAGAGCCGACGCGATCGCCATCTGGATGGCGACCGCCTTGCCCTGTTGCATCAGGCTTTGCGCCTGACCCTCGATCCGGCTCCGGAGCGCCTCGAGCTTCTGCTCGATCCCGGTGATCTGGAGGATGCTGTGCAGCATCAGCTTCGGCCGCCACGCCCGATCAGACCGATGACAACACCGACGAGCACCGCGCCCGCGATGGCGCCGAGCGGGTTATTGCGACCCATCCGCTCGAGCTCGGATGCAAAGGTTTTGGCCTGCTCGGATGCCGCACTCGCAAGGTCGGAGGCCTTGTTGGCAACATCGGTCGTCGCCTTCTTGGCGCTGTCGAATGCGTCGCTGCCGGTCTTGGAAACGTAGTCCGTCACCGTGTCCTTGAGTGCATTGAAGTCGGCGCGCAGCGTGTTGAGATCGGCATTGATGTCGCCGGTGGTGCTGCGCCCGGACGATCCAGTAGAGCCGGTCTTGTTGTCGTTGCCATATCCTGAGCGCTGATCGGCTTGGATATTCATCGCATACTCCTGTGAGCGTAATTGCGCGGCCTGATGGCGGCCGCCTGCCGGTTGGAACGACTTTCGTCACCCCTAAAACGCGCCAGCGGGAACCGAGTTCCATCGAAATTGTTAATGCGCCGGGGCAAATTGAGAGAGCGCCATGTGGGTAGGGACTTCATCGTCGAACGTCGTCAATGCGGCGTCCGCGCTGATTATCGCGGCTTTGGTCATCGCGGCGCTCATCCTTGGGCGCGATTTTCTACTGCCGCTGGCGCTGGCCACGCTGTTGAGCTTCGTGTTGCAGCCTGTGGTGCGATGGCTGGAAGATTATAAGCTTCCCCGGCCGATCGGTGTCGCGCTGGTTGTGCTCTCGCTGATCGCGACAACAATTGCGGCAGGCGCGTTCCTCACGAAGGAAGTAGCGGGGTTTGCTGAAGAGCTGCCGCGTTACCAGGAAAATCTTCGTACCAAGATCCGGGACGCCACAGGCACACTCGGGAGCGTCGGAATTTGGCGCACCGCAACCGAAGTGCTGCGCAATGTGGAAGGCGAGTTCAAACAGCCGCAACCCAGGGGCGGTGAGCCGGTCAAGGTCGAGGTTCAGAATGAGTCATCGAGCCCGTTCCTGGTTTTTGCAAAGTATCTGCAGCTATCGATTTCACCCTTGACGTCAGCTGCTCTCACGCTGCTGTTCACGATTTTCATTCTGCTGCAATATCATGACCTGCGAGACCGGATCGTGCGAGTGATGGGGCCGACAGAGATTGGTCGCTCCGCGCAGGCGCTCAATGATGCGGCCCTGGAGCTTGTTCACTTCTTCCGTCTGCAGCTCGGTCTTAATCTCAGCTTCGGCATCGTTATTGGTCTTTGCCTGTGGGCGATCGGGCTGCCGAACGCCCCGCTCTGGGGCACAATTGCCGCGATCCTGCGCTTCGTGCCATATATCGGCGGCATATTGTCCGCCCTCCTGCCCATGGCGCTCGCCGCCGCGGTCGAGCCCGGTTGGACTCAGCTGATCCTCACCGCCGCACTGTTTGGCGTTGCCGAGGGTGTCACGGCGCAGGTGATTGAGCCGCTCTTGTTCGGGTCGAAGACGCGGGTATCTCCGCTTGCCGTCCTCCTTTCCGCGGCGTTCTGGACTGCGATCTGGGGACCTGTCGGACTGATCCTCGCCATGCCGATTACGATTTCGCTGGTGGTCTTTGCCGAGCATATACCAATGCTCTCTTATGTCGGTGTTCTTCTGGGCAACACGCCGGCGCTCAGTCCGGAGCAACGGCTCTATCACCTGCTGCTGGCAGGGGATGCGTCCTCGGCGGCAGAGGAGATGGAGGATTGGCTGGAGGAGGATCGCCCATTGCTTGAGTACCTGGATCAAGTAGCCATTCCTGCTCTCTCGATCGCGGCCAACGACACCACACGCGAGGTCCTGCAGCCGGACCAGCTCGACAAGTTGAAAGACGCTGTGAACGAGTACGTGGAGCTGGCGGAAGATCTGGTCGAGCAGCGGCTCGAACAGCAGGAAAAGGAAGGGCAGGTGGCGCAGCCTGCATGCGCGGCATTCGTCCTCCCTGCGCGAGGCGCTTTTGACCACGCTGCCGGCAAGCTGGTGGCGTTCGTGGGCCGGTTGGAAGCGCGCGTCGATGTGATGCTGGCATCAGGCGGCGGTCTGATGGGTATCAATGCTGCTCTTCAGAACAAAAGTGCGCACAAGTTTCAATATGCGGCTGTTCTGTCCGTTGGCGAGGCTACTCCGTCCCAGTTGCGACTCCTCATCCGGCGCCTGAACCGCGCATTCTCTCTGCCGATTGGCATCTTGATTGGAAAAGACCACGATGACGTTTCGCGGGCGGCAAGCGAGCCATTCGCACAGGCGAATGTGTTTTCTTCAGCCAAGGCGTTGCTTGACAAGATCAGGGCGAGCGCAGCGTCGCCATCCGCGCCATCCTCTGCCGCTGCGACGCGCAAGCCGGTTGCGTCAGTGGCGCGCTGAGATTGTGCTTGAACGAGTTCCCTCGAGCACTTTGTTCCCTCACATCGCAGTAGCCGCAATCTTAGGAACCGCGATCCTTGTTCCCGCATTGGCAAAGGACGGGTGAAGCAACTGGAAGGATATCAAATGCGACGGCGAATCATGGCAATCACTGCTGCGCTGCCCTTGCTGGTGGCGGGCGCGCTGACTGCGTCAGCTCAGACGCAGACTCCACAGGAGCCACGTGGCGAAGAGTCTAGCCAAAGCGCGACACCGCGCGGGCAGCTCAATCCAACGCCGAGCGAGGATCGCGCACAAAGGTCTACTCAGGGCCAGGGTACACGTGGCGCGGGCCCCGAACGGCAGCAGCCTATGCCGCAGGAGCCGCGGGGAGAAGACTCCTCGCGCAGCGCCTATCCTCGCGGTGAGCAGCCGCGATAGCGAAAGCTGGCTCGCAACGGCCAAAGGGCGGCCCGGTGGGGCCGCCCTTTTCGCTGCCGGCTGACGCCTATGTGCGCGCGGCACATCCGCGATTTTAGCCCTTCGCCTCACCCACCGTATCCGCCATCGTGGCCCCGCGCGCTCCCAATGGCTTCGGGCGGCCCTCGGTCGTGTCCGCGGCGGTCTGGTGCTCCATCTCAGAGTTCAATTCGGCTCCCAATAAGATGACGATCGTGGTCATCCACATCCACACCATCAAACCGATCGCTGTGCCTAACGTGCCGTAGGTCGCGTCGTAGTGCGCATACTTCTCCAGGTAAAGTGAGAGCGCGGCCGAGGCTGCGATCCACAGGACGCTGGCGACCAGGCTTCCGACGCTCACCCATTTCCACTTCGGCTCGCGCCGGCTGGGGCCGTAACGATAGAGCACCGCGAGGCCCACGATGAGGCCGAGTGTGAGGATGGGCCAGCGGCCGTATTCGATGAGCAGGTTGGTGAGGCGGCCAAGCCCAAGGCTCTCCAGCAGCAGTGGCAGCGCCACGACAGCTCCGATCGCAAACAGCAGCGACAGAATGGCGCCCACCGTGAATGCGAGGGCCACGAGGTTGAGCTTGAAGAAGCCGCGCTTCTCCTCTTCCTCATAGACAATGTTGAGCGCGTCGATCAGCGCCTTCATGCCCGCATTGGCACTCCAGAGCGCAATCCCAAGTCCGATGACAAAGCCGAATCCCAATTGGGTATTGCCCTTGGATACGACGCGGCTGATCTGCTCATCGACGATAGTGACCGCGGCAGCGGGCATCATGGTTGTCAGAAAGGCCAGATGATCCTGGATAGTCGAGGACTGTGCGAACAAACCATAGAGAGACACCAACGCCGTGATGGCCGGAAAGAGCGCGAGGAGAGCGTAGAAGACCACGCCGGCTGCGATCGACAGGATCCGGTCCTCCTGCACTTGCTCGTAGGTTCGCCACAGCACGTCGCTCCATCCACGCCACGGTATTTCACCGGGTTTGGTCGCCTCACGGCCGCGACCAGGCTCGGCGGCGCGGCTTATTTGGACGACGGCCGGCTCTTGCCGGCTCGAGTGGCCGCCGAACGCCACGGAAGGAGGCTGCTCCACCGCCTCCTTGCGCGGCAGGATTGCGTTCAAAACCGTGTAGCCGAGCACGACGCCAAGGTCCGTGACAGTGAGGGCGGCTTTTGCTGAAGGCCTCATGGCGTTTTTATCCATCCGTGGAACGGTGCCTGTTAACGCTAAGAGGTCATGTTTCTGTTCCATCGTTTGGAACCACTGCCGCTCACGATCATTCCCTCTGGCAAATGGAGTTCAGAGGGAGCTTGCAATGGCTGATGGCAGTGCTGGGACCGGTATTCTGGGCGTGCTTGTAGGCGCCGTGCTGGTCATCGTCGTGGGAGCGGCCGTGCTGATGGCGACCGGCCAACTCGGCAATTCGGGCCCGAGCCTGACCATCAAGTTGCCTGGCTCAAAGTAAAGCGAGGGACCTGAGGAGGTTCACATGAACGGTGTTATCTATCTCGTCGGCTTGGTCGTCATTGTCTTGGCGATCCTTTCACTGCTCGGGCTTCGCTGAATTGATCAACAATGCACACCACGAGATACAAGGATCACCGATGTCAGGACTGCTCTGGATCATACTGATCGGCTTCGTGGCGGGGATCATCGCCCGGATGGTTTCACCCGGGCCCAATAAGCCTGCCGGTTTCATTCTCACCACCGCCCTCGGCATCGCCGGGGCATTTTTTTCAACCTGGGTCGGGCAGACCATTGGTTGGTATCGACCCGATCAAGGCGCCGGCTTCATCGCCGCGACGCTCGGCGCGATTGCGGTACTTTTTGTTTGGAACCGTTTGGTTGCAAACGGGGTCATCGGCGATCCTGGCGTCAATCGTTAGCGAACAGGCGCCTCTCCTTCGACGCGGCTCGGACCAGCGACCGCCACCCATGAATTGGCAGCGGCTTTCGAAGCCGAAAATTCGAGCAGCAAAAAAGGGTGGTCTCTTGCGAGACCACCCTCCGGCACGCCTGGGGGCACGCCTACTGGAGGCGGTTAGACCTCCAGCACCGCGACGATGTGATGGTTGCGATCCACAATGATGATCTCGTCATTGTAGACGAAGTAGAAATACCCGCGCCAATCAGGATAGTACTCGATCAGCACCGGCGGCAGCTCCACCACTCGAACCGTCGTTGGCACGACCGTGCCGACCGAGATCCTGAAGTTGACGCTGGTCACCCTCGGCGCACTGCCGCCGCGCAGCACGGTCTCGCGCACCTTGGTCTTCTGCTCGACGGTTAATGTCTTATGGCCGCCGGCGTCGCCTGTCCGCTGCTGCCCGCGATCGGCGTCCTTGCCGCGCTCGTTACGCTCACCGCGCTGTGCATCCTTACCTTCATTGCGCTCACCGCGCTGTGCGTCCTTGCCTTCGTTACGCTCACCGCGCTGTCCATCGGTGCGCTCATTCCGCTGAGCGGCGTCGTTACGCTCGCCCTTGCCCTTCGGCTCGCCACGCTGCTCCTTCTGGGTTTCCTGCTTGCCCTGCTGCTGCTTGCCCGAGCCCTCGCGCTCCTGAACCTGCGCGCCCTTCTGCGAGCCGTTCTCGCGCCGCTCGCCTCTCTGAGGCTCACCTTTCTGCGGAGCCTGTTTACCCTGCTGTCCCTCGTGCTGTTGTGACGGGGCAGGCGCGCCTTCGCCGCCTTTCCCAACGCCCTGAGCCGCGGCGAAGACTGTACTTGCAAGCAAGACAGATGCCGCGGTTGCGAGAATTGAACGTGTTCGCATTAAGAATCTCCTCTGGTGTTTCTCTCCCCGATGCGTGGCAAGAAACACATAAGTGGTGCGATTGTTCCTCTTCTCCGCAGTGTCGACACAAATTGCCGAGTTCAAACGCGGGAACTTTTTCGATAGTCCGTCGTTAGCGATGGCAATTCGGAGTTGCGCGATTCGTTGAATCGAATTTCGCTATTACCGGATGCGTCCAGAGGAGAAGACCAATGTCACTCGGCACTATCCTGCTCATCATTCTCATCTTGCTGCTGGTCGGCGCGCTCCCGACGTGGCCATACAGCGGCGGATGGGGTTACTACCCATCCGGTGGTCTCGGCCTCGTTCTGGTGATTGTGCTCATTCTTCTTCTTCTTGGGAGAATTTGACGAAGCCTCTGCAAAGACGATCGAGCGCTGTCACGAATAGCGCTCGCGCTTTGCATCGGTCGTCTCAAGTATCAAGCCGTGTGTGTTGGGAACCAAACATCTGCGTGCGACTTGATAGGCCATCTACTCATACAGGAGACTCCCAATGAAGAAATCACTGTTGGCAGGCGTCGCCCTGCTTGCCGGCACTTGCTACGCCATGGCTGCGGACTTCTACGTGGTGCAAGACACCGCGTCGAAGCAATGCCGTGTGGCCGAGCAGCGTCCGACGGGCCCGGCGGTCGTCATCGTCGGTGCGGAACGCTCCTACCCGTCGCAGGCCGAGGCTGAAGCTGCGCTCAAGGCATCGAGCATGTGCAATCAATCGGCGCAGGCTCCGACCGGCAACCCGACGGCGCAGGCTCCGACCCCTGCACCGACCCCTCGTACCACCACAACCGTCGGGGTCGGTGGCGACACGAAGATCATGACGGACGTTCCTGCGAACTCCATGCCGGTGACCAATTACTACAAGCAGAACGTCTACGATCCCAGCAACAATAAGATCGGCGATGTTGACGACGTGTTGCTCGGCGCCGATGGCAAGATCAACGCACTGGTAATCGGCGTTGGCGGTTTCCTTGGCATTGGCGAGAAGCACGTGATCGTGCCCTTCACCGCGGTGAAGGCTGACCGCAAGGATAACAAGTGGACGCTTGTGATGAGCTCCTCGAAGGACGAGCTCAAGTCTGCGCCTGGCTTCAAGTACGACCGGACCAATTCGGTGTGGGTCAAGGATACTCAGGGCTAACGGCGCTCATTCTTCCAACCGGCACGCGCAGCTTCGCGCGTGCCGGACTGTGCGTGAACCAAAGCGGCTGTCTTCTCATTGTTTTCAATCAGATTTTTGCTTTCAATCAGATTTTGCCTTGCGATCTCATTGCCATCGGCAAGTTGTTCACGCGTCAGCAAGTCAGTCTGTATGAAAACGTCGGCAAGTCCATCAATATGAAAACGACGTCAGGTGGGGGCGCCTGCGATGGCTGAGTCAAGCGACAAATCCTTAAAAGAGAATCCCCCAAAAGAGGATCTCCCGAAAGACGACATCAACGAAGTCATCGTCGATCTGGACCCCAGTGACGAAAATTCCAACAAGATCAAACGGCGGCTTCTCGTTCGACGCTTCTGGCAGAGCGCATTCGGGTTCTGGAGCAAGAGGCGTGGTGAGCGCCGTGCATGGCTTTTAACGGGCTTGATACTCGTTCTGATCCTGTTCAACCTTGCCGCCTCCTACGGCATGAATGTCTGGAATCGTGAGATCTTCGACGCGCTCGAGAAACGCGATTCCGGCAGGGTTCTGTTTATCGCGCTGATCTACTTCCCGCTACTTGCAGCCAGCGTCTGCGTTGCCATTGCGCAGGTCTACGGCAAGATGACGATGCAACGGCGCTGGCGCGCGTGGCTCACTCGGCATCTGCTGGATCGCTGGCTCAGGAATGGTCGTTACTATCAGCTTCATCTGGTAACGGGAGATCACCAGAATCCCGAGTATCGCATCGCCGACGACGTGCGGCTCGCTACCGAGGCGCCGGTTGATTTCTCTGTAGGGCTGACCAATGCCGTCCTCTCGGCCCTGATGTTCATCGCGGTGCTGTGGACCATCGGCGGATCGCTCACAGTTGAAATCGGCGGCACCACCATCACGATCCCAGGCTTCCTGGTGCTCGCGGCCGTGATCTACGCCGTCTTCGCAAGCGGGTTCATGACATGGATCGGGAGGCGCTTCGTCACTGTCGCGGAGCAGAAGAATCAGGCTGAGGCCGAGTATCGTTACACACTCACCCGGCTGAGCGAGAATGGCGAGAGCGTCGCGGTGCTGGGCGGCGAGGACGAGGAGCGCGCCAGTGTCGATGAATCGCTCAGCACGGTGTTAGGGCGATGGCGTGATATTGCGGTTCAGACGATGCGGACGACCATCGTGTCGCAAACTTCAAGCTTTATCGCGCCGGTTCTGCCGATCCTTCTTTCCGCGCCAAAATACCTGAATGGCTCGATGACGCTCGGCGAGGTCATGCAGGCGGCATCCGCCTTTACGATCGTGCAGGCGGCCTTCAACTGGCTCGTCGACAACTATCCGCGGCTATCGGATTGGACCGCCTCGGCTCGCCGCGTTTCCTCGATGATGGTGTCGCTCGATGCGTTGGAGCGGGCGGAGGGCGGCGAAGGGGTTGAGCGCATCGAGCGCGGCGAGACGGAAGGCTTTGCGCTGCGGCTGCGCGACCTCTCGGTCATGCTTGATGACGGCACGGCCGTGGTCAAGGACGCCGAGGTGGTGGTCATGCCGGGCGAGCGGGTCCTCATCGCTGGCGAGTCGGGAACGGGAAAGAGCACGCTGGTTCGCGCCATCGCGGGCTTGTGGCCCTGGGGCAAAGGTCAGGTCGAGACGGGCCGTGGACTGAAGATATTGCTCATGCCGCAGCGGGCCTATGTGCCCGTCGGCACGCTGCGAAGGGCTGCGACCTATCCCGAGCCGCCCGAGAGTGCGAGTGACGAGGACATTCAGCGGGTGCTGAAAATGGTCGGCCTCGGTCATCTTGCCGATCGGCTGGACGATGACTCTGCTTGGGATCGCACGCTGTCAGGCGGCGAGAAGCAGCGTCTCGCGTTCGCGCGGATATTTCTGCACCAGCCGGATATCGTGGTGCTTGACGAGGCAACGTCGGCGCTCGACCCGGACAGCCAGGATAAGCTGATGGAGCTGCTCACCCAGGAGCTGGCTTCGCTAACCGTTGTGAGCGTTGGGCATCGGCCGGAGCTCGAAGCATTCCACAGTCGCAAGATCGTTCTCGAGCGCAGGCGAGGTGGGGCGAAGTTCGTGACCGACATTCAACTGACGCCGAAGCCGCGCGGTCGGCTGATCCGAGATTGGCTGCGCTTCCGCATCAGCCCCAAGGCAGCGGCCTGAGCGGGGCGGGAGTCCGCTTCAGCGGAAAATTTCAATTCACATTCGCCTGCGATTTGGAACTTTCGCTGATGTCGGGCGTTGTTCCGCAGAAGGAAAAGGAGAGTGTTATGGGTCTTGGTAAGGGTGCGCTGTTGTGGCTGCTTGGAGTGCCAATTCCGATCATTATTTTGTTGATTTTGTTCTGGCGTTAGACGCCTAGGACGTTTGATGGCGTGTGGGTGAGCAGCGCGGACCAGTGGTCCGCGCTGCTTGTTCTTTCATGACGAAATTGTTGCTGGAGAGCAGCGCGTTTAGCTGTGGAGAACCCTCCGTCTTGCCGGAACCAGCGCGATAGCCATGGGTTGCCGATGCGGAAGGGTGGACGCGGGAGGACGGCTTATGGCGAGCTCCTTTATCGGGATCAACACTGCTTCAGACGAGACCTTGATGCGATGTGCCGCCCGCAGGGATGAGCGGGCGATGAGAATCCTTTTCGCGCGCCACCATCGGCGGATTTTCCTGTTCCTTATTCGGGTCGTTAAAGATGAGACGCTGGCCGAGGATGTCGTCAGCGAAGTGTTCCTGGACGTGTGGCGCAAGGCGGAAAGCTTCAAGCAGCAGTCCGCCGTGTCCACGTGGCTGATCGCGATCGCACGCCATAAAGCACTGACCGCGCTCAGTCGGCGTTCGGAAGTTGGACTCGATGATGAAATGGCCGCGACGCTTGTCGATCCCGAAGCCGATCCTGAACGGGCGCTGCAGGAGAAGGACCGCAGCAAGGCGCTCGGACAGTGCCTCGCTCAGCTGTCGCCGGAGCATGGTCAGATCATTAATCTCGTTTACTACCGCGAAAAGTCGATCCGTGAGGTCGCTGAGATCGTCGGTGTCCCGGAACCCACGGTGAAGACGCGCAT
>Ga0075434_100007504_pt1 | contig 10095 bp, 10 predicted proteins | sample RhiMethybrSRZTD3_FD_75298 | JGI IMG/M metagenome (GOLD analysis project Ga0075434, IMG submission 75298) | Populus rhizosphere microbial communities from Tennessee, USA - Rhizosphere MetaG P. TD hybrid SRZTD3 | ecosystem: Host-associated > Plants > Roots > Rhizosphere > Soil | place: USA...
TCGGCTGCGAGTTGACGCCGTTCGCGTTGACGATGCGGCCGATGACAAGACCGCTGACCGGCGAGCCGTCCGGGTTCTTTGCGATCGGCACGATCACCCAGTCGTTGTCAGGACCCGGGGCCGTGCGGCCGGAGTTGTCACCCTGCCATCCGGTGCTCAATCCGATATCGCCATAGCCGCGCTCGATCGGATTGATGGTGATGCGTCCGCCGCGGTTCGGCACGTCCTGCCACAGCAGGTGACTTGCCTTCGACATGTCGACCGGCTTCACCAGATAGAAGCTGACGATGTATTCGACCTTGCCGTCGGCGTTTCGCGGCGCAAGTTTGATGTCGGTGATGATGGCGTTGCGCGGGTCGTTCGGATCGAGCTCGCCGATCGCGCGGCCGGCAAGCGTCTCGTACTGACCTGCGGAGCCGAAGGTCGCGCCGTCGAAGGCGGGCGACACCTTCTTCTCGATGACGATCTTCTTGACGCGCGCGTCCACGGTCGACGGAAGCGCGAGGAGCGCGAGGATCAGGCCGAAACTGACGTAGCGCATTTCAATCTCCTGTACGGCCGACCGGTCGAGCCGGCCCGCGCGATTCTAGCTCATTGCGGCCACAGCCAGCCGAACGCCGTCCCTGTAACAGCGCCGTAGATCGCACTGTCGAACAGCGACTTCAGTGTCGTAGCCCAGCTGCGCCGGGACCATATGGACATCTGCGGCAGCGCACCGCCATAGGCGAAGAATCCAATAACCAGCACGATGTGAAACACGTACGAGAAGGGCTGACCGGGTCCGATGATGTACCACGACAGCCAGCCGAGGCAGCTGCTGACAACGACGCAATAGGCGAACCACATGGCGAGGGACGGTCCCATCGACGGCGCGGCGCCCGGCGCGAGTGTCATCAATGCGAGCGGACCCTTTGCCGCTTTGGCGATGAACGCGGGATCGCGCATGCCGGCCGGCCCGCCGGGGTGCGGCACGGCGTAATCACCAGGCATGAGCGCCGCGCGGTTCAGCGCGTCCAGAATCGCATCTTCTTTGTCGCCCGGCAGCTTACGGATGTCGGTGCGGTGATACGGCAGCACCATGTGCAGGATGGAGCTGGTGACAAACACGCCAACGGCCGCGGTGAGGATGCCAAGCCACAGGGACATCATGCGCTACTCCTCGTTCAAACAACCGACATCCTACTTGCCGAATTTCTCCTGCAACACGGGCCAGGCCGTCGTCCAGCGCAGCTCGCCGTAATATTGCGCCGCGCGGTCCGCGCTCCCGTACTCGTAGCTCTGTTCGTCCGTTCGATTGTCGATGTGCCGCAGATTATCCGCCCCGAGTGCCTGGTGCGCGAACTCGTGGACCGCTGCCCTGCCGGTGCCACGACCGATGGCGTTCGAGATGCGCCAGGCGATCACCGCGGACGTGGTGAGCACGGTCGCAATCGCAACCGCGCCGATCACCACGTTTGCCGGCACGCGAAGTCGCATGCTGCTTATGCGCGTTTCAATGCCAGATACGCGAACCTCGACAAACGCCGCTCGCGCGATAGCGTACAGACCGCGTCGAGAAATCGTTGCAGACCCTCGAACGCGCCCTCGCCTTCGATTGCGACGAGCGCCTCACGCCGCCGCGCGCGGGCATCCCGCCATCGCGCTGACACCAACGCCTCCGCGTCGGTAACGTCGCGCGCCTCCTGCACGACAAATCCAGCCGCACCGAGCAACCGCTCGTTGCATCCCGCGGGAACAAACAGATAGAAGCCGATGGAGCTGCGGATACGAATCTCGTCGCTGGTAACCGGTCCGGTGACGACGATCGGATCGGTGAAGAGGACGCGTCCACCCGGCTTGAGCACACGGTGCCAGTCGGCGAACAGGCCTGCCCGATCCGGCAGATGGTTGATCGCGTCGTTGCAGAAGATGGCGTCGAACGCGGCATCGGAAAACGGCAGCCGCGTTCCCGCGTCAACCCGCTGGAACGTCACGCGCGATGACAGACCTTCGCGCGATGCGGCGGACGTTGCAGCCTCGATACCGTGAGCGTTGATGTCCACACCGACGGCCGATGCACCGGTCTCGGCAGCAAGACGACGTGTCATGCCGCCGGTTCCACAGCCCACTTCGAGCACGCGGCTGTCCGCATCGAGACGCAGCAGGCGGAACCACTCGCGCGCTTCAGACAGCGTGATCCAGCTTGATTGCCCCAGGTCCTCGTCGTACGTCTCACGCCGAACATCGGTCTGGACCGTTGCCGCCAGATGCCCGTAATGCGTGTCGTACAGATCGACGTCCTTGCTCATGCCGGTCAGAACCTCACGCCTGCTCCTGCCGAGAACCGGAAATCGTGGCTGTAGAAATCCTCCTGCGCGACGACGCCGCCGGTGCGGAAGGACGGGCCAGGATATTTCAGCATCCGATCGCCGGCATCGACGCGAAGCACGGTGCGCGAGCCGGCAAACAGCTCGACGCCGCCGCCCGCGTCGAGCGCGAATAACGTACGTCCCGCCGCCAGCTGACATGAGAGCGGCGGCGGGAAGATGAGAATGCAGACCGTCGGTTGGCCGCGGAAGTTCAGAAAGCCGGGACGAAGCTTCGCGAATGGACGCATCGGCCCGATCCGCGGACCCGCGGTCACGCCGAACAATCCTTCCGTGCGGCTGCGGCTGAACGGCGCGCGTTCACCCAGTTGGTCCGGGAAGAAATTGACCTCTGCGTCGACGCCGATCAGAGCGGCTGGCGTCCAGGTAAACCGCACGCCCACGCCCTTGTCCGTCGCGGCGAACTCGCTCGATCGCGCCGCCACAAACTGCGCGGCGACTTCCGCCTGCCCCTGCGCCGCCGCCGGTACGGCAAAGCACGTCAGCAGAACGACGATGACGACGATCACACGGCGCCGATCTGCTTCAGCAGGCTGAGCATGTCCGCGTCTCGCCAGTGATCGCATACCTTCCCATCGCGCAGATGAAAGATATGCGTCTCGGAAATGGTGTACTCCTTACCCGTCGCCGGCACGCCCATGAAATCACCGGTGTGGCGCGCGTGCGCGGTCACGCGCATGGCGACCTTGTCTTCTTCGGCAACCACGTCGTCGATTTTGAAGCTGACGTCGGAGAGGCCGGCGTGAACGTGCCGGATCGCCTGTTTCAGCGGCTCGATGCCTGCTGGCATCTTTCCCCAGCTGTGGGGAGTGAAATCGTTGGTGACCAGCTTGTCGACGGCATCGGCGTTGCCTTTGACGAAGACCTCATCTATGAACCGCCGCACCGCGACTTTGTTTTCCTGAACGCCCATCCGGGCATCTTACGCGGATTCTGTAAACACGTCCCGCGCGGCGGTCACGCCGTTGAGTGCCGCGGGAAATCCGGCGTAGATCGCCATCTGTTCGAGCACGTGCACGATCTGCTGACGCGTCGCGCCGGCGGCCAGCGCCGCGCGCAGATGGTTTTTCAGCGCCGCGCGCTGCGTGCCGATGGCCGTCAGCAGCGCGACGGTGGAGAGCTCGCGCGTGACCGGATCGAGCGGACCCTGACCGTCCACGCCGCCGCCTGACGGCCGCACGTACGCGCGCGCGATGCGCTTGACCTGGTCGACTTCCCCCTGCCGCGCGCCCACGTGCAGCGCCGCCTCGACGTGCCACTTCAGCTGCGGCTCGGCGCCCAGTGCACTGAGCGCCGCCACGGTGCACAGCTCGCGCGTTCTCAAATCGAGGCCTGGACGCGATAGCACCTCGCCGAACGCAAAGTCGATCGCAAACTTCACGAGGTCGGGAGCGATATCCGCGGCGGCCACAATTGGCGCCGCGGCATCCGGACCTCCAAGGCGCTCGAGCGCCCGCAGGCCCACCTCGTGCCGGTCGGAGCTCACTTCGTCGTTGCCGTGTGCGTGACTGTCTGATCTTCCAGCGGAATCGTCACGACGATGCGATCGGCGATGTTGTGCGTGATGTGTCCCTTGCCGGTTGTGTCCTCGATGAGATTGATGTTGCCCGCTTCGATCGGGACCTTCTGGCCGTTGGCCACTTCGAGCTCGGCGCGCCCGCTCAGTGTGATCACGAACTGGCGACGCGGGCCCACATGCCAGTCGCCCGCCGGCGCCGCCGGCCGGCTGCTGAATTCCACCCCGGTCGCTTTCATGGTGGAGGTCCCATTCGACGTCAGCTTCATTTCGACCCGTTCGGAATGCGTCAGGCCATCGGTGCCCGTGTAGATGCGCGTCATCATGATCGGCTTGCGCGCCGCCTGCGCGGAGACGACGTCCTGTTCACCGCGTACGCTCCATCCAAGGCAGAATGCCGCCACCAGGGCTAGACCGGTCAACAGTCGGCTTCTCATACGTCCTCCATCTACTGACACAACGCGACGACACAGATTGACAGGATATTTCGGTTCTCCGGTGGAACGGGAAGCCCACGTTCCTTCATCAGCCGGCGGATGAGCGCGGCCGTCTCGGGGTAAGCGGTGGCCGACTGCACGCCGACGCGCACCAGACCTTCGGCATAGTCGAGCGCCTGCCAGGTGTGGCCGGCGGCGGCGGAGCCGAGCTTGTCGGTGTCGCGGCTGCCCCGGTCGTTGATCTCGAGCTTCGCGCCGCGATCGACGAGCAGCTGCACGGCGGCGTTGCGCCCCTTCAGCGCGGCGCCCATCAGCGCGGTGCGCCCTTCGCTGTTGGCATAGTTTGGATCGAGGCCAAGATCGAGCAGCATGCGAAGGGCCTCGACGTTCTCCTGCGGCGATCGCTCGTAGGTGACGCCCTCCACCCAGCCGATGCCGCCGGCGGCGGTCAACGCGTTGTCGCCGTTGGCGGTGACGAGCGTCGGATCCGCCTTGTACTCGAGCAGCAGCTTCATCAGCTCGGTGTCGCTCGACTGCGCCGCGCGGATGAAGGGGGTGGCGCCATCCTCGAAGAACCATTGCATGGTGAAGATGGTTCGCGTCAGCGTATTGTCGCGAACGCGCGCGTTCGGGTTCGCGCCATGCTGCAGCAGCGAGCGGATGATCTCGAGGTGATCGAGATCCGGCTTCGGAACGGGATAGTCGCCTCCCTCGATGTTGCGGTTGTCCGTGGCCAGATACAGAGGTGTCCACCCGCCTTTGTTGGCGAGGTTCACGTCGGCGCCGCGGTCGATGAGCATCTGGGCGAGCGCGTAGTTGCGGTTGTTGATCGCCGTCAGCAGCGGCGTCCAGCCGTACTCGGTCGTCTGGTTGATCTTCGCGCCGTGTCCGACGAGCGCCTTCGCCGACTCGATGTCGCCTTCGCGCGCGGCGAAGACGAGCGCGGTGAGTCCACCGCCCCCGCTGCCCACCAGACCTGCCTGCACGGCGACGTCGTCACCGTCTACGGAGGGATCCGGCGCCGTGCCGGAGGTGTTCTGGCCGACGCCAGCCGGCGGCGCGCGCCGCTCGATGGCCACTTGCTCGTCGTAGGTACGCCCCGCGGCGGCCGCGCGCTGGCGCCGCGCACGTGCCTCCTGCACGGCACGCACGTTCACGCGCGGCGCCATGTAGTTCCGCGGCAGTCCCGCGGGGCCTGACGTCAGACCTGGATCCGCGCCGGACGCGAGCAGCGCTTCGACCGCCTCGGGATGCCGCTGCTCCGCCGCCCACATCAACGCCGTCGTGCCGCGCAGCTCTTCGCGCGCGTTGACGTCCACACCAGCGGCGACGAGCCGCCGGATCAGCGCAACGCTGCCGTTACGCGCGGCAAACATCAGCATCGTTTCGCCGTTGGGGCCGCGCTCCTTTGCATCCGCGCCCGCCTGCAGCAGTCGCTCGACAATCGGCAGGTCGCCGTACTGACATGCCATCGCCAGCGGCGTCACCCCTTCGCGATTCGCCGTGTGTACGTTCGCGCCGCCGGCGATCAGCCGATCGACCGCCTGCAGGTCGCCACGATAGACCGCCCAGTGCAGCGGAGTCGCACCATCGTCCGAGCGGCGCTGATCCTGCGGGTCCGCGAACGCCAGCGCCCCGCAGGCAACGAGCACGAACGCGAGCACGAGCGGCTTCACAGGCTGGCGAGTCTCCCCGTGCTGTCGCCCTGCACGTCCTTCTCGATGCCGTACATGTCGAGAAGGCTGAGCAGCAGGTTTCCGGTCGTCACGCTCTTCCGCTCGTAGTGCAGATGCCGGTTGCCTTGCAGCTTGCCGCCGGCGCCGCCGACGAGAATGTGCGGCACGTCGTAGTGCTGATGCTGATTCGAGTTGCCCATGTTGGTGCCGTAGAGAATCAGCGAGTGATCGAGCAGGGTGCCGTCGCCTTCCGGAATCGAGCGGAGCTTCTGCGCGAAGTAGGCGAGCGTCGAGACGTGATAGCGGTTGATGAGCGAGTAGCGCCGGATCTGCGCCGCATCGTCCTGGTGATGCGAGGCGCCGTGGAAGCTGGCACTCGTCCCGCCGTCCGGGAACAGCGGCCCTTTCGGGAACGTGTAGACGCGATTGGTGAGATCGCGCGCGCCGAGCAGGGTGGCTACGCGCGTGATGTCGGCCTTGAAGGCGAGCGCCAGCAGGTCGTAATGGAGCTTCACGTGCTCGTCGAACTGCTCGGGCACGCCCGGTGGCAGATCGAACACCGGTACATCGGCCGACGCCTTCCGCGCCAGCTCGAGGCGCCGTTCGATCTCGCGAATCTCGTCGACATACTGGTTGAGGATGCGCTGGTCGGAGGAGCCGAGATCGTTGCGCAGCTTCGTCAGCTCGCCGACGAGCGCGTCGAGGATGCTGCGCCGCTGCACGAGACGCGCGGCGCGCAGCTCCGGCGTGCCGCCGCTGCCGAACAGCCGCTCGAAGACGACCTGCGGATTGAGCTCCATCGGAATCGGCGCCGTCCGCATCAGCGGCTCGGTCGACGGCGTCGGCAGGCCGATCCATGAGATCGAATTCGTGTACGAGCAGCTGTAGCCTTCGCCGCAGTTGCTGGAGCTGGAGTTCGGATCCTCGACCGCCAGCTGCAGCGACGGCAGCAGCGTGTCACGGCCGATCTTTTCGGCGATCTGCTGATCGATCGTCGGGCTGCCGACCGTGGCGTCGGCCGCGGCGGTCTTCCGCGGCTTGATGCCGGTCAGATATGCCGCCGCCACCCAGTGATCGGATCCGGTCGTCCCTTCCGGCGGCTCGGCCGACTTCGACCAGAGTCCCGTCAGTACCGTCGTCTGGTTCTTCACGGGCTCGAGCGATTCGAGGATGAACGGGAGCTTGTCCGGCAGCTTCCCTTCAGCCTGCGGTTCCCACAGTCCCGGCGCCATCCCGTGCGGGAAGAAGATGCCGACGAACCGCGTTTTCGGCGGCACTGTTTGCGCCATCACCGGCGTCATCGCGTCGAAGAGCGGGAGCGCGAGCGTCACACCGGCGCCGCGCAGGAAGAGCCGCCGCGGAATCTGCTTTTTGAAGACGAACGACATGACGTTATGACCCTTTCGTGTTCGTCTGGAAGGGCGCGCTGCGCACGATCGCCAGCACGATCGCCGAGAACCGATTGTCCCGCTGCGCCGCCTCGCGCGCAATGCTGCGTACAAGCGGCATGTCCTGATATTCGAGCCCGCGGCCGAGCGCGTAGGTCATCAGCTTCTCGATGCTCACACGCGCGAACTGGCCCGTATAGTGCGTCGCGATCCACTGCCGAAGCTCGACCGGACCACTGACCATCGTGTTGTCGAACAGTTGCGCCGACGGGTCGATCGCCGTTCCCTCGTCCCGCGTCCGCCACAGGCCGATGGCGTCGAAGTTCTCGAGCGCGAAGCCGATCGGATCCATCATCCGGTGACACTGGATGCAGTCCGCGCGCACGCGATGCTCGAGCATCTTCTCGCGCATCGTTGGCTCGTGCACGGTGCCGCGCGCATCGGTGGCACGCGCCGGCAGCGGGGGGACGTCGGGCGGCGGATCCGGCGGGCTCATGCCGAAGATATTCGTCATGATCCACTTGCCCCGCGTGACCGGCGAGGTGCGATCCGGCTTCGAGGTCGTCGTCAGGAAGGCGCCCTTGCCGAGCAGTCCGCGCCGTATGTCCATATCGGGACCGAGCGTGATGCGGCGGAACTGGCTGCCGTAGATGTTCGGGATGCCGTAGTGCGCGGCGAGCCGCTCGTTGACGAAGGTGTAATCCGCGGTCAGGAGCTCCGTGACGGGCCGGTCCTCGCGCACGATCGTGTCAAACAGCATCTCGACTTCGGTGCGCATCGCCTGCCGCAACGGATCGTCGAAGTCGGGATAGAGCGCCGAGACGGGCGCCACGCTGTCGAGACCGCGCAGGTTCAGCCACTGCCCGGCGAAATTCATCGACAGCGCCTGTGCCTTCGGATGCGCGAGCATCCGTTTCACCTGCTGCGCGAGGACCGCCGGATCCTTCAACCGGCCGTCGGCCGCGATCTGCAGCAGCGCATCATCGGGCGGACTGCTCCACAGGAAGAACGACAGCCGTGAGGCCAGATCGATGTCGCCTATGCGATAGCTCTGACCCGCCGCGAGCGCGGCGGGCGGCTCTTCGATGCGGTAGATGAATTGCGGCGAGGCGAGCACGCGCGCCAGCGCGGTCTCCACGCCCAGCTCGAAATCCTTCTCCTTGCGTCCGAGCCGGTAGAACGCCATCAATGCGTCCACATCGGACGCCGCAGCCGGACGGCGGTAGGCGTGCGTGGCGAGGTTCTGAACGATGCGCCGCGCGCACGCGTCTTCGTCTCCAGTTCGCGCCGGCTTGCAGATGAAAAGCTTCGCGCGGCTGGGCGAGGTTGTGGCGTGCGTTGCGCCGTACGGCCCCTCGATGCGAACGGTACCGACGTGCGGGAAGAACGTGTAGCCCGGTGTGGGACCGGTCTGAATCGTCGAGCGTTTGAAGTGGCGATCGAGGTCGAGCAGCGGCGCGTACTGCGTGGCAAGGAACGTCACACCGACCATGTGCGCGCCGGCGGTGACGTGCGTGCGGACGCGCATCGGCGCGCCCTTGCCGAAGAAGGCTTCGGGACCATCCTGGCCGGTGCGTGCCGCCTCCTGCACGCGGCCGCCCGGACATTCCGTCCGCGGCGCGCGTCCGCCGCCATTCCAGTCCACCAGCGCGAGACGCTGGTCGTCGAGCAGGAACTCGAGCTGCTCGCAGGGCACCGACCCGAAGCCGATCGGCGTCATGTTGTCGCCGAAGATGGGCGTGACCGTAATGGTGTAGTCGCCGTCGGAGGGAAACAGATGCTGCACCAGCAGCCCGCCGCGCGTGCCGAACGGCAGCCCTTCCACTTGATAGTCCTGCGACGTGTCTTCGCGCGCGCGATAGACGACCAGCGCCGGATCGTCCGCTTCGCCCAGGGCGAGCCGGCTGATCTTCTGCGCCGCCGTCACGTACGCCTCGACCAGTGTTGACGAGATGCCGAGCGCACCAGCGATGTTGTCGAAACCCGACGTCGAGTCGTCCGACGGCAGGTACTTCGCGGGATCGATCGGCACATCGAGCAGATCCTGAATCGCGTTTGCATACTCCGTACGGTTCAGCCGATGCAATCCGGGCGACGGCGTGTAAGGCGGCGCGTCGCGATCGAGTTCGTTCTCGAGCCACGTGATCATCGCTTCGTACGTCGCCGGATCCGGACGACGGAGTTCGGCGGGCGGCATCATGCCGGCGCGCAGCTTGCGGGCGACCAGCTCCCACGTCTTCGCGTCGCGATGAACGTTGGCCGTATCGAGCGTGTCGAGCGCGAGCTTCTTCGCGGAGTCAAGGCCAGCGGCTTTCGCGCGCTCGCTGTGGCAGCCGTAGCAGAACTGCTGGAAGAGCTGCTGTTCGCGCGCAGCGGTGATCGGCGCCGTCGCCTGCTGCGGCGCCTGCGAGGCCTTGACGAACATGCTGCCGGCGGAGACGAGCCCCGCCAGCAGCAGGAGGACGCGAGTCGATACTCGCAAGGGATCTCCCGAATCAGAACAGGTACCGGAGCGCGAACTGCATCACGCGCGGGCTCGCCGCGGCCGAGAATGACGTGATCTTGCCGAACGTCGTCCCCGAACTCAGGTTTACGCCCGGGTTGCCGGGGATGAACCAGTTGAACGCGTTGAACGCCTCGACGCGCGCCTCGATCTTGTTCGTGCTCGACAGCGCAAACTGCCGCACGATCGATAGATCGACAGTCTTGAAC
>Ga0075434_100007506_pt1 | contig 10095 bp, 6 predicted proteins | sample RhiMethybrSRZTD3_FD_75298 | JGI IMG/M metagenome (GOLD analysis project Ga0075434, IMG submission 75298) | Populus rhizosphere microbial communities from Tennessee, USA - Rhizosphere MetaG P. TD hybrid SRZTD3 | ecosystem: Host-associated > Plants > Roots > Rhizosphere > Soil | place: USA...
GCGCTGGGATCGGACACCTCGGTGAGCTGGTACCACTGCCCCGGGTGGGCACCCCGGACCCCGGCGGCGGCCAGCCGGGCCAGCTGCGCCGCGGCCGCCCGGCGCAGCGCCGGCGGGCGGCCGGGGTCGGCAGCGGCCCGGCGCAGGTCGGCGGTGAGGGCGGGCAGCGACAGCCAGCGGGGGGTGGCCCCGGCCACGTCCTCGATCTCGATGTTGTCGCCGGCCAGTTCGGCCAGGAACCGGGACGGCCGTTCCTGGCTGTCGTCGCTGCCCGACGCGGTGACCACCAGGTGGCGGCGGGCGCGGGTGACCGCGACGTAGAACAGTCGGCGCTCCTCGTTGAGCAGCTTGGCCGCTAGGGCGGCGGCGATGGCATCGGTGCCGGTGCCCGGCACGAGCACGCCCGCGGCCGCGTCCATCAGCTCGTCCATGCCGAGCAGGGATGAGCGCATCCGCAGGTCGGGCCAGATGCCCTCCTGGACCCCGGCCACCACGACGACATCCCACTCCAGGCCCTTCGCCCGGTGCGCGGTCAGGATGCGGACGGCATCGCCCTCCGGAGCGCGGTCCGCGAGGGTGTCGCCGGGGATCTCCTGGCCGGACATGCTGTCGAGGAAGAGCGAGGGCGACCCGGGCGGCAGCCGCACGACAAACCGGGCCGCGGCGTCGAACAAGGCACACACCGCGTCGAGGTCACGGTCGGCCGCGGCGCCGCGGGAACCCCCGGCAGCGGAGGTCGCCTGCCACGCGTCGGCCAGGCCGGACCCGTCCCACACCGCCCAGAGCACGTCGTGGGCATTGCCGTCCTGCGCGGTCTCGCGGGCCAGTGCCAGCAGGCTGGCCACCCGGTGCGCGGCGTCCGCGGCGGGCCCATGGATCAGGGTCAGCTCGCGCGGGTCCGCCAGGACGGCGGCCAGCGGCTGCGGTGGCGGGTCTTCACCGGCCCCCCGCGCGGCCGCACGCAGCGCCCGGCGGAGCCGGCGCAGCCCCAAGGCGTCCGTGCCGCCCAGCGGGCCGGCCAGCAGTTCTACCGCCGCCTCCTCGTCCAGGGCGTCCGGGTGCAGGGCGCACCGCAGCAACAACAGCAGCGGCCGCACGCCTGGCTCGGCTTCCAGCGGCAGCTCGTCGCCGGCGATGACCGAGGGCACACCGGTGGCGGCCAGCGCCCGGCGCAGCAGCGGCACCTGGCCGATGACCGACCTGACCAGGACCGCCATCGACGACCAGGGCACTCCGTCGTGCAGGTGGGCCCGGCGGAGCGCATCGGCCACCACGGTGGCCTCCTGGCTGGCGCTGGAAGCGATGACGACCCGCAGCGTCCCCGCGGGGACCGACGGCAGCGGCCGCAGGTCACGATGGCCGGCCAGCGGGCGGGCGCTGCCCGCCGTGCCGGACGCAGGCACCGTCGCGGCCTCCCCCAGCGCGGCCGGCTCTCCGGCAGCAGGCTCTCGTGCGGGCGGCCGTCGTGCCCCCTTCACCGCTACGGGCGGGGCCGGGAGCCTGGCCGCGATCCGGCGTGACGCCGCGAGCAAGTCGGGCCCGCTGCGCCTGCAGGTTCCCAGCGCAATGATCCGCGCAGGCTGGTCGTCCGGCGTGCGGAACCGGTCGGGGAACCGCATGATCGCGCTTACGTCCGCGCCGCGGAAGGCGTAGATCGCCTGATCCGGGTCGCCGACCACGATCAGTTCCCGGCCGTCGCCGGCCAGGGCGTACAGCAGCGCCTCCTGGGCCGGGTCGGTGTCCTGGTACTCGTCGACCAGGACCACGTCGTACGCTTTCCGCTCTCGCTCGCGGACCGCGTCGCGGGACAGCAGCGCCGCGGCGATCCTGACGATCTCCGCGTAGTCATAAGCGGGAACCGGCGCGAGGTCGAACCGTGCGGCGTACCGGTCGAGGAAGGCCCCCGCAGCCACCCAGTCGTCCCGGTCCCGCTGCTGGCCCAGCCGGGCCAGCCTGCGCCCGTCGAATCCGCGCTCGGCCCCGCGGAGCAGGAAGTCCCGCAGTTCCGTGGCGAACCCACGGGTGCCGAGCGCGGGCCGCAGCCGCTCCGGCCAGCGAGCCCCGCCGTCCTCGGCCTCGCCACGCAGCAGCCGCCGCACCTCCAACAGCTGTTCCGGGCCGGACAGCAGCGTGGGTGGCTCGTCCCCGGCCAGTGTGAACTCGCGGCGCACCAGCGCGTACGCGTAACTGTGGAACGTCAGCGCCAACGGCTCACGGGTGGTCCGGCCCAGCCGGGCGGTGATCCGCTGCCGCAATTCCTCCGCGGCCTTGCGGCTGAACGTCAGCACCAGCACCCGGTCCGGGTCGATCCCGCGCCTGGTGATCCGGTCCACCACGGTCTCCACGATCGCGGTGGTCTTGCCGGTGCCCGGACCGGCGAGAACGAGCAATGGCAGCCCTTCGTGGTCCACGACCGCTTGCTGCGCCGCGTCGAGGGCCGGAGCCCCGGCGGCCCGCGCGGGCGGGCGGACGAGGCGATAGGCCGGGGAATGCTCATTCATCTCAGTAATGCATTCCAGCAGACGCCTCTGACATCCCGCGCGGATTAGCGGTTCCCCGGCGTGGCCTGCCGTGGCCGAAAGGCACCGAGGAAAGGCTCAGCCGCTCGACCCTCACACTCTCACTCAGTCATGATCATGGCGATATGGCCCTGGGGCGGGCCATATCGCCATGGTCATCACGGCGGCGGTGGGGCCGGCCACTGCGGTCGGCCGGCTACCGCGGTCCGGATGGCTATTGCGGTGCGGCCGACTACTGCCGCGCGGCTGGTTACTTCTGCACGGGCAGGACCTTCAGGTACAGCGGGCCGGTCTTGGAACAGGCCGCGAACGGGAACGGCACCTTCTTTGACTGGGTCTGGTTCGGCGGGAACACCCGCAGCCCTGCCGCGGTCACCGGTCCGCACTGGGATGGCGGGAAGATGCCAGCCTGGACGATGCCAATCTGGGCAAAGGCTGTCGCTCCGTTCGCGAGGGTCACCGTGTGCGGGGTGGCGCCCACGCGGGTGGCCGCGCTGCCGAGCTGCGTTCCGCCGAGGTTGATTCCGGAGACGCCGGGATAGCCGAACAGCGTGCAAGTGCTTCCGGAGAGGTTAGTGAAGTTCAGCTTGTAGTAGACGCTGCCCGCGGCCCCCTGGCCCTGGGTGTCCAGCCAGACGTCCAGGCCGGACGTGGCGCAAGCCGGCGTGGCCACGTGGCCGGTGTGCCCATTAGCGCCGGGCGCGGCGAGGGCCGCGGCAGGGACGAAAGCGGCGGTGGCGGCGAACGCCCCGGCAATGAAGAAGCGCCGGGCGGCGGTGGTACGCAGGTTCATGGCATATTCCTTCGCTCAGGATGGACAACCCGGAGGCTCCCGGGATTACGTGTCGTATTCGCAAGAGCAGAGTGCGGACCGGCCGGTTAGATACACCGCGCCGCTGGCAAATACGCTCCGGCGATCACACCACCGGCAAGAAACGACCACTCCTCGCGGCCACCCGCCCTATCGGAGCGGGGTGCGGCCGGTTCGGGGACACACCGGGCGGGGACATGCCTTATCTTGATCATGAGGATGGCCCGACGCCTGGCGTGAGCCAGCGGGCGCGGCGCATGTCCACCCCGTAGACCGTGCCGTCCCGGGCGCTACGCAGCGGCGTGCCCTCCTCCAGGTAGCGGGCCAGGGCCTCCCGCTCATGACCAGCCAGGAACGAGCCGTCGGCGTGGACCACCCGCCACCAGGCCACGCCGCCGCCCCAGAGCGCCATCACCCGGCCGACCTGGCGCGGGCCCTTCTCGCCCAGGTACTCAGCGATGTCGCCGTAGGACATGACGCGGCCCGGCGGAATGTTCTCGGCCACCCCGAGCACCCGTTCCGCGAAGTCGGTGGGCTGCGCGGTCACCATTGGCCGGTCGGAGGCCAGGTGTCGTCGTCGGCGGCGGCCGGCGGGTCTTCCGGTGGACCGGCGGTCGGAGCGGAGGGCTCTTGATGCTGATAAACGGACAGCGGCCGAGTGCTGGCCCCGTCGGAGAAGCTGCCCGGCGCCTGGGTGACGCCGGGTCGCCGATGACCCGGCGGGGGGTCATCACCGGCCTGCGGCCCGAACCACGCCGCGGGCCCATAGTCCGCCGGAGAGCCGTGATCAGCCGACGGGCCACGGATGTTGCGGCGGTCCACTGGGGGCGCCTGGGAACCGTCCGTCGAGCCTTGGCCGTCCAGCGGGCCGTGGTCGCCAGGCGAACCGGGACCGTCCAGCGGGCCGTACGCGTCTGGCGAACCGGGGCCGCCCAGCGAACGAGGGCTGCCCGGCGAACCGACGGTCGGCCGGGCCGGGTAGTCGCTCGGCCGTTCAGCCGCCGGGGGCTGGTAGCCGACCGGAGTGCCGTTGGCGTCCGGAGTGCCGTAACCCGGTTGCGCCGGGTAACCCACGGCCGGACCGTAACGCATCGGCGTTCTATGCCCCGCCGGGCCGGGACCGGCCCAGGCCGCGCGGGAGATCCCGGCGCCGGGCGGGCTGGGACCGGCGGGCGCCGCGGCGTCTGCTCCCCGCCGGGCGGCGATGAGCCGGAACGCGATCAACAGCACGATGGCCAGGCAGAGCAGTGCCACGACCGAGTCGGTCACCAACTGACTCTTGCCCCGCGGGGGCACCGGAACCGCCGGGATGGCCGTACCGCCACCGAACTGGGCGGTCGCGACCAGGCCGTGCCCGGTGGCCCGCTCGCGGGCGAGCCGCCCGGCCATGCTCAGCGCAGCGGTGGCGTCGACGGTGCCGAACCCGACCTCCTCGTCGTAACCGCCGTGCGGCTTGTGCGATGTGCTCGCGGTGATTGCCTGCACGACCAGGGACGGGGCCAGCGTGGGGTGCACCGACTTGATCAACGCGGCCACTCCGCTGGTCAGCGCGCAGGCCGGGCTGGTCCCACTGACCAGCCAGTACTGACCGTCTCTGCCCTGCGCGGGCACGCGGACCCCCGGTGCCGCCACCTGAACCGACAGGTTGGCGCTGGAGAACCCGGCGGGCAGGCCGGTTTGCGCCACGGCGCCAACGCCGAGCACACCGGGGTAGTCGGCGGGGAAAGAGTAGGGCGCGTTCCCGTGCCGGGCGCTGGAACTGCCACCGGAGTTGCCCGACGACGCGACCACCACGATGCCCCGCCTCAGGGCATTCGAGATCGCCTCCCGGACCGCGCGGCTCGGCCCCTGGTAACCCAGGGACATGCTGATCACGCTGACGTTTTTGCTCGTCGCGTAGCGGATCGCGGCGGCCAGGTGCCCCTGCACCCGGGACTCGGGCTCGTGCTGGTACCTCCGGTAGCCGGGATCGCCCTGATCCGTGACTGCGCGGATGGAGAGGACTTGGGCGCCAGGTGCCACGCCCGTGATCCCGCTTGATCCGCCGGGGGCATGCCCGTGGCCGACGATGAGGGACGCCATCCAGGTGCCGTGTATCCCCCAGTTCGCGTCGGTCTTCGGGGTCTTGACGCCCGAGAAATCGCGCCCGGTCGTAACCGAACCAGCCAGGTCCGGCACCTGACCGTTGACCCCGCTGTCGATCAAAGCGACGGTTGCCCCGGACCCGTGCGTGTGCCGCCACGCGCCAGCCACGTTGATCGCGTTTAGCACCCAAAGTTCTTGCTGACGCACGGCGTCGGCCTGCGCCGAGCCCGCGGTACCGACGGCGACAGCGGGCGCGGCCAGCAGCGCCGCCAGCACCCCGGCGAGGGCGCGGCGGCGAAGGCGCGCGACCGGCCTCAGCATCCCGGGCTCCCGGGACAGTGCGGCTCCGGCGGGGGGGCGTTGAGGCGGCCCGCCACCCAGCGCCCGACTCCGGCTGCCAGGCTGTCCAGCTCGGTCTCTGTGTACGTGTCGCGTCCCTGGCTGAGCCACGGCCTGCCGTCCGCGTAACCCACCGTGGCGAGCACCAGGTACGGGCCAGCCGAGTGTGTCCAGGCAACTTTGTGGCCCGGGCTGGCGAAGTGAGCCGTCGCCGTGTGGCGGAACGACACGGCCCGTAGCCACGGCTGCGTGCCACGGGACTTCCGCAGCGCCATGGCCGCCCCGGCCGCCTGGGTGCGCGCCGCTGGCGTGGCTGGCAGCACCGCGACGCCCACGGTCACCGCGAACGTCTGAGTCGTGTCCTGGTAGGTCGCCCGGAGTACAGCGAGGCAACCGCGCTTGGCGAGGAGCCGGCCGACTGGCCGGGCCGTGGCCTTCCGGCACGAGGCCTGCGGCGCAATGCCCACCCGCTGCGCCTGGAGAGCCAGCGATTTATTGGTGCCGAACGCCGATCCCGGCAGCTCATAGCCGATGGCTGAGGGGAAGATCCGGCCTGCGGGCCAGCTCCGCCAGCGCTTGCCGACTTCCCAGGTCATGATCTGGTTCCGCTGGGCGGCGCTGAAGTGGCGCGGCAGGAGCTGAGTGGCGGCTGCACCGACCGACACGACCAGCCCGGCCAGCGCGGCGACCAGCCCAGCCACCAGCAGCAGGCGCGCTCCCCGGCGGCGCCCCTGGCGCGGCCGGCCCGCCGGGGTATCCCCGCCTGCGCCCGGTGAACTGCCCAAAGTGCTGGTTGAAGACGGGCTGGATTGCGCTTCGGCCCGCTGCGGCGCGGCTGGCGGCCTGCCCGACTCGGGCCTGCTGTCGCCCAGCTCGTCCCGCATCGTCACAACGGAATCGTACGGCCTGTCCGCCCGGCGTGGCTCACGGGCGCGGGCTTAGCTCCGCTCCCGGGAGTCTTCCCCCGCACCAGCTACTCGTCAGTAGGAAGGCAGTGAGGGGTCGATCTGGCTGATCCAGGCGAGCACGCCACCGCCCACATGGACCGCGTCGGAGAAACCCGCGTCCTTCACCACGGCGAGGGCCTCAGCGGACCGTTGCCCGCTCTTGCAGTGCAGCACGATCCGCTTGTCCTGTGGCAGCCGCTCCAGCGCGCCGCCGGACAGGAACTCGCCCTTGGGGATCAGCGTCGCGCCGGGGATGGAGACGATTTCGTACTCGTTGGGCTCCCTGACGTCCACCAGGAAGATTTCATCGTCTCCGTCGAGCAAGGCCTTCAGTTCGGTAGCCGAGATGGTCGACCCCGCCGCGGCCTTCTGGGCGTCCTCGGAGACCACGCCGCAGAACTCCTCGTAGTCGATGAGCTCGGTGATTGTGGGGTTCTTCCCGCAGACCGGGCACTCGGGGTCCTTGCGCACCTTGACCGAGCGGAACGTCATGTCCAGGGCGTCGTAGATCATCAGCCGCCCGGCGATCGGCTCGCCGATCCCGGTGATGAGCTTGATGGCCTCGTTGACCTGAATAGAGCCGACCGTGGCGCAGAGCACGCCCAGGACACCGCCCTCGGCGCAGGAGGGCACCATGCCCGGCGGCGGCGGCTCAGGGTAGAGACACCGGTAGCACGGGCCGTGTTCGGCCCAGAACACGCTGGCCTGGCCGTCGAACCGGAAGATGGAGCCCCACACGTAGGGCTTGCCAAGCAGCACGCAGGCGTCGTTCACCAGGTAGCGGGTGGCGAAGTTGTCTGTGCCGTCCACGATCAGGTCGTAGTCGGCGAAGATCTGCATCGCGTTGTCGGAATCGAGCCGCTCCTCGTGCAGGTTCACGGTGACGAGCGGGTTGATCTCGTTGATCGTCTCCATGGCGGAGACGGCCTTGGACTTACCCACGTCCGAGGTGCCGTGGATGACCTGGCGCTGCAGGTTGGATTCGTCGACCACGTCGAAGTCGATGATGCCCAGCGTGCCGACACCGGCCGCGGCCAGGTACATCAGCGCGGGGGAACCGAGGCCGCCGGCGCCCACGCACAGCACCTTGGCGTTCTTCAGGCGACGCTGGCCGGTCTTGCCCACGTCCGGAATGATCAGATGCCGGGAATAACGCCGGACCTCATCCACGGTCAGGTCATCTGCTGGGGCAACCAGCGGGGGCAGCGGCACGGTATCTCCTCGGTCGTACTTTCAGGCGTCTTATGTCCGCTCCCAGGGTCAACCAGGACCCGGCATAGGGCATTCCCCCGGCCGGTGCCCGGCGTGGAGGATACGCGGGCCGCCGGAAATGTCACCGCCTCCCGGTACAACGAAGAAGGGCGGAGGCGGTGGGCGCCAGCCGGCCGAATCCCCGCGAGCAGCCCAACTTCGGCACACTACGGGAGGAACCAATGCGTGCACTGCCCCCCGAACGCCCCGGGTGCCCGAAGGCGCCCGGCGAGCGCCGGCCGCTGCCCGACCCGGCCGCGGTCCGGTTGTGCTTAGTTCCCGATTCGGCCCCGCCGTATGACGACGAGATTCCCGCCGGGGAGCCGCCAGGCCTGGGCTGGGACACCATGGGACCTGCCCGCCCGACGGCGGTGCCGACGACGCCGGCCACAAGGAGCCCTGCGACAGGCGGGCCGCCGGAGGCTGGCAGGCCAGGCGCTACCAGGCCGGGCGCCGGCGGGCCGGGCGCTGCCAGGCCGGGCGCCGGCGGGCCGGGCTCTGGCGGCCCGGAGACGGGTCGGCCCGGGGACGGGGACAGGTCGGCGCCTGGCTGGCAGAGCCGATTCGCCCAGGTGCTGGCGGAGACCCTGGCCGGGTCCCGGCCGCCGCGCCAGATCCAGCCCTGGACGACACAGCAGGCCCGCGAGCACATCCAGCGGCTCGGCCCGCGGATGGCGTCCGCACAGCGGCCCAGGGTCCGCCGGGTGGTCACCTACCGCCCAGCCTCGGACGTGATGGAGATGGCCGTCGTCGTGGGGTTCGGATCCCGGGTCAGGGCGCTGGCCGTGCGCCTGGAACGGTCGGCGGTGAGCCCGCCCGCCAACTTGGGCGAGCCCGCTGGGCGTTGGGTGTGCACGGCGGTGGAGGCCGCTTAGCTGCGCGGGGATGGGCCTCCGGCCACGCCGGGCGGGCACATGGCGCAGGCCAAGCCGGGCGGGACAACGGTCCTCGACCAAGCCGGGCGGGGCGTAGCTCGCCAGCCAAGCCGGGCAGGCGCGGTCCCCGGCCCGGCTGGATACGGCCGTCAGGCGTCGGTGCGGTTGCGCGGGTCGCCATGGCAGAGCTTGTACTTGCGCCCCGACCCGCAGGGGCACGGGGCGTTCCGCCCGACCTTGGCGAACTTGCCGTCGCCCGCCGACTCGGTCCGCCGCTCGACCTGGCCGCCGCCGTCCGCGCTGGGGGCGCTGTAGGACAGCCTGCTGGGCCGCTGCGGCCGGTTCAGCCCGGGAGCGACCACCGACGGGGTCCCGTCTGCGACCGGCTCGGCGCCGTCCGGCGCGCCGGCCCCGCCACCGCGCCCTCCGGCCTGGCCACCGCGCCCACCGGCCTGGCCACCGCGACCCCCGGCCTGGCCACCACGACCCCCGGCCTGGCCACCACGACCCCCGGCCTGCGCGCCGCGCCCACCGGCCTGCGCGCCGCGCTCACCGGGCAGCGCGCCGCCGGGCGGGGCATCGGCCTGTGCACCACGGCCACGGCCCGCCTGGCCGCCGCGCGCCGCATGGCGGCCAGGCCGGCCGCCGTTGCCGGGCGCGTTGCCGGCCGCGGGACCGCCAGTCCCAGCCGGGGCAATCTGCTGCCCCGGCGGGGCTACGCTCAGGCCGAGCGGAGCCACGGCATCCGCGTCCTCGACGATCGGGTTCTCCTGGACCTCGACCTGGAGGTTGAAGAGATTACCGACCGACTCCTCCTTGATCCCCTCCATCATGCTGTTGAACAGGTCATAACCCTCCCGCTGGTACTCGACCAGCGGGTCGCGCTGGGCCATTGCCCGCAGTCCGATGCCCTCCCGCAGGTAGTCCATCTCGTACAGGTGCTCGCGCCACTTACGGTCGAGCACCGACAGCACGACACGGCGCTCCAGTTCCCGCATGACCTCCGGGGTGAGGTCTTCCTCACGGTGGTCGTAGGCCTTCTGCGCGTCCTCCTTGATGACATCGACGAGGAAGTCCCGGGACAGGCCCGCCCGGTCGCCGCCAGCCTCCTCCTCGACATCATGGATGGTCAGCGACGGGTGGTACAACTCGCGGAACGCGGTCCACAGCTGGTCCAGGTCCCATTCCTCGGGGAAGCCGTCCTCGGTCGCCCCGCTGACGTAGGCCGTGATCACCTCGTCGATCATCTGGCGGACCTGCTCGTGCAG
>Ga0075434_100007507_pt1 | contig 10095 bp, 7 predicted proteins | sample RhiMethybrSRZTD3_FD_75298 | JGI IMG/M metagenome (GOLD analysis project Ga0075434, IMG submission 75298) | Populus rhizosphere microbial communities from Tennessee, USA - Rhizosphere MetaG P. TD hybrid SRZTD3 | ecosystem: Host-associated > Plants > Roots > Rhizosphere > Soil | place: USA...
ACCGCCCTTCGGCATCGTCACGTGACCCTTCCATTCGGAACGTGACACGCAGAGTTGCCGCTTGTGGAGATCGACGTCGGTCCACTCGAGCGCCATGATCTCGCCGCATCGCAAGCCAGCCTCGCCACCAAGGAGCACGGCCAGGTAGGTCTGCGATTCCGTTCGCGCCGCTTCTACAAGGCGTTCGTACTCATCGAAATCGTAGAAGCTCGCGGCGCTCTTCGGCGTTCGGAGCAGCCGGATCGAACACGGCACACAATCGATCACGCCCCACTCCACCGCCGTCTTCAGCACCACGCTCAGCGTCGTCAACACGTTGTTGACCGTCTTCGGCGATCGCGCCGTCAGTGCGGCCTTCATCTCTTGCACGTCCTCGGTCGTGATCTCGTCCAACGCCTTGTCGCCGAACGCCGGCACCAGATGCACGTGCAGGATCGTGCGCTTCGCAGCAATCCCGCTCGGCTTCAGCCTGTTCGCTTTCGCGTACCGCTCCAGGAAACGCGGCACGAATTCTTTCAGTGTGGGTTTCTCCAGCACCTCCTGCTTGATGACCGGCTTCGGTTTTCCGTGCGTGGCCACCACGCGTTCTCGAGCCTCGGCCCAACGCTCTGCAGCCGACTTGCTCGACGCCGGCACTTTCTTCCGCTCGCGGACCACCGTGCCGTCGGGAAGCACGACGCGAATGTCGGCTTCCCACCCGCCGTTGATGTACGGTCGGACTGTGACGCTCATCGCTGTTTACTCCTTCAGCGATGGCGCGCGCTTCTGGTGCAGCCAGTCTAACAGGTCGGCGCTGCGGACCAGCACGCGTCGGCGGATGCGAACCACACCGGGCAGCTGGCGCCGCGCGATCATCGCGTAGATCGCACGGCGGCTGGTGCGCAGCAGGTCGGCCGCCTCGTCGACGTTGAGCAGAAGCGGCAGGTGGGGTACCGCTGCCGTGTCGTGCGAGACGGATTTTTCGATAGCAGGCGAGATCCTCATCACGCGCCTCCGCACAAAGTTCGCCGGCGAACATCCGGCGCGAGTGTTGAGCGATTCGCGCAATCAGCGCGCGAGCCATTCAGGCGGCGCGCTGGGATCGATCACTGCGCGTGATGAGGGACTCTGCCGACATCAAGGTGCGGAAGATGTGTTCCGCGGCGCGGTCACAGCGTGTGTGCGACCGATGCTGCATCGAATCGTGCAACGCAACCGTCGCCGGCGATGCAGCCGTTGTTGTGAATCAGGGTTGCTGGCGGGTCGAGGCCCTTGGAGCGTCGACCCGCAGCGCTTCACGTCGGGCGACGTGGAGGGCGTGCCGTGTGGCACGATCGAGAATAGTTTCACGATACGCTTCGACGCGATCGCTGTCAACGGTTCCATCGGTGCCTGCCATCCGGCCGACCATCGCGCAAATGCTACACAAGAGCGGCGCGCAGGTCCCGTCAACGCCCGAAGGCCGCGCGGAACGCGCGGTCGAAGCGCAGCGATAGCACGCGAAGAGCGTTGACGGGGCCGAGCACCGATCCACACTCGCGTGCGCGATGGACGCGCCCCTTGTTCGTGAACAGGTTTCGGCGCTGACATCCAGACAGAATCGCCTCCGGATCCACGGCCCGATCACCAGGTAGACGTGACGCAAGAACGACGTTGTGATCACTGCGCAGCATGCCATGCCATCGCGCGACGTGCCACAGGGGATGCGCGGGGACTGCTGACACGCCGCTCACCGCCAAGGCAACGGCGTCGGTGACAGGCTAGAGATGGCGTGAACGACCCTTCAATCGCGCGCTGGGGCACGGAGTGCGCGCGCGGCACGGGGTCGTTCACGCCATCTCTAGCGCGTGGACTCTCGCCGTTGCGCATCGGTCGGGCGGCACACTGCGCCGCCCGCTCGTATGTACGACTGCCGCACGCGCGATGCGATGTCATCCGCGCACCATCGGTTATGCGCGCAGCCCGATTCGCGTATCAGCGGTTGAGACCGTTGCCGGAGGATCTCGGCGCTCCTCGGCTGAAGGGGACGACCTGATTTTCTAAGGTCGTCCCCCTGACGGTCCTCGACCGTTCGAGGTTACGCGATGCCAACCAGGGAGGAGAGATGGAGGTACTGACGCGAGAGGCTGACGAATTCGAAGCGCCCTTCGCGTCGTTCGATCTTGTCCCGCAGGATGGCGGACGGCGCGCCTGAGATCACCCAATCGCCCTGCTGCAGCCAGACCTGATAGAGGGCCCGAACGTGCGGCGCGCGAGCCCAAGTCATCACCCGGCGGAAGCGCAGATCGTCGGCGGGTACGCGTTGGCGAGAAGGTTGTTGCCGTTCGCGAAAATACCACTCCAGGTCTGGTCGGGCCGCCGGGTTGATCGGCATCGCCAGCTGCTCACGCGCGGCATGCCCGAACCGCGGAATCCCTCGGGCGAAGGGCTCGGGGAAAAGCACGCGGATCGTCCATCGAAACAAGCCGCGCAGCAATTCGCTGTGCCGAACCAGGAACACGCGGAAGTCCATTGGGTCGGGCCGCGTCACCAGATACAGAAAGACGTGCTCGTCGTGCTCGTCCGCCTGCACCCCAATCGGCAGCTTGTCCGGAAAGTAGCGCACCGTGCGCCTTGGCGTCTGCCCAAACGTCAGCCGCGGAAACTGCTCCAGCGGCACAGCGGGACGGAGCCGGCGCATGAAGTACATCCGCTTGTCGGCTTCTGTTCCGAGCCAGCTATGAGTGCGATCGTCCAGGACGGCATCCAGGATCATGAGCCGCTCGATCATCCGGCCGGTCGTCATCGGCTTGCGGTGCCGATTGTCCGCCTCACCGATCGCGGCATAGAGGGGCTTGTACTGCACGTGAAACAGCCGCCCGCGGTGGAGCGTGCCCGCCGTGATCGGCGTCGCGATCTTCCGCTCGACGAGGCGGGCGAGAAAGTCATGGGTCTTCTGGCCATGCACGATGCCAGCGAACGCGCAGTACTGGCGCTCGACGAACACGCCCGAGTGGAGCATCACCGTGACGAGAAAGCGTGCCTGGCGTTCGGTAAAGCCGTACGCGGCGACCGCCTGAGCTCGGGCGACGGTGACCTCGTCGATGTCCCAGCGTTGAGGTTCAGGAGGCAGCGTCATAGGAACTCCTCCGCGAGCCGAACCGTCCGCCCGCCACCACGCCCGCCGCGACTGGCGTAGCAACTGAAGCCACAGCTTCCGCGCGAGGCCGCGTGCGCGCCTCGGTAGTGCGGCGTGACAACCTCAATGTCGAGATGATGGTGGTGGCCATTCAGGTCGTACTCGATGCGCAGGTCGGGGAAATGGACGCGGTCGTCGAAGTACGGCAGGTCATGTTCGCGGGCCCACTGCTCGATCTCGCGCGCGTCGCGATCGGGCCGCCCATCACAGTCCGCGCGCTCACGATTCCGCTCGTGAAGGAAACACTGGTACTCGCGCTTCAGCTCGCGTTCCGGGACGACGTCGCGCACGTCGGCATCGCGGCTTCGGAGCTCGTCGACGGCCTGCCGGTACGCGTCGTAGACGCTGGCGTCATGCGTCAGCTCACGCCGGTTGACGCCGTCCCCAAACCGCTCGCGGCTGTCGTCGTCGCGGTCGCGCACGTGGAGCTCCAGGAGCTCGCGCCCTCGCTCGGTGAGCACGACGCCGCGGTCGCGCTCGTCCAGCGGGATACTGGCCACCAAACCTTCGTCCCGGAGGTGCTCCAGGCTGTTGGAGCGCGGGTCGAGCTCGCCGTCGCGCAGATCACCCTCAGCGACGACACGAAACGCGCCGACGGTGGCCAGATTCCGGCTGTCCTCGCCGTTTAACTCGTACGTCCGGTCGTGATCCCAGACGATCTCCCGCTCGAGGCCGCGAGGCAGATTCAGGTGCTCGAGCAGCACGTCGCGCGGATCCTCCGGATCGCGATCCCGAACGTCCCACCTGTGGTCGCGCTCGATCTCACGTTCGTAGCGGTCGCCGCGCTCGCGGAGGTCCGTGTCATCGATGGGTGAGCGAGCGTTGTCGCCATCGCGCGGATCGGCTTCGTACGGATCGCGTGGATCGTCACCCCACCTCGGATCGGAGCTGTCGAACATACGTCCCCCTTTCCGCTCGAACGCGGTGCTGACGGGTGTTGTTGGTGACTCCGGCGGATGTGCGCGGGAGGAGAACGCTCGCTCGAGACGCCTGATACTGAATCGGGCGTCGAGGTAGGTCAGTGCTGGTGCGGCGCGATGCCTTAGAGGCGTCGCGCCCGCGTCAGCGCCACGTCGGATGACGTGACGACGTCGAGGACCCTCGGCTATTCATATCGCATCGTCGGTTACTGAGCAAGGCGCATTCGCCGGCGGGACGAGTCAATCGCCCGGAGAGCGAGACGCACGAAACCAGACCAACGATCCGATGGCACGAGTCAACCCGACTTTACTCGTTCGACGCCGGCCCGTAGAAAACTTGCGTCCGGTTTCATGTGAAACCCGAGCGCAAAATGACGCGCCGACTCCACTTCTTCGAGTCCGCGTACGAGTGTTTCACGCAGCCGACGCAGGCTGTACTCGCGATCCATTCGGTTTCCCCGATCTAGAATCGTCCCGTGGATCTGCTGCCGAACCGCGATACTGTCGCCGCGTTCGAGGCGCGCCTCGGCAAGCCACTGATGACAGTGTTGATCTGGCTGCTCGCGGGCGGCCTGATGGTTGGCTCGTTGGCAGTCATCCTCGGCGGACTTCGCGCGGCCTTCACGTTCATGCGCCCGATCGTACCGGGTGGCCTCTGGATCGATTGGGCGTTTCCCGGTCTCGTCGTCGCCCTCCTCGTCGCGGGCTTCATCGTCATTATGCGGCGTGTCCAGAAGCTGGAGGCAACGACCTCGGACCGCAGAGCGTGGAACCGGCTTGAGGAACACGTCGATTACATCGAGAACAAGGTGGGTGGGAAGCTGCACGACATGCTCGTCGAACAGCTGCTTGATGAAAAACTTCCCATCCCACATCCCGTCACGCACGCGGAGCGGCAGCGCGTCGACGTCGTGCGCGGACTGCTCCGCGACGCTGCAAAGGCCGCGCGCGAGGTCGAACCCGCCGGCGGCGATCTCGACAAAGCGTCAAATCAGGCATGGTTGTACATGCACATCCTCAACCTCCTCGCCGAATTGCTGTCCTTCGAGTACTACAAGAAGTTCCGAGATCACGAGGAGGGACTGCGGCGGAAGCGGGAACAGCACGGAGAAAAGTCGGATGGCCGGCAACACCTGCTCGACATAGCCGATTATCTTGAGCAGATGGCGAGCCGCCTTTCCTTCGAGGACATCGACACGAAGGCCAAACTGCCGCTCACGTTTAACGAGTACTTGCGACGTGAATAGGCACGACGAACCCGTGTATCTTCGCCGTCAGGGCCATTGATTGCACCTCTCCAATTATCGGCTCGATAACGTTCCCGTCTCTGGCAAGGATCCACGATTCACAGTTCGACTTCGGAAGATTGATACCATCACCTGGTTTGTGAATTCGTGACTATCGGCGTCGCGCAACAAACGCGACCGCGCAACCTGCAAGGTAATAGATCGGGACGTTCATCAGGATCGCGATGGCAACGACAAGCATTCCCCTCCACCATCCCTGGCCCTCAGCCGCCATCAGAAAAATAGAGGTCGGCCATAGAATCAAGAACTCTGGTCCCGCAAGGTACCCACAGCACCGCTTCGCGAATCCGGCCGCGAGCATTTGTACGACGGGGATCACGATTCCAGCAGCACAAAAAGAGCGGACGATTTTGGACCGCAGCATGTACACCGCATTGTCGGCGATCAGGCGGGGTACGCGGCCGAGCACGGCAGCGACGCGCTACGTTCTGCACTGACGCTTGCCGGCGCAGCTGTCGAGGTCACTGACCGACGGCTGCAAAATCTGCGCACGCCGCGGATCGCGCCTGGCTGTGTCGTCGCGTGCACTGGCGGCCCATGTCTCAAGTTCGACTAACGAAGCTGTCCCTCTACACGCAAACAGAGTGGACCGTCACTGGTTACGCGTAGCGGCCGAACGTCGCGCCAGCCCGGCGACCCATGCGGGTTGCCTACGCGACTTTGCGCGATCGCATCGGCTTCACAACGAGCCGCACACCGATACCCAATCGCGCCAGCATGTCGATCAGCGAATCGGTGCTGAACAAATCGATGCGGCCTCGCAGCAAGTCGCTCACGCGCGGTTGTGTCACGCGGAGCAACCTCGCGACCGCGGACTGCGTGAGACCTCTGGAGGCGATCAGCTTCTGGAGCTGGATCAGCAAGTCGGCGCGAACCACCAGGTGTTCGGCCTCTTCCCGCGAGAAGCCGATGTCCCGGAACACGTTGCCGGTCGACGCCGTGACTCTAACGCGGCCGTTCTTTGCCATGCTGCTGCTTCCTCGTTGCGATCAGCGCGCGAAATCGTTCGCGGCAGATCTCGATGTCACGACGTGCGGTCTTGCGCGCTTTCTTCGCAAACGCGTGAATGACGTAGACGCCCTCGTCGAACGTTGCGACGTAGAAGACGCGAAACGCGTCGCCGACGCGGATTCGGATTTCCCGGACCCAGCGCCGACGGCCGACATTGGTTTCCAGTCGTTCGGGTCGAGGCCCTGCTGAACGCGGCGCAACTGAAAGCCAGCGAGGCGACGAGCGGCGGCTGACGTCGGTCCTGGACACTCCGAGCCACAGAAGCGGCTTGTCGGCCACGGTGTCGATCGCACTCAGATATACAAGTTTTTGTATTGAACGTCAACTCGCGGTTTATCGCTCTCGCGAGCCGTTGAGGATCTGTTCGCTCGCAGACCCGGGTTGACCCCGGCTCAATCTCGCGCATGTCATGCGTAACAGGCCGTGGTGGCTGACGCGACACCGGGCCCGAAGGACAACACTAACTACATCTGAAAACAAACGCTCTCACTTGGGCGGAAAACCGGTGATCTTCCCAGCCGACAAACCGTTGCGTACCCGGCTTCGCGTCAGAGAGCCAGACATCCGTGGCCGGAGGAATTCGACCTTCTCCTGATTCACCGACCAAACCGTTTCGGACGAGGGCGGCCACGTATTGCGAAAAATCCTGCGGCATGAAAGAGGTCGTCTGGAGACGCTGGTTGATAAAAACCAGGCGCAAGGTACCGCTTTGGCCGAAATCCTCAGCGCGTACGTCGAATGTGAATTCGTCAAATCGTGGACAGTTTGCGCGTTGTGAACTGTTGGAATCGAACACGACATGCCACGATGCGCGCTCCGGGAGGGCGCGCTTCGCCTCGTCGAGAGTTTCGTAACTCTTAAATCCACCGAAGAGCGGACTTGGATCCTGCGGCGGGGTTCCAGGCTCCGATATCGATCCCGAGCACGCCGTCCCCGCAACGCCGGCGACAAGAAGGGCGACCATAAACGTCGTTGTGCGGCAGAGACCTGAGACCGGTCGCCGGTGGACGCGTTGTTGGGTATGCACGGGCACTTGGATTGGTCCTGCGGCTCGAAAGGCCGTCGTCTCCAGTATCGGTCCGTACGGATCCGACCTTCGCAGCTGGACAGTTGTGGAGGCGGCGGGACAAACCCCGTGGACCGGCGGCGGGAGCGGTCGGACGCCGTTCTCGCTGCCAAAATGCGAAGCGGCGGGAAGCGTGTCCCGCCGCCTCCGTTATTCCTCCAAAAACCAGGTCGAAAACCGAGGACTCGTGAGGACGTCAGTGGAGGCCGCAACGGGCGGCAAGTGTCGGCGTGTCAACGAATTTGCGCCAGAAGTCGTGCGCCATCAGGAATTTATCCATCCCGCGAATTTCAGGTTCGACTCCCGCCGCCTCCAACCTTCGCTCGCTGTTCAGGCGAAGGTTGCCCACCGTAGCCTTTGGCGAAGGTGGGCTGTCTCAGTCACCTTACGAGCTACGGTTGGCAAGCCAGAAACCTTCGCTCGCTGTTCAGGCGAACCCCGCCGTAGCCTCAGCGAAGGCGGGCTGTCTGAGTTACTCTACGAGCTACGGTTGGCAGGCCAAAAACCTTCGCTCGCAGGTCAGGCGAAGGTTGCCCACCATAGCCTTTGGCGAAGGTGGGCCGGTACGTAGAACGAACTTGACTGGGACGATCGGGAAACTGCCACTGTAGCTTCGCTTCGTAGATCTCCTTCAGCGTTGCGCCGATCAGCAGCGCCTCGTCCTTCGAAAAGTCCGAACAACCATAGTGCTGAATATCCGCACGTATCGACGGCGGCGGCGAATTCAGCGCGTGCCACGCCGGTATGCCGGTTGCACGAATGCGTCGCCGCTGGCGAACCCGCGTCAGCAAAGGAGCGGCGGTGCTTTCACGAACCATTACGGCTGTGGTCTTCGTCGGCGCATTCGCCGGCGTCGCGTCTGCCGATCCGATACTCATCAGCAGCGTACAAGACATCCACGGAAGCGCCCTCGTCGAGGTTGGGCCTTTCGTGAGCGGCGATCAGATCGCCGAAGTGCGGTCGGAACGGGGTGGCCGGTTCGACGCAGACGGTACCGCGAGGGCCGAGCGGAACGGCGCCTCGGCGACCACGTCCGCTTCGCAGCACACCACGATCGATGCCGCGCGCCTGGCCTTGTTCGGCTCGGGCACTGCCGCTGCGGCAACAAGCGGACGAGCGGATCTTGCGGTAGCCGAATCTATCTCGGTCTTTAGCGCTCAGTTTTTCATCCGCGAACCGACATCGTTTCACTTCACCGGCACGTTCGGGCGCCACAGGGCCCGATACGCACGTAGACACCACGCTGTCCGGTGGCAACCGGATCCACCCGATCTTTAGTGAGTTCATCGAATCGCGCAGTCTGACGCTGCGGCGCAGCGGCCTCCTGCTTCCGGGCAGCTACGGCCTCTTCGCGTTCGCGCAATCGACGTCCGGCCTCGATGGAGTGAATACGTCGGAGCGCGCCACGTTCGATTTTGCTTTTAGCCTCGGGGGCGCGTCGCCGACGCCGGAGCCCGCTCCAGCCGCACTGGTCGCGTTCGCGCTGGTGCTCTGCTGGTGCTGCCGAGCGTCGACGCGCCGCGCGAACGCCGCCACGCGGTAGCGCACACATACGTCGACGCGCAAGAGCGTTCTTTGCGCGTGAGACACCGCACTCCGGCAGCGAGTTTGCCGACTCGGCTGCCCGGGCTGCCATAGAATTCCTCATGCGCGACTGGATGGTGCGCGCGATCGGCCTCGCGCTCGCCGCCGGCTACTTCGCGGCGATTGTCTGGCTCTACACGCGGCAGCCGCAGACAGTCGCCGAAGCCACCGGGGCCTTCTCCGCCAGCGTCGGGGCGTACAGCGTCGACGAGCAGGCGTTCGCCGACGGCATCGCGTTCTTCCGTTCCGATCGATTCGCCGCCGCCCGCCTCGCGTTGACCCGCGCCGATCCCGCGTTCCAGGACGCGCGGACGCAGTTCTACGTCGCCTACAGCTACTACCGCGAAGGCTGGGGCCGCTTCTACGTCGACCGCGATCTGTACGCGCGCGGACTGGAGGCCGTCGATCGAGCGATCGCCGCCGCCCCGCGCGGCCGGATCGTCGTCGACGATCCGGATCTCCAGATGCGCAGCGGCGACGAGCTGAAAGCGGAGCTCGAGGCCGGATTGAAAGCGACCGACCTCAATCCGCTGACGATTGCGCGGCGGCGGCGCAAATGAATCGCGCGCTCGAGGTCTTCTGGCTGCCGACCGTGTTCCTCACGGTGGCGCTCCTCGGCGGCATCCGCGTCGGCGCTCGCATCGTCTTCGTCCCGCCGCCGCTCTCGACGCTCGTCCTTGCGCTCATGCTGATGGCCGCGCTCGTGCGCTGCGGCGCGCTCGCGCCCGCACGATTGATCCACCCGCGACGCCCGCCCCTCGCGAGCGCCAGCGGCGGCGTCGTGCTGTTGACGGCGTTCGCCGCCGCGGTGCAGGCCTTCAACGTCGTGATCCCCGAATCCGGGCTGCCGAGGGTCGTCGTCACGGTGCTGCTGTTCGTGCTCCTGCTGAACACGATTGCCGCTTCGTCGGACCGCACGCACGTCCTGCGCAGCACCGCCGTGATCGTCGGTTCGACCTTCGTGCTCAAGTTCATCGTGCTCGCGGCGCTCTCCGACAGCGGAGGCGGCTGGCTGAAGCGGATGCTGCTCGCGTCGCTGCAGGGCGTCAC
>Ga0075434_100007508_pt1 | contig 10095 bp, 6 predicted proteins | sample RhiMethybrSRZTD3_FD_75298 | JGI IMG/M metagenome (GOLD analysis project Ga0075434, IMG submission 75298) | Populus rhizosphere microbial communities from Tennessee, USA - Rhizosphere MetaG P. TD hybrid SRZTD3 | ecosystem: Host-associated > Plants > Roots > Rhizosphere > Soil | place: USA...
GGAATTTGGAATTTGGAATTTGGAATGCGTTCTTTTGTCCAGTGCGGAACGAAGAGCTCGTTCGCACTTCAGGTTCTGAATTCCAAATTCCAAATTCCTAATTCCTAATTCAAGAGAGGGTGGCACAGCTGGGCTGCGAAAGTAAAGAAACGGGTCTCTGAAACCTGCTCGTCCTTCGACAGGCTCAGGACGAGCGGTACGCTAGTGCAGTGTCCAGATGCGTGTAGCTTTCAGGGCCGTTCGTCTCGCGGGGCTGAAAGCCCCGCGCTACATCAACATGGAGCGTTTCGACTCGCCGCTCATGGTGAGCTTGTCGAACCATGAGCGAGTCGTCGTCGCACAGGACGCGCGGTACATCATTAGAACCGGTATCGAAACGAGAGCTGCGCGCTGCGCGCGGGACGTGCAGTGTTCGCCTGGCCGAACAGCGGCGAGGTGATGACGCCGACGTATGTCGTGGGGTTCACGCGGTTGGTGGCGTTGAACAGATCGAGGTTCAGCTCGAAGTTGTCGGTCTGCTCGCGCTTGGCCGATTCCGGATCGGCCGACGGCGGCCGCGGCGCGCGGAACACGGTCGTCAGCCGCAGATCGAGCTGTGCGTAACCGGGACCTTCGCCGCTATTGCGCGTGACGCCGGCGGGCCGGTCGTTGGCGACGAGATCGCGATTCGTGTCCGTGCCTGTCACGATGTCGTAGGGCGCGCCGCTGTACATCGCAAGCACCGCGCCAAGGCGCACGCGATCGTGCATCCAGCCGTAGGCGCCCGCGACGTTGAATCTGTGACGTCGATCGAAGTCGGCTCGCCCGTGTTCGGCGGCGAGGTTGTAGCTGTCGGCCGGCAACGCGAACACGTCGGACGCATCGTCGAGCGCTCGCGCCAGCGTGTACTGGATCGTGCCGCGGAATCCCGCGAGACGGCCGCGAAACGTGGCGGAGACCGCGTCGGTCCGGCTCGTACCAGTCGACTGGATCTGAAAGAGGTTCAGACGCGTCCGATCCGGACGCACGCCGGTTCCCGGAAGCGGCGCGTTGATGTCGATCGCACGAAGCGCGTTCGACGATCGCAGCATCGTGTATTCCGCGGTCAGCGACGTCTTGCGCCACAGCGCACGCTCCGCGCTCACGCTCGTCTGGAGGACGGCCGGCATCTGCACGTCGGGCGCCAGCGTCCACGACGCAGCCGGGGTAGTCGCGGCGATGACCGGCGTTGCTGGATACGATGGATTCGATACCGCGATTTCGCGCAGGCCGCCGTCTCCGAACAGCCGCGCTCTCGCGATCGCATCGTCCGAGACGGACTGATAGAACACGCCGGCGCCGGCGCGAAACACGGTCTTTCGTCCCGCCGGCGCGAACGCCACGGCGGCTCTCGGCGCGATGTTGTTCCAGTCGTCAATCGCCGATTGCCAGTCGTAACGCGCGCCGATAGTGAGGCCGACCGATTCCGCCGGGCGGAAGCTCGATTCGACGAACACGCTGCTGTCCATCTCGCCGTACGTCGCCGTCGGGTTGCCGCTGCGCTGCACGAAGAGGAACGGCGATCGACGATCGTAGTCGGTCAGGCTGCGGAAGCGGTAGGTGCCGCCGAAGTTGCTCGCATCGGTCAGATCGTTCCATCGCGCTTTCACGCGGCCGCCGATCCGTACCGGATGGGCCGCAATCGTCAGGCTGACCGTGTCCTGCGCCTGCAGGGACTCGGCAGCGTCATTCGAGAAGATCTGCGACGCGCCGCTCGTGAACGCGCCGGCAACGACAATGGCAGGGCTCACCGCACGGCCGCCGTCGACGCGATCGCGGTGAACCGCCTCGACGCGCAGATCGTTCAGGACGCCGTCGGACACGACGCGGTGATCGTTCGCCTGTACGCGGTGACGCCGCTCCGTCGTGCTGTATGCCTGCTCTGCGAGGCGGAAGCCGCCGATGCCGTGATCGCGTTCCGAATCGTCGAACAGGTCGTAGCGGATCGTGACCGCGTCCGTCTTGTTCGGACGGAAATCGACGCGGCCGAAGAGCGTGTTGCGGCGCTCCGGCGTCGGCACGTTTTGCAAGACCGGTCCGGCGGCGGTCTGCGCGTTCACGATCGCCGACGCGTTGTCGATGAGCTGCTGCGCCGTGAGAAAGAACGACCAGCCCTTGTGCAGCAGCGGACCGCTCAGCGATCCCTCGTTCAACGCACGGCTCATGTCCGGCGTCGACGCTGCGAACGCGTTGCGCGCGTCGAGCGCGGAGTTGCGAAGGAACACCGCGCCGCTGCCGTGATAGTAGCGGCGCGATCCGCGCTCCGTCTCCACTTCCACGCGGGACTTGCCGGGGCTCTTGAATTCGGCCGAATACGGATTTCTGTTGATGATCAACCGGTGAATCGCCGCCGTCGGAATTCCGGCGCTGTCGGTCTCACTGCCGTCGACGACGACGGATACGTGTCCGAACGGTCCGGCGGCGGTGAAATTCTCGACGAGCGTCTGGAGATCCTGTGATTCGGTCGGGAGCCGCCGCAGCGCTTCGGGGTCGAATTCGACAGCGTTCGCGTTGCGCGTCGGCGACAACACGCTGCCCTGAGCCTCGGCCGAGACGGTCACTTCCTCATCGAACCCGACCTTCATCCGCGCGACAACGGACGCCGCGGCTTCGGTCGTCACCTTCACCTTGATATCGAGCGGCTGAAAGCCGGCAAGCTCGGCGTGGATCCGCACGTCGCCGGGCGCGACATTAGCAAACACGAATTTACCAGTCGCATCGGCAGCCGTTTCGCGCGGGTTGGTCGACGTATCCGACGTGAGAATGACCATCGCACCAGGCAGCGCGGCTCCGGAATCGTCGACGACGACACCGGTGATGCTGCCGGTTTGAGCGGCGGCACGGGTCGGTTGCAGCACGAGCAGGACGATGAGGACGATCAGGACAATCGGTACCGGCGCATTGGGAGAAAATCGTGAGACCTTCATAACGCACCAGAACATTCGAGCATCGGACGGACGCGCGCCATTGGATGCGCCGCGACGAGCTCGAGCCATTCATTGAGAAGCCGCCGATCATCCGCGTTCATCACCGCGTGATGCAGCATCAGGCCGACAGGCTCGGCCGCCGAAGCGATCGCGGTCGCGATCGATTGACCCCACGCAGCGACGCCGGCACGCGAGCCGTGGCGACCGGTCCAGTCGAGGCGAACCGGAAGCTCGGCAAGGCGATCGACGCCGAGATCCGGAGCGTCGACGTCACGCGAAAGCAAACGGCAGCCGATTTCTGTGAGAACCACTGCCGTGTCGGGCGTGCACCGATTCCACGGCGGCGTGAAGATGCCCGCGGGCGAGGTGCCCATCACGTCTTCGAGGATCCAGCGTCCGATCGAGATGTCCGCGCGCTGCTGGTCGAGCGACCGCGACGGCCCGAACTCGCATTTCTTTCCGTTCTCCTCGTGATTCGCGTGCGAGTAGCCGTGCTGATGGACGGCAACCAATCCCGCCGATTCGTCGATCGCGCGACGCAGTTCGGCGGCCAGCGCGGGCGTCACCGCGGTTGGAATCGCGGCGAGATCAATCGGAACGTGGTGCCATCGCACGAGGTCGAGAAGCCTGAACAACCGCTCGTCGGCCCAACCCGCATCGTCGTCGCGGACGAACAGCATCACCGGCGTCGTGCGGCTGTCGAGCGCGCTTCGGACCGGATCAAGCCAGTGACTCATACGACTCACGCGCCGGGTCCGCGCCCGACTCCCGAGCGCTGCGGCACATCTCCGCGAGCAGTTTCGCGCTGCGCCGTCCGCCGTCGAGATCGAGGCGGACTGGATCGGGAACGAAATTCAACGTGTCATGAATTGCGCGGGCGAGCGCGGCAGGCGTCAGCTCCGACGGCGGCAACACTCGAAGCGCGTTCAGCCGCGCGAGGCGCGCCGCGCGATCCATCTGCTCGCTGTCACCGTTGTCCGCGAATGGAACGACGAGCGCCGGCACGCCCGCCTGCAGAATGTCGAGCGCCGTGTTGTAGCCGCATTGGCTCACCGAAACGGACGCAGCGCGCATTTCCCGGGCGAGATTCGGAACCGTCGCGACAACGCGCACCAATTCGTTGTCAGCCGCAGCGCTCCGAAGCTGTTGAATGGTGTCCTCGGGACACAACGGGCCGGCAACGATGGCCATCGGCGGCGCGGTCGGACCGAGTTGCCGATGTGCGGCAATCGACGTCTCGTACAGCGCTCGCGCGAACCGTCCGCCACCGCCGGAGACGAGAATCGGACGGGTTCGATCGTCATGCGCGGCGTCGCGCCGTTCCACGATCGACGGAACGACGAATCCGGTGTGATGCACTTGGATCGAGGGCGTCGCCGACGGGCGGAACGTTTCGTCGAGCGTGGAGAACCGCGGGTCGGTGTGCACGAGTACCGCGTCGAAGTACGTATCGAGGATCGCTGCAGCCCGATCGTCGTGCCGTTGCTGTTCCGCGCCGCGATCGACGAGCAGATCGCGCACGCTGCTGACGACGATCGGGCGCGGCATCGATCGCGTTGCATCGAGGAGCGGCATGAGCTCCTGGACGAATTTCCTGCGGCCGAACGGGAAGAGCTCGACGACAACCGCCGACGGCCGGACGCAGTCGTAGGTGCGGAGCAGCAATTCGGTTCGCGCGTTGCGGACCTCTTCCACGGATCGGCAGTCGTCGACGGCGATGAGACGGCCGCTCTCGTCCTGCGAGAGCGCAGGCAGGTCGATCACGTCGACGCCGTTTGGCGGTTCGAGATCGCGCGGACGCGCACCGCCGCTCGCAAGGACGACCTTGAATTCTTCGGACAGCGCTTCAGCCAGCGCCCAGGCCCGCGCAAGGTGTCCCATGCCGAGCGAATGCTGGCAGTAGAAGAGGAGGGCCGGTTGCGCGCTCATGACAACTCGATCTCGCGATCGAGCACCCGCACTGCGTCGCGGAGGAGTCGATCGAGATGCGCAAGGCCGAGAGGACGAATTCTGGTTACGGCGCGCGATGCGCGCTCGATGAATAACGCGGCGGCCGTGTGCCACCGGAGCGAGCCGGCGTCAGGCAGCGGACGGACGTCGGCGTAGCCGGTGAGGAACGCGCCAACGATCCGGCTGAACCGTGCGCGCGTCAGCGTGCCGGACGCGTGGAGGTAGAGGAACCCGGCAATCACGCTCGCAAGGTCCGCCGCCGCGGGACCGATCGCGACGTCCTCCACGTCGATCAGCGCGAGGCGATCGCAGTCGCGAATGGCGTTCTTCGGGTGCAGGTCTCCGTGCAGGCACACGATGTCGTCGTCGCGCGGAACGGTGGCCGCGAGGCGCCGCGCGAGGTCGTCCACCGCGTGCGCAACGTCCGGCCGCACGCTCCCGATCACCGCCGCGTCGCCGACGAGCCGCGACGAGGAGAAACGGCCGAAGCGCGGCGCAGAAGGCGCTGACAGCAGATGAAAAACCGCGACAGCCGATCCGAACGCGCGCAGATCGTCCGGATTGTCGGTGCAGTCCGAATCGCTCAAACGCCGTCCGTGGACCGCCTCCAGCCACATCGTGCGGAACTCGCTCGAGTAGGCGATGGGCACCGGCAGCTCGAGCCAGCGATTCGAAGGTCGGAGCGCGGCGAGCAGATCGTTGTAGGTCGCGTAGTCGCGCGCAGCTTGATAGGCGGCCGCGACCTTCGCGTACGCGATCGGCCGTTCATCGCTGTCGACGTAGACGAGCGTCGCGGATTTTTCAGGCGCGTACGCGACGAGGCGCGGTGCCTCGGTGGCCGGCGGCGAGGCCGCGAGCAGCGGTATGAGCGTGGTGATTTTCCGGTCGTTTGGAAACAGCCAGAACACCGACTCGAGCTCCGGTACGTGCACGACGCCGTGGAGATCGCCGCATGCCTGGGCGCGTGCCGCCGTGCGGTCGTACGCATCGCCGCTTCTTCCTTCGCGGAACATGCGCGCCGCGATCGTGTGCGGCTGGTCGTCGACGACGATTCGGAACGTCGCGCGAAGACTCTTGCCGACCTGATAGTTCACGCGCGCGAGCACGCAGGCGCTCACGTGCGCGTCATGATCCGGCCCGAGCGCCGCCAGCACATGCGACACTGCCGTTTCGTCGAGGAGCACATCGCGGGACGGCAGCGCCGGATCGGGCGTCAGCGAGATCGGCAGTGTCGGGGCGATCATCGTCAGGCCTCTGCAGTCACCCGTCTGTGCCACTGCGCGACCGCACCGGACCGGGCAGCGGGCCGTTCGTCGCTCGCGCCGCTGATCCACAGAACCTCGTCGTGAATCGATCCGTGCGTCACGTTCGCGACGCAGCAATCATCGCGGCGATCGACGGTGATGGTCGGCAGCTGAAGCTGTCCTCTGGCGAGCGGCGCGACGAGCGTGACGAACGCCGCACGAGCGGCGCCACTCACCGTGAATGCGGCCACCGGCGCCGGATGCCTGATGCCGTATTCCTTCGACACCCATCCGTCCTCGAGGTTCGTGGCGGTCACGTCGGCGACGACGAGGAGGACGACGCCTGGCGCAATCGCGGTCGAGCAGCCGGGAGACCTGCGCATCGCAACGCGACCGCAGGCGTCAGGCGCGAGATGAAACCGCAGCTCGTAGTCGTGCGCGCCGGGTGCCGTCAGCTCGTCTTCGATGAGCCAGTACTCGTTGGCGACGAACAGAACGCGGCGCCGGTGCACGGCGTCGTATGCTGGCGATCGCGCCTCTCCCCACAACACGTCGAGCCCGTCGCCCGTGAAGCGATGCAGCAGCCGCGCGCTCGCGACCGGTCCCTTCGGTTTGCCGCGGCGATACGGCGTCTGATCGCGACCGTCGATGGTGACGGTGTTGTGCGCGGCGGTGCCCTTGAACCAGCGGCGCCAGTGCGGCGGATCGTCGTTGTAGGTGAACCGGCCGGGATCGATGACGAGCGGACGGCCGCCCGACGCGATCTCCACGTTCAGCGCGTCGTAGTGTCCGTGGCCGCCGTCGCCGAGCGGACCGCAATCGAAAATGAGGTAACGCTCGTCGGTCAGCGCGACGCTGCGTTCACCCCATCCGCTTCGCTGGATGAAGTAGCCGCCGGTCGTGAAGCTGGCGTGCCGCACGGCAGGCGGCACGCCGGATCGCCCGCGCGTCGCGACGTAGGTGAAATCGGATCGATGCAGCAGCCTGCCGGCCAGCGCGAGGAGATCGAGATAGCTTCCGCTGTCGCTGTCCGACAGCGCGGGAATGGCGCCGTCGGGGCGATGGCAGTGCATGGCGAACTCGCACGCGCGCGCGAGCCGCTCGTCGAATCCCGGCGGAATCGTCAGAGAGAACCGCCGCGCGTTCTCGCGCATGCCGAGAAACGATCGCAGCACGACGTGGTGGTAGTGCGTGGATCGCTCGCGCTGCACGCCGTCGGGCAGTACGTCCGACATCAGATTGTCGGCGAGCGCCGCGATGGAGAACGTCAGCAGCCGCTCGCCGGGATCGAGGTCCGGCAGCGCGAGCGCGGCGACGAACAGCGCGTACAGCTCCAGCGTCCGGTGATTCCGCTCCCGCGTGAGGTGATGTTCGAGATACGCGAGTTGATCGCGCAGGCTTCCGAGGATTACGGCCGTGAAGCCCGGCCGCTCGGCTTCCAGATCGAACCGTTCCGCGAAACGGCTCCACGCGTACACCCAGTTCTGAATGCGTCGTCCGATCACGTCGCTCGGATCGATCTGTCCGGGATCGATTGGTGCCTGCGCAATCCAGGACAGCACCAGCTGCTGCCAGACGCGAGCGAATACGGCGTCGCCCGTCTCGCATGCCGCGGCCGCGAGATCGAGACCGTAATAGAACTTGCTCCACTCGAGCCGCCACTCCCTGTCGGGCGGCAGCGATGCGCTTCGCCAGTCGGGCTCGACGCCGAGTTGCAGCGTCGTTCCCTGAATCGCGAACCGTCCGCGCACCACTTCATCGGCGACGGCCCGGCGCTGATACCGGTGCTCGTACACGCAGAACACGCGCCTCGGCGCGATTGCCGCCACGTCACGCACCATGAGCACCTTGAACACCTTGAAGAGTCGGTCGCGTGACGAGCCTGAGACCGGCCGGTTGATTGATGATGCGGCCCTGATCGAGGCGGTAGACGACATCGGCATGATCGAAGAGCGACATCCGATGTGTGATCGCAAGGCAGGTGCGATCCTTCCGCAGTCGATCGAGTGCCGACACGATCACGGCTTCCGATTCGGGATCGACGTTCGACGTCGGCTCGTCGAGCAGGAGGATCGGACGGTTGAGAAGGAAGGCGCGCGCGAGCGAGAGCCGCTGCCGCTGACCGCCGGACAGGTTCACGCCGTCCTCGCCGAGCGGCGCGTCGAGCGTGCCGGGAATGCCGCGGACGAAGTCGGCCATCGCCACGAACGTGAGCGCGTCCCACACGCGTTTGTCGGTCAGCTGCTCGCCGGTCGGTGTCAGCGCTTCGCGAAGCGATCCGGCGAAGAGGTGCGTGTCCTGCGACATCATCGCGATCTGCGCGCGCAGCGATCGAACCGACAGCGTCCGCAGCGGATTGCCGTCGAGGAGAATCTCGCCCGACGTCGGATCGAATAACCGGACGAGCAGGCTGAGCAGCGTGCTCTTGCCCGCGCCGCTTGCGCCGACGAGGACGGCGAGTTGACCGGGACGCAGCAGCAGGTTGACGCCGCGGAGCACCGGTTCGTGCGATCGTCCGTACGAGAAGTACACGTCGCGCAGCTCGATGACGCCTTCGGCTCGCGCAATGTGGATCGCATCGGGCGCGTCGCGGATTGTCGGCTGCTGATCGAGCAGCGCGAGCAGCCGCTCGCCGCCCGCCATCCCCTTCGACGTCGTCTCCGCCAGATCGTTGAGCCGCTCGACCGGCTTCAGCAGCTGCGTCAGGTACGAGGAAAGAACCGTCAGCGCGCCGAGCGTCAGCGTGCCTTTCAGCACGAGCAGGGCACCACCCGCGACGAGAAGCGCCGTCGCGACGCCGTGCGCGACGCGGATGGCCCGCTCCATCCGCGCCGCCACGCGCGTTTCTTCGACGCCCGCGTGCAGGCTGTTCGCGTTCAGCTGACGGAATCGCTGCCGCGCGTGCTCGTCGCCGCCGAGCGCCTGGATGACCGGAAGGCCGTGGACGATCTCCTGCGCGAGACCGGCGACCTCGCCTTCGCGACGCCGCCGTTCGCGCGACGCGCGGCCGAGGCGCGCGCCGTAGTAGCGGACGAGCAGCGCGAGCGCGGGCAGCAGGGCGATCGTGCACAGCGCGAGCAGCGGCTGGAGCCAGATCATCAGCGCCATCGTCGCCGCCGTGGTGAGCACGTACTCGACGATCGTCGGCACGGTGCGCGACTGGAACCGTACGAACTGATCGACGTCGCCGACGAGACGCAGCACCAGCTCGCCGCTCCGGTGGGTCGTCCGAATCGTCGGCGGCAGCAGCTGCAGATGGACGAGCATGCGATCGCGAAGCTCGGTGTTGAGCCGCTCGCGGAACCGCGCGCTGATCGTCGCGTGCTGCGATTCCACGAGCGCGCGCAGCGCGGCAATCACGATGATGACGGCAGCCATCGAGGCGACGAGTGCTTCGGGTGTATGGACGACCTGCGTGAGCGCGCGCAGGGCCGGCGGCAGCCGTCGGCCCGACAGCACGTTGTCGATGATCACCTTCAGCGGCCACGGCGCTGCGAGCGCGAGCGCGACGCCCGCTATGCGGAAGGCGTATGCGGACAGGAGCGCCGTGCGGTGTTCCCACAGGATCGGCGCGCACCAGCGCATCACGTCGCGCCAAGTCCGGCGGGCGCGCGGCGTCATGCCACCCTCTCGAACAGCGCGCACAGCTCGCCGATGAGTCGATCGCCGTCGAATCGCGACGCGACGACCGCCTGTCCCGCTTCACCAAGACGCCGCGCGAGTGCCGTGTCCAGATAGATCCGCTCCAGCGCGTCGGCCGTGCACGACGCATCGTCGGGAGGAACGATGAGGCCGCTGATCTCGTCATCGACGAGCTCGAGAATGCCGCTGATTGATGTCGTCACAACCGGAAGACCGCTGGCCATGGCTTCGACCAGCACGTTCGGGATGCCGTCGCGGTCGCCGTCGTCGCTGACCCTGCACGGCAGACAGAACACGTCTGCGCGCTGATACTC
>Ga0075434_100007509_pt1 | contig 10094 bp, 6 predicted proteins | sample RhiMethybrSRZTD3_FD_75298 | JGI IMG/M metagenome (GOLD analysis project Ga0075434, IMG submission 75298) | Populus rhizosphere microbial communities from Tennessee, USA - Rhizosphere MetaG P. TD hybrid SRZTD3 | ecosystem: Host-associated > Plants > Roots > Rhizosphere > Soil | place: USA...
CGCAGTTTCCCTTGCTCGCCCCACAGCCGGCTCAGGCTCGTCGCCGCTCGCAGCTCCAGCGACTTCGCGCCCTGCCGTCGCGCGATCTCGATGGCCCGGAGAAGCTCCGACTCGGCAGCCGCGTCGCCTTGGGGACTCGCGGCGAGCTCGCGCTGAAGCTCCCCGGCCAGCCGGTGCAGCTCCGCCTCCCAGTAGTGCAGCCCGGACGGCAGTGCGGTGAGCGCCTCGGTGATGGCGGCCAGCCCCTCGGCCGGCCGCCTGAGTCTCCGGTATGCCTCCGCCGTGAAGGCGAGGAAGGCGGGTACCAGCGCGCCCGCGCCGATCGCACGATGCCGCGCCAAGCCTTCCTGCATCCGGGCGAGGCCGCCGTCTCCCTGGCCGCCCTCGAAGAGGAGCCAGCCACGGTGGACGATGCCGGCCGTCAGCATGAACTCGAAGCCGTGATCGGTGTCGAGGGGCAGGGCCTCCTCTTCCAGCTCGTGCATGGCCTGGCTTTCGCGTCGCCACTCGTGCAATCCCGCAGTGTGGTGGCAGGCATACGACACGCTGAAGGGGTGCTCGAGCGAGCGCGCCAGCGCGAGCCCCTCACGGGCGCGCGTCACCGCGCGATCGGGGTACCCGAGCATCCAGAGGGTCAGGGCGCCGTGGATGGCGCAGGACACTCCCGAGGGAACGAGGCGGATCGCCGGCGAGGGATTGGGTCCGTGCACGTCCGACTCGCATAGCGCCAGGCCCTGCTCCAGATGCTCGTGGGCGGCGGCGAAGCGGCCGGTGTAGAAGGACACCACGCCGAGGGAATTGTGGGCGGCCAGGAGCAGGGCGCGATCGTGCGTCGCCTCCGCCACCGCCATCAGGTGGGTCGCCACCGCGTGGGCTGTCTGGAACTCGCCGCGCACGAGATAGTAGCGGCCGAGGCCCACAAGGACGGGGAGGAGCTGCGGCGTCTCGCCCATCTGTGCGCACAGCTCCCACGCGCGCGCATAGCTGTGAGCGGCCTCGGGCGCCGCGTAGCCCTGGGTCGCGGCCAGGGCCGCTCCCAGCATGATCTCGAGGCTCAGCTCCTGCTCGGAGCGTTGCGCCGAGCCGGGCGATGCCTCGAGCATGTCGAGGGCGCGCCGAGCGTGGTCGGCCGCCTCGCGGTAGGCGTGCTGGCGCAGCGCATGCTCGCCGGCGAGCCTCCGGTACCGCGTGGCGCGCTCGACGTCTTTCCCCTGCTCGAAGTGCACGGCGAGCTCGCCGGCGATCTCGATCGCCCGCTCCCCGTAGCCGCGCTCGAGGCGCTCCGCCGTCCGCAGGTGCATCGAGCCCCGCTCTCCCACGGGGACACGCTGGTAGAGCACCTGCTGATACAGCGCGTGGATGAAGGCGTAGCGCTCGGCCACCGTGCCGTCCGGCCACTCAGCGACACCGGCGGCGCGAAGAAGCTGACCCCGGCGAGCGAGCGCCTCGCAGGCGAGCCCGCAGCGCGGCGGATCGATCGTCTCCGGCACCACGGCCGCCGCGGAGAACTCGACGCCGGCCACGCTGGCCGTCATGAGCACCGTCCGCTCGTCCGCGGTCAGTCGCTCCACCTGCCTCTCCACGAGCTGCCACAAGGTGTCGGGGGGCCGGGCCGCGATGTCCTCGGCGGGGCCGTAGAGCTGCCACTGGCCCTCGATCTCGCGAAGCTGGCCCTGCCCGATCAGATCGTCGACAGTGTTCACCAGGAACAGCGGATTGCCTTCGGTGTTCCGGTGCAGCACGAGCGCCAGCTCCCCGGGCAGCGCGTGCTTGGGGAACCGCCGACAGATGTACTCGCCCACGGCGGCCGCGCTCAGGAAGGCGAGCGGTATCTCGTCGCAGTGGCCGTGCAGCTGCAGCTCGTGCTTGATCCACCTGAGTGGATGCGCGGGAGCCCCCGCCACCTCGGCCGGGCGATACGTCCCGAGGACGAGCAGGCGCGAGGCTTCCCGCCGGCGTGCCAGCATGCCGAGCAGATCGATGGTGGCCGAGTCGCTCCAGTGCAGGTCTTCCAGCAGCAGCACCAGCGGAGCGTCGCGCGTGAGAGCGTCCAGCGCCTCTGCCAGCTCGCGCAGCATGCGGCCGCGGGTCGCTCCCTGGGCGCGGCGCTGCACCGCGGCCATCTCGCGGTCGCTCAGCAGTCCGGGAAGCTGCTCCAGCCAGGTCGGTGCGTGCTGCTTGAGAATCTGCAGGAGCGCCTCACTTCCCGAGGCGCGGCCCAGTCGCCCCAGCGCCTCGAGGATCGGCAGGTAGGCCTCGCCGGCGCCGTACTGCTCCACGCACTGTCCATGTCCGATGCGGGCCACGCCCGCCTCGCCCACGTCGGCGAGAAACGCTTCCACCAGCGTCGTCTTGCCGATCCCCGGCTCTCCCGTCACGAACACCAGTTGCCGTTCTCCGGCGAGGGCTCTCTTGAGCCGCGCGTGCAGCCCGGCCAGCTCGCTCTCCCGCCCCACGAGCATCGAGGCGGCATCCGACGGCGAGGTGGTCTCGTCGGCGATCGGGGCGGCCGCTCGCGCCACGGGGCCGATGAATCGGAAGCCTCTGCGGTGCACGGTCTGGACGTAGCGCGGTGAGTGGGACGCATCGCCCAGCGCCTTGCGCACGTCGCGGATGACGCTGGCGAGGGCCGCGTCGCTCACGACGGCGTCGCGCCAGATCGTGGAGAGCAGCTCGTCCTTGGTCACGAGCCGTCCCGCGTGCTCGAGCAGATGCCGCAGGACGGCGAACGCCTTCGGCGTCAGCTCGAGGCGCCGATCGCCACACCACGCCCACTCGTTCTCGGCCTCGATGCGGACGGCAGGAGAGCGGTCAGGCTGCGTCCGACTCATGGCGTTCCCTCATCGGTGTATGGGGAATTCCGAGTGAACTCTGCCAGGGGAGCCCGCGGCGTCAGCGATTCGGCTGGGGGAGATGGTATGACATCTCCGCCGATGCTCCTACCCCGGAGTGGCGATTTTTCGAGAGAGCAGCTGGCAATGACACATCCAATGGCCAGGGCCGAGATCGCCATCATTGGACTGCTTCGTTCTTTCCGAAGAGGCCGATGCGCTCTCGATGCCCGCGGCGCCGGCCTCGAGACGGAGGAGACCCGTGAGCGCGAAGTGTCGGCTAAGTATCTGCCGTCTATGCCCGTGTCGGCGTATCCCGTATACTAAGGGGCCATGTCGATCCCCAAAGCCTTGACGATCGCCGGCAGTGATTCAGGCGGCGGCGCGGGCATCCAGGCAGACATCAAGACCTTCTCGGCGTACCGGGTGTTCGGGATGTCGGCCCTCACCGCGGTCACCGCGCAGAACTCCGTCGGCGTGCAGGCGGTGGAGTGCCTCTCCCCGGCCTTCGTGGCACGGCAGATCGAGTCCGTGCTCGAGGACTTCGGCGTGGACGCGGCGAAGTGCGGCATGCTCGCCAACGCGGCCATCATCGAGGCCGTGGCCGGCGTGCTGTCGCAGCGCCGCGTGGAGAAGCTCGTCGTGGATCCCGTGATGGTCGCCAAGGCCGGCGCGTCGCTGCTCGAGCCGGAGGCGGTGCGGGCGCTCACCACGCGCCTCCTCCCGCTCTGCCTCGTGGTGACGCCCAACCTCCCCGAGGCCGAGGCGCTGGCGGGGATGCCCGTCGCGAATCGCGCGGAGATGGAAGAAGCGGCCCGGCGCATCCGTGCGCTCGGCCCGCGTCACGTGCTCGTCAAGGGTGGCCATCTCAAGGGCGACGCGGTGGATCTGCTCTTCAACGGCCGCGACTTCACGGTGTACCAGGCCGCGCGCATCGCGTCCGACAACACCCACGGCACGGGCTGCACCCTGTCGGCGGCCATCACGGCGAGCCTCGCCCAGGGGCGGCCGCTCGGCGAGGCCGTGCGCGACGCCAAGGCCTATGTCACGCGGGCTATCCGCGAGGGCTTCGCCCTCGGGCGCGGGGTGGGCCAGCTACGGCATTTCCTGACGGAGTGGTGATGGCAGACGAGCAGGTGTCGGACCCGGAGGCCGATCGCGCCCTCGGCAAGATGTCGTTCATGGAGCACCTGGGCGAGCTCCGCACGCGCATCATGTGGAGCCTCCTCGCCGCGGGGATCGGCATCGTCATCGCCCTCTTCATCACCGATCGCGTCATGCTCTTCATCTCCCGCCCGATTCTCAGCATGAAGACGGAGCTGGTTTTCACCTCGCCCACCGAAGCCTTCTGGACGTGGATGAAGGTGGCCATGATGCTGGGCATCTTCATCTCGATGCCGGGTATCCTCTACCAGGTCTGGAAGTTCGTGGCCCCCGGGCTCCACTCCCACGAGAAGAAGTACGCGGCACCCTTCATCCTGGTGGGCTCGCTCCTCTTCCTCCTGGGCGGCGTCTTCGCCATGCTCATCATCATTCCCTACGCCTCCAACTTCCTCGTGACCTTCGGGCAGGAGAAGGGGTGGAAGCCCATGCTCACCGTGTCGTCGTACACGGATTTCGTGATCAAGTTCACCCTGGCCTTCGGGCTCGTGTTCGAGCTGCCCGTGGTGATCACCATCCTGAGCCTCATCGGGGTGGTCACCCCGCAATTCCTCTCGAAGAACCGCAAGTACGCGATCCTCGTCAACTTCATCATCGCGGCCGTCCTCACCCCCACTCCCGACATGATCAACCAGACCCTCATGGCGGGGCCGCTGTGCATCCTCTACGAGGTGGGCATCATCTGCGCCCGCCTCGCCACGCGCCGACGGCGCCAGGCCGCGGTGCCCCCCACGCCCACGGCGTCGGCCACATGAGCGCGGTGGACTTCACCTCGCTCGATCTGCCCGAGCCGGTGATGCGCGGCATCCAGGACGCGGGCTTCGTGACCATGACGCCCATCCAGGAAGGCACGCTGCCCCTGGCCTTGAAGGGCAAGGACGTGGCGGGGCAGTCGCAGACGGGCACGGGCAAGACGGCGGCCTTCCTCATTGCCGCCTTCACGCGCTGCCTGCGCTATCCCGCGCCGCCCCGGGGCGGGCCCACCGCCCCGCGCGTGCTGATCATCGCTCCCACCCGGGAGCTGGTGGTGCAGATCGAGGCCGACGCGCGCCTCCTCGGCGCCCACACCGGGCTCAGGATCCGCGCCGTGTACGGGGGCATCGACTACAACAAGCAGCGCGAGGAGCTGAGCCAGGCCTGCGACATCCTCGTGGGCACCCCCGGCCGCCTCATCGACTATCTGAAGCAGCACATCTGGTCGCCCCAGCGGGTCGAGGTCCTCGTCATCGACGAGGCGGACCGCATGTTCGACATGGGGTTCATCGCCGACCTGCGCTACATCCTGCGCAAGCTGCCGAGGCCGGAGAAGCGGCAATCCTTTCTGTACTCCGCCACCCTCTCCTTCCGGGTGATGGAGCTGACCTGGGAGTTCATGAACAACCCCACCCAGATCTCCGTCACCCCGCTCCAGAAGACGGCGGAGAACGTGGTGCAGGTGCTCTACCACGTGGGGCGCGAGGAGAAGTTCAGCCTCCTCCTGGGCCTCCTCAAGCGGGAGGGCGGCAGCCGCATCCTCATCTTCTCCAACACGCGCGAGGAGGCGCGCCGCCTCGAGGACCGGCTGGGACGCAATGGCTGGCAGGCGCGCGCCCTCACCGGCGACGTGGAGCAGAAGAAGCGCCTCAAGATTCTCAACGACTTCAAGAACGGCGAGCTCCCCATCCTCGTCGCCACCGACGTGGCCTCCCGAGGACTCCACATCGAAGGCGTCACCCACGTGGTCAACTGGGACATGCCGCAGGATCCTGAGGACTACGTGCACCGCATTGGCCGCACGGCGCGCGCGGGGGCCACCGGCAATTCCATCAGCCTGGCCGACGAGGCGGGCGCGCTCCAGATCGAGCCCATCGAGAAGTTCATTGGCCAGAAGATTCCCGTCGAGTGGGCGGAAGACGAGTCGTTCCTGCCGGAGATCAAGCCCACCAGCGAGGAGCGCCGGCGCTACGCCGACGAGAAGCGCGCGCGCATGGCCGCCCGCGCCGGTCGCCCCGGAGGCGGGGGACGCGGAGGCCCGGGAGCCGGACCGCGTGGCCACGGCGGAGGGCGGCCGAGCGGCGGTGCGCGGCGCGGGCGAGGCGGCCGGTAGCGAGCGCAGACAGGCGGGCGGGATGAGCGGCCGCTCCTCCGCCGAAGGGACGTACATCATCCCGTGCCTCTTCGGGCCGGCCATCGCGACGTACCAGCGCGAGCTGGTCGACCTCGTGGCCGAGCGCTTCGGACTCACCTTCACCCAGCGCCAGGCCGTTCCCGCACACTTCACCCTCAAGTACCACTTCACCACGTCGCACGTCGATCAGGTCGAGACGCTGCTCGAGGAGGTCGCGCGCCGGCACTCACCGGCACCCGTCGCCGTGGGGGGATTCGGCCACTTCTTCGAGGACGTGGTGTTCGTGGAAGTGGCGCTGTCCCCGGCCGCCCGGTCCACCCTGGACGCGCTGATCCGTGCCCTCCGCACGCTGCCCTGGATGCCCTGGGACCGCTACGACGCCGAGCGACTCCATCCGCACATGACCATCGCCGAGGGAACGCGTGCCTGCTTTCGCGAGGTCTGGGACTGCTGTCGGGAGCGCGAGCGACGCTTCGCCGGCGCCTTCGACAACATCACCATCCTGAAGAAGCGGAGGGAGGCGGACGGGATCGACCGGTGGGACATCCACCGGTCCTTCCGGCTGGCGGGCTAGAAGCGGCGGCGGCCGCCCATGGACTTCTTGCGGAGGCGCAGCGACTTCGGCGTGATCTCCAGCAGCTCGTCCTCGCGGATCCACTCGAGGCTCTGCTCGAGGTTCATGATGCGGGGCGGGGTGAGGCGCACCGCCTCGTCCGAGGTGGACGAGCGGATGTTCGTCAGCTTCTTCTCCTTGGTGATGTTGACGTCGAGGTCGTTGTCGCGATTGTGCTCGCCCACGATCTGACCTTCGTAGACCGCCTCGCCCGGACCCACGAAGACCACACCGCGCGGCTGCAGATGGTCGATGGCGTACGAGGTGGTCTTGCCCGGCCGGTCGGACACGAGGGCGCCGTTGGCCCGATGGGGGATCTCCCCCTGCCACTCCGCGTAGCCGTCGAAGAGATGATTGAGGAGCCCGGTGCCGCGGGTGTCCGTGAGGAACTCCGAGCGGTAGCCGATGAGGCCGCGCGAGGGCAGGCGGTACTCGAGGCGTACACGCCCCGTGCCGTGATTGATCATCTTGGTCATCAGCCCCTTGCGGGGCCCGAGCTGCTGGGTGACGGCGCCGATGAACTCCTCGGGGATGTCCACCACGAGGTGCTCCATGGGCTCGAGGGTCGTGCCCTGTTCCTCCTTGGTGATGATCTGCGGCTTGCCCACCTCGACCTCGAAGCCCTCGCGCCGCATCATCTCGATGATGATGGCGAGCTGGAGCTCGCCGCGCCCGGAAACCCGGAAGGTGTCGGGGGAGTCCGTCTCCTCCACGCGGATGGCCACGTTGGTGCGCTTCTCCTTCCACAGACGCTCGCGGAGCTGGGTCGAGGTGACGAACTTGCCCTCGCGCCCGGAGAAGGGGGAGACGTTGGAGGAGAAGAGCATCGACACCGTGGGCTCGTCGATGTGCATGACGGGCAGGGCCACGGGCTTCTCCGCGTCGCCCACCGTCTCGCCGATCTCCACGTTCTCGATGCCGGCCACCGCCACGATCTCGCCCGCCGAGGCCTCGGGCACCTCCACGCGCTTGAGCCCTTCGTAGCCGTAGAGCACGGTGACCTTGGCGATCTCGGTGGCGCCGTCGCGGTGGACCACGGCCACCCGGTCGTACTGGCGGATGTTGCCGTTGACGACGCGCCCGATGACGAGGCGGCCCACGTAGTCGTCCCAGTCGAGGGAGGTGGCGCGGAGCTGGAGCCCCATCTCGGGATCGAAGCGCGGGGGCGGAATGGTCGCCACCAGTGTGTCGAAGAGGGGGGCGAGGGTCTTGGAGTCATCGTCGAGGGCAAGCTTGGCGATGCCCTTGCGCGCATCGGTGTACAGCACGGGGAACTCGAGCTGCTCCTCCGCCGCGTCGAGGTCGATGAAGAGGTCGTAGACCTCGTCGAGGACCTGGGCGGCGCGCGCGTCCTGACGGTCGATCTTGTTGATCACCACCACCGGAGTCAGCCCCGCCTCCAGCGCCTTCTTGAGCACGAAGCGCGTCTGGGGCAGCGGCCCTTCCGCCGCGTCCACGAGGAGGAGCACGCCGTCGACCAGGGTGAGGGTGCGCTCGACCTCGCCGCCGAAATCGGCGTGGCCCGGCGTGTCCACGATGTTGATCTTCACGTCCTTGTAGTGGATGGACGTGTTCTTCGCCATGATGGTGATGCCCTTCTCGCGCTCGAGGTCGATCGAGTCCATGACCCGCTCGGCCACGTGCTCGTTGGCGCGGAAGATGCCCGACTGCCACAGCATGGCGTCCACGAGAGTGGTCTTGCCGTGGTCGACGTGCGCGATGATGGCGACGTTGCGGATGTCGCGGCGCTCCTGCATGTATCCACTCTAGCACGGAATTTTCGGATGCCGCGCTGCGTCGCCCTTGCTCCGGGACTGCGCGACGGGCATAATGGCCGCCTACCCCCGCTCGAGGAGGAGCTCACACGTGAACATCCGATCGCTGCTGGCCGCTCTCGTGGTCGCGCTCGTCGTGCCGTCCGGCGCGTGGGCCCAGGCTCCCAAACCCGCTGAGTCGCAGAAAGGATCCGCGCGCGTGAAACAGATCGCCGAGATCACCATGGAGAAGGGCGGCATCATCAAGATCGAGTTCTTCCCCGACGACGCGCCCAAAACGGTCGAGAACTTCATCACCCTCGCCAAGAAGGGCTTCTACGACGGGCTCGCCTTCCATCGCGTGGAGCCCGGGTTCGTGGTGCAGGGCGGCGATCCCAAGGGCGACGGCACCGGCGGGCCGGGCTACAAGATCAAGGCGGAGTTCAACAAGCAGCAGCACGACCGCGGGGTGGTTGCCATGGCGCGCAGCCAGGATCCCGATTCCGCGGGCAGCCAGTTCTACATCACCCTCGCCCCCGCCCACTTCCTCGACGGCAAGTACACCGTCTTCGGCAAGGTCACCTCGGGCATGAACATCGTGGACAACATCAAGAAGGGCGACAAAATGAAGTCCGTGAAGATCATCGACGTCCCCGAGTAACCGCCATGGCCTGGTCGCTCCTCATCAAGGGCGGTACGGTGATCGACGGCAGCGGCGCGCCCGGCGTGGCCGCCGACGTGGCGGTGGAGGCTGATCGGATCGCCGCGGTCGGCCGCGGGCTCGCCGGAGATGCGTCCCGTGTGATCGACGCCACGGGGCTGATGGTCACTCCCGGCTTCATCGACAGCCATTCCCATTCCGACCTCGTCTACGACACGTGTCCCTCCGCCGAATCCAAGGTGCGTCAGGGCGTGACCACCGAGGTGGTGGGCATGTGCGGCTTCTCGCCGGGGCCTATCGCTCCCGGCATGCGCGAAGCCGTGCGCGACTGGATCGGCGGGATCGGCAGCAAGCCGCCTGCCACCTGGCACGGCTTCGGCGAGTACATCGACCACGTGCGCGGCCTCGGCACCTCCGTGAACGTCGTCCAGTTCGTCGGCCACGGCGCGCTCCGCATGGCCACGGTGGGCGGCGACGACCGCCCGCCCACGCCCGACGAACAGAAAGCCATGGAGCGGCATCTCGCGGAGGCGATGGACGCCGGCGCCTGGGGCTACTCCACCGGCCTCGTGTACGCGCCCAGCGTCTACGCCTCGACCGAGGAGCTGATCGCCCTCGCCAAGAGCATGGCCTCGCGTGGCGGGCATTACTTCTCCCACGTGCGCGGGGAGGCGGCCACCCTCGAGGCCGCCTACGTGGAGGCGATCCGGATCGGCGAGGAGGGCGGCGTGCCCGTCCAGATCGCCCACGTGAAGGCCTCCGGCCGTGAGAACTGGGGCAAGATGGAGCGCGCGCTGCGCATGATCTCCGACGCGCGCGCCCGCGGCGTCAACGTCACTGGGGACGTCTATCCCTATCCCGCGGGCAGCACCAAGATGGACAACCTCCTCCCGGCCTGGATGCACGATGGCGGCACCGCCAAGCTCCTCGAGCGCCTCGCCGACCCTGCCGCGCGGGCGCGCGCCAT
>Ga0075434_100007510_pt1 | contig 10093 bp, 4 predicted proteins | sample RhiMethybrSRZTD3_FD_75298 | JGI IMG/M metagenome (GOLD analysis project Ga0075434, IMG submission 75298) | Populus rhizosphere microbial communities from Tennessee, USA - Rhizosphere MetaG P. TD hybrid SRZTD3 | ecosystem: Host-associated > Plants > Roots > Rhizosphere > Soil | place: USA...
ATGGGTATTCCTTTTCGCAGTCTCGACGCTCCCACTCTCGATGCAAGCATTTCAGGACATGTACTTCAGCTTATTATCGCTTTGGATTCAGTATGCCACTTACGGCGTGGTGTTTTTCTCACTGTTGACAGATGGCAGGCGCCGGCTCGCAGCAGGCAGGCCACTGCACAACGGCCTAACACCTTCGCGACTATAGTGGCCGACGCCTCACTCGACGTCATCATCGTAAACTGGAACGGGGGCGACCAGCTCCGTAGCTGCCTAGAATCCCTCGCCGCTACGGATCGCACTGGGGTCGAGGTTCGCCGCACAGTGGTCATTGACAACGCTTCCAGTGACGGCTCCGCGGAGTGGATTCGAACCCAGCGCCCGTTCATCCATCTCGTTCACAATTCGGTCAACCGCGGATTTGCGGCCGCCTGTAACCAGGGTGCGATCGACTCGGCAGCGGATTACTTGCTCTTTCTCAACCCGGACACACGTCTTCATCCCAACGCAATTGTAGAGCCGGTGAGGTTTTGTGAACTGCTTGAAAATCGTCAAGTCGGCATCGTAGGGATTCAGCTCGTCGACGAATCCGGCAATGTGCTGCCGACCTGCGCGAGATTTCCAACGGCCGGACGATTCCTGGCGGCGTCGATCGCCTTGGATCGCGTGCTCCCGTCGATCTTTCAGCCACATTTCATGATTGAATGGGATCACGGTGAGAGTCGACCGGTCGACCAAGTTATGGGTGCGGTTTTCCTGGTACGACGAAGCGTCTTTGCGCAGCTAGGAGGGTTCGACGAAAGGTTCTTCGTCTACTTCGAAGAGGTCGATTTTTCGTTGCGCGCGCGGAACGATGGCTGGCTAACGTACTACCTGAGTACAGCTCGGGCCTTCCACCGTGGGGGAGGTGCGACGGAGCAGGTAAGATCGACACGGCTCTTCTACTCACTTCGCAGTCGGCTTCTGTATGCGAGGAAGCATTTCGCGCGCCTTCCGACTCTATTCCTAACCCTTGCAACCCTGCTGGTGGAACCGTTCTCAAGGCTCATTCTCGCACTTCTCCGGAGATCACCGGTCCAGTTCAAAGACACGCTGCTAGGCTACGGGCGTCTTTGGTCCGCAGTCTTGGCTGGTCTGCAACCTGTTTCGAAGCGCGCTGTTGAATGAGGGTTCTTCTGGCTACCCGGTATGGGCGGGTGGGCGCGAGCAGTCGGCTGCGGGCCTATCAGTACCTTCCCTACCTTCGTAGTCAGGGGTTCGACGTCGCTGTAGCCCCCTTCTTCTCAGATTCGTACCAACAGGACCTTTACCTCGGACACGGCAAACGCTGGGGACAGATCGCATATGCCTATCTCGTCCGTTTAGCGCAGATGCTAACGGCCAGGTCATTTGACCTGCTGTGGATTGAGTACGAGCTGTTCCCTTGGTTGCCGGGCGCTGGAGAGTGGGCACTTAATGTTCTCGGAATGCCTTTTGTGGTGGATTACGACGACGCGATCTTTCATCGGTACGATTCCCATCGAAACCCTGTCGTTCGCTTGCTTTTAGGAAGGAAAATCGATCGGGTGATGCGGCGGGCTAGCACGGTGATAGTCGCCAATCACTACATCCTCAATCGCGCCCGTAGTGCCGGAGCGAAACGAATTGAGTACCTCCCCACGGTCGTGGATCTGACTCGGTATACCTCCAGGGTACGCAAGTCTGAGGAGCCTTTCACGATTGGTTGGATCGGCTCGCCATCCACAGCGCCGTACTTGCAGGCTGTGGCTCCAGTCCTCGCCGACTTCTGCCGGGCACACAAGGCTCGTCTTCTTCTCATCGGAGTGCGAGGCTTCAGTTTGTCCGGTGTTCCCGTGGAGACGCGACCTTGGTCGGAGAGCGCCGAGGTCGCGGACATACAGGAATGCGACGTTGGCATCATGCCTGTTCCGGATGCACCCTGGGAGCGTGGCAAATCGGGATACAAGCTCATTCAATACATGGCATGCGGACTGCCTGTGATCGCTTCGCCGGTCGGAGTTAATAGTCAGCTCGTTCAGAGCGGCATCAATGGCTACATAGCCGACACGCCGACACAGTGGGGGGACGCTCTCCAGAGCCTGTTGGATTCGCCGTCCCTCAGAGCCCAAATGGGTGCTGCGGGACGAAGGGTGGTAGAAGCGAGTTATACCACCGATGTCACCGCGCCACGATTGGCATCCATCCTCGCCGAGTCCACAACGCCGTATGGCGACCGCGCCTGATGTGCGGCATCGCCGGCTTTGTCACGTTCGCTGAAGGCACGGACCTCAATCTTGCGACACGAACCGTGGAGTTCATGGCGGATGCCCTGAGGCATCGGGGCCCCGACGACGACGGGTGTTGGGTGGATGAGACGAGCGGTATAGCTCTCGGTCATCGCCGACTCTCCGTTATCGATCTCTCTCCGCTCGGGCATCAGCCAATGACGTCCCGATCCGGACACCACGTCATCGTCTATAACGGCGAGATCTACAACTTCCGAAGCCTACGTGTAGAGCTAGAGAACCGAGGTCACCAGTTTCGCGGTCATTCCGATACTGAAGTGATCCTCGAGGCTATCTCTGAATGGGGGCTCGAGGCGGCGATACAGCGATTCAATGGAATGTTCGCGTTCGCACTCTGGGATCGCGTTGGTCACTCGTTGACATTGGTGCGGGACCGCTTTGGGGAGAAGCCACTCTACTACGGGTGGTTTGATGGAACATTCGTCTTTGCCTCGGAGCTGAAAGCACTGCGACGACACCCGAAGGTGAGATCAGAGGTCGATCGCGACGCTCTGGGCATGTTTATGCGCCACGGCTACGTACCAGCACCGCGAAGCATATACCGCAACATTTACAAGCTGCTGCCCGGCACACTGTTGAGAATTCGTCGGGACAGACACATGCCAGATACGGCTCCAGTTCCTTACTGGTCGACGGTTCACGCCGTGCTCGAAGCCACCGAATCGCCGTTTGCAGGCTCGGAGGAGGAAGCCCTCGCAGCACTGCGCTCTCAACTAGAGGACGCCGTCCGACTGCGTCTCGAAGCGGACGTGCCACTTGGAGCATTCCTTTCAGGAGGAGTCGACTCATCTACGATTGTGGCAATCATGCAAAAGTACGCAGCACGACCCGTTAAAACGTATACGGTTGGCTTCGAAGACGACGCCTACGATGAAGCAGCCAATGCAAGAAAAGTCGCGGAGTATTTGAGCACCCAGCACACGGAAATTCGTGTGTCCCCGAGAGAGTCGCTCGATGTCGTACCACGCCTCCCATTCATTTACGATGAGCCGTTCGCGGATTCATCTCAGATTCCAACTTATTTGATCGCTTCACTAGCGCGGTCGTGCGTGACCGTCAGTCTTTCGGGCGACGGCGGCGATGAGCTCCTCGGCGGCTACAATCGGTACCTGTTGGCAACCAGTGTTTCACAAGGACTTCTGCGCCGCTCTCCCGCGCTGCAGAGGCTGATCGGCCGCGCGTTGACATGGGTATCACCAAAGCGATGGGATGGTCTTGCTCAGATTGCCGGGACGCTCTTCCGCTCGAGACGACTTCCGCGACATATCGGTGACAAGGTCCACCGGTTGGGCCGAGTGTTGACCCGGCCAGACAACGGAGACGCTTACGGAGCGTTCATGAAGGTTTGGGACCAGCCAAGCGCGGTCGTTCTTGGCGCAACAGACGATCCAGCTGACGATCTGCAGTTGCCAACTGATGCACTCGCACTCGACGACACAACTCGCATGATGCTGCTAGACGCCGTGACCTATCTCCCCGATGACATCCTTGTGAAGGTCGACCGGGCCAGCATGGCTGTGAGTCTAGAGGCGCGGGTTCCCTTCCTCGATCATCGACTCGCCCAATTCTGCTGGTCGCTTCCCGCGTCCTTCAAGGTGCGGAAAGGCAACCTAAAACGGATCTTGCGTAAGCTTCTGCACTCATACGTCCCTCGGGAGCTGGTTGATCGGCCCAAAACCGGGTTCGCGGTGCCGATCGCGAACTGGCTGCGAGGACCATTGAAGGACTGGGCAGCCGACCTGATCGCTCCTGGAAGGCTACGAGCACAAGGCCTTCTCGACGCGGCGACGGTCGATAATGTCTGGCAACGTCACTTAGCCGAGCAAGAGAACTGGCAAGACCGACTGTGGTGCGTACTCATGTTCCAAAGCTGGCTAGAAGCACAGAAGAGCAACGTTGAGAGCCCCGCATGAGCAGCCAGGCACAGGACGGGAGATCAGATCTTTGGTCTTTCGTTCTATCGCGCTTCCGATGCCCAGACTGCATGTCGGTGCAGCTCCCGGTCATGGACTCAACGATCCGATGTTCGGGATGTGGGACGGTTTTTCCAGTACTCGACGGGCGACCCGTGCTCCTCTCAAGTCACAACGAGCTGTTCCCCCGATCGGGGTACGACCGATCTGGTCGCGATCACGTTGGGGCACGTGAGCGCTCCTGGTCGCGCCTCTTGCCGTCGCGGTCGGTGAACCTGGCGTATCGCCGTAACATTCAAGGATTCATTGGTCGTCTGGAGGGTCTCGCGTCCGCGGATGTCCTTGTGATTGGAGCCGCCCACCAGCGGGAAGCACTGACTAAGCTCATCGGCAACCGGAAGTCTCTGCGGCTCATGTACTCCGATGTCGACATCGCCGCCGACGTAGACCTTTACTGTGACGGTCACGAGCTCCCATTCCAGGATCAGACCTTTGACGGCGTGATTGCATCAGCAGTGCTTGAGCATGTTTTGAACCCGACAAAGGTAGTAGCAGAACTTTACAGGATTCTGCGGCCTAATGGGCTCATTTACTCCGAGATACCCTTTCTACAGCAAGTGCACGAAGGAGCTTATGACTTCACTCGCTTCACGCTCTCCGGGCACCGCAGGCTACTGAACCAATTTTCTGAGATCGCGAGTGGCGTTGTCGCTGGACCAGCTACGACTCTATCTTGGGCCTTGGAGCATTTCGCGGTCAGCTGTGCCCCTTCCAACCTCGCACCTTTCATGAGACTAGGCGCACGACTCGCCTTCTTTTGGTTGAAGTATTTGGACTATTTGTTCGGTCAGCGTCCAAGCGCGAGTGACGGCGCCTCATGTACATTTTTCTTGGGCGCAAGGTCGGCACGAGCCGTGACAGATGCCGACATTGTCGCACGCTACTCGGGCACTGGCACCACCACCCATCTATGAGTGTAGTACGCCGCCCCTCTTACTCTGCCGGCCCGTTTCAGACACCTGCGTCTACAGCGACTGAGAAGACTCAAGTGTTGCATATCCTCACAACGTTCAACCGATCTTCCGGTGCGGCGCTAAACGCCCAGATCACGCTGAACGCTTTGCCGCGCGACCGTTTCCGGGTCTTCCTCGCTGTCCCTTGGGGAGAGAGTGCTGAGCCAGTCGTCGCCGCTGACGTTGGGCGATTCTATGTGCCGAATCTGACTCGATCAATCAGGCCGTGGGACGACCTGTTAGCGTTCTGGTCGATCTATCGTCTCTGCCGTCTTTGGCGTTTTGACATAGTCCATACGCACAATAGCAAGGACGGCATTCTGGGGCGTTGGGCTGCGCATCTGGCTGGAGTGCCAGCGATCGTTCACACCATTCACAACCTTCCCTTTCGCGCTTCCCGAGTGGCGCTCGTCAATCGCCTCTACGCGGGCATCGAACGTTTAACAGCCAGAATCACCGATCGCTTGCTTGGCGTGTCTAGCGAGAACATTCGAGAGTATCTCAATCGGAGCATTGGGAAGAAGACTCAGTATCGTGTCGTTTATAGCGGCCTTGAGCTCGATCGTTATAGACTCGAAGTCACCCAGGCGCAGGCACGGCAGTCGCTGAGCTTGTCAGCAGAAAGACGCATTGTCGGGTGGTTCGGTCGGCTCAACTACCAAAAAGATCCCGTTACGTTTGTCCGCGCAGCCCGCCTCATCGCTGACTTGGACCAAAACGTACAGTTCGTCGTGTGTGGCGACGATCCACTCGGTGAGGATCTCGGCCGTCGCGTCCTTCAGCTTGTGGATGAGCTAAACCTTGCGGATCGCGTACGGTTCCTTGGCTTCCGCTCGGATCTACCCCTCATCATGAGAGCGGTGGATTGTGTCATGCATTCGTCGCGGTATGAGGGAATGGGCAGAGTCGTTTGTGAGGCTTTGATGTGTGACCGCGCGGTTGCCGGTACCAACGTGGACGGAGTTCGCGAAGTGATCATATCCGGAGAGCGCGGCGGCTTTCTCGTCCCCCCCGAGGACCCCAGAGCACTCGCGGATGCCACGCTTGCACTGCTCAGAGACTCCGCCCGTGCCGCCAAACTTGCGGCAGCCGGACGTGAATGGGTGACGGACAATCTTTCGGCGACTCGGATGGTGCACGACATCACAACCGTCTACGACGAACTGACTGCCGCTGCGAGGACTTGATGTGGCCGAAGAGTCAATTAGGCCATGGCGCACAATAACGAGACGTGCTCCGCGTGCTTCCGGGTACTGCCTGCTCCAGGAAGCCCTGTCCTCGGGGTACCCAAATGTCTAGGCGGGTTGTCGCGCTATAGTTGCCCTGCTCATCAAGGCTTCGGTATTCGACAAGGCACTGACCCACCGGTAGCACATCAACCGAAGACGCGCTTTCCCATTGGCCCGCGTTGACCCGTCGTTCGAGGCGGACCGCGCTTGGGAACGTTGAAGACAACTGCACGACATAGACCGAGTCCTGTAGGTCCACTCGGTCGATTATCGGAGCAAGAATCGGAAACGCCACCGTTGATGCCACAGGCACGTAGCTCAGCGGATTGCTCCACGGTGGAGGTGCTGTTGCGAGCAGCGGACCATCGATCTGAACTAGACGAGTAGACCAGCCACCAATTCCGACTACTCGACTGTTTAATTGGCTGCCCATGATAGTCATGCCAGCCGGGTGCTCACCGACATAAGATTCAGCCGGTATGTACGTTTCCGGGTCGGCGGTCGGTCCGGGGAATTTTATCGCGCGCAGGCGTCCTGCTTCGCCTGATGACGAGTAGCCGAGTAGTTCTGCCGGGGACAACGGATCACCAACACCGTCGAGACTGTACTCCTCGTTGAACGTAGGATCCTCGTAGACCCACTTGTTCAAGTCAGGAATGAAGACCGCCGCTGGATCGTGATCGATCGTCGAACTCAACATCCCCTGGAGTCTGGCTGCAGCCCAGAGCGCATTCAGCATGATTGCTTGGAACGTGCAGATCGGATAACGATAGCTCTGCAGGTCGCGAATTTGGTAACGCGCGCCTCCCAGGTGCACCATCATCCCGTCATCTGCACGAAGACCAGTAGCTGGATCGAGCGTCCCCAATAGACGGTCTAACATTGCGTAACCGTCATAGCCCACAGATCGCCAATAGGCATTGCTGGCATTCGTCATTGAGTCCGGACTAGACTGATGATAGATGATTGTGTTGACGTCGAACCAGGTCTTCCCCGGCGGCAGCACACCTAGATTCGCCGTGCTACCATCTGGATGCAGCGGCGGATGTGGATGGACAGCGGTTCGCGCGATCCAATCGCGCAAGGCACGCGCCTTGCCGAGATTGGTCGTCGGATTACCGTACTCCGCAAGAATCTCCTGGACCATTGGCCGTAGCGCCAGAACTGCGGGGTTTTCGAGATCCTCGCCCTCATACCGGATGCGCGTCACCGTTGTTAATGGCTGTGCGGCAGTAATCACACCTACAGAATCGGGAACCGTCGCGACGATAACACCGATTCGAGTTTGAACAGCACCAGCCGCAAAAACCAGCGTGTCATAGCCCGACCGCGCCACCTGCGCATTCGCGCATCCCGACCCCGTGACCGTCCCCTTAACACTCCCCACAAAAGCCGGCTCACCGGCAATCGCGTACCCGTTTCTGTCCGCCGCCTGGCACAAGAGTGGGAGCGGCGCTCCAGTAGGAAGCGTGATGACCGGATTCCCAAACGTCACGCTAACGTTCAACGTGGTTGGAACCTGATTCACTATAACCACGACCTGTCCCGTGATCCCGGCGACGCCGATGGTGGCGTGCGTGACCCCATTCGCCGTGGCGTGCACCGTGGACGAATCCGTTACGACCGCGATCGCCGGATCGTCCAAGGCGAACCCGGTGATCCCGCTCGCCACCGGGGATCCCAAGGAGTCGAGCGCCGTCGCCCCCAACGTCACGCTATCGCCAAACGCCTGGAAACGAATCGTGTCAGCCGAGACACTCACGCGCACCGGACGTTGCGTGACCCGCAAACCCACTCGGCTCGTGTCAGCCCCGACGACGAGCAATAAACCCGTAGTCCCATTCGCGACCGCGCGGACTTCCCCCGCCCCGTCCACTTCTGCTATGCGGGAATCTTCAACCGCGTAGGAGAGTGAGGCGCTGAGGACGACTGCGCCCAGTCGATCAATCGGGTGCGCCCCCGCGGTGCGCACCGCGTGCAACGACTCGAACAAAAGACTGTCCTGGTCCAAACGAATGGCAATGACACGCTGCGCGACGGTCAAGCGCACTGTATCAGCAGGTCCATCCGACGAGGCAGCGATGATTAGCGCACTGCCGTTGCCCACCGATCGAGTCACGCCCTGCGGGTCAACCGAAACGACGCTCGGCTCGGTAGACGAGTAGCTCACGGTCGCTGAGTTAACTGCCGCTCCAAGCCGATCACGGGCGTCGAACGTGACGGGAGTGCTGTCCCCCAACGCATCGTATCCGATGCTGTCCTTGCTGAGGGTCAGCGTCCGCACACGTTGCGCAACGATGACATCTGCGGTGCCCACCGTCCCAGTCTCAGGATCGGTCACCGTAAGAACCGCGCGCCCCTCCGCGGCAGAACGCAGGCGCCGACCTGACTCTGCCCGGACGACACCGGAATCGCTGATGGAGTAAGTCAGCGGCGCCCCTACAACGACGGACCCCAACCGGTCGTGGGGAACTGCGGCGATCGGAACCGTGTCCCCCAGTGCATCGAACGCGATCTGCGGAACATCAATCGTCGCAACACGTTGCTGTACCACGATCGGCGCACTCGCCGTCACTCCCGTCACAGCATCTCGCAACGTGAGTACCGTTACGCCTGGAGTCACCGCCTCGAGCGAGCGGTCCGGCGACAACGTCACGACCTGATCATTCGCAACTTCGAAAACCAGGTCGGGATTGAGGACGGGATACCCAAGGCTGTCGCGCGCAATAGCGTAGATCGTCGTAGTGTCACGCAGTGCATCAAAGCGAATCGTATCGCGCAGCTGCAGAGACGCGATGCGCTGTTGGACATTGATCGCCACGTTTTCCGTGACTGCACCGACCGCGAGCCGCAACGCTGTAAGTCCCGGTCGCGACGCCCGGACCATGGTGTCGGTCACCTGGGCCACGCTGGTATCGGCAATGGAAACCGTGGCGATGGTATCGCCCACCACCCGGCCCCGATCGTCCCGTACCCGGTAGGCGATCGGGAGAACGGCGCCGAGACTCCTGAAGGTCAGCGTATCGACCGCGGGAATAATCGCCGCTACGTATTGCACCACATGAAGCGGAATACGGCTTGTGACATAGTCACTGATGACGGTCAGGTCCGTCGCCCCGCGGCGGGGGCCACCGACGACGACCGAGCCAAGAACCTTCCCCATCGTCGTGTCGCTCAGCGACAGACGAGCCGGCGGTGCGGGGAATGTGTTGCCAAACGGATCGATCGCTGTCACGGCAATGGGTAATGAGTCACCAACCCGTAACACCGCCGGCGAATCGACCGAGACACGCAGCTGCGCAACGACGTGCGGCACAGCACGCGCGCGAAGCGTCAGCACGCCAGGCCGATGCCGCGATTGCACCATCACACGCAGCTGCTGTTCTTCCGAAGCGTCCGTGCCCAGCTGCCACACCGCCGCGGCAAACCCGTGTGCATCCGTCTCAGCGGATCCGTAAATGATCTGAGCGTTGCGACCAACAGCTTCCCAGGTGATCGCCGCACCCGCAACCAGCTCGCCGTCTGCGTCCTTCACCCGGATCGCGACACTCGGGATCGGCTCACCCGGCGCACCCGACCAGACGGTGTCGGCCCGGGCCCCCACGGCGGTAACGAACAGAACGCCGGGACCCGTTGGGTCGCCG
>Ga0075434_100007511_pt1 | contig 10092 bp, 7 predicted proteins | sample RhiMethybrSRZTD3_FD_75298 | JGI IMG/M metagenome (GOLD analysis project Ga0075434, IMG submission 75298) | Populus rhizosphere microbial communities from Tennessee, USA - Rhizosphere MetaG P. TD hybrid SRZTD3 | ecosystem: Host-associated > Plants > Roots > Rhizosphere > Soil | place: USA...
AGGTATGGACGAATCGGCGGATTTCCAAAATCGATTCCCGCATCGGTTTGCCCTGTTCTTTGGTCAACAATGTGGCAAGTTCTTTTTCTTGTTGAAGAATCGTGCGGCCGGCCGCGAGCAAAATCGCGCCGCGTTTCGCCGGCGCCAAGGTGGACCACTTTTTGAGCGCGGATTGTGCGACATCGATCGCCCGCCGGACATCGTTGATGGTTCCTTTGGGCACGGTGTCGACAATTTCACCAGTGGCCGGATTGCGGACTTCGGTGGTTTGTCCGCTTTCCGAATCGACCTGCGCGCTGGCGACTAACATTTTTGCCATGAGATCCTCCTGATTCCTGTGTCAAAAGTAGAGAAAAATCATGTTCATAGGTGGAAGTCAAGAATTCGTGCCACGGACAAGATTGACAAGCTACCACGTTTATCGCTAGTCCAACGTTGATGAGCTAATCGACGGAGCAAGAGGTCGCGATGGCACGCAATGGATATCGGATTTTCGATGCTGACACTCATGTCAGACCCGATGCGGATCTGTTGGAACCGTATTTACCGGTTGCGACGCGAGCGCTATTGGCCCAATACAAAAATTACAAGGCCCGCAACAAAGAGGGCGCGGTGACCTACCTGATGGGGGAACGAAAATACAAGCGGCGTTTAGGCGTGGCGGATGAAGCCGCGCCGCAACGCAGCGAATATATGAGCGGTTACAAACGTCATCAGCACGGAAAACCCAATCCGCTGTGCGAGCGCGATCCATCCGCCCGGATTTGTGACATGGACATCGAAGGGATCGACGTCAATCTGATGCTTCCCTCGGGTTGGTTCGGTTGCTGGACAACTATAAAAGACGTCGACTTGGAGACCGCTATGTATCAGGCTTATCATCGTTGGATGGCCGATTACTGCGCGCCGTTTCCAAGTCGCTTGAAGGGCGTGATGCTTGCCGCCGCACGCGATGTTGAAACCTCGGTTGCCGAGATCGAGCGCGCCGCCAAGGAAGCGTGGCCCCTGGCGGTTTTTGTTTACGCGCCTTATCAATTTCCGCTCGATCATCCAGACTTGGAACCGATCTGGAAAGCCGCCGCGGACCACAACTTGGCGATCGCTCTGCATACGTTTACCGTGATGCCGCCGTACGCGCCCGGCGGCCTGGATTCCTGGGACAATCTGTGGTTGCAGCGGTCGGCGGCCCACCCATGGTGCGGCCAGCGTAACATGGCTTCGATCATCGGCGCCGGCATCATGGATCGCTATCCCGGCATCCGAGTGGGCACGCTCGAGGCCGGCCATGGCTGGCTACCAGCTTGGGTAAATCGGTTGGAGGAACACACAAAATTGTGTGCTGAAGCGTTGCCTCATCTGCAGCACACAATCCGCGATTACGTCACGAGCGGACGCTACTTTCAAAGTATTGAAGTGTCCGAGGGTGGCGCGATCACCCAGAGTGTGCTCGATCTGCTCGGGCCCGACATACTTATGTTCGGGTCGGACTATCCGCATGGCGAGAGTTGGTTTCCCGTGTCCGTCGACGCCGTCTTTGGCTGGAACTTAAAAGAAGCCGATATGAAAAAGCTTCTATGGGACAACGCGGTCCGCTACTACGGACGTTATTCCTAGGCAATGACTTCGGGTCGAAAATTAAAAGCGCTGCTCCGTCGGCGGGGAAGAGTTCTCGCGGTGCTCGGCGCGCCAAATGCCTTTCACGCCAAAATTATGGAAGCCAACGGCGTCGAGGCTTGTTTCGTCGGCACGAGCATCACCGGCGGGAATTATACCGGACTTCCTGATGTCGGCATTCTATCCTCGACGGAATGCGTCGCCATCGCACGATGGATTGCCCGCAGTGTTGAGATTCCGGTCATTCTCGATGGCGACACCGGTCACGGCGGCATCATGGCGGTGCGCCGCCTGGTTCGAGAATGCGTCGAGGCTGGACTTGCGGGTTTGCGCCTCGACGATCAACCTTTGGAGCAAAAGCGCCGCACCATGTCCGAGGGGATTTCGGTCATATCGCGCGATGAAGCGGTGACGCGTTACCGCGTGGCAGTCGATGCAAAAAATGAGATCGATCCGGACTTCGTGATCATGGCGCAGTGCTACGCCCGCAATGCCGTGAATGGCGGAATGTCGGAACTGCTGAAACGATTGCGGCTCTATGAAAAGGCGGCTGGCGTCGATTGGGTCCAATTCGAAGCGCCGCACTCAGTGGCGGAAATCAAACGCGCGCGCAGCTTGGTGAAGGGTGCCTTTTCGGCGATGAAAGGTCAATTGCCGCGCGCGCTCACGTTGGACGAACACAGGGCCCTCGGACTCAATGCCGCCTGGTACACGTTTCTTCCCGATCAGGTGCTAAAAATTTCCGCGTGGGCGTTTCTGCAGAACTTTAAGAAAAAAGATGTCCTGGCTTGGCACGAATTCATGCAAGCACATCAGGGAACCCCGTTTACCGGCGGCGAAGTATTGCCGTGGGACGTCACCGGGATGGGCGAGCTTGCGAAGTTTGAAGCGAAGTATGCAACAAAGCAAAAGCGGAAAGCCTAGATGAATTTTTTCCTTGTGCTTTTATTCTTTTTAACGCTTCGCCCATCCACGGCCGTAGCACAGAGTGATTTTTTCAGGAGCAAGCAAATAAGAATTATCGTCGGTGCTTCCGCCGGCGCGGCCAGTGATCTGTATGCGCGGGTGGTCGCGAATTATTTGCCGAAACAAATCCCCGGAAAACCGGAAATCATCGTTCAAAACATGCCCGGCGGCGGGTCTATTACCGCCGCAAACTATGTGTACGGCGTCGCGAAACCTGACGGGCTGACCCTCGGTGCCGTCACCTCACCGATCTACTTCGCTCAACTGCTGGGTCGGAAGGAAGTGCAATTCGACTGGGAGAAATTTAGCTGGATCGGCACGCCCGAGGAAAACGACGAGTTGTTTTTTATCAAGTCCGACCTGCCGTACAAAACTCTGCTCGATTTGCGCAACGCGACCGAGCCGCCGCGGTGCGGCGCATCGGGCGCCGGGAGCACGGGCTACTATATCCCCAAGCTACTGGAGGAGATCTTCGGTTTTAAGCTTGCCCTGGTGACCGGCTATCCGGGCGCCGCGGACGTGGACTTGGCAGTGGAGAAAAATGAAGTGCATTGCCGTGGCACGACGATCAGCGCTTTTTTCGGTCGGGAGCCTGGAAAAACGTGGGCAAAGAATGGGTACGTGCGTTTTTTGGTTCAAACCGGCGACAAGCGAAATCAGCGCTTGCCGCAAACTCCCACAATCTGGGAATTGATGGACCAGATAAAAGCTTCCGAAGCGAATAGACGCCTCGCGCGTGTAGTTCTCGGCCCGGGCGCCTTCGGTCGACCGATTTTAGCCAGCCCGGGTATTCCGGCGGAGAGGGTGAAAGTACTCCGTGATGCTTATGACAAAATGCTGAAAGACGCCGAATTTCTCGCCGAGGCGAACAAGCGTCAATGGGAAATCAATCCCGTAAGCGGCGAAAAGCTCACGGCTCTGGCGCGGGATGTCATTCATCAGCCGCCGGATATCATCGAGCGGATGAAAAAAGTTTTGGGTGAGTGAACGAGCGTGCGCGAGATCTTATGAAGGGGGCGGCAATGGATTTGAATAGCTATATCGTCAAGGCACGGCCCGGAGTGCTTGGCGGAAAACATGAAGAAAAACGGCCGCTGCGGCAATTGAGCTCGTTGCCGGTAAAGCGCTATGTTTTTATCAACTGCGACTCACATCCAGAGGCGAATATCTACGTGGCCATTCATGAAGCGAAAAACCTGCCGTCGCCCGTGCCGGACTATCAAGTCCCGCACTGCCATAACACCGACGAGTTTTATTACTTCATCGGCGAAAATCCGGATCTGACCGGGCTCGAGGGCCAGATTATTTTTGAGGGCAAAGTTCATAAAATCATCTCGCCGGCATGCGTCTATATTCCGAGGGGTACGGTGCACGAGTACAAAGTGACCAAAGGCGCCGGTACCGTGACCGTGCTGTTTCGCGATCGCGGTTATACTCACGAAGACAAGCCCTTCGATAATGTCAAAGGCGAGCGCGAGTTCGGGCGGTATGCCGGTTACATTTTTTCCCCGGATGTCCGTCCTACGACCGAAATCAAATACCATACCGACGCGGCGCCCGGAGTCCGCTACGTCTTTGTCGACGGGAAACTCCAACCCGATGCCGGCTTTTATACAGTCGTGCGCAGCGTCGCGAACGTAAAGCCGACCCAGGCCAATTATGTCGAGCCGCATACGCACAACTGCGATACACAACATATCGCGATTGGCAACGGCCCTGAGCTCACCGGCTTGAGAGTCGAATTTCAGGTCGGAGACCAAAAAACCGTCGTGGAAAGTCCGGTCGGGATACATATTCCCGCCGGAACGTCACACAGCCAGCGCATTGTTGAAGGCTCAGGACACTTTTTCAATTTCGTGCCGAAGGCAAATTATAATGACGGTCTTGTCTAAAAATCCGGAGCGAAAGCTTTGAATAAATGGCTCAAGCGGATTGGCATCGGACTACTTGTTCTGCTCATCGTCCTGCAACTTGTTCCAGTGCAGCAGACCAATCCAGCAGAACGCGGCGAATTTCGCGCGCCAGGAATCTCGAAGCCATTTTGCGCCGAGCCTGCTACGATTACCATTCCAACGAAACTGTCTGGCCGTGGTATTCGAGAATTGCGCCGATCTCCTTCCTGCTTGCAAACGACGTCAAGGAGGGCCGGAGTGAGCTAAACTTCTCGACGTGGGAAACCTATAACGACCAACGCAGGGCGAGGAAACTAAAGGAAATTGTCAGAGAAGTTGAAAGCGGCGATATGCCGCCTTGGTACTATGTGTCGCTCCATCCCGACACCAAATTGTCCCCGGCTGAACGACAGGCAATTATCAGCTGGGCTAATCGGGATTGATTAACATTGCGGGGCTGCTCTGAATATGATTAGGGAGGCGAGATGAGCAATGAGTCAACCGCAGTTGCGGTCTTCGGCGGCGGCTGTTTCTGGTGCACCGAAGCGGTGTTCGATGAACTTCGGGGAGTGAAATCCGTTGTTTCGGGGTATACCGGCGGGACAACCAAGAGCCCGAGCTACGAACAAGTTTGTTCGGGCCGGACCGGCCACGCGGAAGCGATCAAGATAGAATACGATCCCGCTGAGATCTCATTCCGGGAGTTGATGACGGTTTTTTTTGCCACCCATGATCCCACGACTTTGAACCGCCAGGGCAACGACGTCGGCACTCAGTACCGCTCGGCGATATTTTTTGCTGATGAGCAACAAAAAGCCGAGGCGGGCAAATTCATCAAAGAGTTAGACGAGGCGAAGACGTTCAATAATCCGATCGTCACGAGTTTGGAACCACTCGGTGAATACTACCCAGCGGAAGATTACCATCAAAAATATTACGCCAATAACCCGTATCAACCATACTGCCAGTACTCGATCCCACCAAAGCTGAACAAATTGCACAAGCAATTTTCAGCATTGTTAAAAACGCACGGTAAATCTGGTTGAAGTAGCACGGCGACGTGTGACATGTTCGGCTCAAGTGTTATCATGGTCAGGCGATCGCCTCAGAGGTCGCCGCGCCAACAACAGGCTTCTGGAATCTCCGCCGCGGATAGACCCTCTGTCTGCGTGGTCCGAATCGCATCGTAGCTAACCGGTAGTTCCGCCGAACAAGCACAATGCCGCTATCAATGGAAAAGACCGACACTCAGGGTCAACAGAAAGGACGCCGGCTGGTGATCGTATCCAATCGGCTGCCGTTTACTCTGAGCATTAGCGACGGTGTCGTGCAATTTCAGGCGAGCGCTGGCGGCCTCGTGACCGGATTGGCTTCATTTCAGGAATCACGTGAGCACGCTTCGGCGCTGCCTTTTGAGCACCTTTGGGTCGGCTGGCCCGGTAATAGCGTCGATACTTCGCTCCAGGAGCAAGTCGTTCAGGAATCCTTTTCGCGGTGCCGGGCTTACCCGATATTTCTCAGCGCTGAACAGATGGACCAGTTCTATTTAGGTTTTTGCAATGCCACGATTTGGCCTCTCTTTCATTACTTCACCTCTTACGCCGTTTATCACTCGAAATTTTGGGAGCAGTACAAGCAGATCAATGATCTTTTTGCCGACGCTTTGAAAGCAGTCTTGAGACCGGACGATATCGTTTGGGTACACGATTATCATTTGATGCTTTTGCCGCGTCTGCTTAAAGCTCGCCATTCACAGCTTTCGGTGGGTTTTTTTCTCCACATTCCTTTTCCCTCTTTCGAGGTATTTCGGTTGTTGCCGGCAGAGTGGCGCCGCGGGATCCTCGAGGGAATTTTGGGCGCCGATCTGATCGGATTTCACACTTACGAGTACACACATCACTTTTTGCAATCGACACTCCGAATTCTTGGTTACGAGCACCACATGGGCCAAATCGAGACTGCCGATCACGTGGCGCGCGTCGATACCTTCCCGATGGGCATCGACGTGCAAAAATTCGCTGCCGCCTCACTGAACGAGGACATCGCCCGGGAAACACGCCAGCTCAAAGAGATGCTCAGCGGTCTCCGACTGATCCTGTCCGTGGATCGGCTCGACTATTCAAAAGGAATCTTGAACCGTCTGGAAGGCTTCGAATTATTTCTGGAAGTGAACCCCGAGTACCATGGCAAAGTGGCGCTCCTGATGGTTGTCGTACCGTCACGGATCGGGGTGGTTCAATACGAGCTGATGAAACGCCAGATTGAAGAGCTCGTCGGAAAAATCAACGGCCGATTCGGCCGTGTCGGTTGGACTCCGGTCGTCTATCAATATCGTCAAGTGCCGTTCACCTCATTGGCGGCGCTCTATTCGGTCGGTGACGTTTGCCTCGTCACGCCGCTACGGGATGGCATGAATTTGGTTGCCAAAGAATATGTGGCAACGCGCGGGGATGGCGGCGGCGTTCTGATTCTGAGTGAGATGGCTGGGGCCGCCAAGGAACTCCCCGAAGCGATTATCGTCAATCCAAACGATCGCCGGGAGATTGCCGCAGCATTGAAGGAGGCGCTGGAAACCCCCGCCGATGACCAACAAGCGCGCAACCGTCTTATGCAGCGGCGTTTGCGACGATATGATGTCACGCGCTGGGCGCGCGATTTTTTGAGCGCTCTGGTCGGCATGCGCGAGATTCAGACGCCGCTTGAATCCAAGCTTTTATCCGTCGATGCCACACGCGAAATACTGGATCACTACCACTCGAGCGAGCGGCGGCTGTTCTTTCTCGACTATGACGGCACGTTGACACCGCTCGTACGCCATCCCGCTATGGCGAAGCCGGATCGAAAGGTCCGCGAGCTGCTTAAAACCGTCACCGCGAATCCGAAGAATACCGTCGTAATTGCCAGCGGCCGCGAGCGAAAGACTCTCCAAGAGTGGTTCGGCTCGTTACCGCTCGGGTTGGTGGCAGAACATGGTGCGTGGATCAGATTTGCCGGCGAAGATTGGCAGCATGTCAAACCGTTCAATACGGAGTGGAAACGCGACTTGTTGCCAATTTTGGAAATCTACGCCGATCGATTGCCGGGAGCTTTCGTCGAAGAAAAGGAAGATGCGATCGCATGGCATTTTCGTATGGCAGATCCCGAACAAGCTGAACTGCGTGCGGCGGAGCTAGTCGACCATATGAGCCAGCTCACCGCGAAGACGGATTTACAGGTGGTGCTCGGGAGTAAGGTGGTAGAAATTCGGCGGGCGGGAGTAGACAAAGGAAGCGCGGCCTTAAACTGGCTCAATAACGGCTATGACTTTATTCTCGGCGTCGGCGATGACACGACAGATGAAGATCTCTTCAAGAATATGCCCGCCTCGGCCCTAACGATCCGAGTCGGGATTGCACCGACGGTCGCGCGTTACGCGGTCTCCAGCAGCGCTGAAGTAATCGAGCTTTTGAATGTTCTGGCGAGAGAAACGCATAATGATCGTCGCGCGAATGTTACTGAAACTCACCGCGGTTGAGCTAAAAACCCGCGCAGAGATGTAATCGAAGCGGATTCAGCTGCCCTGTGTTCCTGCGCGGAAGATCAGTAGTAGACCAATCATCGCTAACAAAACCCGGACGCCGCGGTTCAAACCGCCTGGTCCACGCGATCTTCCGTCTTCAACCCGGCATAAATCCGGCGAGGGAGTGTGTGTAAGGAATCGAAATCATGCGCTTCTTAGGCCGCACACCGGTTCGAACCTTCATCGTCTATCCATTTTTGACGTTGCTCTGGGAGTTCTTTTTCCGCGGCGGAACTCTCGACTTCAATGCTTGGTATTCGCCGCTACTGGTGTGGGGATATTTGCAATATCATCTGTGCGGCCTTTATAGAATTAAACACGGCGGCGGCGGACCCGGCCTGGAGACCCCGCCCGACCGGCTCGTCGATACCGGGCCGTACGCCTATAGCCGCAATCCGATGTACCTCGGGCATATTATTTTTCTGATCGGCCTCACATTAACTTTGCGGTCCGTTTTCGCAGCGATGCTCACTGTCACCGTCGCGGCCTGGTTTCACATTCGAGTTTGCCGCGACGAAAAGCGATTGCTGCAGCGTCTGGGCGAACCGTATGAGCGGTATCTCCGCTCGGTCGCACGCTGGCTGCCCGGGGTTTTTTGAATTTATCTCAAGTCGTCTTCCTGCGCTGCCCCGTTTGTTTTTTGCCAGTTTCGAAATACTCGCTTTTCACCGCGATGGCGGCTTCGCTCTCGTCATCCTCCGTCCACATTCCTAAACTGTAGCCGTACCACGGCATGCGCGGTTTAAGCGGCGGCAGCTCGAGCTCTTCCCAGATTTTTCTAGAGCGCTCCATAAATTCTCTTTTCGGCAAGGATACCGGCGTATACGGCCACGGCCGGACGGCATTGATCAGGAGCGACGAGGTCCAGGCAGGTCGCTTGTCTGCGCTCTCGCGGCCGGGCGGATACGTTGAAGGATCGAGGCCCGGCGGTTTGCCTTTGGCGACCGTCACGTCTTCGTCCGGTCTCATATTGTAACAGATGGCCCAGTTGATCATCGCCGGGTCGCGAATGTCTACGTCCTCATCCACCGCGACGCAGATTTTTGCATAGGCGCCCGTAAATCCCGCGGATGCGTTGAGCGCTCGCCAGGCGTCGGCTTTGCTGCCGTGGCGCATTTTGATCACGCAGTAGGCCTGACCGCTGCCGCTCACTTCATCGTGCAGCGCGACGTCGAGCACGGCGGCATTGCCGCTGTCGTGGCGGAGAAATTTGTAGATAATTTTTTCCGTACCGGTGTGCTTGATCTTACTCGATTCGCTGGGCGGAAACTGGCTCATGAGCGCCGTATAAATGGCATCGCGTCGGTGCGTAATACAGGTAATTTCCAAAAAAGGCGACACCGAGCGATGTCCCATATAGCCGGGATATTCGCCAAACGGCCCCTCGGGCTCGATGATATCGGTGGGAATCGTGCCTTCGATAATAATCTCCGCCGTTGCAGGAACCAGCAGATCGACGGTTTTTGCTTGGGCGAGTTCGACTGGAGCTCCCGCCAAGCCGCCGGCCAGACGATACTCGTCAAAATCGTAGGGAATTTTCGCAGTGGCGGAGTAGGCGATGCTCGGCACCACACCGATGGCAATACAGGCCTCAAGACGCTTACCTTTGGCTTTGCACTTTCGCCAGTGCTGTCCCATGTGTTGCGTGACAAAAAAACCACCGGCGCGATTCGGCGCTTTAATTTGACTGCGGTAGTTTCCGATATTGTAAATTCCAGTCTCGGGGTCTTTGGTGATCCAGTTGGCGGAGGTCAGGTAAGGCGCATTGTCGAAGCCCGGAGTGGAAATGGGGACGGGGATCATATCGAGGCCATGTCCATCAAGTAACTCTTGTCCCTGCCAAACTACTTCTTGTGCCTGCGCGCGGGCGACAGTCACGGGCTCGATGGGATGTAATTGTGCGCGCGTCCAGCGCTCATGAATTTCCTCAGGATCGCACATCATGCCAATGGCGTAGATTTCGGTGGTCGCGGCCAAAGTACCCACTGTTACGGGCATCGTGTAGCGCCGGCCTCTGCTGTCGATGACTTTTTCAAACATAAACGCCTTCCGCTCGGCTTC
>Ga0075434_100007512_pt1 | contig 10091 bp, 7 predicted proteins | sample RhiMethybrSRZTD3_FD_75298 | JGI IMG/M metagenome (GOLD analysis project Ga0075434, IMG submission 75298) | Populus rhizosphere microbial communities from Tennessee, USA - Rhizosphere MetaG P. TD hybrid SRZTD3 | ecosystem: Host-associated > Plants > Roots > Rhizosphere > Soil | place: USA...
AGGGAGTCAGGGTGCATCGAGACGTGCGGCCTTTGCTGGTGAGCAGAGTGGGCCTAACCCGGGTCGTGGGAGTGGTCGTCACCGCGGTTGCGCTGGGCCTTGTCGCCGGTTCCTCGCCGTCGGCGCGTGCGTCGACCCGCTGGGTCGCCGTCCCGTCCTCGACTACGGCGACCTGCACGGCGAGCGAAAAGCGGCGGCGGCTTCGAGCGTTGGCCAGATTCGAGCGCGGCATGGCTGCCGCCCGGCGCGCGTACTTCCGCACTCACCGGAGCGCGAAAGCCCGGAAGGCCTACATCAAGCAGCAGCGGGCGAGGTTGAAGGCGCTCAAGCATGCGGCCGCCTGCACCGTCGTTTCCTCGCCCTCGCCACCGCCTCCGCCCCCTCCGCCGCCCTCACCGCCGCCGGGGCCGATCCCGGCGCCCGCACCGGGTGCGAACGAGCACTTCTTCTTCGACACGGGAATCAGCGCCGCAGACCAGGCCGAGATCACGGGCGATGTCGCGTACGCCGTGCAGGACGAGGCCGCGCTGCTCGGCCCCGCGATCGCCTCGGTCAGCACCTTCGTCTCCAACAATCCGGCCTGGCTCGCAGACCAGCACTGCCGCTTCTACGGACACGACAACGACAGCTGCCGCCAAGTAAAAACAATGAACTTTGCGAACGGTTGCGCCGAGGGCGGACCGGGCGCAGTCTTTCTCAACTGGGCGGCGTCCTGCTGGAGATACGGTGCGGCGCAGAACCAGAAGATCATTGCGCACGAGCTCTTCCACGGCTTCCAGTGGCAGCTCGACAAGCTTTTCAACAGCAACGGGAATCCGCCTTCGAACCAGGTGCCGCCACAAGGGCCCGTCTGGCTCGACGAGGGCGCGCCGGAGACGGTCGGCTACCACGTCGCGGCCGACCGCAGGCTCTTCCCCAGCTACGCGAAGGGCATCGCCGATCAGATTGCCATAGCGAAGACGATCAGCACGCCGCTCAGTTCACTCCAGACACGCAGCCAGGTGCAGATTCCCAACATCTACACAGTCTTCCTCCTCGCGGTCGACCACCTGATCAGCATCACGCCGGCGGGCCTCCCCTCACTGACCACGTACCTGAACGCGCTCGGCGCGGGTATGGCCTGGCAGGATGCCTTCCGGACTGCGTTCGGGATGAGCGTCGACGCGTACTACGTGAACTTCGCCGCCTACCGAGCTGGTTTATGACGCTGCATTCATCCGCGTCGACAAGGGCTGGGCAGCGCGGGCAACAGACCAACAGTTCTCGCTCACCGGCCAGAACGGAAGCGCGGCCTCTGCGACCAGTGGTGCTCAACGCCGAAGAAGTAGCGGCGTAGCGAGGGCGAGCTTCACGGCGCCGCTTTCCCTCGCTGTCCCGCAAACGGGCGAGGCCGACCGAACCCGACATAACTGTACCTCTAGACCGGGGGGCTAGCAATGAAATGCCTGCAAATACGCAGAAAATGAAAAACAGGCGTGTCGGGTTCAACCGCGACGGCCGGGGGCCGATTTGGCCAGCCAACCCTCGCCAGCACGCCGAGTGTCGCCTTTTGGTGGAAACGCGACAGTCGCTTACCGATAAGGGACCCGGTTACCACCTCGCCGCTCTTTTCTCAACGGTGGAGACCAAACCCTCGGCGCCCTGGACCGTGACTTCTATGTCACGCTCCTCCGCGCGCTTGTCGGCGGGCCCGTCGGTTTTGCCTGCATTCTCGTCGCCGCCGCGGCGCTTTCGCGCCGTCTCAACGACCGCCGTGAGAGCCTCGACAGCCTGCTCGAACTGGGAGAGTTTTCGCGCAGAAACTACACGGCCTGCTTTGCCCACAATTTCGGGATCCCCAGGGCTCGAGCGCTCGGCACTGTCGTCGCTCCGAAGTGGGTAACGCGGCTCGCCGCCGCACCTAAGTCGCCGGCTCCGCCGATGCGATGGTCAGAAGCCCACGCAGGCCAGTGTGCTCGACCCTCAAGCGCTTGCGCTCACGACGACATGGCCGCGCGCGCCCAGCGGCTCCTCCGCCTACGAGAACGCACGCTCCTCCGCATCCGGCGTACGGCACATGCAAGGGAGTGCACGCTGACGCTGGTCTCGGTCGAAGATCCTTGGTCCAGGCCAGCGAGCGGAGCCGTAACCGAGGCCGAGAGGGCGGCCGGCGCCGCCCTCTGCCAGACGCTGCCTCAGCCGCCGCAGACGGCGTTGACGAAGAACACCGTCGGTGGTCGGTTCGGTGGCTGGACGAACCGGAACTGCACGAGGCGTCGGATCGGTGACGCCGGCCATCCCACCGGGGCGGAACAAGTTCTCGACGTTCCAGGTCATCACCCGCACAGCGGAGAGACCTTACGCCCTTCCCGGCGGAGCGTCCCCACGCGAGCGGCCTGGCCCTCCCATTAGGAATCCGTCGCGAGTGATTCTCGCGCCGGGCCTGACCGTGACGTCGGCAGCACGATCAGGGCGACGCCACGACGAGAAGCGCGAGGACGAATGCAAGGACGAGACCGCGCCTCATTGTTCCCCTTCCCTTGCAGCGATTGACCATCCCAGCACGTCCGGCCTCTTTTGCGGCAAAAACCGGCCTGGCCGATGGGTCGTACAGTCGACATGCGAGAAGGCTCACCGAGGAGGTATGCATGCACGCGACCGGGCGCGTTCGAAGCGGGTTCCTCGTAATCGCGGCATTGAGCGCCCTGGCGGTGCCGGGTGGCGCCGCGGGCGATCATGGCAGTGGCGGAGGCGGTGGAACGCCATCCCCGCCTCCTGGGGCACCGGCCGTCACGTTCACGCCGACGACGCTGACCTTCGCCGCCCAGGCGATCGGAACGACCAGCGCGCCGCAGTCGATCACCGTCACGAACAGCGGTTCCGCATCGTTGTTCATCAACAGCGCAGCTGTGCCGAACACGCTCGACTTCACCGAAGTGAGCGACGGCTGCTCCGGCCTGACGCTAGCTCCCGGGTCGACCTGCAGCGTCGCGATCACATTCTCGCCGACGGCGTCCGGCACCCGCTCGGCGGCGTTCACGCTCACCGACAACGCAAGCAACAGCCCACAGTCCGTCCCGATCACTGGAACCGGCACCGGCCAAAACCCGCCGCTCGCGATCGACACTCGCTTCTTCAGTTGCGCGAACGGCGTCTGCGACATCGGCGCCGGCTCCAACGTGTTCGTCAACAACTTCTTCTCGACGAGCTTCAGCGCGAGCGGCGGCACCCCGCCCTACAGGTGGTCGGGCCAAGTTCCCGCCGGATTGACGCTTCGACCGTCGGGTTTGTTGCTCGGCGCGCCTAGCGCGAAAGGAACGACGACGTTCACCGTGACCGTAACCGACGCGACGGGGGCAACGGCGACCGGAAGTTTCTCGCTGACCACCACAAATCCGCCGCCGCCGAGCCCGGCCGGCTGCCAGACCGGCGGCACGCTGAAGGAACAGCTGAGCGGTTCCACCTTCAACGGGCGCACGCCGAGCGGGCAGGCGACCGCGGACGAGACGCGCTTCAGCGGCTGCGGCGGCTTCAGCCTCCTCTCCGCCCAAGTCAAAGACGTCAACCTCCCCGACGGCAGCGTCCTCTGGGTGACGCTCGACTTCAAGCCGGTCGGCACGATAACGCTGCGCGGCGGCTCCGGCACGATGCCGACCTACAACATGGGCCGCTTCGGCGTCTCCAACGACGACGTCCGCGTCTACAGCGCCCTCCCCGACATCAGCGGCAGCCGGCAGATCCTGATCGGCGGATTTTTTCGATAACGCGACGCAGCCGAGACTGATCAGAGGGGTTGGCGCGCCAACGCGGAGCGGCTCCTTCTCGCCTCCGGTCGGCCGTATGCCGGCGACCCCAGTGGGGGCGTTAACCGGCGTTCTCCGCTCCTCTCCTGCGACGCAAAGGCCGGCGACCGTCACCGAAATCGGCCGCTTCGATGCTCCCACCGGCACAGACCTTGGTCGACCACCCGCCTGAAAAAGACATCTGGTCGAGCTCACCAAGCTGCAATAGGTTCCGCTCGTGGCAGCAATCCCGGAGCCCATGCTTGCCCGCCCGGGCCGCTCCCAGCCGACGAGGGTTGGGCGTTCGAGCTGACGACGGGTTCCGGGCGCTCGTCGACACCAACCACGGCCTCCGCGTCATCAGCCGGCGCGGCTGGAACATGACCGAGCGGCTCCCTAAACTCGGTGCGCTCTCCGAGGGGCTCACGCTGGACGGCGAGCTCATCGCCTGGGGGAAGACGAGATGCCGTCGTGGCGGCGGGTCCCGATGAGCGGTGTCCATTACAGACACCTCGGAGGACTCGCAGGCTTCGAGCTCGTAGGCCTCGCGCCCGAACAAGAAGACGGCGCCGACCGGAGGTACCCTCGCGCGAGCTGAGCCTCTCTCGTTTGACGAGCGCCGCCGCAGGCTCGCTTCGTTCCGCTGGACGCAGATGTTGGCCGTCGTGCCGATGTCTTCGTGCCCGAGGAGCTGCTGCGCGCGGCGAGCGACCACTTTCAGTTGAGCCAGGCGTTCGACGCTGTTTTTCTTCGAACACTCGGAGTAGGATCGCGCTCGGGGTCTGCCCTGTCGTCCACAGCGAAGGAGTAACGAAATGGCAGATGTCGCCACGGCGAGTCCTCTGACGAGCGAGGCCGTCCAAGCTCTGGGTGACCAGGTGCGCGGTCGAGTGATCACCGCCGCGGACGAGGGCTACGACGGGGCGCGCATGGTCCACAACGGCATGTTCGACAGGCAGCCGCTGGCGGTCTTGCAGGCCGAGCAGGTCGGCGATGTCATCGCCGTCGTGAACCTCGCGAAGGAGCACGGACTCGATCTGTCCGTGCGCGGCGGCATGCATAGTGGACCCGGATACGGGACGAACGACGGCGGCCTGGTCATCGACATGTCGCAGATGCGCACCGTGCGCGTGGACCCGAGGAACAAGACTGCTCGTGCCGATGCCGGCGCGACGTGGGGCGACTTCAACTACGCGACACATGCCTTTGGTCTGGCGACGACCGGCGGGATCATCTCGACCACCGGCATCTCTGGTCTCACGCTGGGAGGAGGGATCGGCTACCTGTGCCGCGGCGTGGGCCTGACGATTGACAATCTGATCTCAGCCGACGTGGTCACAGCGGACGGGAAGTTCCTCACTGCTAGCGAACGCGAGAACGAAGACCTCTTCTGGGGGCTGCGGGGCGGCGGTGGCAACTTCGGCGTCGTCACCTCGTTCGAGTATCGGCTCGCCGAGGTCGATCAGGTCTTCGCCGGGCCGATCTTCTACAACCTGGAAGACGCCGCCACCGTGCTTCGAATGTTCGACGAGTTCATTCGGGATGCTCCCGAGGAATTCGGAGGGTTCCCCGGGTTCCAGATCGCGCCCCCCTTGCCATTCATCCCGGAGGACCGGCATGGCGACCCCCTGATGCTGGTGGTGGTGCACTGGGCGGGCCCGCTCGACCAAGCTGAGGCAGTCCTCAAACCATTCCGAGACGTCGCGCCCATCGTCGCCGACGGGAGCGGTCCGCTGCCATATCCGGCGCTGAACGGAGCCTTCGACGTCCTCTATCCGAAGGGCCTCCGTGCGTACTGGAAGGGCGCCTTCGTCAAGGATCTTCCGGACGCTGCGATCGCGGCGCACGTCGAGCATGGCTCGACGGTTCCCGAGGTGACCTGCACGATGCACATGTATCCGGTTAACGGTGCGGTCCAGCGCGTCGGAGCGAACGACACGGCCTTCGCCTACCGCGACGCCACATACGGGATGGTGTTCTTGGCCGGGTGGACCGACCCAGCCAAGGACGCCGAGCGGATCAAATGGCTGCGTGACTACTACGAAGCGTTGTCTCCGTATACAGAACCGGGCGGCTATATCAACTTCATGCAGGACGACGACTCCGGCCGGATTCGAGACAACTACCGCCAAAACTACGAGCGGCTGGTGCAGGTCAAGCGGGCGTACGATCCCGACAATCTCTTCCACATGAACCAGAACGTCGCGCCGTAGGGGGCGAAGTTAGCCCACTAAGCAGACTGGGCCCGGCCCGCGTGGGAGTCATCGCGTTGGGTAGAAGGAGCGACAAAAGGCATGGAGTTCGTCCTCGACACCCCCATCGTTCGGGAGTTCGTGGCCGACGTTCAGGCTGCGATCCAAGGTTCGACTTCAGCGGAGACGGCCTGCAAGGCGATTCGGCCGTACTTCGCGGCGTTGCTCGCTGACTCCGACTGGTTGCCGGCTAAGTACCAAGCGCCTGCACCGGAGAGTGGGATGGGCGGCGGGATCGGCCAATGGTTGCTCTCCCGCGCGGAGGACGGGTCGCTCTCGCTCTTCTCGCTCGTCGTGCCGCCCGCGGCGGAAACGCCAATCCACGACCACCTCGCCTGGGGACTTGTCGGCCTTTATCGCGGATGCCAAGACGAGGAGATCTACACCGAGCGAAACGGGGCGGTTGAACTGGTCGAACGGCGTTCGCTCGCGCCGGGCGACTTCTACGTGCTCCTTCCTCCGCGCGACGATATCCACCGCGTTCGAACCACCTCCGCGGAGACATCAGTCTCTGTTCACCTGCTCACAAACGACACCGGCTGTGTCTGGCGACACGCCTACGACCCAGATTCCGGCCGGACGAGACCATTCCGCTCCGGCTATGTAAACGTCGCCTGCGACGACAACAACACGCGGTAACAGCTACCTGCAAGCTCACGCTCCACGCTGACCAACAAAGTCACGGCGACGTTCGGACACTGCGCCGCCTACCCCACCGTTTGCATCCCACCGCCGCCCCCAGATCCCCGAGCCGATGCTTGCCCGCCCCGACGCACTGCCCGCTGGCAAAGGCTGGGGGTTCGAATTAAAGCTGGATGGGTTTCGGGCGCTCGTCGACACCCACGACGGCCTGCGTGTGCTCGGCCGGCGCGGCTGGAACATGACCGACCGGCTACCGGAGCTGCACACGCTGCCGGAGGGGCTCACGCTCGATGGCGAGCTCGTCGCGTGTGGCGAAGACGAGATGCCGTCATGGCCGCAGCTCGGCCAGCGAGTGCTTCACGGCCGAAAGGGCATCTCGATCAGGTTGTTCGTCTTCGACGTGCTCCGCGTCGAGGGACACGACACGATGTGCTTGCCGTACCGGGAGCGCCGAACGATCCTCGAGGCGCTTGAGTTGCCGAGGGTCGTCCGCGTCCTCGACTCCTACGAGAACGGCCTTTGCTTGTTCGAAGCGGTCTGCCGCTCGGGCTTCGAGGGTGTGGTCGCGAAGCGGCTCTCGGACCCGTACCGTCCGGGCCGGCCGGACTGGGTTAAGACGAAGAAGCGGGAGTACTGGCGCTACCCGCTTGAGGGTTGGCGCGATGGCGTCGAGGCGACCGTCCTATCTGCGCAAGTTAGGGAGCGGCGGCGGGCTGTGAGGCCCGCCGCCGTTGTCCGTCGTGCTTTCTAGTGCCGGTTAGCCGGGGCTAACGGCCACCCCGCTTGGGTCGTCGTAGCCGCCAGCGATCGTGTGCGGGTTGCTGCCGTCCAGGTTCGCCGCGACGATATTGAAGGTGTCGACGGCCGGGCGAATGGCTCGTACTCGAGATCCGCCAGCGGGCGCCCGCGCCACAGACTCAGCGCCCCTCCGAGGAGAACGCTTGCCGTCGTAGCGTCGCCGACAGCTCCGGCCGAGCGTCCGCGCTCGAGCAGCGCCTCGAAGCGCTCGAGGTCGATCTCGTCGGGCTCGAGGTGAATCACGCAGCCGGCGGGGTGAGTATTGGGCCGGGCGCCGACAGCTTCTCCCTGCTACCCCTACTTGCTGTAACCGCCGGGGCGCCGAGGAGGTCTGATGCTCCGGATCGCGCGTGGAGCGGCGTGCTCGTCGTCGCCGAAGCCGTGGCCTCCTCGGCCTGTGCCGCGCCGGCCGGTGCCGGTGCGCGCTGGCCCGCCCGTCGCACGTAGCCCGCCTGCAACTCGAGGAGCTGACGAACGTTGAACGTGCGTCGAAACGGGTCCTTCAGGAGTTCACAGTCGACGTCGAGCGGAGCGGCGGCGACGAGCTCGCCGCGTACCTCGGCCAGCAGGAACGACCCCTCCGGCAGTGTTCGGCTGTCAAGCTCCGCCAGCCGTCTCAGCGCGGTCGCGTCGCCCGGCCCCTCCTTGCGAATTACGATCGGGCCGGCGAGCTCGAGATGGCTTGTGCCGTCCATCTCCCGCGACAGCGACCTTCGGATCCGGGTCGCCAGGGCGGTCGCAAACTCCGACGGGGTCCGCCGCGCCCCACCCTTCATTTCCGTCCTCGCTCGCCTCATCTGCGACCCTCCTCGCTTGTCCATGCGGTCGAGCCGGTGAGCGCCTCGCGCGTCGTCACGTAATGGTCGGAGTCGCCCTCGCCGCCGGCTCGCCCGGAGCCGAAGTAGAGCGTTGTTCCGTCCCAAGAGAGCGACGGACGCGTGTCCGGCGCAGAGCTGTTCACGAGCGGCCCGAGGTTCACCGGGGTCGACCACGGCTCGTCGACGCTGTCCCGCGTCGACGAGTAGAGGTCCTGCGCTCCGAGCCCACCCGGACGGGTCGAGAAGAAGAAGATTTCGAGGCCGTCGCGGCGAAGGTTCGGCTGCCCGTCGTTCGCGGTGGGGCTGTTCACGCCTGCGAGCGGCTCGGCAGGGCCGAAGACGCCCCCGTGCGAGACGCTGCGGAAGAGGTCACCCGCCCCCGAGCGCGTGCTCGAGAAGTAGAGGACGGGACCCTCCGCTCGCTCGGGCAGTGGGAATGGGCTCGCCTCGTTGGCGGCGCTGTTCACCTCGCAGCCAAGGTTCTCGACGGGATCCCAGCCGTGCGGCCGAAGACGTGTCGTGTAGATGTCGTCGCCGCCGCAGCCGCCGGACCGGTTGGAGACGAAGTAAAACAGGTGCCCGTCGCGCGAGATCGTCGGGCAGAAGTCGTTCGCGGCCGAGTTGACCGGCGCCCCCACGTTCGTCGGCGGTCCCCAAGGGTCTTTGACGCTCGCCCGCGTCGATACCCAGATGTCGATGCCCCCGAGCCCGCCCGCGCGGTTCGACGCCATGTAGAAGGTCTTGCCGTCACGCGACACGAACGGGCACCCGTCGAGCGAGGCGCCGTTGAAGCTCGGGTCGGTGCCCGGAATAGACTCGACGCGGACGGCCTGGGTCCACGCGCCGTACACGCCGGAGGCCGCGACTGCAGCCTCTGCCACGACAGCGGCAAGCGCCGCCAGCGCCAAAACGTACTTGAGAATGCTCATCGGTTCTCCTCCTCCACCCTGTTCTGTCGTTCACCGTGCGGCACGAGCCGTGCGCCCCGCGCGAGCTCGCGCGCGAGCTCGACCGAGAACGCGATGCCATGCTCCTCCGAGGCGTGGCGTCGGATTGCCTCCACGAGGCCGTCCTCGTCGTCGGCTCGGACCTCGTGGCCGCAGTCGCAGCGGATTGCCTTGCCAGCGAACATGTCGCGGCGGATAATCCGGATGTGCCGCTAGCGTCCTGCTAGAGCGGCGCTAGCGGCAGGGAAGGAGGCATCCTGAACGTTCGCATCTCCTTGACGGAGCGGCTGGCCCTCGAGGCAAACGGCGCCACGCTCGACGAGCAGCGCTTTCCGGGCCGGCAAGGGCGCATCGTGTTCGCCTACCTGGCGGCGCAAGAGGGGCGGCCCGTTCCTCGCGGCGAGCTCGCAGACCTGCTCTGGGAGGACGAGCTGCCTGCGACCTGGGAGAAGGCGCTCAGGGTGTTGATGACCAAGCTGCGCGCGCTGCTCGAGGAGTGCGGCATCGACGGCGCGACGGCCCTCACGAGCGCCTTCGGCTGCTACAAGCTCACCCTTCCAGCTGGCGCCTGGATCGACGTCGAAGCGGCGGCCGAGGCGCTCGAGCGCGCCGAGGCGGAGCTGGCGGTCGGCGATCACCGCGAGGCGATCTCGCAGGCGACCGCGAGCGCCGCGCTCGCCCGGCGAGTCTTCCTGCCCGGCGAGGACGGGGCCTGGGTGGAGGAGAAGCGGCGCGACCTTCGCGATCTCCTCGTGCGCTCGCTCGAATGCCTGCGGGACGCGTCGCTCGCTTCCGGCGACCCTGCGGACGCGGTCCGGCATGCCGAGGAAGTGATCCAGCTCGAGCCGTTCCGCGAGAGCGCCTATCGCCGGC
>Ga0075434_100007514_pt1 | contig 10089 bp, 4 predicted proteins | sample RhiMethybrSRZTD3_FD_75298 | JGI IMG/M metagenome (GOLD analysis project Ga0075434, IMG submission 75298) | Populus rhizosphere microbial communities from Tennessee, USA - Rhizosphere MetaG P. TD hybrid SRZTD3 | ecosystem: Host-associated > Plants > Roots > Rhizosphere > Soil | place: USA...
ACTTCAATCCCATTGGTCAGACGCACACGTGCAACTTTGCGAAGGGCCGAATTCGGCTTCTTTGGTGTTGACGTGTATACTCGGGTGCACACGCCTCGTTTCTGCGGACATTCCTGCAACGCAGGGCTACTCGTCTTGTACTTCGGTTTTTTTCTACCTTGCTTAACCAGCTGATTAAACGTTGGCACGAACTAGTAACTCCTAAAGTCTAAGCTCCCGTCAGGGCACTCTTTCACCCTGAGGGAAACCTTTCAATATTACAGAAATACGGTTGAGGGACACAAGAGGGATTTCGGATGGCGGATTGCTAATGGTGGATGTGAGATCTTCCCCAACATCCGCCATCCACAATCCGCCATCCGAAATCCCCCCTTACGTCGTCAGTCTCTCTTCCGGAGACGCCTCTTCGCCGCCGCCAAGGTCCTCGCTCAACTCGAGTTCGGGAACCTCTTCGCCCAGCGGCTGTTCGGGCTCTTCCGGTATCAACTCAACGTTCCTGTAGAACTCCAGGCCAGTACCCGCCGGGATCAGCCGGCCCATGATGACGTTCTCTTTCAGGCCCCGCAGATAGTCGATCTTTCCGCTGATTGAAGCCTCCGTGAGAACGCGGGTCGTCTCCTGGAACGATGCAGCCGATATGAACGACTCCGTCGAGAGCGAAGCCTTGGTAATTCCGAGCAGCAGCGGCCGGCCGGAAGCCGGTTTGCCGCCGTTCTTCTTCACGCGCTCGTTTTCTTCCTGGAACCGGAACTTGTCGACCTGTTCGTCCACCAGGAATTCAGTGTCGCCGACATCTTCGACCTTGATCCATCGCATCATCTGGCGAACGATGACTTCGATATGTTTGTCGTTGATGTTCACACCCTGTAACCGATAGACCTCCTGGATTTCGTTCACCAGGTAAGCCTGCAGTTCTTTTTCTCCGAGAACTGCGAGAATGTCATGCGGGTTGCGCGGTCCATCCATCAACGGTTCGCCGGCCCGGACGTGTTCGCCTTCCTGAACGTTCACGTGGACGCCGCGCGGCAGCGAGTACTCACGCTCGACGCCGTTTTCGTTGATGACCTGGATTTTGCGCTGGCCTTTCGCGATATCGCCGTACTTGACGATGCCGTCGATTTCCGTGATGACGGCGGTTTCGCGCGGCTTGCGCGCTTCGAACAATTCGACGACGCGCGGCAGACCACCCGTGATGTCCTTCGTCTTCGTGGTTTCACGCGGGATCTTCGCGAGAACGTCGCCCTGATGGACTTCGTCTCCATCGGCGACCATCAAGTGAGCGCGCGAAGGAATAAGGTACTTGCGCAGAACTTTGTGTTTATCGTCACGAATCTGAATGGTCGGCTGACGCTTTTCATCCGGTGAATCCGTAACAACCCAGCGCGAGAGACCCGTCACTTCGTCGAGTTCCTCGTGCATCGTCACACCTTCCATCAGATCTTTGAACTGGATGGTTCCGCTGACTTCGGTAAGGATCGCGAACGTGTAAGGGTCCCACTCGACGAGCGTGGCGCCGACTTTCACCTGGTCGCCTTCGTTGACCTTCAGCTTGGCGCCGTACACGATCGTGTAACGCTCCTTCTCACGGCCTTTGTCGTCCAGAATGGCGAGTACGCCGTTGCGATTCATCGCAACGAGGAAGCCCTCCTGGTTTCGGACCGTTTGAAGAGCGAGGAACTTGATCGTTCCTGCGTTCTTCGCTTCAAGACTCGTCTGCTCGGCAACGCGGCTTGCCGTACCACCGATGTGGAACGTACGCATGGTCAGCTGCGTTCCCGGTTCGCCGATCGACTGCGCCGCAATCACGCCGACCGCTTCGCCGATCTCGACCAGCTTTCCGGTTGCAAGGTTTCGCCCATAGCAACGGACGCAGGCACCGCGACGCGATTCGCACGTCAGCACTGAGCGGATTTTCACGCGCTCGATGCCGGCCGACTGGATCGCGCTGGCCAGGTCTTCCGTGATCTCCTGGTTCACCTCAACGATCACCCGGCCTTCGTAGTCCTTGATCTTCTCGAGCGACACGCGGCCGACGATACGATCTCTCAAAGGTTCGATGATTTCGCCCGATTCCACAATCGATCCGACGAAGATTCCATCAACCGTGCCGCAATCGGCCTGGCTGATGATGACGTCCTGCGCAACGTCAACGAGACGACGGGTAAGGTAACCCGAGTCCGCCGTCTTCAACGCGGTATCCGCCAGACCTTTACGTGCGCCGTGCGTCGAGATGAAGTACTGCAACACGTTCAGACCTTCGCGGAAGTTCGCCGTGATCGGCGTTTCGATGATTTCACCCGACGGCTTCGCCATCAATCCGCGCATGCCGGCCAGCTGCCGGATCTGCTGTTTCGAACCGCGAGCTCCGGAGTCCGCCATGAGAAGGATCGGGTTGAATCCGTGGGTGGCCTTCTCCGCCCGCTCCATTTCGGTGAACATCATGTCGGAGATCTTTTCCGTGACGTCGGACCAGATGGCGATGACTTTGTTATAACGCTCGCCGTTCGTGATCGCGCCGTCGCGGTACTGCTGGTCGACTTTCACGACCTCGTTTTGAGCATTGTCGACAAAGTCTCTCTTGCCCGGAGGCACGATGAGATCGTCGATGCTGATCGTGATGCCCGCACGCGTTGCATAAAGGAAACCGAGTTCCTTGATGTGGTCGAGCATCGTGACCGTCATCTCCGGCCCGTAACGGAGGTACGTGTAGCTGACGAGCTGGCCGAGACCCTTCTTCTTCAGCAGGCCGTTGATGAACGGCATGCCTTCCGGCATGTTGTCGTAAAGGATGACGCGCCCGACGGTCGTGTTGAGCATGTGGTTCTTGGCTTCGATCGGCTCCGCGTGAACCAGCGCCTGCTCGTCGTAAGCCGTCGTCATGTCGATCAGTTGCCCGCTGTAGCGGAGGCGGATCGGCGTCTGCGTTTCCACCTCGCCGGCGTCCCACGCCATCAACACTTCGTCGACTGAACCGAATGTCCGCCCTTCACCGCGCGTTCCCGGCTTCGGACGCGTGAGGTAGTAAACGCCCAGCACCATGTCCTGCGTCGGAACTGCGACCGGCTGCCCGCTTGCGGGAGACAGCAGGTTTTGTGTCGAGAGCATCAGGACCGACGCTTCGATCTGAGCTTCCGGCGACAACGGAATGTGCACGGCCATCTGATCGCCGTCGAAGTCCGCGTTGAACGCGGTACAGACAAGCGGGTGGATCTTGATGGCTTTACCTTCCACCAGCACAGGCTCGAATGCCTGAATGCCCAGACGGTGCAGTGTAGGGGCACGGTTCAGAAGAACCGGATGGTCCTTAATGACTTCTTCAAGGATGTCCCACACAACCGAGTCCTGCCGTTCCACCATCTCCTTCGCGGCTTTGACCGTGGTGCAATGTCCACCCTGTTCGAGCCGGTTATAGATAAACGGCTTGAACAACTCGAGCGCCATCTTCTTCGGCAGACCGCACTGATGCAGATGCAACTCCGGACCGACGACAATGACCGAACGGCCCGAATAATCGACGCGCTTTCCGAGCAGGTTCTGACGGAAGCGGCCTTGTTTGCCCTTCAGCGTGTCGGACAGCGACTTCAGCGGGCGATTGTTCGCTCCGCGCAGGATGCGGCCACGCCGTCCGTTGTCGAACAACGCGTCGACGGCTTCCTGGAGCATTCTCTTCTCGTTGCGAACGATGACATCAGGCGCGTGCAGCTCGATGAGCTTCTTCAATCGGTTGTTCCGATTGATCACGCGGCGATACAGATCGTTCAGGTCGGACGTGGCGAACCGGCCGCCATCGAGCGGAACCAGCGGACGAAGCTCCGGCGGAATCACGGGAATGACGTCAAGAATCATCCACTCCGGCTTGTTACCGGACTTCACGAACGCTTCAACAACCTTCAGGCGTTTCGCAAATTTGATTCGCTTCTGCTGCGAATTCTCGCTCTTCATCTTCGTGCGGAGTTCCTTCGACAGAAGGTCGATATCCACACGCTTCAGAAGTTCCTTGATCGCTTCGGCGCCCATCATGGCGACGAACTTTCCGGGATACTCCTGCTGGAGCTGCCGGAATTTCTCTTCGGTCAACGATTCGCGCTCTTTCAACGGCGCCTCGCCCGGATCGATGGTCACGTACGCCTCGAAGTAGAGGACGCGCTCGAGTTCGCGCAACGACATGTCGAGCAGGTGTCCGATGCGGCTGGGCAGTCCTTTGAAGAACCACACGTGCGAGCACGGGCTGGCCAGTTCGATGTGACCGAGCCGCTCACGGCGAACCTTGGAAAGAGTGACTTCAACACCGCACTTGTCGCAGATGACGCCGCGGTGCTTCATGCGTTTGTACTTTCCGCAGAGACACTCCCAGTCCGTCACAGGACCGAAAATTCTGGCGCAGAACAGGCCGTCCTTCTCGGGCTTGAAAGTTCGGTAATTGATGGTTTCCGGCTTCGTTACTTCACCGTGAGACCACGAACGAATCTTTTCTGGAGAAGCCAGACTGATCCGGATGCTGTCAAAGTCGGCGATGGACGCCGCCCGGTCGTAAGGATTCGATCTCATCAATTTTTTCCTCCCTTTTACGCCGTTGGCTTTCGTTTCATTAATTCAACATCTAAACAGAGGCTCTGCAGCTCGCGGATCAGCACGTTGAAGGATTCCGGAACACCGGGCTCCATCGCAGCTTCACCTTTCACGATAGCCTCATAAATCTTGGTTCGTCCGTACACGTCATCGGACTTCGCTGTCAGAAGTTCCTGCAGGATGTGCGCTGCGCCATAAGCTTCCAGCGCCCACACCTCCATTTCTCCGAATCGTTGTCCGCCGAACTGCGCCTTACCACCGAGCGGCTGCTGGGTGATCAGCGAGTACGGACCGATCGAACGTGCGTGGATCTTGTCGTCGACCAGGTGCGACAGTTTCAACATGTAGATGTATCCAACCGTCACTTCCTGTTCGAATGGCTGGCCGGTCATGCCGTCGTACAGCCGCGTCTTCCCGGTCTCGGGCAGGTTCGCTTTCGCGAGCATGGACTTGATTTCGGTTTCCGTCGCGCCATCAAATACAGGCGTCGCGAAATGCATTCCGAGCGCGTGTGCGGCCCAGCCAAGGTGCGTTTCGAGAATCTGTCCGACGTTCATTCGCGAAGGCACGCCGAGCGGATTCAAAACGATTTCGACCGGCGTTCCGTCGGGCAGATATGGCATGTCTTCTTCGGGAAGAATGCGAGCGATCACGCCCTTGTTGCCGTGCCGGCCGGCCATCTTGTCCCCGACCGAAAGCTTGCGCTTCATGGCGACATAGACTTTGACCAGCTTGATCACCCCCGGCGGCAGTTCATCACCACGACGCAGCTTCGAAATCCGCTCTTCGTGGATCTTGCGCAGCACGTCGATCTGCCGCGTTGTCATCTCCTCGATTTCCTGGATCTGTTCGTGCGGAGTGGATGCGTCCTTGAACTTCACCTTCATGAGTTCGCGGAGCGAAAGGTTTTCGAGAACCTCGGGAGTCATCTCCGTGCCTTTCGCGATGATCTTGCGGCCCGTGCGTTCGTGCACGAGTTCATTGGCCGTGACCTTTCCTTCAAGGAGGGCCAGCAGCCGCTTGTTACGCTCGTCGGTCAGGATGCGGATTTCGTCACGAAGGTTCTTTTCAAGTCTCGAGATTTCGATGCTCTCGATCATCTTCGCGCGTTCATCTTTTTCAGCGCCCTTACGCGAGAAGATCTTCACATCGACCACGATGCCTTCGATACCCGGCGGACAGATGAGCGATGCATCCCGAACATCGCCGGCCTTCTCACCGAAGATCGCGCGCAGAAGTTTTTCTTCCGGCGTTAGCTGAGTTTCGCCTTTCGGCGTGACCTTGCCCACCAGCACGTCGCCCGGCTTCACGTAAGCACCGATGCGGATAATGCCGGCTTCGTCGAGATCCTTCAGGAAAGACTCGCTGACGTTCGGAATATCACGGGTGATTTCTTCCGGACCCAGTTTCGTGTCACGCGCTTCGATTTCAAACTCCTCGATGTGGATCGACGTGTAGTAGTCGTCCTTCACGAGGCGCTCGGAAACCAGAATCGCGTCTTCAAAGTTGTAGCCGCGCCAGGGCATGAAAGATACGAGGACGTTTCGACCCAAAGCGAGTTCGCCTTTTTCCGTGCACGGACCATCCGCGAGCACCTGCCCCTTCACTACGCGATCGCCCTTGCGGACAACCGGCTTCTGGTTGATGCAGGTGTTCTGGTTCGAACGCTTGAACTTGGTCAACGTGTAGATGTCGGCACCCACTTCGCGCGAGAAGTGCCCGTCTTCGGCCGCTTCAACGCGAACGATGATCCGTTCGGAATCGATCGAATCGACCATTCCATTCCGGCGGCAAACAACCACTGCGCCCGAGTCACGGGCCGTGATCTCTTCCATGCCGGTCCCGACAAGTGGAGCCGCAGTTCTCAACAACGGGACAGCCTGGCGTTGCATGTTCGATCCCATCAACGCGCGGTTCGCATCGTCGTTCTCGAGGAACGGGATGAGCGAGGCGGCCACCGATACGAGTTGTTTCGGCGAAACGTCGACATAGTCAACTTCGTTCCGATGCTTCAGCACGAAGTTACCGGCCTGCCGCACGTTCACAAGCTCGTGCGTCAGCTTGCCGTTCTTATCCATTTCAACGTTGGCCTGCGCGATGAGGTACTTGTCCTCTTCCCACGCTGAGAGATAAAACGAGTACGGAACATATTCCGCGCGCTTCTTCTTACGGCCTTTCAGCTCCTCGTTTTCCTTCTCCACCTCTTCGCGTTCGACGTGATCGCCGACTTTGTAGTGGGCGTCGCCGGCGCTGATGACCGTCACATAGTCCACAACGCGGCCGTTCTTCACTTTGCGATACGGGCTTTCAATGAACCCAAACTCGTTAATGCGTGCGTAGCAGCTAAGCGACGAAATCAATCCGATGTTCGGACCTTCCGGCGTTTCGATCGGGCAGATACGTCCATAGTGCGTCGGGTGCACGTCACGAACTTCGAATCCTGCTCGCTCACGGGACAAACCACCCGGTCCAAGGGCCGACAGACGGCGCTTGTGGGTAATTTCCGACAACGGGTTTGTCTGATCCATGAACTGCGACAGCTGCGATGAACCGAAGAACTCGCGAACCGCCGCGATAACCGGCTTTGCGTTGATCAGGTCGTGCGGCATCGCGGTGACCATCTCCTGATACACCGACATCTTTTCCTTGATGGCGCGTTCCATGCGGACGAGACCGATGCGGAACTGGTTTTCGAGCAGTTCACCAACCGCGCGCACGCGGCGGTTGCCGAGATGATCGATGTCATCCACCTGGCCGAGGTTCTTGCGAAGCTTCAGCAGGTACGTGATTACGGCATAGAAGTCGGCCGGTTCAAGAATCCGCTTCTCGAGCGGCGTGGAAAGATCCAACTTGATGTTGAACTTCAGACGACCGACACGTGAAAAATCGTACTTGCGCGCATCGAAGAACATGCCGTCGAAGAGGACCTTCGAAGTCTCCAGTGTCGGCGGATCGCCGGGACGCAGCTTGCGGTAGATTTCAATCAGTGCTTCCTCGGTCTTCTTGATGGTGTCCTTGCGGAGCGTCTGGCTGAGGACAACGCCGATATCGTCACGCTCGGGGAAGAAGACCGCGATCTCCGGAACACCGGCATCAATGATCTGCCGGACCATGTTCTGCGACAGTTCATTGTTGGTCTCAACGATGACCTCGCCCGTACTCGTGTCAACAACGTCGCCAACCGAGAATGCACCTTCAAGGTCTTCCGGCGTGACCTCGAATCGTTCGACCTTTGCCTGCTCGATGTGCTTGAACAGCGATGCTGTGATCTTCTTCCCAGCGTGGACAAGCACTTCCTTGGTCTTCGGATGAACAATATCCTTGGAAACCTTCAGGCCGATGATGTTGTCCGAAACGTTCCAGAAGATTTTCTTTCCGTCGATCGTCAGACGGTCGGTTCTGTAGAACGTCCGGATGATCTCTTCGTCGCTCTTCAAACCAAGAGCGCGCAGGAATATGGTCGCCAGGAATTTGCGCTTTCTGTCGATACGGACGTACAGAATGCTCTTCGCCGTCTCGTACTCGAACTCAACCCACGATCCGCGGTAGGGAATGATCTTTCCGAGAAAGTAGCTCTTGCTCGGCGTGGATTCAAAAAAGACGCCGGGGCTGCGATGCAACTGGCTGACAATGACTCGCTCGGTGCCGTTGATAATGAAAGTACCGTTCTCGGTCATCAACGGAATTTCACCGAAATAAACTTCCTGTTCTTTGATGTCTCTAATCGTTTTCGCCCCGGTGTCAGGATCCTTGTCGAAAATCGTGAGCCGGATGATGACCTTCAGCGGGGCTGCGTAAGTCATGCCACGTTCCTGGCACTCATTGACGTCGTACTTCAGGTTCAACTGGACCGGATCGCCGCACTTGTTGCAGAACGTGACCTGGTTCTTGTTGGTCGTGCCGCACTTCGGGCACATGACCGTTGTTTCCGACGAGAATGGATTCGTCGCGATCGTCGCGCCACAACTCTTGCACGTGCTGCGCAGATGATGGAGCCCCTTCAGGTTTCCGCACTTGCATTCCCAGTTACCGATCGAATAGCTGATGAATTCCAGCGTCGATACGCCGCGGAAGTCCGAAATCGGAAAAACGGAATTGAATACCGCCTGGAGGCCGGTATCCTCGCGTTCATCCGGAAGCATGTTCATCTGGAGAAAGCGTTCGTAGGAGTTCTTCTGTACCTCGATGAGATTGGGAATCTGGATCGCCGTCCGGATCTTCGAAAAATTCGTTCTCTCTCGGGAGGTCGTCTTTATATCCGCCATTTTTATTGAATGCTCCTAATAGACAATGGAAACGACAAAAGGCCGACCGAAGGGCGGACTACGCCCTTCGTGTCAGCGCGGAATGTTCGGGCTGATTTACTTGATTTCGACTGTTGCGCCAGCTTCGGTGAACTTCTTTTTAATGTTCTCGGCTTCGTCTTTCGGAATGCCCTCTTTAACTGGTTTCGGTGCACCTTCGACGAGATCCTTGGCTTCCTTCAATCCAAGACTAGTGATTTCGCGAACCACTTTGATGACGCCGATCTTGTTGCCGCCGATCGCAGTGAGAATGACGTTAAAATCGGTCTTTTCTTCAGCAGGTGCTGCTGCGCCGCCGCCCGCTGCCGGAGCTGCGCCGGCAACCGCCACGGTTGCTGCGGCCGCGCTGACACCGAAAGCTTCTTCCAGTCCCTTGACAAGCTGCGAAGCTTCGAGCAGCGACAATCCTTTGATCTCTTCAATAATGCTTGTGACCTTATCCGACATTGGCTATCTCCTAACGTGATTAAAACTGTTATTCATGGAACTTTTTCTGCTCGACTGCCTGTCCGATAACGACGGCCAGGTTCCGCGCAACACCGTTCAACGCGACGGCGATACGCTGCGCAGGCGAGTTAATAAGGAAGAGGAGCTTGGCGATCAGCTCTTCTTTGGAAGGCATCGCGGCAATATTTGCGATGTCTCCGATATTGACGACACGGCCTTCAACGATCCCTGCCTTAAAGACGAAAAGCGGATTTGTCTTGGCATAGGCGGTCAACGCCTTCGCAAGGCTGACTGGATCGTTGCTGTTATATGCAATAGCGGTAGACCCATCGAATGACTTCGCGACGTTCTCAGCGGCCGTACCTTCGGCTGCCTTCTTCGCCAGCGTATTCTTCACAACGCGATATTTGCTGTTGGTCCCGCGGATCTTCTGCCGAAGGTCGGTATCCTGGGCAACGGTCATCCCCTGAAACTGAGCGACGAAAAGATTCTTCGCGGCCTCCAGATCTTTCTTCAGTGCGTCGAGCTCTTCCTTCTTCTTACCTTTGGACTTCATATTGTTTCCTACTTCGCGTCGAGTGCCACCAGATCGAGGTCAATCCCCGGACTCATTGTCGAAGCGATTGTAATTCGCTTCACATATTTGCCTTTCAGCGCGGCCGGGCGGGCTTTTATCACTGTATCAATAAGCAGTTGCGCATTTTCCGCAAGTTGGTCCTTAGTGAACTCGATTTTCCCGACGGGTGCGTGAATGATGCCGGTCTTATCA
>Ga0075434_100007515_pt1 | contig 10089 bp, 10 predicted proteins | sample RhiMethybrSRZTD3_FD_75298 | JGI IMG/M metagenome (GOLD analysis project Ga0075434, IMG submission 75298) | Populus rhizosphere microbial communities from Tennessee, USA - Rhizosphere MetaG P. TD hybrid SRZTD3 | ecosystem: Host-associated > Plants > Roots > Rhizosphere > Soil | place: USA...
TGTCCTTGGAGCCGCCGCCGGTGACCCCGAGCCGGAAGTTCCCGCCCCGCTTGGGCGCCCCGGCAGCGCCGGTGGCCGAGCCCGTGCTGGGCGTTGAAGAGCTCGAGCCGCACGCGGCAGCCAGCCCGCCAGCCGCCGCGAGGCCCGCGGCGCCGATGAGAAGCTGCCGCCGTGAAACGTCAGTCATGTCCTGCCCCTCCCGTCGGCCGCCCCTGACGGTGCCCCTTGGGTTGGCCTGCTCTCTGCCGATAAAAGACCCGGGCGATGTCCTCATGGCGGCGGGGTGGCCGATGTGAGTCCGCCGGTGGCACAAGGCCTACCGCACGTATGGGTGTGCCAGCCCCGGAGGTGCGGATCGCGCTGTGAAACTGTTGGTGCCGAGCTTGTGTCGGGTTGCGGCCTGCGGAACGGTTCCGCAAGACGCGCAACGTTGACCTGTTAGTAGCCCGGGTGTCTATCGCATGTCAACCTGTTCAATGCGGGTTGATCCCGTGTTGTTATGTGACGGGCACTGAGCGGGGAGATAGGTCATGTCCGAGGTGGACACCCTGCACGAACCACAACGGTATCGTCCGCATGCCGAGGTCGCCGCGCCCGTTCCGCGGCCATGGCCCACCCGGCCCAGCTCGCTACAGGCCACCGTGACCGGCGCAGGGCGGACCATGGACCTTGACGAGTTCCTGGCCCTCACCGTCTCCACTGCCCTGGTGGTGGTGGTCGACGGCGTCCTGGTCCACGAACGGTACTTCCACGGCACCCAGACCGGAGACCGGCTGCTGGGCTTCTCCGCCACCAAGTCGGCGCTGGCCCTGCTCGTCGGGCGGGCAGTAGATGACGGTCGGCTTCCCGCGCTCGATGCCCCCGTGACCGACCTGGTTCCCGAGCTGAGCCGTAGCGGGTACGCCGGGGTGAACCTGCGCCAGCTCCTGACCATGACCAGCGGCGTCGGATGGCGCGAGGACTACCACGACCCGGACAGCCCCGCCTCGCTCCTGCTGCGGCGGTGGCGCGACGGCGCGGGCGGGCTGCGGGAGTCACTCCTGGAGGTGCCAACGGGTGACCCCCCGGGCAGCAGGTACGCCTACTGCACCCCAGACTCCCTGGTCCTGGACTGGGCACGGGAGCGGGCCACCGGCGAAACCTTCCCGGCCGCACTGAGCCGCCTTTGGTCTGTGCTCGAGGCGGAGCGGCCGGCCGTGGTCGGACTGGACCAGCCGGCTGAGCGGGGCGGTGTCGCGATGGCAGGCGGCTCCCTGGCCGCCACCGCGCGCGACTGGGCACGTATCGGCACGCTGCAGATCGACGGCAGGTGGGGGGACCGCCAGGTGGTCAGCCGCTCCTGGGTCCAGGCGACCAGCCGGCCCGAACGGGAGTTCCTCGCCCCCGGCAGGCTGCCCAGCACGATTACCACCCACGCCGGCTTCGGCTACCACTGGTGGCCGCTGGACCCGGCGGGTGAGCACGTCATGGCCGACGGGATGCGCGGCCAGTTCGTGTACGTCGACCGGCCCCGGCGCGTCGTTGTTGTCAAGACCTCTGCCTGGCCGTACGACGATGCGTGGTGGGACCGCCAGTGCCGCGACCTGTGCTACCTCGCCCTGCCCGCCATCGCCGACGCGGCGGTCGCGGGCTGACCAGACGTTGCGGTCGCGGCGATCGGGATTGGCCGACCGCGGGCCAGGCGCCGCCCAGCGGTGCGGGCGGGCTCTCAGCGGCCCTTCCAGATTGCCGGGCGCCGCTCGGCGAAGGCTGCCGGGCCCTCGGCCGCATCCTCCGAAGCGAGCATCGCCGCGTAGCGGGGCAGCGTGCCAGAGCGCAGCGTCACAAAGCCCTGGGGAACCGATCCTCCCTCGGTCGCCTCCAGCACCTCGAGCACGGCGGCGACGGCGAGGGGCGCCGAGCGGGCGATCTGGGCGGCAAGGGCATGCGCGGCGGGCATGAGCTGATCACCGGGCACAACGCAGTTGACGAGCCCATGGTCGGACGCCTCCACGGCCGTCATCGGGCGCCCGGTCAGCAGCAGCTCCACCGCCAGCGGGCGCGGCACCCGCCGGGGCAGCCGGAGCACCCCGCCGGAGTCCGGGATGATGCCCAGCCCGGCTTCGGGCAGGCGGAAGTCCGCGTGCTCCGCGGCCACGACGAGGTCAGCGGCGAGCGCCAGCTCGAAGCCACCGCCGGCCGCGATCCCGTTGACGGCGGCGATCACCGGCTTGGCGCGGCCATGCAGCTCGGTGAGCCCGGCGAAACCGCCGGGCCCGTGGTCAGCGTCGGCACCCTCGCCGGCCGCCGCGGCCTTGAGGTCCCAGCCGGCGCAGAAAAACCGGTCACCGGCCGCGGTCACGATCCCCGCCCGCAGGCCCGGGTCGCCCTCGAGCCGGGCGAACGCCTCGTACAGCGCGCGGCTGGTAGCGGCGTCGATCGCGTTCGCGGGCGGCCGGTCGAGCGTGATCTCCAGGACGCTCCCGGATGCCTCGGCGCGGACGGGCTTGCGGCTCCCGGTCATCTCAGGCACCCCGCTCCCGCAGCATCGAGCGCGAGATGATGTGCCGCTGGATCTCGCTGGTCCCGTCCCATATCCGCTCGACCCGCGCGTCGCGCCAGAACCGCTCGACCGGGAAGTCGGTCATGAGGCCCATGCCGCCGAAGATCTGCACCGCCTGGTCGGTGACCCGCCCGAGCGTCTCCGATGCGTACAGCTTGGCCATCGCGGCGTCGGCGTCGCTCATCCGGCCCTGGTCGAGCCGCCAGGCGGCACGGAGGGTGAGGAGTTCGGCGGCCTCGATCTCGGTCGCCATGTCAGCGAGGCTGAAGCCGACGCCCTGGAACCGCCCGATCGGCTGGCCGAACTGCTCGCGGGTCGCTGCCCACCCGGTGCTCAGCTCCAGCACCCGCCTGGCCCGCCCGACACTGGTTGCCGCTACGGTGAGCCGGCTTGCCCCGAGCCACTCGCTCAGCAGGTCAAACCCGTGTCCTTCGGTGCCGAGCAGCGCGGAGCCGGGGAGCCGGCAGTCGGCAAAGGACAGCTCGCAATGGTGGTAGCCGCGGTGGGAGACCGATGGCGCGCCGCGGGTGACCGTGAGCCCAGGGGTGTCGTGGTCGACCAGGAATGCGGAGATCGCGGAGCGCTCGCCGCGTGGGCCTTCCTCGGTGCCAGTCACGGCGAACAGGACGACGAAGTCGGCGACATCGGCATGGCTGATGAAGTGCTTGGTGCCGTTGATGACCCAGTCGCTGCCTGCCCGGCGGGCCCTAGTCGTCATCGAGCGGACATCCGAGCCCGCCCCGGGCTCGGTCATCGCGAGGCAGTCGTGGCGCTCGCCCCGGATCGTCGGCAGGAGATACGTCTCCACCTGGCCGTTCTGGCACGCGCGCAGGATGTTGCTGGGCCGGGAAACCAGGGTCTGCAGCGCCCAGGCCGTCCACCCCAGCTCGCGCTCGGCCAGCGTCACCCCCATGGCGTCGAGGCCACCGCCGCCCAGCTCGGCCGGGAAGTTCGCGGCGTACAGGCCGGCCGCGATGGCCTTGCCGCGGATCTCCCGCGCCAGCTCCTCCGGCACGGCGTCGAGGCGCTCGACCAGATCCTCGTGCGGGACCAGTTCGCGGCGGACAAAGTCGCGCACCGTGGCGACGATCGCGCGGTGTTCCTCGTCAAGCCCGAAGTCCATGGCCCCTCCTCATCGCCGTTCACCGCCCGCTGCCGCCGTCAGCGCGCGGGCGGCGGATACCCATCACGTGCCCGACCGCGGCCGGTCTGGGCAGCGCCATGTGCGCCTCGCTGATGGTCACCAGCCGGCGGTGCAGATCCTCCGGCATCGGGACCACCCGGCCGGTGGCCATATCGACATGAACCAGCAGTTGCTCCGCGGTCGCCACATCCTGCCCCGTGACCTCGTTATGCACGATATGGAACAGGTGAAGGCTCTTCGGCCCGACATCAAGCAGCTGTAGCGGAACCCCGAGCCGGTCGCCGAGCGCCGCCTCGCGCAGGTGATGCAGATGCGTCTCGGCGGTGTAAAGGGAGCGGCCCGCGGCACGGTACGCCTCGTCGATGCCGACGTAGCGGAAGAACGCATCGGCGGCGTTGCCCACCAGCAGCAGGTAGCAGGACTCGGTCATGTGGCCGTTGTAGTCGAGCCAGTCGGCCGGAACCGTGGCCCGGTAGAGCGCAAGCGGCGCATCGATAGATGACGCGGCGACCCCCAACGCGGAGCGTCGCTGTGTTCAATCACTGCGACGCATTTTCGTATTATGCGACGATAGGCAGGGCCCGCATAGACCGTCAACCGGACAGGACGTGGCCGTGAGCGCACCAGACGTCGGCTCCGGCCAGGCCTGGCGCGGCCGGGTGCAGTCCGTCGAGCGGGCGGTGGCGCTGCTGGATGCCATCGCCGATGCGTCGCCGCGCGGGGCCACGGTCACCGAGCTGGCGCTGGCTTGCGGCATCAACCGCGCGACTGCCTGGCGGCTGCTCGCCACCCTCGAGGGCCGCGGCCTGGTGGACCGGGATCCCGCCACAAGCCGGTACCAGATCGGCTACACGGTCGCCCGGCTCGCCGCCGCCTCCGGGGTGGACGGGCTTGTCCGGCGGTCCCATCACGTCCTGGAACGGATCTGCGCGCAGACCGGCGAAGCCGCGATCCTCGCCGTGGGACGGCGGTCCGGCCTGGTCTACGTCGACGAGGTAGCACCCAGGGCTGTGCTGACCGTCAACTGGCTGGCCCGTGCGGTGCCGCTGCACGCCACCTCCACCGGTAAGGCCTGGCTGGCGTGGCTGCCCGAGCAGGAGGCCCGTGGTGTGCTCGGCCCGGTGCTCGAGGGTTTCACCGACGCCACCGTTACCGACGTCTCGCGACTGCTCGGTGAACTTGGCCAGATCCGCGAGCGCGGATACGCCGTGTCGGCGGGCGAGCTCGAGCCGGCGTTGTGCGGCGTGTCGGCCCCGATCCTGCGGCATGGCGAGGACCGGCCGCTCGCGGTGTTCAGCATCTGGGGGTACGCCGACCGGATGCCGCCATCGCGCTTCACGGCGCTCGGAGCCGTGGCGATCGAGGCCGCGGCGTCGGTGGAAGCGGCATTGCGCGGCTGAGGCCCCCTGTGAGGGCTTGACAGACCTCGGAGCCGGAGAGGACCGTTTCGTATAGTGCGGTCGCTGCTCATAATCCGCGCTGGCCGCCTGTGATCAACCTGCCGACAGAGCCTGGAGGTCGCGGTGGCCGCAGCCCGTAAGGTCATCATCACGTGCGCGATAACGGGGTCGGGCCACACGCCCACGATGTCGCCGCACCTGCCCTACACGGTCGAGGACGTCGTGGCGCAATCGGTGGCCGCGGCGCGAGCCGGAGCGTCCGTCATCCACCTGCACGCTCGTGATCCGAAGGATGGCAGCCCGACCGCGGAACCAGCGGTCTTCCTCGAGTATCTCAAGGCGATCAAGGCCGAGACCGACGTGGTCATCAGCATCACCAGCGGCGGCGGAACCGGCATGAGCGTGGATGACAGGCTGCGGGTCATCTACGAGACGAAGCCGGAACTGTGCACCCTCAACCTGGGCACGTTCAACTACGGCAGCTTCCCGATGATCCCGAAGTACGCCGGCAAGTGGAAGTTCGACTGGGAGGAGCCCTACCTCGAGAGCACCCGCACCGAGCCGTTCGTCAGCACGTTCGCCGACATCGAGCACATGCTGACGGATCTCAGGGCGAGCACCGGCTGCCGCTTCGAGTACGAGGCCTACGACGTCGGCCACCTCTACACGCTGGCCTACTACGTCCAGGCCGGCCTGGTGGAACCGCCGATCTTCCTGCAGACGATCATGGGGGTGATGGGCGGGATCGGCGCGGAGGTCGAGCACATCGCGCACATGAAGGCCACCGTGGACAAGCTGTTCGGCGACTCGGTGCAATGGTCCGTGCTGGGCGCCGGCCGGCACCAGTTCAACATGATCACCGCCTCCGCCTGCATGGGCTCGCACGTGCGGGTCGGGCTGGAGGATGGCCTTTTCATCAGCAAGGGCCGGCTCGCGGAGTCCAACGCCGAGCAGGTCGCGAAGATCGTGCGCATTCTTGGTGAACTGTCGCTCGACATTGCGACCCCGGCCGATGCCCGCGAGATCCTCGGGCTCAAGGGGCTCGACCAGGTCGGCTGGTGAGCGAGGCCGAGTACTCCCCGCCCGAGGCTGTCCAGACGGTCGCTGTCGTCGGCACCGGCGTCATCGGTGCCGGGTGGGCGGCGCACTTCCTGCGGATGGGGTACGACGTCGTCGCGTGGGATCCAGGTCCTGGCGCGGCGGAGCGCCTGGCAGAGTTCGTCGGGAGCGCCTGGCCCGTGCTTGAGCGGCTCGGCTTGAGCCCGGGCGCCTCCGCGGACCGGCTGCGGTTCGCTGACAGCCTGGCCGGGGCAGCAGGCGACGCGCAGTTCGTCCAGGAGTCCGCCTCTGAAGTCCTCGACGTCAAGGTTGCGCTGCTCGCCGAGCTTGACGCGGTGACGCCGCCTGATGTCGTCATCGGGTCCAGCACGTCCGGCTACATGATGAGCGACATGGCGGCCAAGGCTAAGGCGCCTGGCCGGTTCGTGGTCGGCCACCCGTTCAACCCGCCGTACCTGATCCCGCTGGTCGAGATTGTCGGTGGGCGCTGCACCGATCATGCCGCCGTGGCGTGGGCGGAGAAGTTCTACACCGGCACCGGCAAGATCTGTCTGACGATGGACAGCGAAGTGCCCGGCTTCGTGGGCAACCGGCTCCAGGAAGCGCTGTGGCGCGAGGCGCTGCACATGATCGACTCCGGGCAGGCGACCGTCCAGCAGATCGATGACTCGATCACTTACGGGCCAGGGCTGCGCTGGGCCCTGATGGGCCCGATGCTGACGTTCCACCTGGCTGGCGGTCAGGGCGGGATGGCGCACATGCTGGACCACTTTGGCCCGGCACTGCTGCAACCATGGACCCGGCTTGCTGCTCCCGAGCTCACCCCCCGGCTTCGTGACCTGGTCGTCGGGGGAGTCAGCGAGTCCGTTGGCGATGCGAGCGTCCAGGAGCTGGAACGACAGCGGGACGACTTCCTCGCCGACCTGCTGCTGCTGATCGAAAAACACCGCCGTGCCTGACCCGGCAGGGCTTGCAGCCCCGTTTGCGCGATACCGGACCGAGGTCCGCGAGGAGTGGATCGATTACAACGGCCACCTGAATGACGCTGGCTACGCCGTGGTGCTGAGCGAGGCAAATGAGGTGTTGCTTGCCCATCTCGGCCTGAGCGAGGACTACAGGGCAGGCACCGGGCAGGCGATGTACACGGTCGAAAGCCATATCCGCTACCTCGCGGAGGCCAAACGCGGCGACGTCATCCACGCCGCGAGCCTGTTGGTGAGCGCCGATGCCAAGCGGCTGCGCCTGCATACGGTGCTCTGCCGCGACGACGGGACACCCATCGCCACAGGGGAATACCTGTACCTGCACGTCGGCAAGGCGGCAGGCGGCGTCACTGCGATGCCGCCGGACCGGTGGGCGGCGGTCAGTGCGCTCCTTTCCGCGCACGCCTCGCTGGACCGGCCCGGGCATATCGGCCGCGGCATCGGAGCTCGCCAAAGATCGGCGGCGAGTTGAATACCATGCCCCTGAACTGCGGAGTTACGGCTTTGAGGCGACCGGAATGCTGACCCTGGGTGATATCCGGGCACGGTATGGTCTCCCCTCGGACGCGGACGTTTTCGCCGCCCTGACCGCCGGTGCAACGCTTCCTTCGCTCCTCTACGCGGCACCCGAGGTCCATCGGCTCGAACAGGAGAAGATCTTTGCGCGGTCGTGGCAGTACGCCTGTCATGGATCGCACCTGGCGAGGCCGGGAGACGTCGTCTTGACGAAGTCGGGCGACATCCCAATCATGATCGTCTGCGGAAAGGATGGTGAGCTCCGGGGGTTCGTCAACATCTGCCGCCACCGCCTGCACCCGGTGGCAACGGCGAACGAGAACGCGCGACTGCTCCGGTGTTCCTACCACGGCTGGACGTACGGGCTTGACGGTCAGCTCAAGCACGCTCCCCGGCAAGCCCGCGAGCCCGGGTTCGATTGCTCAGCCATTTCGCTCAAGCCGGTATCGGTGGCGCGGTGGGATCAGTTCGTCTTTGTCAACGCGGATGCTGACGCCGCTGCGCTGGCGACGGTAACTGCCGACATCCGCTCGCGCACGGACAAGCTGAACGCCGACCTGAAGGAGTACGAATACCGCGCCCGCTACGCCTATGAGATGGAGTGCAACTGGAAGGTCTGGGCCGAGAACGCGATCGAGTGCTATCACTGCCCGACCACGCATCGCGACAGCTTCGGCAAGGCTTATGACGCGGGCCCGGACGCCTACCGGACCATTTCCTGGCCCGATACCCTCTGGCACGAATCGCCAATTAAGTGGATTCCTGGCGATTTGAACCCGGCCGCGCTTAAGGGCTTCAGGTTCGCGTTCCTTTGGCCGTCTTCGTTTTTCGCCGTCGATGATTTCATCGGATTCGTCGGCAGTGTGACCCCCGAGGGGCCCGAGCGCTGCTCAGCCTTCGCGGACATGTACGTGCGGACCGGCGCCGACGAGGGCATCGTCGATGAGTGGCTGAGAATGTGGGACCAAGTGCTGCGCGAAGACGCGGCGGCCACCAACCGGCAGCAGGTGGGCTACCGGTCCGGTCAGATCCCCGCCGGGCGCCTCATGCTGAACAGCGAGCACAACCTTCAGGCGTTCATGCGCAGGACCTACCAGGCCCTGATCGCGTGACGCGGCAACTTCAAATTCGGTCCACCAGTCGGGGACCCCGGCGAGAACCGGAGCGCGCCGGCGCTCATTTGGCGGTCAGTCGGGGACCAGGACGCTGCGGGCCCCTTTTCCTGCGCGCAGCGCGCCGAATGCGTCGTTCAGCTCTGCCAAGCCGATGCGGCGGGTGATGAGCTCGTCAAGCAGCAGGTCTCCCGCCAGGTAGTGACCGACCAGCGCGGGAACGTCGCGCTGCAGGTGAGCCGAGCCGAAATAGCAGCCCCGGATGACTTGCTCCTTGATGAAGCGCCCGGCGCTGAGCGTCACCGTGGCCCCCTGGGGCATGAGCCCGACGACGACCGCCTCGCCGCCCACGTCGAGAGACGACCATGCTTGCTGGATGGTCCGTTCCTGGCCGGCGGCCTCGAAGGCGTAATCGGCCCCGCCCACAAGCTGGTGGATCGTCGCGGCGGGATCCTCGTGCCCCGCGTGGATGACATCGGTCGCGCCGAACCTGCGGGCCAGGGTGAGCTTTTCTTCGGTGAGGTCGATCGCGACGATGCGAGCGGCGCCGGCCAGGCGTGCTCCCTGGACGGCGTTGAGACCGATGCCGCCGCACCCGAAGACCGCGACGCGCGACCCGGGCTGGACCCGGGCGATGTTGCGGACCGCGCCCACGCCGGTGAGCACCGCACAGCTGATGAGCGCGGCCCGGTCCAGCGGCATGCGGGCGTCGATCGCTACCGCACCGGACTCGGGGACCACGGCGTACTGCGCGAAGGAGGACACGGTGAGGAAGTGGTGCAGCGGCTGCCCGTTGCGGGAAAGCCGGAGTGAGCCGTCGAGCAGGCTGCCGCGGCTCATCGCGCGGCCCGCGGTCTGGCAGTAGTTGCGCCGTCCCCGCGCGCAGGCCGGGCAGTCACCGCAGGACGGGACGATCGACACCACCACGGGGTCGCCAACCTTCAGCCGCGTGACCCGCGGCCCGGTCTGCGCCACCACTCCGGCCGCCTCATGCCCGAGGACCAGGCGGAACGGGGCCAGGGCCCGGCGGCCTGGGACAGCCGCCACCTGCTAGCACGCAGTACTTCCAGCACTTGCCCGGCCACCGAGCCCGCAACCTCCGTTTCAACGTGATCCCATCTGGCGCGACCTGAACCACCGGCACCGGATCATTTCCGGGCAGCGTCGGGATCTCTGCCGAAGGCGCGGATCATCTGGTCGCAGACTTCCGCAGTGTGGCCGCCGTGAGACGGGTGGGACCGCGGAGTGGTCTGGCAACTTCTGCTGATGATGCCCGGGGAAGTCGAGCATGTTGTGGCTTACCCCAATTCGTCACTGTGCGTGCACTTCTGAT
>Ga0075434_100007516_pt1 | contig 10088 bp, 5 predicted proteins | sample RhiMethybrSRZTD3_FD_75298 | JGI IMG/M metagenome (GOLD analysis project Ga0075434, IMG submission 75298) | Populus rhizosphere microbial communities from Tennessee, USA - Rhizosphere MetaG P. TD hybrid SRZTD3 | ecosystem: Host-associated > Plants > Roots > Rhizosphere > Soil | place: USA...
CGCCGATCACGGTGGCGCTCGGGCACGCGGAACTGATCGAGCGCGCGGTCACCAACACCGAGGTGGCCGAGGACGCCCACGTGGTCACCGACGAGCTGATGCGGCTGCGGCGGCTGGCCACCCGGATGCTGCTGCTCGCCTCGGCGAGCAGCCCGGACTTCCTCCACCTCGAGCCGGTAGTGCTCGACTCCGTGGCGGTCGACGCGCTCGACCGCTGGGGCCACGCTCCCCGCCGGTGGCGGCTGACCGCCACGGCCGAGTCGACCGTCCTGGGCGACCGCGACCGGCTGGGGCTCGCGCTCGACGCACTGCTCGAGAACGCCATCGCGCACACCGCGGCGGACGACCTCATCGAGCTCGGCGCCCGCCGGGAGAACGGGCATGTCATCTTGTCGGTCGCGGACTCGGGCAGCGGTATCCCGGCGGCGGATCTCGACCGGATCTTCCACCGGTTCGCCCGGGCCGACCCGCGGCGGACCCGCGAGGCGGGCGGGTTCGGGCTCGGCCTGGCCATCGTGCAGGCGATCGCGGAGGCCCACCACGGCTCGGCCCGCGCCAGCAGCACGCTCGGCCAGGGCTCGCTGTTCGAGGTGCTGCTGCCTGCCAACCCGGAGACGCCCGCAGTACCCGAGCCGGTGACAACCCCCCAGACGTCCCGCCCGGACGCGGATACCGCCACCTGATCCGGCAGGACGCCGGGAACCCACGGCTAGAGCATGAGAATGAGCATGTAGCCCATGGTGATGCTCATCGCGAGCTTGCCGCACGCGGCGAGCGTGGGGGCGAGCGTTGCCCTGGCCGCCTGGTTCCCGTGCTGGACCCTGGCGACCGCTGGCGCGCTGGCGGCGCCACCCGCGGTGGGGGGAGGCGCTCCCGTCCGGGCCTGCGACGGGATGGCCCTGGCCCGCGCCAGGGATGCCAGCCGGTCGGTGGTCCACACGATGTAGCCGACCATGAACAAGGCCAGGACGACCGCAAGTGCCGGGAACGTGCCCGAGGGGCCGACCGATGCGCCCATGCCGGCCATCGCCATCCCTGTCTCCCCGTGCGTCGGGCGCGAGCCATGCAACGGCAGGAGCATGTAGAGCATCGCGACGCATTCGATCAGATGGGGCACGGGGAAGCGGCCGGGTGAATGGCCGGAGGCGCGAAGGCCCTGGGCGCGCACGGCGTGCCACCCAAACCATGCTGCCCCCATGCCGAAAATGACCAACCACGCGCTGTCCGGCAGCACGTTCAGCCGAGGCACGAGCATTCCCGCCATCGCGGCACCCATGACGGCGTGCAGTGCGTCAGCGTCGAACTCCGTCGCCCGCCCCCGCAGGCGAGAGACGGCCAGCCGGCTCGCAGAATAGGCTGCAGTGAGGATCATGACGGCCGCGAAAGACCCCGTCAGCCAGGACGGCCCGCTCATCTCGGTGTCCCCCCTGGGGCAGTGGCTTCGCCGCAGCGCATGACGGTCACGAGGCTAATAGGCTGGCCACAGCCCACGCAAGCGTCAAAAGCATTCCCGCAACTTTTAGGTACGGTATTCGGGAAACCCCGCCCGGGTATTGCCCAAACCCCTAGGTGGTATGGCTTAAACCTGGGTGGGGTATTGACAAGGGGATAGTTGTTCCTATTTTTTGATCATTCTGTGTTGCAAGGGCTTTCTGTGGTGGATAAATTTCCGGTGCGGCAGCACCGGCCGGTGCTTCGCTAATGCCAGCAGCTGGACCCGCCCCAGTTCCCGCCTCGTGTGCTGGGTCAGCGGCGCCCTGCGGGGGCGGCTGGCCGGTCTGGGCTGGAGGGCAGGCATCAGGTGTCATCGGCGGCGATCACTGGCCGGGCCTCATCCGCGCCTCGGGAGGTTGACCTCTCAGTTCGCGGGATGACCTGCGCAGCATGCGCGGCCCGCGTCGAGAAGACCCTCAACGCGATCGACAGCGTCCGGGCGACAGTGAATTTCGCGACCGAGCGGGCCACGGTTACTGCGCCCGCCTCGATTCCGGTGGGGCTGCTGATCGACGCGGTTGAGCAGGCGGGATACAACGCTGAAGTCCTCACCCGCGGCATCGGCGAGGAGGGTGGCAGCGCCACACCCGAGGCGGACCGCGTCACCTACCTGCGGAACAGGCTGATCGTGGCGCTGGTGTTCTTCATCCCGCTCAGTGACCTGTCAGTGTTGCTTTCACTGTTTCCGCCGTTCCGGTTCCCGGGCTGGCAGTGGGTCCTGGTGCTGCTGGCGGCGCCGGTGGTGATCTGGGCGGCCTGGCCGTTCCACCAGGCCGCGCTGAAAAACGCCCGCCACGGCTCGGTCTCGATGGACACGCTGGTGTCGCTGGGCATCACCGCGGCGTGCGCCTGGTCGCTGTACGCGATGTTCGTGCTGGACCGCGGCCAGGCCGGGGTGAGCGCCTGGTACCTGCTGCTGCACGCCTCCGGCGGTGGCATCTACCTGGAGGTCGCCGCGTCGGTGACCACGTTCTTGCTGGCGGGCCGGCTGTACGAGGCCAAGGCCCGGCGGGACGCCGGTGACGCGATGCGCCAGCTGGCTGCGGCGGGCGCGCGGGACGCGTGCGTGCTGGCCGATGACGGGACCGAGCGCTGGGTCCCGGTCGCCGAACTGCGTGTGGGCCAGCGGTTCGTGGTGAGGCCCGGAGAGCGGATCGCCGCCGACGGGCAGGTGGAGTTCGGCCAGTCGGCCGTGGATCGCAGCATGATGACCGGGGAGTCGGTCCCCACCGATGTCGCCAAAGGCGACGCGGTCACGGCGGGCACGGTGGTGGTGGCCGGCCGGCTCGTGGTGCGGGCGGTCAGGGTCGGCGGCGACACCCAGCTGGCACACCTCGTCGCCCTGGTCGAGCAGGCGCAGTCGCAGAAGGCGGCGATCCAGCGGCTCGCCGACCGCATCTGCGGTTGGTTCGTTCCCGCCGTGCTGGTGGCGTCGGGCCTGACTCTGGCCGGCTGGCTGGCCGTGGGCAGCCCCGCGGGGCATGCGGTCAGCGCCGTGCTGGCGGTGCTGATCATCGCGTGCCCGTGCGCGCTGGGCCTGGCGACCCCGGCGGCGCTGATGGTGGCCTGCGGGCGGGGTGCCCAGCTGGGGATCTTCATCAAGCGGTATGAGGCGCTGGAGTCCTCCCGCGCGGTGGACACCACGGTGCTGGACAAGACCGGGACGGTCACCACCGGGGTCATGGCGGTGACCGGCGTCCAGCCGGCGTCTGGCGCCCGCCGGGACCTCCTGCTCCGCTATGCCGGGGCGGTGGAGCAGGCGTCGGAGCACCCGGTCGCCGCGGCCATCAGCCGGGCGGCGCGCACGGAACTGGGGCCGCTGCCGCAGGCAGCCGGGTTCATCGCCACGCCCGGGCTGGGCGCACGCGGGTCGGTGGACGGCCAGGAGGTGATCATCGGCCGCGGGGACCTGTTCCGTCACCTGCAGATGACCATCCCGGCGGCCGTCGCCGATCAGTGCCAGCGCTGGGAACAGGCAGGCCACACGACGGTACTGGCCGGGTGGGACGGCCAGGTGCGCGGGGCCATCGCGGTCGCCGACACCCTCAAACCCTCGGCCGCGGCGGCGGTCGCCAGGCTACGGCGGCTGGGGCTGCGCACGGTGCTGCTGACCGGGGACAGCCAGGCCACCGCCCAGGCGGTAGCGGCTGGGGCCGGCATCGATGAGGTGATCGCCGGGGCCCTGCCGGATCACAAGGTCGCCGTGATCAGGAGCCTGCAAGCGGAGGGGCACCGGGTGGCCATGGTCGGCGACGGCGTCAACGACGGGCCCGCCCTCGCTACCGCCGACCTGGGGCTGGCCCTGGGCACCGGCACCGACGTGGCGATCACCGCCGCGGATGTGATCGTGCTGCGGGATGATCTCGGCGCTGTGCCGGACGCGGTCGCTTTGGCCCGTGCCACGCTGACGACGATCCGCGGGAACCTGGCCTGGGCGTTTGGCTACAACATCGCGGCGATCCCGCTGGCCGCCGCGGGTTTTCTGAACCCGCTCATCGCGGGGGCGGCGATGGCCGCGTCGTCGGCCTTTGTCGTGGCCAACAGTGTGCGGCTGCGGCGGTTCGGGACCCCACCCGCGGCCCAGCGGCGCAATCCCCTGCCGGACCGCGCCGGGCCGGGGCGCAACAGGAGTGCCGCTGACGGCACCGAACCAGCGGAAGCAGGAGAGCAGGTGGCGTAATGCCTGGGATGAACTCCGGGGTCAACGTCAACGACCCGACGGTGATCGCCGCGTTCAAGTCGGCGCTGCTGCATCAGGGGCTCATCGCGCTGCTGATCTTCGGGTTGCTCGGGCTGACATGGGTCACCGTCCGGGCGTGGTGGCCCGCGGCAGCCCAGCCTGGCGAGCACACGGGACCGGCAGGCCCGTCCGCCGCGACGGTCGAGCCGTCCTGGCGGCAGGTGCTGCGGATCGGCTTCGGCCTGCTGTGGGTCTTCGACGGGATCTTGCAGGCTCAGCCAAAGATGGCGATCGGGCTTCCGTCGCAGGTGATCGAGCCCACGGCGGCCAGCTCGCCGCACTGGGTGCAGCACCTGGTGAACTGGGCCGGGACCACCTGGTCTTATCACCCGATGCAGGCCGGGGCGGCGGCGGTATGGATCCAGATCGGCATCGGCATCTGGCTGGTGGCCGCGCCGCTGGGGCGCTGGTCCCGGCTGGCCGGCCTGGTCAGCGTGGGCTGGGGACTGGTCGTCTGGGTGTTCGGTGAGTCCTTCGGCGGGGTCTTCGCCCCCGGCCTGACCTGGCTGTTCGGTGCTCCCGGCGCGGTACTGATCTACGCGGTGGCGGGAGCGCTCATCGCGCTCCCGGAGCGGGTATGGCACGACCCCCGGCTCGGGCAGGCCATCCTGTCCGGGCTGGGCCTGTTCCTGGTCGCCATGGCGGTGCTGCAGGCCTGGCCGGGACGCGGATTCTGGCAGGGGATCTCCCACGGGCAGCGAGGCACCCTGGCCGGCATGACGCATGACATGGCGCAGACACCGCAGCCCGGTTTCCTGTCCGCCTTGGTCAGCGCCTTCACCCGCTTCGACGAGGCGCACGGGTTCGCGGTCAACCTCTTCGCCGTGGCGGCGCTCGCCGCGATCGGCGCCGCCTTCCTGACCGGCCAACGGCAGCTGGTCCGCCCCGCGCTGATCGCGTTCACGGTGCTGTGCCTGGCGGACTGGGTGCTGATCGAGGACTTCGGCATCTTCGGCGGCCTGGGCACCGACCCTAACAGCATGATCCCCTTCGTTCTCCTGGCCGTGGGCGGGTACCTGGCGCTGGCCCCGGCGCCGGAGCCGGCCACCGAACCGGCCCCGGCCAGCCCGGCGGCGACCGCGGTGGGCTGGCGGGACCGGGTCCGGCCGGCCTCCCTGCGGCGCAGCGTGGCCACGGCGAGCCTCGGCACGGTCGCCTCGGTCGGAGCGCTCGGGCTGATCATCCTCGGTGCGGCCCCGATGGCCGCCGCCCAGGCCAGCCGGAACGCGGACCCGATCCTGGCCGAGTCCATCGCCGGGTCGAGCGCGGCGCTGAACTTCCCGGCCAAGGGCTTCCAGCTCACCGACCAGCACGGTCGGACGGTGAGCCTGGCCAGCCTGCGGGGCAAGGTGGTGCTGCTGACCTTCCTTGACCCGGTGTGCACGAGCGACTGCCCGCTGATCGCGCAGGAGTTCCGGGCCGCCGGCCAGCTCCTCGGCGCCACGTCAAAACAAGTGGAACTGGTCGCGGTCGTCACCAACCCCGTCTACCACCAGGTCACCGACGTCCAGGCGTTCGACCGCCAGGAGCAGCTGAACCAGGTGCCGAACTGGCTGTACCTGACGGGCAGCGTGCCCCAGCTCCAGCAGGTGTGGAAGGACTACCACATGACGGCCGAGATCCTGCCCGCCGGCTCCATGATCGCCCACCAGGACGTTGCCTACGTCATCGACGCCGCGGGGCACGTCCGCCAGGTGCTCAACACCGACCCCGGGCCCGGGACCACCGCCACCAAGTCGTCGTTCTCGGTCCTGCTCGCCGACGCCGCCCGGCAAGCGCTGAGGTCGTCATGACCCGGCGCACCGGCCTGGTGTCCGTGCTGCTAGCCGGGACGGTGCTGGCCGCCGGCTGTGGTTCCGCGGCCCACCAGCCCGGGGCCGCGGCGGGCCCGGTTCGGCCGCCGTCGCTGTCCACCTCACTGGTCACCACCACGGGAACGTGGGCAGTCGCGGTCATGGGTGGATCAGCCGCCGAGCACAACAACTTCTGGCAGCTGTTCGTCCGCCCCGCCGCGACCGGCAAGTGGCGGCTGGCCACCCCGCCCGGGGTGGCCAGCAACGGCGGCCTGGTGGTGGCCAGCCCCGGCGCGGGATCGCTGGTGGCCGGGTTCCGGCCCAGCCAGGACCTGTCCTTCTCACCGCTCGCCACCACCCATGACAACGGCGCCGCCTGGAGGCCCGGCCTGCTCGACGCCGCGCTGGCCGACGTCCCCGATGCCCTGGCCGCCGCCCCCGGCGGGTCCCACTTGCTCGCGCTGCTGGCCAGTGGCGGCGCCGAGCTGTCCGGGCCCGGCGGGACCGGCTGGGCCAAGCTGGCCACCCGCCGGACCCTCGCCGCCTCCGCCGCGGGCCGCCGGTGCGGGCCGGCCCGCCTCACCGCCGCAGCGTTCAGCCCAGCCGGGGCTCCCCTGCTGGCAGCCAACTGCACCCACCCCAGGACCGCCGGCATCTTCGCCTACACCGGCGGGACGTGGCACCCGGCCGGGCCCACGCTTCCGGCCACGTACGCGCACCAGAACGTCAGCGTCCTCCGGCTCACCACTACCGCCGGCACCACCACGGCACTGCTGGCGGCCGGCGCCGGCTCGGCGGCACGGCTGCTGGCCGCCTGGTCCACCGGTAGCGGTACCCATTGGGCCCTGTCACCGCCGCTGCCGCTGCGCGGCGCGGGGCTCACTTCGGCATCGTCCGGGCCCGGGGGGGCTGTGGCGGTGGTGCTGACCGGGAACCACGCACAGGCCATCACCGGACCCGCGGGCACATGGCAACCACTGCCTCCCCTGCCACCAGGCACGGCAACACTCGCACCGGAACCCGCCGGCGGCTGGGACGCTCTCGCCGTCCACAGCACCAGGCTCAGCATCTGGCAGCTCCCGCCCGGCCACACCGGCTGGACCGCCACCCAGACCATCAGCGTTTTCATCCAGTTCGGGTCATCGGGCTGATGCCAGCACACGCGCCGCCTGTGCCGCTGCCAGGAGCAGACGACGCGGGAAGTGGCGAGCCGATGCACCAGCGTGCCGTGGGCTGACCGGCGGCGCCGCCGGGCAAATGAGCCGAATACCTGGAGGAGGATTCATGCGAGCCAAAGTGCTGACGGCGCTCGCCACAGTGGCCGCCGTGCCGGCGCTCTTCATCGCCGCGACCGCGGCGCCGGCCTCGGCCCATGTGCTGAAGACGGCGGGCCCTTACCATCTGCTGATCGGGTTCGGCAACGAGCCGACCTATGCGGGAGCGCAGAACTCGGTCTTCCTGCTGCTGACCGACGCGAAGACCGGCGCCCCGATCGTCGATGAGGGGCTCGGCGACACGCTGAAGGTCGAGGTGGGGTTCGGGACCCAGACCAAGCAGCTGCCGCTGGTGTCGTCCTTCGATCCCGACAGCGGCCAGGGAACCAAGGGGGTGTACAACGCCTACTTCGTCCCGACCGTCCCCGGCGACTACACCTTCCATTTCTCCGGCAGCATCCACACGACAAAGGTGAACATCACCGTGAAGTCGTCGCCGACGACGTTCGACAGCGCGCACGACCCCGCAGCGATCGAGTTCCCGCAGCAGGCGCCGTCGAACCTGCAGCTGGCGCAGCGCCTGAACGCCCAGTCGGCCCGGCTGTCCGCGCAGATCCAGGCGGCTGACAGCAAAGCGGCCTCCGCTTCGGCGGCCCTGGCCGTCGGGATCGCCGGGCTCGTCGTCGGCGCAGCGGGGTTGTGCGTCGGCGGCGTGGCTCTTGCCCGCAGCAGGTCGCGATCCCAGGGTGCGGCGGCAGATAGCCAGCACCCGGCCAGCGTGGAATGAGATCACTGCGGGCGGCATTGCTGGTAGCCGTCCTCGCGCTGGCCGGGGTCGGTGTCCTCGCTTCGCCCGCGTACGCGCACGCGCTGCTCGAACGGTCGTATCCGGCGGCGGGCGTGTCGCTGCCACGTGCGCCGCACGTGATGCTGCTCTATTTCACCGAGGCGCCCGACCCCAGCCTGTCCCCGGTCTCTCTGCTGGATTCCTCTGGCCAGATTGTTCCCGGGGTCGGCAAGCCCACTCCGGCGCCGGGTAACGCGCAGGAGCTGCGGGTGAGGCTGCCCGGTCTCGCCGACGGGGTGTACACGGTCCACTGGCGCACCGTGTCGAAGGTGGATGGGCACGTCACCGGCGGTTCCTTCGCCTTCGGCATTGGCGTCCTGCCCTCCGCGGGCGTTTCTGCGGCCGCGAACGGCGGTTCGCTGGGCTCCGCCCCGTCTCCGGCCGCCGTGGCCGGCCTGTGGCTGCTGTACTGGGGGCTGGCGCTGCTCGCCGCCGCCGGGGTCACTGGCCCGCTGGTCTTCGGGTGGCGGCTGCCCAGGGAGGCGCGGATCGTGATCGCGGCCGGATGGCTGGCGGCGGCGGCCGGTATCATCACCATGATCCTTTCGGAGCGGGCGGCGGCGGGCGTGCCGTTCGGGGAGTTGTTCGGTGCCGCGACCGGGCGGTTGCTGCTGGCTCAGGCCGCCGCCGTGGCCGTGTGCGGGCTGGCCGCATTCGACGTCGCGCGGCGGCCGGCGGGCGCGGGACTTGTTGTGCTGGCAGCGGCCGCTGCGGGCGCGATGTTCGTGCACGCCCTGGCCGGGCACGCCGCGACCCCGTCCTCGGTCCGCTTGCTTAACCTGACCGACCAGTGGCTGCACATGCTCGCGGCCGGGGTATGGATCGGCGGCCTGGTCTGGCTTCTGCTCGGGCTGCGGAACCTGGACGGGGCGGCGAGAGCGGCGGCTGTGCGCCGGTTCTCGCAGCTGGCGTTCGCCGCCGTGGCCGTCATCGCCGTGACCGGGGTGCTCCGCGCAGTGCCCGAGGTCGGGAGCCTCGGGGCGCTGGTGTCGACGAGCTTCGGCGCCACCCTGCTCATCAAGTCCAGCCTCTTCGTGGCGCTGATGGGAATAGCCTGGCGGAACCGGTACCGGCTGGTGCCAAAACTCGCCGAGCCTGCTCCTGCGGCGCCGGGCGTGCTGTCGCCGGTCGGGGGTGGCGCGCCGACCGATCCCCCAGAGCGGGGAGCCAGCACCGAGAGTCAGCCCCCCGGGGCTGACGCCCCGCCGCCAGGGGGTGCAGCCTCCCGGGCCATCGGCTCGCTTCAGCGGTCGGTCAGATCCGAGGTAGTCCTGGCGGCCATCGTGCTGGTGGTGGCCGCGGTGCTCAGCGGGCTTCCTCCAGCAAGTTTCGTCGAAGCCGCCGGGCAGAAAACCGCTTCCCCTTCGGTCACCGTGACGGGCAGCGACTTCGCCACTACGGCGCGCGTGCGCCTCACGGTCTCACCGGGCACGGTAGGGCCCAACCGGTTCACCGTTCATGTCGTGGGCTATGACTCGGGCCGTCCCCTCCCCGCCCGCGGCGTCCGGCTGGAGTTCTCGCTGCCCAGCAACCCGACCGTGGCCTCCAGCCTCAACCTCGCGCGGCGCCCCGATGGCACATGGACCGGACAGGGCACCAACCTTTCCATCGACGGCCAGTGGGATATCGACGTCGTGGTCCAGCAGGCCGCGACCGGGCTCGACGTCTCGCTGCGGCTCCGCACCGGGCTGCCGCCCGAGCACATCACCGTCTCCAGGCAGCCGGGCCAGCCGGCCTTGTACACGATCCAGCTGGGAAATGGCCGCAGTCTCCAGACATACCTGCAGCAGCCGATACCGGGCCAGGGCCTGGTTCACTTCACGTTCTTCCAGGCGTCGGGCCAGGAGGAGCCCATCACCTCCGCCAGCGCCACGGCCATCACGCCCGCAGGCGCCGACCAGCCGCTGAAGCTGGCCCGCCTCGCCAGCGGGCACTTCGTGGCGAACCTGAGCCTCACGCCCGGGCAGTGGACCTTCCGCATCAATGCCACGACGGCCGGC
>Ga0075434_100007517_pt1 | contig 10087 bp, 8 predicted proteins | sample RhiMethybrSRZTD3_FD_75298 | JGI IMG/M metagenome (GOLD analysis project Ga0075434, IMG submission 75298) | Populus rhizosphere microbial communities from Tennessee, USA - Rhizosphere MetaG P. TD hybrid SRZTD3 | ecosystem: Host-associated > Plants > Roots > Rhizosphere > Soil | place: USA...
TTGACGACGTTGCTGGCGGGACAGATCGATGCGGGCGCGCTCTCACCTCCGACGAACAGCCGGGCAAAGAAAGCCGGTCTGCAAGAGCTGATCAATCTCGCTACCGACGGGCCTGAGTATCCGTCGACGGTTATCGCTAGCACTCGGTCCTACGTGAAGAGCAACCCAGAAAATACACGGCGCATGGTTCGCGCTCTCGGCGAGGGACTTGCGATCTTCAAAAGCAATCGGCAGATCGGCATCCGGGCGATTCAGAAATACGCGCGTTTGCAGGACGCGGAAATTTTAGAAGACACTTACAATCAGTTTCGTGACGCGTTTGACGCGATTCCCTACGTCAGCAGGGCCGGGATCGCATCACTCCTGGCGAGCATGGGTGAAAAGGACCCGAAAATACACCAAATCAAGTACGAAGACGTCGCGGATATGCGCTTTGTGGCGGAGGCGGAAAAAGAAGGAGTGTTTAAGAAACTCGCCATCAAATAATCCACGTTCATCTTTATTCTTGCCAGTTCGGACGATAACATCACCCTATGGTGGATCTGTTTCGCCTCGGGATTCTCCATGACAGAGATCGTTTTTCGCCTTCCCCGTCATGCGTATGTTCACGGGGTGCGTGACACCGTTCAAAGTACGTAATCAATTAGCACATCGAACAGGTTCCAAAGAACATCGTGAAACAGCAGGCTTCATCCGCAACAATGGTGGTGGGGACGCGGGAACTTTCGAAGAAATTCGGCGATCGTGTGGCCGTCGATCAGGTTGACCTCGACATTCCGTCGGGCGTTTGTTTCGGAGTTCTCGGTCCGAACGGCGCGGGGAAAACCACCACACTGCGGATGATTTACGGAGTTACCCAGCCAACGAGTGGCACGATTCACGTCTTCGGCATGGACATCACCAAGAACTTGCGCGCGGTGCGTTCACGCCTCGGCGTCACACTGCAGCAGAACGTACTGATCGAGGCTTTGTCACCCAAAGAAAATCTTCAAGTGTTCGGCCGCTATCATCTCTTGCACGAGCCGGAGCTTTCACGGCGGGCTGAACAGCTCATCGACTTTTTGGAGCTGCGCTCACACGCCGAGGTTCCCGTGCGCCAGCTTTCGGGCGGGTTCCAGCGGCGGTTGTCGATTGCGCTCTCGCTGATCAACGCGCCCGAACTGTTGATTCTCGATGAGCCCACCACGGGGCTCGATCCCGCCGTACGCCTGGCCTTGTGGTCGCGGGTCAGGGAATTACGCGAGGCAGGAACGACGGTTCTGATCACGACGCATTACATGGACGAGGCGCAGCGGCTCTGCGATGAAGTCGCGATCATTGCCGCGGGCAAGGTGATCGCCTCGGGAGCTCCTGCCGAGTTGATTGTGTCCCGGCTCGCACCGGAAACTGTGGAGTTCGATTTCACGCCAAATGAAGAGGCACTGCTGTTCGACGGATTCGAACCGAAACGGCGCTTACGTATCGGACGGCGGCTGATGCTCTACGTCGACGATGCCGCCCATCTGATCGAACGTATTCGCGGTCACGACAAAGGAGACCGCCGCCCCGTGATCGTTCGCCCGACCAACCTCGAAGATGTTTTTCTTTCCCTGACCGGTACCAGCCTCGAGGGCAATCCGTGAGTCCTTCGCTGCCGTACGCCTTGGCCGTTTGGCGGCGCAATGCCGCCATGTACAAGCGGACCTGGAAATGGAACATTTTGCCGAACTTTTTCGAGCCGGTATTTTACTTATTTTCAATCGGCGTCGGAGTCGGGGCCTATATCTCACAAATGGCCGGCACGAGTTATCTCGCATTTATTGCCCCGGGACTGGTTTGTGTGGCGGCGATGAACGGAGCGAGCTTCGAGGTGACTTACAACATCTACGTCCGGCTGGTTTTTGAAAAGACCTACGATGCCATGCTGACCACACCGATCGAGCCGGATGATATTCTCGCCGGTGAATTGCTCTGGGCCGCGACCCGATCCTGTATTTACGGGGGATGTTTTTTCCTTGTGCTGATGCTGTTCGGGCTCACGCCCTTGCCATCGTCGCTCTGGGTCTTATTGCTGATCCCACTGACAGGGTTTCTGTTCGCCACGATCGGCATGGTTTTCTCGTTGCGCATTCCGAATATCGACATGTTCAGTTTCTATTTCACCTTGTTCCTTACGCCGCTGTTTTTGTTTTCCGACGTCTTCTTCCCGCTCAAAGAAAGGCTGACGGGCGGCTGGCTGTGGCTCGCCGAAGCGTTGCCGCTGCTCCATCCGGTGCGTTTGGCGCGCGCATCATTCAGGGGCGAGTTTTCCGTGACTGTGCTCTGGGATCTCGCCTACATCTTTGGGATATCTTTCATTTTGCTGCTCTGGGCGCGACGCGGTGTGCGCGATCGGCTGACAAACTAGTGAGAAGTTGCTGATTCTTCGTTGAATTGAATCGCTGCCGCTTATTAAGCAGAGTTGCCCGGTCCAAACGATCCGTCAATCCAAACTTCGTCTGCCCGCATGCTTTAGCGGAAATGCACGCCAGTCCGAGTCCGGACCGCTGCTAAAAAATCGAGCGTGGTCGCTCGCTTGAAGCAACCCCCCGTCTCGATTAATGTGCGGCGGAAACTGTTTGCTACTGGAGGTGCACAGATGCGACGAAACCATCGATTCGTGTTTGAGATCGTGCTGTTGCTAGTGCTGGGTGCCCAATGGGCCAGCGGACAAGAGAAAGAACTGCGCAAAATCCGTCTAAGCGTCTTTCGCATCGACTCCGCCATTGTAGCCGCTAAAGTCAACGGCTACTTTGCAGCCGAAGGTTTAGAACCGGAAATCACCGAGACACCGAATTCGACGGAGCAAATGCGCGGTGTGAGTCAAGGAAAGTTCGATATCGTTTCAACCGCTTTCGATAATGTTCTGGCGTGGTCGGGAAAAGAGGGCGCCGAGATTGTCGCTGTGGCGCAGATTCGAGACAAAACGGAGTTGCCGGTGTTTGTCAGACCCGAGATCAAAGACTGGAGCGACCTCAAAGGTAAGAAGCTAGCAGCAGACGCGGTTGATACAGCGTTTGCGTTGGTATTGCGCCGAATTCTGCTCGCACATGGATTGGACATGACAAAAGGCGATTACGAACTCGTCGCTCTCGGCGCCACTGGCGCGCGCCTCGAATCGATGATCAAAGGTGAAACGTATGCAGGAATTCTTAATCCGCCATTTGATGCCAAAGCTTTAGCCGCGGGAATGCGGCGTATCGGCGATTCTATAGAGGTTTTACCGGATTATCCAAATACCCTTTTTGCTGTGAATCGCGCATGGGCACAAAACAATCGCGAGACCCTGGTGGCCTATCTTCGCTCTTGGCTGAAAGGAATGGCGTGGGTCAACGATCCGGCGAATCGCGACGCGGCCATCAAGGCCGTCGGCGCCGAGCTGAAATTAAACCCGAAGCAGGCGCAGGAGAGCGTCGAAGAGTTATCGACCACCGGCAATTTGAATCTGCCGGGGCTGCAAGTCGTTCTCGATCTGCGCAATCAATTCGGTTTCAAACTGACCAAAGGCGACAAGCTGCCCGTGTACTACGACACGCAGTATCTCAACGCGGCGAAAGGGAAATGAAATCCGCTGGGCATTGATCGATGAGTGATGCGGATTTTTATCAGGTTCTTGGCGTCACACGCTCTGCGACTGCCGATCAAATCAAGTCGGCCTATAGGGAGCTAGTCAAGACATATCATCCGGACCTCTTTCTCGCACCGGACGCGAAGGCGGAAGCTACCGAAAAGCTACGGCTCATCAACGAAGCATACGCGGTTCTGGGAAATCCGAAGCGGCGCGATAGGTATGATCGCAGATTTGTTCAAATACCGAAAGAAAACCCTCGCGCCCGCGCGGCGCCGAGCAGCGAAACGGCACGTTCCCGCCCCAGGAAAGTGCGCCGCCAGATCAACAAACTACAACTTCTGAAACGTGTTCTGCGCTTGTCCAAAAAGCGCATCGCATATATGGCGGTGGCGGCTGTGCTGGTGCTTGTTTTTACCTATGCCACGCGCAGCGAACCGCGACTGATCGTCGCATTTAGCTTGTTCGAGAAACTTGAGGTTTCATCCGCAAAGGGCGCTTCTCAATCCGCCGACGGTTGGAACCGAGTGGGTCAGTACGCGTCTATTTCAGAATGCGCAGCAAAATTGAAAGAGAGAGTTCGAACCGATGAACAAGCTGGAGGCCGGGCTGTCTTTGGCGATCCAAACGGGACCATGGCGATAACCGTACGGGTCAAGAGGGAAACCGCCCAGGGCCGCGAAGATTCCAGCGCCGGCAGGTCGGCTCAATCCGCCGTGAACGAAAACACTTCACGGCCAGAGCAAAACCTAGCAGAAGAAAAGTCGGAATCTGCCAATGACCGAATCACGAAAACCGTGAGAAATCTCGAGTGCCGCCCAACGCAGCGGTTGGTTTCTGAGTCGTGGCTCGATCGCTTACTCAGGTGATCGGGATTAGGCAATAACATTACAGTAGTCAGTGATCAGTGATCCGTTCCCAGTTGCGGACACGTGAGAACTGACGGCTGGCGACCATTCAGTAACCAAAACCGTACAGGCGCGCGCAGTTATCCCAGAGATATTTTCGCTTGGTCTGATCACTGAAGGGGAGGTTTAGAAAAGTCTCCACGGCGTAAGGATATTTTACGTCCAAATGCGGATAGTCGGTGGAAAAAACGATATTGTCTTCCAGACCAAAATCGGGAAGGTTTTTGGCCACGAATTCGTCACATTCCACTGCGCCCCAACACTGCCGTTGAAAATATTCCAGCGGCTCGAGTTTCATTTGCGGGTGTTCGGCAATACCGGTCAGTTCTGCGTATTCGCCCATGCGCCAGAGGAGCCACGGGATCCAGGCACAGTTCCCTTCCAGGTAAGCGACTTTGAGTTTGGGGAAGCGTTCCATGACACCGCCGTAAATCATGTCGGCGCACGCGAACATGTTCGCCATCGGAAACGACAAGGTATTGAACATGGTAAAGCTTGGAATAAATTCCGATAAAGCGGGTTGCGGCAGAAAAACTCGGCCGGCTTCATGAAAGCCCACCGGAATGTCGAGCTTTTGACACTCTTCCCAGAGTGGATCGTAATAGGAATCGCTCCACATCTTTCCGTTCACATGATTCGGGCGCATCAAAATGCTGCGAAAGCCGAGCTCTTTGACGACGCGGCGAGTCTCCTCGACGGCCGATGATACGTCATGGGGCGCCACAATCCCCGCGCCGAACATGCGGTCGGGGGCGATTTTGCAGAAATCGTGCATCCAGTCGTTGTAGGCTCTGGCGATTGCCGCGGCGAGATCCGGATCGAGCCCGTCGACGGCGAGCACAAACAAACCACGGCTCGGATAGAGAACCGCCACGTCTAGACCTTCTTTGTCCATGGCGCGAAGCTGAGCGACATTGTCAAAATCGCGCGCCTCTTCTTCGGCGTATTTCTCGTTGAGTATTCGCTCGCGGATCGGCCTTAGCTCTGGATTCGGCTTGGGCGTGGGCCGCGGCATGATTTTGCCTTCGACTTTCACGCCGAGATCCCGTTTGTGGCGGTTGAGTCCAACGGGCGCGCGGTCGAGAAATTTTTTATCGATGTATTTTTGCCAAAGGTCATAAGGCTCCATGACGTGCATATCCGAATCCATCGCTTTGTAACCGTTTTTCATGGTGTGCTCCTATAAAACCAGTCTGTCACCCGCATAACAGAGGGTAACTCGGGTGTCAATTTGGTGAGCGACCATGGGAAAGATCTCATACGGAGTTTATCCTGAGTCTCTACAGACACTGCTCATTGGCATTTTGAACGAAGCGAGATTTTTTATTTAATGTATGCGTATGACCAGCTAAAGAACTCATCGCCACAACTCTGTTAGCCAACCCGATCGTTTAATCTCCTCGGCGTAGCTGTTGTCATAATAGGCACTCAGAGGTGTATTGGCCGCGAGTTTGGCGTCGATGAGATTGAATTCCGTGGCTTGCTGCACAATGGGTCGAATCGAGTCTGGTGTTACCGTCGGATCTTTGACGAAGATATCGGTCGCGAATCTGTGCGTCTGATCCAAGATTTCCGCGTCGGTTTGGCGCGTATACTGGGCCAAGACCGCTTTTGCCTGTTTCTCGTTTACAAAAATTTGCTTCACGCCTTCCATCGTGGCTTTGATCATGCCGATCACCACTTCCCGATTTTTCGCCGCGTAGCTTTTTCGCGCGACCAAGCCTTGAATCAAAAACTCCACACCGGCCCTTTTGAAATCCTTCGGGCTTACCAGCTCGCGATAGCCATTTTTCACCAGTCGGAAGGTAAAAGGCGCGGACGTGATGATGCCATCGACCAGGCCTTGCGCTAGGCTTGTGATCGCCTGAGTCGTGGTGCCGGTTTGAACGATATTGATGCCCTGAACGTTGTACAGCTTGACGATTGCTTGCAGAGTGAAGTGAGGAATGGCGCCGAGCCGGCTGATGCCGATTTTCTTGCCGGCCAACTCGGCGGGTGTGCGAATATCATTTTTTACGATCAGGGATTGGATCGCATATGGCACGGTGGTCGCCACTTCGACAACGTCGCCGCCTTGCAAGATGTTCGAGACCAGCGGCGGCCCGCCGCCCGCGCCCACACCCGCTTGACCGCCGAGCATCGCCTGAACGATAACCGGTGACGCACCGACGTAAATCATATCGACATCCAAACCATATTTTTCATAAAAGCGCGATTCCTTGGCGATCCACCACGGCAGGCTGGCGGCGCTGATCGGCGTGAAAGGGAAGGAAACCTTGGTGGCGGCGAGGGTCGTCGCTGACGTCTGCGCCGCTATCAGAAACGTCATTGCTAAGAGCAGTTTTCGCATAGAAACTCTTGTGATGCTTTGTTGTTACTGCTCAGAGCTGACTCCAATTCATGAATGGTGCACAATTGTTACCTCGAGCGGGAGCGAGAATCTTGCATTCTCGGAAAGATTCTCGCTTTCAGCCCGAAATGACAATCCTATGGCATCTCTTTCCAGCGGCATGTGATGGCTCTTCCTTATAGGGCGCCGCGCACCATGTCGATGATTTCGTTTGTATTACCCGGTATCGCATTACCGCGCCAGGCGACATGTCCGTCCGGACGAACCAGGACGAAGTTGCGTTCGTAGATTTCGCGTATCTGTTTATCGTCCACTCCGATCAACTCGAGCGGAACTCCGGCTCGTTGCGCGGCATTTGTGCAGCTGGACGTGGGACCCTCTGTGAAAGCGACTAGAACAAATCCCTTGCCGAATAAATCGAGCGTGGAACGGCCGTCCTTCAGCCAGACATGCGGCGCGCGCGACCCCGGCCAGGTGGACGGGACGTAATGTCCGTGATCGAGCGGAGGAGGCGGCGTGCCGTCGGCGATGCAGATCGGTGAGTTTTCGTAGCGGTAACCGAGCTCGATCCCCGCCGAATCGTGCTGAAACTCTTTCGCGCGCGTGCGCATGATCGCGGCGCGGGCTTTTTCGCGCAGCTGTGTTCCTTCTTCACTGTCTTCCTCGATCTTGGGTGCGAACGGTGTCTGGTGATCGAAACTAGCGCGCATTTCCGCCGCTTCGTTGACATTGATCATTGCGATGGGCTTGCGCTCCGCCGTGTAGCTGTCGAGCAAATGGGGGCCGCCCCAACCTTGCAGCACTGCGGCGAGCTTCCAGCCTATATCCACGGCGTCGCCAATCCCGGTATTCATGCCGAAACCGCCTGCCGGCCAGTTCAAGTGGGCCGCGTCGCCTGCGAGAAAGACGCGATTCTGTTGATATCGCTGCGCCACGACACAGTGCCCAGTCCACGGCCGTACGGCAAGTAAGTCGAAGGGGACATTGTCTCCAAGCGCGGCGCGCAGCTTTTCCGGCGCATTCAGAGATTCGAGCTGTTCCTCTTTGATATTACGTATGTTCAAACGCCATAGCTCTTTGCCGTCGACGGCTGCGATGGCGCCGTTGATCTGAGAATTGATGATCTGATACTGCACCGCCGGGCCATGGGGTGTATGCTCGAGAAGAGGTGAGCGAAACAAAACCGCGACGTTCATGCCCTGCGCAAATACCCCTTCGTACTGAATGTCGAGAGCGCGACGAATATCGCTCCTACCGCCATCGCAGCCGACCAGATAACCGGCCTCAACGCATTCTTCCCGGCCCGTTTTTGCATCGATAATGTTGCAAGATACTTTTTGATCGTCTTGCTGAAACGATTCAAAAGCCGTGTGGTACCGTAATTCTACGGCAGGAAGCGATCTGACGTATTCGTGCAGCACGGGATCGAAATATGGCTTGGAAATCCACAGCCTGCCTTCCGGGCTGTACGGCGAACGCGAATCCCGATCACCATTTGCCGGATGATTGAAGCGGGCGATTTCCCAACCAGTGATGCGTGTGACGAAGAGATAATTTCTCGGGTAATCGATCGGATAACCGGATCGATAGCGCATTTTATCGGCGATACCCCAGCGGCGCAGATGTTCGCAGGTGCGCGTATTGGCCAGGTTGGTGGTGGGAAAATCCACACTTCCGTCGCTTCGTTCAACGATCAGGCATCGGATGCCGCGATAGTCGAGCTCGATCGCCAACGAGAGTCCCACCGGACCGGCGCCGGCGATTAGAATGGGAACGCGAGTTGTTGGGCTGGCCTCGGCCATCGACAAGCAATAACCACACGGTGAACAAAGCTGTCAAATGGCTGAAAGGGTAGCTTGACGAGCTATTTGCGTTGGCATATTTCAATCTCACCTTCGTTAAGGAGCTGTCATGATCATCGATACTCATTTTCACGCGTTTCCCGGCAAATTTCTCGACCTCATCCCTGAGGCGCGGAACGATGTGCGCGGTGTTGGTTTTCACGCTTTCGATCATCGAGAGTATCTTGACGTGATGGACAGGTATGGCATCGATATCGGTGTGCTTTCGAACACCGGCGGCAGGATCGAAAAATCCGGCGATCGGCAGCAAGCGCTAAAGCTATGCCAGATTCTCAACGACGTCTTCGCTGAGGCGCACGCGAAGTATCCCAAGCGCTTTATGGCCTTCGCTCGTCTGCCGATGATCGACATGGAAGACTGCACGCGCGAGTTGGAGCGGTGTTACAAAGAGCTGAAAATGCACGGCGTAATGATGCCGACCAATGTCGCAGGGAAATATATTGATGAACCCGAGTTCAAACCCTTCTGGGATGCGCTTGCCGAAGGTGACAAACCGCTGTTTATTCATCCGGCGAACGCCCCCTGTCACTCAAACTGGGACAGATACTCGCTGCATCAGAAGATTCTTTGGCCGACGGATAGCACACTGGCGCTGTCCCGCATCGTCTATGCGGGTACATTCGACCGTTATCCGCAGCTTAAAATGATCGCGTCGCATTTGGGCGGCATGATTCTCCTTTACCTCGACCGGCTCAACTGGCGCGAAGGCGATCCGGTCTGTAAGGAAGAACCCGAAGCGTATTTCAAAAAAATTTACTACGATACCGCCGGACCGATTCGTGCCACGTTCATAAAGCTCGTCTATGACACCGTGGGCGCCGATCAGATTCTATTTGGCGCGGATTACCCGCATGGCCGGGGCGGGCGGGACGATCAATTTTATCCGATGACACTGAAAGCGATGATGGAGCTTGAAATCCCGCAGTCCGACAAAGACAAGATCTACTCGTTGAACGCGAAAAAACTATTCAAGCTATAGATCGTTCAACACGTTTAGACCGTTCGAAAAGACGCACTAACAGTCGAGGACGGCGAGCGTCTCGACATGAAACGTTTGCGGAAAAAAATCGAAGGGCTGTACCATCTGCAGTCTGTAGCCCCGTTTGGCGAGCTCGGCTAAATCGCGCGCCAAAGTCGTCGGATTACATGAGACATAGACAATGCGGCTTGCATTGAGGTCGGGCAAGCTCGCCAGAATCTCCTTTGCCCCCGCGCGCGGTGGATCGAGTACTATTTTGGTGAATTCTTCTTGACGGTGCCGAAACTCCACGACTGCCTTTGGAACCGGCGCGCAAGTCCAACGAATGTTTGTTAAGTCGTTTTTCTGTGCGTTGAGCTTGCCATGCCGTATTGCCGATCGATCGCCATCGACGCCAATCAC
>Ga0075434_100007520_pt1 | contig 10086 bp, 6 predicted proteins | sample RhiMethybrSRZTD3_FD_75298 | JGI IMG/M metagenome (GOLD analysis project Ga0075434, IMG submission 75298) | Populus rhizosphere microbial communities from Tennessee, USA - Rhizosphere MetaG P. TD hybrid SRZTD3 | ecosystem: Host-associated > Plants > Roots > Rhizosphere > Soil | place: USA...
TCCCGGCGAATTCGATCTTCCGCACAGTGTTTCAGTCGACGCGCAAGGTCTCGTCTACGTCGCCGATCGCAACAACGCGCGCATTCAAGTCTTCGACGCGAACGGTAGATTTCTGAAGGAGTGGAAGTCCGCCGAACTGGGCCGGCCATGGTCACTCACGGTCGGGCCCGACAACCTGCTTTACGTCGTGGATGGCGGCGACCTGAAACCGAATCCACCCGACCGCGGACAGATCCTCAAACTCGATCTTTCCGGAAAAATCCTCGCCAAGTGGAGCCGCTTCGGCAATTACGATGGCCAGATTTACTGGGGACACGATCTCGCCGTTGCCCAGGATGGCGCAGTCTACGTCGGCGATGTCTATCATGGAATGCGCGTGCAGAAGTTCGTGCCAGTTCATCGCTGACGCTCGCGCCATACCCGTGATCAATTTCTTACAATACGCGCAGCAAACGCTTGTCTAAAACTGCTTCAGGGTGGCGAGCGCTGATGTTCGCCCGATACAATCACTGTCACGGAGATCCTAGTGGCATCTTCCCCTTCGACGACTACCACATCGGGTACGCGCGCAGCTTTTTATTTCATTCTCGTAACCGTTGCTTTTGACGCTCTCGCCTTCGGCATCATCGCTCCGGTGTTGCCGGATCTGGTCCGTCAGTTCGAAGGCGGAGACTTTGCTCGGGCCTCGGCGATGATTGGCTATTTCGCGTTCGCCTGGTCCACCATGCAGTTTCTTTTTTCTCCCGTACTTGGTGCCTGGTCAGACCGTTTCGGCCGCCGGCCGGTAATCCTGCTCTCCTGCCTGGGTCTCGGCCTGGACTACATCTTCATGGCCGTCGCGCCGTCCCTGAGCTGGCTATTTATAGGCCGCCTGATCTCGGGAATCACCACGTCTAATATCGCCACCGCATTTGCCTATGTAACCGACGTCACGCCGCCCGCAAAGCGCGCGAAACCCTTCGGGCTGATCAGTGCCGCATTTGGGCTCGGGTTTGTCATCGGCCCAGCCTTAGGCGGCTGGCTGGGGACCCATAATCTCCGTCTTCCCTTCTGGGGCGCGGCGATCTTGTCTCTCGCCAACGCTCTTTATGGTTGTTTCGTCCTGCCGGAATCGCTGCCGCCAGAACGCCGCTCCAAGTCTGCCTGGCATATGGCCAACCCTTTAGGTTCTCTCCGGCTTCTCCGCTCGCGCGCCGAGCTCTCGGGCTTGGCGATTGTCATCACGCTCTACTACCTCGCACACCAGTCCTTGGTCACCGTATGGGCTCTGTACACTGAATATCGTTATGCGTGGAGCCGCCGCGATGTAGGCCTTTCTCTTGCCGTTGTCGGGGTCAGCGCGGCCCTCGTTTCTGGCGTTCTTGTTGCCCCCTTTGTCAAAAAGTTTGGCGAGCGCCACAGTGTCCTTGCCGGCCTCATGTTTGGCACGCTCGGATTTCTCGGGTTCGCTCTCGCTACCCACGGCCGAGTCGCTCTTGCGGTGATTCCGCTGATTGCACTTTGGGGCATTGCGGCGCCTGCGATCCAAACCCTGATGTCCCGCTGCGTGGACCATTCCTCACAAGGCAGGTTGCAGGGCGCCATCAATTCACTTCGAGCCATCACGGGCATGGCCGGCCCTCTCCTTTTCACACAGGTCTTTTCCCTCGCAATATCGCCAAAATCGAGCCTGCGTCTCCCCGGCGCACCTTACTTCGTTGCCGGGCTACTTCTGTTTTCTTCCTTGGTGCTGGCGTTCTACTTCACCCGCACGAACGCACCGGCGCCTTCGACCGAACCGGCACCCTCAGACCTTTCGTGATTATTGATTGAACCGGTGAACGAACCCGATTGACTGTACGCAAAATCGGCGTCTATCCTCCCTTTGGCCCGCCGCATCTGATTCTCATCACCCTGTCGAACCTCAAGGAGCTCATGTATGCCTCGCGATTCAAAAACCAATCACCATAGCGGCACCGAGCGTGCTCGCCCGATCCTCCACCAAAATGCCCGCGAGATTCAGCCGTATGGCAAGATTGCCAAGCTGCCCATCGCTCTCGACGAGAGCATTTGCGCGGAAAGCTGCGAGAATCTCAATCAGGTTCTAGCCGATACGATTACCCTCCGTGATCTCTACAAGAAACACCATTGGCAGGTCGCGGGGCACACGTTCTATCAAATCCATCTTCTCTTCGATAAGCACTACGAGGAGCAGAACGAGTTGGTAGACACAATCGCCGAACGCATCCAGAGTCTCGGCGGCATCAGCCTCGCCATGGCCGCCGACGTCGCCGAAACCACGATCATTCCCCGCCCTCCCCGCGGGCGCGAAGAACTCCCTGTCCAACTGTCACGGCTGCTGGAAGCGCACGAATTCATCCTGAAAGAAGCGCGCACCATGGCCAAGAAGGCTTCCGATTACGGCGATGACGGCACCAACGACCTTTTGGTCAGCGACGTCATTCGCACCAACGAACTTCAAGTGTGGTTCTTGTCCGAGCACCTCGTGGACGTACCGCTGGTCAAAGCCGACGCACCTACATCCGAGAAGGAAGCTGTGAAGTCCAAATCCACCGCGGCTCGCTAGATCCCATTGGGTTCTTTGCTCGCGACGGCCACCGCGCGGCCGTCGTCTTCTAAATTCCCCGGTTCACGGCAGCGTGAACGCAATCACGTAATCGCCTTGCTTCGAGCCCAGCTTCCCGTGCCCGCCCGCCGCAATCACCAGATACTGCTTGCCTTTCCACACATAAGTCATCGGAGTCGCCTGCGCACCCGCCGGCAACTCGTATGTCCACAACTCTTTCCCGCTTTCTGAATCAGACGCGTGCAGATGCGGATCGATCGTAGCGGAAGTGAACACCACGCCGCCCGCCGTCATCATTGGGCCACCAAGATTGATCGAGCCGGTCTCCTTTCCTGGCACCATCGTTCCCAGTGGAACGTTCCACTCAATTTTTCCCGTAAACAGGTCAACCGCTGCGGTCGTTCCCCACGGCGGCGCATTGCAGGGCGTCTTGCCCGGCGAAAACATGAACGTGCGATACATCCCGTACGCCGACGGCTCCTGATCTCCAAACTCGCCGAAGATCCGGTTGTCCTGATCCTTCTTTACTTCGCCTTCGTATTCGGCGCGCGGAATCAGCTTCATCCACGCCACCAGACGGTTCGTGTTCACGACCATTAAGTGTCGAGCAGGGTCGTAGGCGGCGCCGCCCCAGTTCACTCCGCCGACGTTTCCCGGAGCCTGGATCGTTCCTTTCAAACTCGGCGGCGTAAAAATTCCTTCATTCCGCGAGGCGCGTACTTTGTCCGCGCACCATTTCACGTCGTCCGGCGTCGGCCCCCACGCATCTTCCGGCTCAAATTTTTCCGGCACCAACGAGATTGTCGAAAACGGCTGTGTCGGTGAGGTCTCCTCGCCCGCAATATCCGTTTGCGGAACTTTCCGCTCCTCCACTGGCAGCAGCGGCTTTCCAGTCAGCCGGTTCAGCACAAACACGTACCCCATCTTCGTGTTGATGACCACCGCCGGAGTGCCATCTTTCCACGTGAACAGGGTCGGCTGCGCCGCAACGTCGTAATCCCACAAATCGTGATGAACGACCTGGAATCCCCACACAAACGACCCGGTCGAGGCCCGCAGCGCCACCACCGAGTTCGCCCATTTGTCGTCGCCCTTGCGGATTCCGCCAAAATAATCCGGCGCAGCACTTCCGGTCGGCACGAACACCAGATCGTGTTCCGCATCTACCGAGAACGCAGCCCACGCATTCCCCGCGCCCGTCCGCGGGATCGTGTTCGCCGCCCATGGGATCGGATCCCAAGTCCACCGCAATTTTCCCGTTCGTACGTCAAATGCGCGAACGATTCCGCGCCCCGTATCCACTTTCCAGTTGTCCGCAATCGACGAACCAACGATCACCAGGTCCCTATAAATCGCAGGCGGCGAAGTTACTTGATAACCGCCCGTCCATTCCGTTTGCGTCGCCGCGTCCTTGTTCAGATCAACCTGCCCATGGGAGCCAAAATCCTTGCATGGCTTCCCCGAGTTGCCATCCAGCGCCATCAGCCGCGCATCCAGCGTACCCACAAAGATTCTCAGCTTGCAGGGCGCGTTCTCTTTTCCCTGATGGTCCATCCATGCCGAAACGCCACGAGACGTCACTTCCGACCGGCTCATCGTTAAATCCACTCCAGGGTCATAGTCCCAAATTTTTTCGCCATTTCCCGGATCGAGCGCGATCACCTTGTCATATGGCGTCGTCAGAAAAAGCTTGCCGTCCACCAGAATCGGCGTCGCCTCGAACGCCGCCTTCTTCACCAGCTTTGTTTCAATCGCCGTCGCTCCCGTGCGGAAAGTCCACGCAACTTTCAGCTTGTCCACGTTGCTCCGATCGATTTGCGCTGCCGTGGAGTAACGCGTTCCGCCCGCATCGCCTCCGTACGCTAACCAGCCGGCTTCCGGCTTCGTCTGTCCAAAAGCCACCGCCGCGTAGGCGATGCAAACGATTCCAACCGCCACACCTCTCCAAACGCTTCCAGGCAAAACCGTCGAATCCCACTTCGCTCTCTTCGTCTTCGTCCTCATCCTCATCTCCGCAATAACGTTTCTCCGGCAAAGCTTTGCCATGCTCCTATTACCGCTCGCTTATCGGTACCACCTTGGTAGAAACTTTGTTTCAGAATTTCGCCGACACAAGCAACCATTTTTTCTTGCAAGGAAATCTCATCGTTCACGTTCTAACCTCGCCGGGCTCTTAGCGGTTGCAGGCAAAGCCTCTAACCAGGCCCGGGGTTCAGTGTCCGCAGTTCGCCTGCACGGACCTGAACGAATCAAGGACACACACATGATCAACTCTCTGGTTCTTCTGGGGTCAGGAAGATCGCTCTCGAAGTGTCTCACGATTCCCACTCTCGCATCGCTTCTCGTCGGCGTACCGGCGTGTCTAGCGCAAGAGTCATCGCGCCCACCGGGGCCCGGCTGGGTCGTCATCGGTCTGGACGAATACAAGACGCTCCGCGCGAAAGCCTATCCTCCCGAGCGCGAACCCGAACCACCTCCCGTTGAAGCCACGCTCTCTCGCGTGGACTACGACCTTCACGTCAACGGCGAATTTGCCTCCGGCCGCGCCAACCTCACCATCGACGTGCTCAAAGACGGCTGGGTGCGGGTTCCCATTCCCGCCGGTCTTCTGGTGCGCGAAGCCAAGCTCGACGGCAAATCGGTCTCGCTCGTCTCCGGCCCCGCCGCGGGTAAATCCGGCAGCCAGCTCGCCGCAGTTCTGTCTCACACCGGCCGCTCCACGCTCGTACTCGACATCGCTCTACCGATCGCGGCCAACGCCGGCGAAGAAAGTATTTCCCTCCCACCTTCCTCTTCTGGAGTGACTCGCGCGACACTCGAACTTCCCCGCCAGGGCGTGGATATCCGCCTCGCCGGTGGCTTGCTTTCTGATCGTTCCGAAACGGCCAAGGCCAACCGCTGGGTCGTCTACGCTACCGGCAATTCACCGCTCACCTTTTCTTGGAAACGCAAAACCGAAGACCGTCGCGCCGAACTTCCCCTCCGCCTGCGCGGCAATCTCACACAACTTCTCGGCCTCGGCGAAGACTCCGCCTCTCTTTCCGCTGAAGTGAATCTCGAAATCGCGCAGGGGCTCGCCCGCGAAGTGAAGCTCCAGATCCCACCGCAAATCACCATCAACCAAGTCCTCGGCGCCAGCGTAGCCGACTGGGAGTCCAAGCCGGGCGAAAAGTCCGGCGAACTCACCGTCACTTTTCTCGAACCAGTCGATCAGTCCACGCGCTTCGTCATCACCGGTGAAGCGCGCCTCCCACGCGAAGGTCAGATCGGAATTCCGCTGCTCAAGCTGCTTAACGCCGAACGCATTTCCGGCGGCTCGGCCATCGAAATCCTCGGCGCCGGCGAGATCAAGGACGTTAAAACGCAAGGCTTCGAAAATGCCGACGCTAGCGACCTCGGCGAACTCGTGGCCAATCGTCAGTCGCCTTCACTCGCGGCGTTTCGCCTTCGCGCCGGCGACGCCAACCAACCCCGCGCGCTCACGGTCAGTGTCGCTCGCTATGATCAGCAAGCCGTACTCCTTGCCAACGTCGAGGAAGCCCGCTATCGGGTCCTCCTCAGCAAGGAGGGCAAAACTCTCGTTCAGGCGCGCTATGCAGTACGCAACAATCAGCGCAATTTCGTCAAGATCATGCTGCCCTCTGGCGCCACGCTGTGGAGCGCGGCTCTTTCCGGTCAGCCCGTTCGCCCTGGGCAGGCACCCGACGGCAGCCTCCTCCTTCCTCTCGAGAAATCAAAACCCGGTTCCAGCTCCGCCGACGATCCGGCCGAGTTCGCCGTGGAAATCGTCTATCTCACTCCCGGCACCACCTGGACCGACAAAGGCAAAGCCCGCATCGCTCTTCCCGCCCTCGATTTGCCCGTCTCGCGCACCGGCTTGCAGGTTTATTATCCGCCGCTGTTCCGCGTCACTTCCGAACCCGGCATCTTCCACACCGCAACCTACGCCGATCCGCTTTCTGCGGCCCTGAACACTTCCGACGACGCTAGAATAGCTGGAAGACTGCTGCACCTTGCTCCTGGAGTAGCCGGCGGCATGAACGGCGGCGGCGCAGGCCTTCCCCTCAACGGGCGCGACGTCGCTGAATTCTCGGCGCTAACGCCGGTTGCGCCGGACCAGACCAAAACGCTCGTTGACAAATATCGCTCGAGCAGCGCCGTAGGCCGCGCCACTGGAGTCCTTCCCCTCTCCGTCAACTTTCCTGCTTTCGGCCCGTCCGTCTATCTCGTCTCTGAACTCACCAGCGAAAAGCAATCTCCATCTGCCGAACTCAGCTACCAGCAGGACAAAAAAGGAGGCGCGCGATGAACACGAACGCGAAAGGAGCCAACTCCATGAAAACGACTCCGTTTCATTCCATTCTGGCTCTCGTCACGTCCGCTGCGCTGATCGCCATCGTGACTCTGCTCGCACAGACTCTTCACGCCCAGCGGCCCGACATCCTCCCGCTCCCCTCTTCCGGCAATGTCACGCTCTCTCTTGACGAATACAACCGCCTCATCACCCTCGCCGCCAAGCCTGTGAAGAAACCCGATGGCGTGCCTCTTAACTACGCCATTCAGCACGCCGACCTCAAGCTCCACGTCACCAGCGACTCTGTCCTCGGCTCCCTACAACTCGAAGGCGAAACCTACACCAAGAACGCCATAAAAGTCGGTCTCACCACAGGCCTGACCATCCTGGACGCTCGCCAGGACGGCAAACTCCTTCCGCTCCAGCTCGATAACGGCATGACCACCGCGGTCCTCCCGGGCGCTGCAAACTTTGCTGTCGCTCTTGACGCTGGTCTTCCGCTCGGCATCGAAGCCGGCCGCGCCTCGTTCACAATCCCCGTTCCTTCCGCAGGCAGCGCGCGCCTCTCGCTCATCGTTCCCGGCGATCACACCAACGTACGCATCGCCCCCGGCCTCATCACCAATCGCTCTTCCGCCAACGGCCAAACCTCCATCGAAGCCACTCTCGTCCCGGGCCAGACCGCTTCCGTCTGGTGGACCACTCGCGAAGTTGTCACGCCCACCGTTCCACGCGAAGCCCGCTTCCTCTCCAGCCTTAAAACCCTTTTCACCGTGAGCGAATCCGATCTCCGCGTCGCCGCCCTTGCCGACGTTACGGTCGTCCAAGGCGATCCCGCCCAGTTCACGCTCACGGTTCCCGCCGGCTATGAAGTCACCAGCGTCACCGGTCCCACGCTCGAATCCAGCGAAACGCAGGACAACAAGCTCGTCCTCAACGTCACCAATCCCGCGCAACGCAGCCACGAATTTCTCATCTCGCTGGAAAAATCCGTCAACGATTCCAAAGCCGACGCTCCGTTCCTCGCCTTCAACAACACCCAGCGCGAAACCGGCGAAGCCCTCGTCGAAGGATCCGGCACCATGGAGCTCGCGTCAAAAGAAGCCGGCAGCCTCAAACGCATGGATGTGAAAGAAGTGAATCCCTATCTACGCGCGCTTTCGCGTTTTCCTCTGCAAGCTGCGTTTCGCTATCACCGCCAGCCGAGTGAGCCGCCGGCGCTCGCTCTCGCTTGGACGCGCTTCCCCGATTCCAGTGTCCTCGCCGCTGTTGCCGAACGCGCTGTCGTCACCACGCTTGTCACGGTCGAAGGTAAATCCCTCACCGAAGTAAAGCTCACGGTGAAAAATCAGGCCCAGCCATTTCTGAAAGTGGATTTGCCGCAAGGCGCCAGCATCGTCTCTGCCGATGTCGCAGGCGAAAAAGTAAAACCGGTCCAGGGCGCCGACGGCTCTCGCGTCCCGCTCCTCCGCCCAGGCTTCCGTCCCAATGGCGCTTATGAAGTCTCCTTCGTCTTCCTCCACTCCGGCGCGCCGTTCGCCAAAAAAGGCGGCTCCGATCTTTCTCTTCCGAAAATGGACCTACCGATTGATCTGCTCCAGTGGGAAGTCTTCCTGCCCCAACAATACAAAGTGAAAGACTTCGGCGGCGACGCTCTCGCCACCAGCCTCCTGCCCCCAACCTTCGGCGGCGCAGGCGACTTCGCGCTGGATAAAGACGTTTCCTACTATATTCCGCCGGCAAACGAGCGCGATTTCAAACTGCCTGCGCTGGCGCCCGGTCAAATCGGCGGTCTCATCCTCGACTCGAGTGGCGCTACGATACCTAATGCTCGAGTGACGGTCATTCATCCCGACAGCGGCAGCACCATGAATGCGACAACGGATTCCGAAGGACGCTGGGTCATCTCGAACGTTCCCTCTGGAAAAATCAAGATCAACGCAACCGCACTCGGCTTCCACAGCTACGCGCAAGAAGCTAACTACGACCCCAGTCGGCCGCTGCCTCTAAGCGTCAATCTGAACCTCGGCGCGGCTACGGAAACCGTCATGGTTACTGCCTCCGTATCTGACGTGCAAACTTCTTCTGCACAAATCGAAAAACAAGCCCGCAAGCGTGCCCTCGAACAAGAGCGCGCTGCCTCCTCCAACGTCACCAATCTCCAGCAGCGTGTCGCCGGTGTCCTCCCCGTCGCGGTGGACGTTCCCCGCGCCGGCAACTCCTATCGCTTCGTCCGCCCTCTCGTCCTCAACGAAGAGACCAAAGTCACCTTCACCTACAAAACCAAGTAGAAGTGATTTTTCGGAGTTCGGGAGCCCAGCTCCCGCTTTCTCCATCTCAACCGCTGCTCAGATCCTTTAGCAGCAGCTCTGCTGCCTCCGGCAATCGTGGCGTAAGAGCATTCTTCGGAGGCATCACCGGTGGCCTAGCTGGCTTCCTGGTCGGCAGCGCCGCCCCGATCCTCCATCACAAAAAAGTGATTTAGAAACAGTAATATAGGCGCGCGTTGCTTGGCAGGAGCCGCTAATCCACGCCCGAGCAGTCAAATGGAAACGTGGCCCGCTTCACTGTCCCCTGAGACCGCCAGCTTCTTCGCCGACCTTCAACACCAGCAACGTCTGGTCGTCCCGGGCCTCCACGTCGCCACAGTGCGTCTTCAACGTTCCCGAAAGTTTTTCGCGAATTTCCCGCGCGCTGCCGCGCTCCACTGCTCGGAGCGCTCTCTCTACTCCTTCGTAGCCAAACTCTTCTTCTGCCGCGTTACACGCCTCCAGGATCCCATCCGTCAAAAACAGAAAAACGTCACCGGGTCTGCCTGCACGCTCGTCTCGTCAAATTCAACTCCTGCGAATAGTCCCAGCGGCATTCCCACGGCTTCGATAATTTTCATCTTCCCATCACGAAACAGCACCGGCTTCGGCAAGCCGGAATTGGCGATGCGAAAGGATAACGTTTCGTCGTCCCACAGCGTGTAGCACAGCGCCACGAAGCGATCGGCCATCGCGCGTTCCATCAGCAGCATCCGACAAGCCGAAACCGTCTGGTTCATCTGAAGAGTCGTCTTTGCGCCAAGTAACTTCTCTTCCAGAACCTCGTCGCGTCATCCGCGGCGGCAGCTTCGCCCGAACTCTCAGCCAAATTGAACGGCCGATTCGCTTGGGAGCTTGACCCGAACGTTGCCCGGCGCTATATCTAAATGCGGACTACCAAAAACAACGTGAAGCAT
>Ga0075434_100007521_pt1 | contig 10085 bp, 13 predicted proteins | sample RhiMethybrSRZTD3_FD_75298 | JGI IMG/M metagenome (GOLD analysis project Ga0075434, IMG submission 75298) | Populus rhizosphere microbial communities from Tennessee, USA - Rhizosphere MetaG P. TD hybrid SRZTD3 | ecosystem: Host-associated > Plants > Roots > Rhizosphere > Soil | place: USA...
ACGACGGCGATCTTCTTTCCCTTGAGCTTCGCGTGAATGATCTTCATGAGATTCGCGCGATACTCGTCGACGTATTTCGATGGATCGAATGCGCCCGACAGGTTGCCGATCAGTTGCTCCGCCATCGAGAGCTCCTGCGGCCTCACCGCCGTTGCCGAGGGGAACGTGAAACTTCCCGCGTCCACGAGCTCGTCGGCGAAGCGCATGATCTCGAGCACGAGCGCCTCACCGACGACGCGAATCGCCGCGAGATGATGCGCGTTCGATCGGAACGTGATCTTGCCGATGCCGACCGTGTTCGTCTTGCGCACCGCCTCGCGCAGGAGCGCGTACGCACGATCGCCTCCCTTGGAGGGGAGCAGGTAGTACGGCGTCTCGAAGTAGCGCGGATCGATCTCATCCGCGCTGGCGAAGTCGAGCACCTCGATCGCCTTCGTGGATTCGATCGCCGCGGCCTTGAAATCCTCGTCGGTGAGCACGACGTATTTGCCCTTTTCGTACTCGTAGCCCTTAACGATGTCGTCCCATGGGACGGACTCGTTTTCTTTCTCACAAACGCGATCGTATCTGATCGGCGCGAGATCGCGTTTGTGAAGCAGGCGGAAGCTCACGCGCTCCTGTGAGCGCACGGCGGAGTAGACCTGCACGGGAATGTTGACGAGCCCGAACGTTAGGGCGCCTTTCCAGATGGGTCGCATCTTGGCGTAGCACTCCCGGAGCCGTAGGTCAAGACGCCAGGCGCAAGCGCAAGTCGAGTGCTATCAACATTCGATACACACCGCCTGTGGGAACCCGTCGAATTCTCGACAGCTCATCCACATTCGATCCACATGCTGTCCACACGCGGCAGCTCGCTCGAAGGTCTTGACAGCGGTGCGCCATCCCGAGATCGAAGGGCGTCGCGTACGCCAGTTGGACCAAAGGGGGGGATGGCCCGGCCGATAGGCACTTGCGGGTGACGTTAGGCAACAATTGTAAGGATCGCGTCACCACTCCGTCACGCATCGTCAGGCATCGCGTCGGATCGCGCGTACTCTTTTTTCGCCATGCGCGCAAGATCCCTAGACGGTTACCCACAGCCTTCCACAGAGCCTTTCAACATGATTTGAGGGGGACAAGGTGCCCGTCTCTTCACGACTTGCAGGGTTCTCGACAGTTATCCACACAAGCTATCCACATATAATCCAACAACTTAGGAATAACTCTCCTATTGCGTGGCGTTTCTGTGATTCCTACAATGCGGGTCCCCACTGGTCGCTCCCCCTTCGACCGTTCGCCGCCCGACCGCCATGCACCTCGTATCCTGCGCGCGACCCTCCGGTCCACTCGAGCGGGCCCCCCGCACATCGCTCCGCGTCAATACCGACGTCGAGCGCTGGGAAGGCTTCTGGTCCGTCGTCGATGAAGCGTACTACGCCCGATGCACGCGGCCCGACGGAGCAGAAGAGTGGTTCTGCTACGTCGAGGAGCCCGCCGCGGTGTCGGCGCCAGATCATACCGTCCGGCGCTACGGCGTGAGCGCCGAGACTCAAAGACGCCGGGTGATGCTGCTGCTGACGAAGTCCGTCGGCTCTCGCGGCGTCCTCGTCGGGAGTGCGCACCGCAAGGCGCGTTAGGCTAATGCACGCGCGAGGTGGCCTCGCGCTCGGGCATCAGCTCGAGCTGGGGGGTGCGTTGCTCGATGATCCGCGCCGTGGCCTCGTACAGCCAGTCGAGCGCGGGACGCATGCGAACGTCGCCCGTCGTGGCCTCACGCGCGAGCGAGAGGCTCATGAACGCGAGCTGCGCGGCATCGCGGGGCGCACCGTGCAATCGATACAGGAGCACCTGCGTGGCCGCTTCCACCACGTGGAACAGCGCGAACAAATAGAAGCGCATCCGCATATCGTCCGACTCACCGAGCGCGGCAAGAAGCTCGCGCTCGCGCTGCGGCCGCTCTTCGCGCACCGTCGCGACGAGCTCCATCGCACGGCCGAGTCCCGACGGGCCACTCCCGCCGAGCACCTCGACCCACAGTTCGACGGCGGCTCGGAGGAGTCGAAAGTCCCATCGAGCAGTACTGTCGTCCATGCCGAACGCGCGCTCACGGTAGAGCTCGAGCCACGCCGCGAACTCGGCACGGCGACCGGCGGCGGTCGCGATCGCCGCCAGCTGCAGTGTGTGGTAGAGCGTTCCGGTATCGTCGTCGGCGTCGAAGGGCAGGAGCACGTTCAGCGAGAGCACGCGCACGGCATCGTCTCGAACACGTTGTCGGCGTTGGCTCGCCGCCTCCGGCGTGGTCGGCGCGAGCGGATTACCAATGCCGTCGTGCTCGAGCCGCTCGCGCGCCGCGTAATCGTACGCGCTGGCGAGAGGAACGAGGTGCTCGGGACGCGGCTCGTCGATGCGCCACGATCCCGTGAGCAGTCGCTGCAAGGCGCGCTGCGCGAAGGACAGCAGCTCGGCACGATCCTCCGGGCTGATGACCGAGATCGCCCAATGCGTCTCGAGCGGGTCGTCCATGTCGGGTTGTGGCGTCATGCGCTTCGGCCTCGCCAATCGATCCGGCGTCGTGGTCAGCACGACGGGACTACGTCCCTCGATTTTCGCTTCGGAGAACGTTCTCTCCCGAGCGGCACGCCGCAAGGAGGTACGAACAACTGGACGGTCGAGCAATACCTCCGCAACAGCCGCAAAGGTAAGGACTTGTCAGCCAGAGTGGTCTTGGAGTCAATCGATGGGGCTTGAGCCGAACGCGCGCACCCGCCTCAAGCTGGTTTGCCGCTCGACCAAGGACCCCATCCTTCGTCAGGAGCTTGCGTTTGCCTTAGAGGACTACGCGATGTCGCTGGTTCCAAGTCTTGATCTCAGCAGAGAGATCGAGGAATGCCCCGATTGTTCCACTTCGATGAACGACGGGGTCGTGCCAGGTCGAGAAGGGTTGTGCGAGAGCCACCGCGGGCGGTGGAATCTCGAGGCCTGTCTGGCGAGGCCTGAAACAGAGGACATGGCAGATGCTTATCTGGACCGGCTCCTCCTCCGCGCGATGGGGTCCGGCACGACGGGGGCGGAGCTGTTGTCTGCCTTCGAATGCCAGGCCCGCGCCCTGGAAATGGTCTGGGAGGCGCACCGTCTCGGCGCGGCGCAACTGCCGCCGCGTGTTGCGGCCAGCCTCGAACGTGCTCGAACCGCCATGCCCGGATTCCTGCAGGGGGGTGGGGGTGGCGCGACGCACACGACGCAGCGCCGATCGCGCTCCGAGGAGCGCGTGGAAATGCGATGAGCTTCCAGGCGGCGGTCAAGCGCAGCCTCGCTGCCGTGGCGCAGCAGACACCCCCACTGGGTGTGCCTGTGCAGGCCCGCGTTGAGCTGCGTGCGACCGTGCCGGTGCTCCGCACGACGAATGTCGCGTTGACCGTCGACTGGTACTGCCGATCCCTCGGCTTCGCCGCGCAAACGTTTCCACCCCAAGCGCCTCACGAGTTTGCGATGCTCACCCGTGACCGCGCGGAGCTCATGATCCGTCGCGCTCTGACCGATGAGGAGGTCGTCCACCGCGAGAGCGAGTGGGACCTGTTCATCCGCGTTTCGGGTGAGATCGATGCCCTCTTCGAGCGACTTCGCGGCGTGGAGCAGATCGTTCGGCCGCTCGAGGTCATGCCGTACGGCGACGTGGAGTTCGAGGTGCGCGATCCGGACGGCCACGTGGTTTGCCTCGGCGAGCATGAGAGCGAACGCGCCGCGAGTGGAGACGCGTCGGCTGTTTGACCGCTGCCCGCTCCGGCCGAATCACGCATTCCGGCCACAAGTTTCGACCATTGCACGGAACCTGCTAAAGCGCGTGTCCCGGCAATGACACCGAGAGACATGTCCGAACGTCGAGAAACCGTGCTCGTAGTCGAGGACCAGGAGGACAACCGGCGTATTCTGTCGGTGTATCTGGAGTATGTCGGCTATCGGGTGGTGAGTGCCGTCAACGGGGCGGAAGGTGTCTCGGCGGCGCGTGTCCACCGACCGCACGTGATCGTGATGGACATCTCTATGCCGGTGCTCGACGGCTATCAGGCGCTTCGCCTCCTGCGCGCCGACCCGGAGTTGAGCGACACGCCGGTCATCGCACTCACCGCGCACGCGCTTTCGACCGACCGCGAGACCGTGCTGGCAGCGGGGTTCGACAGCTACCTCGCGAAGCCGATCGAACCGCGATTGGTGGCGGCAGAGGTGAAGCGCATCATCGCGCTCTCGGGCGATGGTGCCAAGCCGGCGTGAGTGGAGGCGCGACACGCGCCGCCATCGACGGCGACGGCGGGCTCTGACACCTGAGTGAAAGCCGACGCGTAAGACCCACCATGCGATTCCTCTTTCGGCTACTCATCAACGCCGCGGCACTTTGGGTGGCGGTGCGTGTCGTGCCGGGCATTCGCTTTCACGGCTCTGCGTCTCAGCTCCTCGGCATCGCGCTGGTGTTCGGCGTGCTCAATGCCGTGATACGGCCCATCCTCATGGTCGTGTCCATCCCACTGGTCGTCCTCACGCTCGGCTTGTTCACCCTCGTGCTCAATGGCGTGATCCTGCTGCTGACGAGTGGGGTCTCTGGAGCGCTGGGCCTCGCGTTCCATGTCAGCGGATTCGCGGCGGCGTTCTGGGGAGCGATCGTGGTCAGCATCGTGAGCATGGTGTTGACGATCCTCGTTCGCGACAACGAGCCGAAGTCAGAGAACGCATGACGCGCGAGTAGCTTTCCATACGTGAGCGCGCCAGCACGGAAAGCCGGAGCGACCAAACCTACGGAATCGACGTACCAACGCATCTATGCGGTGGTGCGCCGAATCCCTGTGGGCCGCGTCGCGACGTACGGACAGGTGGCGGTGGTGGCTGGACTACCGGGCCACGCACGCCAAGTGGGATACGCGCTCGCTGCTCTGCGGAACGGTTCGACCGTGCCGTGGCATCGCGTGATCAATGCGCAAGGGAGACTCAGTCTCGAACGAACCGCTCCCGGCGGCGGCGTGGTCCAACGCCAGCGGCTGGAGCGAGAGGGTGTCGCGTTCGTGGGTGGGCGCGTTTCGCTCGAGCGATTCGGATGGAAGGTCGGCGCGCGGCGGCCTCGGAAAGCCTAACGAGCGAGTGTGCCGGAGCGGACCTGGCTCACGAACCACTCGCGCGCCAGCCGGGCCACTGCCTCGAGCGCGCCGGGCTCCTCGAACAGGTGCGTCGCCCCGGGCACGATCTCGAGCTCGACTTGGCCCTTCATGCGCGCCATTGCCTGACGATTCAGCTCGATGACTTGCTCGTCGTCGCCGCCGACGATGAGCAACGTGGGTGCGCGCACCATGGGCAGCGCGTCGCCGGCGAGATCAGGGCGCCCGCCTCGGGACACGACGGCCACCACGCGATCCGACCGCTCCGCGGCGGCGATGAGGGCGGCACCACCACCGGTGCTCGCGCCAAACAGCCCGACTGGGAGCGCGGCGGATTCGGTCTGCTCGGCCAGCCAGTCGATCGTGCCGACGAGTCGCCCAGCGAGACGGGGAATGTCGAACCGATACTGGCGCGTGAGTTGATCGACCTCATCCTCGTCGCTGGTGAGCAGGTCGATGAGCAAGGTCGCCAGGCCGCCCTGCTGGAGGACCTCCGCGACGAAGCGATTGCGGGTGCTGAAACGGCCGCTTCCGCTGCCGTGCGCGAACAATACGACGCCTGCCGCGTCGGGCTGCACAGACAGCGTGCCCTCCAGCGCCACCCCGTTCGCTCGTACTCGAACATCACGTTCTACTACGTGCGCTGGCTGGCGTGCCATCATCGCTCCGCCGGAAATCGCTCGGCGGAACGCTCGAGCAGGTCGTGGACTTCGTCGTCTGTGGTCTGTGAGAAATCGTCGTACCAGAGACCCACGGCATAGAACGGCTCTGGTGTCGTCAGGCAGATCACCGTGGCTCCCTCGTGCTCTAGTGCCTCGCACGTCTCCACAGCGCCCACCGGTACGGCGACGACGATCTCGCGAGGCTGCTTGCCGCGAACCGCGGTGACCGCAGCACGCATCGTGGAGCCCGTCGCGAGACCGTCGTCGACGAGGATGACCGTGCGACCCGTCAATTCAGGTGACGAGCGATCATCGCGGTACAGATGCTCCCTCCGATCGAGCTCCGCCTGCTCGCGCGACGTGATGCGATCGAGCACGTCGTTTCCGATGCCATATGAGCGCGCGAGCGCCTGATCGACCACGCGAATTCCACCCGGCGCTATGGCACCGAGCGCGAGCTCCTCGTGCCCCGGCATTCCGAGCTTGCGCACGACGAAGACATCGAGCGGCGCGTCGAGTGCGAGGGCGATCTCGTAGCCCACAGGCACGCCGCCTCTCGGGAGCGCCAGCACAATGAGGTCCTCGCGCCCTCGGTAGCGCGCGAGTGCTTCTGCGAGCGCTTGTCCCGCTCGTTGCCGATTGGGAAAACGATACACAGGTGACACGATGTTCAGGGATGCGTCCATGCGCCGCACACCGCGCGCCACGCCCTCGCGGCCGTGCAGGTTCTCCACGCTGCGAGATACCCGTCAGCCTGTCAGGGCAAACGGGATTGCTCACCAGCGCCGACTGACTGTACCATCATGCAGCACATGCGCGACTGCAACTCCGGTTGCGGTGCGGCAGCGCCTGAAATCGTTGCTGACGCCGATGTCCATCAACGAGAGCGAGGACAGGAGCATGTACACCCCCGTGTACCGACACCTCGACGAGCGCGAGTGCGAGGCCGTGCTGCGCAAGCAACACGTAGGGCGTCTCGCATTCGTCGCCAACAACAAGGTGGACATCGAGCCCATCCATTATGCGTACCGAAATCACTGGATCTTCGGACGCACGAGCGAGGGGACCAAGGTGCGAGCTCTCGAACATCGACCGTGGGTGGCGTTCGAGGTGGACGAGGTAGAGTCCGCATTCGAATGGCGCAGCGTGGTGGTTCACGGCTCGATTCATTTTCTGCCGAGCGACGGGTCACCCATCGAACGCGAAGAGTTTGCACGCGCTGTCGAGGAGCTCCGGAGCTTTGCGCCGGATATTCTCACACCACACGACCCGGCGCCGCACCGCACGCTCGTGTTCGGACTCTACATCGATAACATGACCGGACGCGCCGCCGAGCAGGCGCACGCTCACAAGTGAACTACGGCGAGTTTTACACTGCGACGTGCAACTGCACGAGCTCGCGCGCCGGCGGTGTGAACGCGATCTCGAACCACGCGGAGCTGAGCTCCGTCGCCAACCGTAAGGCAAAACCTTCCTCGAGTGAGTGCCGCGCACTCCGGATCAACTGAAGTCGCGAGCCAGCCGGAAGCACGGCGAGCGTTCGTTGATGCGTCGAGAGGTTCGCGGAATCGAGCTCGCCAACGAGGAGCAGCGTCGGAGCCTTCACGCGGCTCGCACTCGAGCCGGCGAGCTCCGGGCGCCCGCCGCGCGAAACGACCGCCGCGACGCGCCGCTCTCCGTCATGTGCGGCGGCGACAAGCGCGGCCGCGGCACACGTTCCGCCGGCGAGCAATCCAACACGCAGCTGCGAAAGCATCGGGTGGTGGGATGCCCATGAGACCGCGCCGATCAGTCGCGCGGCGAGCAATGCCAGATCGAAGCGCAGCGAGCTGCTCTCGGCGTCCTCCACCAGTTCCGTGGAGCTGAGCAGCACTACGTTCAGCGTCGCGAATCCGGCGTCGCGCAGGAGAGCTGAAGCCTCGTCGTTCCCGCGACGGTACGCAGGCTCGCTCGACCCGTGCGCGAGAATGACCAACCCGCGCGCGCGCGCGGGCACGGCGAGCTGACCCTCGAGTACCGCGGTCGGCGTGGATACGCGCACGTTTCGCGGTGCGGCGATGTAGTGGACCGGCTGAGCCATGATCTCCTCCCGGCGGACACACGCCGCCTCGAGCCTTCGATGAGGGTACGAGAAGCGCGATCGGGCGTCAGTCGGGAGCGTGTGGGAATTCGAGTCGGGAATTCCGCTACAAGTGATGACTGCGATCGGAATCGAGCCGCGGCTGGTGAACGGCATCCGCAGTCAGCGGACCCTTGGAAATACTTCGGTCCACACCAGAGATACTCGTCAGGCAGGGCTTCGCGCGCGCACGAACGCGCGGACAGTGGTGCGTCCTCCACCGATGACAGTTCGGCTCCCAGGCGCCGCTGTGCGTGAGACGTAAATGCTTCTGGCACCGCGAGTTGTCTCGATCAAAGACGGCGACGTTGACTGGCCCTGGCTGTGCCCTAGTGCATGTCGTCGCAGGACGTGCTCTCAACAAGGCCCTGGAGGCCACATGCGCATTTCTGTCATTCTCGGTGGCGTCGCGGCTGGACTCATCGCGGTCAGCTCACCGCTCGCGGCGCAGTCGCCGCTTTCCGGCAGCGCGTTTCAGGTCACGCCGTACGCGGGATACCTGATCACGGGCGACCTGCTCAAGGGCCCGCTTGGCACATCGCTGTCGACGTCCAGCGGCGCCGTGTACGGCGCGCAGCTCGGACTCAAGATGGCGCCGAACATCTCGCTCATCGGAAACATCGGATACTCCAGCGGAAATATTCGCGTTGGCGTTCCGTTCCTGGGAGGCGTGGACGTTGGAACGAGCAACATGCTGTTGTACGACGGTGGCATCGAATTGCAGCTCCCGACGACATCCGCCAGCTCGCTCGCGTTCGCGCCGTTCATTCAACTTGGCGCCGGCGCAATCCGCTATCAGGCGGATGCGTCCGTGTTCCAGACCAGCGCGACAAATTTCGCGGCGAACGCGGGGATCGGAGCCGACATGACGTTGGGGTCCAACATGGGGCTCAGGCTCATGGCCAAGGATTACATCGGTAAGTTCGATTTCAAGGAAGCGACGTCGCTCGACATCAAGGGCCAGACGGCACACAACTGGGCGTTGAGCGCAGGCATTCGTCTCGACTTCTGAGCACTACCCATCGCCCACTGAGAGACAACGGAGCCCACACGCCGATGACGGTGTGTGGGCTCCGCGCATCACTCCCAACGAAAGCGCTTGCCCTCCCGGGCGACGCGTTACCCTGTCCTCGTTCACGCGTCGAACCGGCACCACGTAGCGATAGCACGTACGAGCACACGCGCTCCCGACGGGCAACGACCGCATGCCGATTCGCAAGCAGAGCTCGAAGCGATCCACGCGCGACCTCAAGAGCGCGCAAACCATGATCACGGTTCGGCAGCACGCTGATGCATTGTTCCGAGCCGCTCACGAATGCTGCCGTCAGCACGATCGATTCGCGCGGCTTCTGGCCCGGCCCGTCGTAGACATCGAGGAGCTGGCAATCGATGGTCTGTGCAAGGCGTGTGACCAGTCGTTGGAAGAGCTTGCGAACGCCTATGGTCAGGCGGCGGTGTCAGCGCGACCGGTGAGCGACAACGCGTGGTGGCACAAGGCGAACGCGCTGTGGATCGCGAGTCGGGAGTACTTGCGTCGCCACGCCGGCTGCGATGCGGTTACGCGCAGAATGGCGCATCATTCGCCCAGTGACCTTGCAAAGCTGCATGCCGAGTTCGAGCTGGAAGCGTCGGCGCTACTCGCCCTGCGGCACGCGTGCGACGCATATCAGGGCACCTGTCCTGACGCTGCCTGAGTCGACGTCGCGCGCCAGCCTGCCAACCTGGGTCACACCGACTCGCGTGACTTCTCCGCGAGCAGCTTGGTCGTGAAACGCTGACCTTCCGAGATCCGCTCCACCTCCACCGCGATGGCGTCCACCGCTTGCTCGATGCGAGCCAGACGCTCTTCGGTTCGGTCATGCTGTGGCGACAGCGCCGGCTGTCGATTTCGCGAGACGATCGCCGTGACGATCTTGACGACGGAAATCGACAGAATGGCGGTCACGCAGATCAACGCGATCATCTCTTCGAAGCGCACCGAAATCCTCCGCGGCGTTTGGTCGGTGTGACGAGCCTATGAGTGGCACGGGCGCGGCTCGGCCGCGCCGGTAGGAATCTACGCGTTGGATTCGGCGCGGGTGTCACGCCCACTCCCATCATGCGGGGCACACAGACACTATTAAGGCTCCGCGTATCGCGATGCAGGGCGCGGCAATGATTCATTCAACTCGCGAGAGCAGATGG
>Ga0075434_100007522_pt1 | contig 10085 bp, 6 predicted proteins | sample RhiMethybrSRZTD3_FD_75298 | JGI IMG/M metagenome (GOLD analysis project Ga0075434, IMG submission 75298) | Populus rhizosphere microbial communities from Tennessee, USA - Rhizosphere MetaG P. TD hybrid SRZTD3 | ecosystem: Host-associated > Plants > Roots > Rhizosphere > Soil | place: USA...
TTTCACAGCACGCCGGTGTGGGGTAGCCTTGGCGCTGCCGTCGCCTGCGCGAGTTTGTTGAAATTGAATGCCGCGCAGTTGAAGGCCGCTCTTGGGATCGCCGCTTCGGCAGCGGGCGGCATTCACCGCCAGCAGGGATCGATGGCGAAACCGTTCCATGCCGGCAACGGTGCCAGAAACGGCGCTGAAGCGGCGCTCCTCGCTCGGTCCGGCTTTACGGCCGATAGCGCGATCATCGAAGCGCCCCGTGGCTTTTGCGATACGTTTTTCGGCCCGGCGACATGCAATTTCGACAAAATGATCGAGAATATCGGGCAGCCGTTTTTTTTGGATTCTCCCGGCCTCGGACTCAAATGGCATCCGTGCAGCGCACCGCAATTTTTGGCCGCGGATGCGTCATTACACTTAAAACACGAGCACGGAATTGATTATGAGGATGTTACCAGGATCGAAGTCAGGATCCCGCCGCTCCGCTATCAGCGCCACTATGCCGTGGAAGTAAAAACGGGGTTGCGCGGCAAGTTTGCGATCAATTACGTCGTCGCGATGTCCGTACTAGAGGGCAAACTCGAGCTTGCGACCTTCACGGATGAAAAAGTAAATCAGCCGAAGGTTCAGGCGGCGCTCCAGAGGGTGCAAGTTATATGTGATGAAAGCATTCCGGAACCGGGACGCTATTGTCCAGTAACGGTCGAGTTGAAGAGCGGCGCTCGGCACAGTTTTACAGCGCGGATTGCCAAAGGCGATCCGCGAAATCCGATGACGGAAACCGAAGTGATCGAAAAATTCCGCAGCAATGCAAAGCTGATCATCAGCGACAAGCAAGCCGACGAATTGATCTCGTCGATGCGGAATCTGGAAGCAGTCGATAATTTGCGAGAGCTCGTCGGCTTGCTGATCCCCGATTAGGTCAACCGCAAAGTTCTTGTCAGTGGTTAGATCCCGTCCGATTTGCGAACGATCTCTCACCGTTGCCTTTCGGGAGTGCCGATCCCAGTTCCGTCATTCCCGCATGCTTTTAGCGGGAATCCAGGCGAGTTCCGGACTGAACCCCGATTAAAGCACTCGGGGTGAGCGTTTGAGATACATTGAAATTTTTTCTATGGCGACCCCAAGCTCATGAGTTCTTCGCGATGAACCGAATCAGTACCCTATATTGACACTATTTTTTCAATTCGATAGCGTCACCAGCATTCTCTCTGGGTGAGACCAAGCTATGGCGGAAGATCTAAAGCCGGCAAAAAGCGGCAAAGTCAAAGTCGACGACGTGAACCTCTATTACGAGCTATACGGCGTCGGCGATCCTCTTGTTCTCGTGGCCGGCACAGGGATCAGTCTGGCACCGTGGCGCGTTTCGCAAGTACCGGAATTCGCAAAGCACTATCAGGTGCTGATTTATGATCACCGCGGGTTGGGGCGCAGCGACAAGCCCGATATGCATTATACGACGAGGCTCTTCGCCAAAGATTGCGTCGGTCTGATGAAAGCCCTGGGGATTGAAAGAGCGCATATGATGGGGCATTCCATGGGCGCCCGAGTTTGTCAGTGGATCGCCTTGGATTATCCCGATAAAGTACGCAGTCTGGTACTTTCGGGGCCGGGCTCGGGGAAATACAGCGAAGATCTCGAAGATTATCCGCGCGGGGTTCCGCTCGATGCGGCTCTGGAGATGATCGAAAAAGGATACGAAAAATATCAGAGCGATCATTGGGGGCCCGGCTTCATGTTTAGCGAAAGCTTCATGAAGCAGCATCCGGATACCGTCAAGAAATATCAGGAGCTGATCGTTGATGAGGTGCCGCCGTTAAAATGCTACCTGCGCCACGTGGTTGCGCGCCAGTGCCACGAGACGACGCATTTACTCGACAAGATCAAAGCGCCGACGCTGGTGATCGTCGGCAGCAAAGATACCCACGAAGGGGGCACCGGCAATCACGTTGAATCTGCCAGAGTGCTAGCTGAAAAGATTCCCAACGCCGAGCTGGTGCTGGTGGAAGGCGGCCGGCATGGGTATTTGCGCGAGATGCCGGAAAAAGGGCATCCGCCGATTCTCGATTTTTTGCGCCGTCATTAGAATCTTGAACTGAGTGCAAAAGGAGCCGAATATGATTCACCGCGAAGACACGAAGGACACGAAGGGTTTAGACATCAAAATTCTAGACTTCGTGATCTTCGCGCCTTCGTGGTGAGAATTTTTTGGGTCACGCAATAGCATGGACAAAAAAGAAATCATCGACAAGCAAAAAAAGTATCTGTTTTCCTGTGTGTCAACTTACTACGACGAGCCGTTGGTCGTCGACCATGCCAAAGACCAATATGTCTATGACAGTGACGGCAAGGAGTTCCTGGATTTTTTCGGCGGCATTCTGACCGTGAGCGTGGGTCATTGCAATGAGCAAGTGACTCAGGCGATCGATAGTCAAACCCATAAGCTTCAGCATATCTCGACGCTTTACGCCAATGAGCCGCAAGTGAGCTTGGCGGAGAAACTCGCCCAGATCACGCCGGGGCGCTTGGAAAAATCTTTTTTCACCAACAGCGGCACCGAAGCGAACGAGACCGCCGTCTTGCTGGCGCAGCTTCATACGAAATGCCAGGATGTGGTCACGCTGCGACACGCCTACAGCGGCCGTTCCTATCTCGCCTTGAGCTTGTCGGCACAGTCGAGCTGGCGGCTCATGCCCAACGTGGTTCCGGGTGTTCATCACATCGCCAACGCCTACTGCTATCGCTGTCCGTTTGGCTTGACTTATCCGAGCTGCGAACTGAAATGCGCCAAGGATGCCGAAGAAGCGATACAAACCATGACTTCCCAGGGGCGGGTGGCCGCGTTTCTTGCCGAGCCGATCCAAGGTGTCGGCGGTTTTATCGTGCCGCCGAAAGAGTATTTCAAAGAGATTGTCGGGATCATCCGCAAATACGGCGGTCTGTTTATCAGCGACGAGGTGCAAACGGGGTGGGGGCGCACGGGCGAGAAGATGTTCGGCATTGAACATTGGGGCGTCGATCCCGATATCATGACCTTCGCCAAAGGAATGGCCAATGGCGTACCGATCGGCGCCACGATCGCCACCCCGGAAGTGGCTGACAGCATGAAGGGCAACACGATTTCGACATTCGGCGGCAACCCAGTCACCTGCACCGCCGCGAGCGCGACCATTCAGGTGATCGAAGAAAACAATTTGGTCGAGAATGCGCGGGTGATGGGTAACCGGTTGCGCGAAGGCCTGAATGGGTTAAAAGAGAAATACCCGGTGATTGGCGATGTGCGCGGGATGGGTCTGATGCAAGGGATGGAACTGGTCGGTGAAAAAAAACTCCCCGACGCGGAGAGTGCCAAGCGCCTGATGGAGCTGACCAAACGTAATGGGCTGTTGCTCGGGAAGGGCGGAACCTATGGCAACGTGCTCCGCATAGCTCCCGCGCTGAACGTCAACAAGGACCAAATTGACCATGCCCTGAGCGTGCTGGATCAATCGTTCGGCCAGTTGGGACAGTAGCCGCTCGCTGTCGTTGGATGACTGTCTCGCGAGCAATGGCCGCTTCTCCTTTTCCTAACTTCGAACCTGCATGAACACACTTGGTCGCAGGGTTATTGGAGCAATCCCGGTTCTCCTCGGCATCTCTTTCCTCATATTTTTGTTGATGCATATCGCGCCCGGCGATCCGGTCACCTTGCTGTTGGGGGATGATGCAACGCCCGCGGATATCGAGCGTACCCGCCATGAGTGGGGATTGGATCAACCGCTAATCGTCCAGTATTACGAATTTCTGAACCGAGCCGTTCGAGGCGACTTCGGCAAGTCGCTCAAGTTCAACGAATCGGTAACGAAGCTCATCGCCGAGCGACTGCCCGCTACCCTCGAGCTGGCGTTTGCCAGCTTGTGCGTGGCGATCACGATCGCGGTCCCGTTGGGCGTTTACTCCGCAATCAAGCATGATTCGCTTTTCGATCACGCGGGCATGAGCGTCGCGCTGATCGGTGTATCGCTGCCGAATTTCTGGCTCGGCATTATGCTGATTTATTTTCTCGGCGGTCAATTAAACCTGTTACCCGTGGCCGGCCGGATTGAATACGGTGTTGAAGTGAAAGCGGTGACCGGGCTCTATCTCCTCGACAGCCTGCTCACCTTGAACTTCACCGCTTTTTGGAGCGTTCTGCAGCATCTGCTCATGCCGGCGTTCACCCTCGGCTCCGCGCTGGCGGCCATCGTTACCCGGATCTCGCGTTCCAGTGTGCTTGAAGTCATGCGCCAGGATTATGTCACTACGGCACGAGCCAAGGGACTGAGCGAGAGAAGCGTCATTTGGCATCATATTTTACGCAACTCGCTGATCACAATCATCACTATCCTCGGCCTGCAGTTAGGCGCATTGCTGAGTGGTTCAGTCATCACGGAAACGGTGTTTTCGTACCCCGGCATCGGTGATTTACTAATCCAGTCCATCTCCGCACGCGACTACAAGCTGACGCAAGTATTGATTTTGATGTTCGCGATTACCTATTTCGTGGTCAATCTGCTGGTCGATCTGCTCTACAGCTGGATCGATCCGAGAATCAAGTTCTGATGTTTTCGTTGCGCTATCTGAAAGTCTGGGTCGGCGGGGCGATTGTGATGCTGCTCTGCATCTGCGGTGTTGCCGCTCCGCTGCTTGCGCCGCGCGATCCTCAAGCGCAAACCCTCGAGGACAGATTGCGGCCGCCGCGTTGGAATGAGAACGGTTCCCCCGCTTACTTGCTCGGCACCGACAATCTCGGCCGCGACATGCTGAGTCGAATTATTTATGGATCACGAATATCTTTGATCGTGGGCGCTGCCACGGTGATTTTTGCCGGGCTGGTCGGCTGCACTCTCGGCGCTGTTGCCGGGTATTTCGGCCGTGGCGCTGACGAAGTGGTAAGCAAGGTTTCCGAAATTTTTCTGGCATTTCCTTTCTTGTTGATAGCGATTGCGATCATGGCTTTTCTCGGCCAGGGCGTCGGCAATCTGATTATGGCCTTGATGCTGAGCCGTTGGGTTCAGTATTGCCGGGTCGTTCGCGGCGAGGTTCTTTCGTTGAAAGAGCGAGATTTCATTACCGCAGCCAAAGCCCTCGGCGGCAAGGATTGGTACGTGCTGTTAAGGCATGTCGTACCGAATACCTTTGCGAGCGTGACTGTTATCGCCACCTTCGGGATGGCGATCGTGATCATCACTGAGGCGAGCTTGAGCTTTCTCGGCCTAGGCGTGCCGGTGCATATCCCGACCTGGGGCTCTATGCTGAGCGAAGGGCGAAGCTACATCAATCGCGCGCCTTGGTTGACGATTTTCCCGGGCCTGGCGATTTTCATTACGGTGTTCGGCATCAATTTGCTGGGCGACGGGCTGCGCGACATTTTCGATCCAAAGCTCCGTAGGCAGAGGTGAGCTTAACCGGCATTCGCCGAAAAACAGCTGACAGAAATAGAACTCGACAGGAGATCTAAAAATGCGAACTCTCATCGATCGGCGGAGCTTTTTGAAAACAAGTGCCGCGTTGGCCGTGAGCGCAGCCACGGGACAGTATGTGACGCGCAATGCCTACGGGGCGTCGCGTGATCGAGTGACGATCTATCATTCGAGCGTTGCCGATTCCATCAATCCCTACAACCACAGCTCCAGTCCGATCTACGGCAACTGGCAACATGTGATGGAGCCGCTGGTGGAACTCGACTATAAGAAACAGGACTACGTCGGCATTCTTGCTGATTCCTGGCAGTTTCAGGGCAACAAGTGGACCTTCAAACTTAAGAAGGGTATCAAGTTTCACAATGGCGCGCCGCTCACCTCCAAAGACGTGGCGTTTTCAATCGAGAAAATGCGCGATGAAAAAGGCGGCAGCTTGCAGGCGCCGAACTTTAAAGATGTTACGGAAGTGCAAACGCCCGACGATCTCACCGTCGTTTTTGTCACCAAACAGCCGCTGGCGATTTTCCTCGATCGTCTGGAGAACCGCTTCATCTTGAGCAAAGTCGCAGGCGACAAATTCGGCGACAAGCTTTACGACAATCCGATCGGGACGGGACCCTATAAATTTGTCAGTTACCAGCGTGGCGGCAATATGGTGTTCACGCGCAACGACGAATACTGGGGCGGCAAGGCTGCGATCAAGGAGATCGTATTCCGCAAAGTCACCGAAGACGCGGCGCGGCTGGCAGCGCTGGAATCCGGGCAGACGGATTTTATCAACAACGTGCCGGATCATGAGGTGGCCCGCTTGCAGAAACACCCACGCATTCGCGTCGACAAGATCGAAGGTCTGAGAATGTTTTTTCTCGCCTTTAACACCTCTTTTAAACCGTGGGACAACAAGCTCGTGCGCCAGGCAGCGAATTACTCGATAGACGCGCCGGCGATCGTAAAAAATATTTTCGACGGCATCGGGTATCCGATCAACGGTCCGGTCGGCGCCAACGTCATCGGTGCCGATCCGAAGCTGAAGCGCTATCCCTACGACCCGCAAAAGTCAAAGGAGCTTTTGACCAAGGCCGGGTTTCCGAACGGCTGCGATATTCAGCTCTACTACTCCGCCGGTCGCTATCCCAAGGACCGCGAGGTTTGCCAGGTGGTCGCTGCGCAAATGGTCAAAGGCGGGTTTCGAGTCGAGCTGATTTCTCAGGAGTGGGCGTTGTTCTGGGATAAGCAGGGAGTGAACGGCGGGAAGCTGCCGTTCTATTACATCGGCCGCGGCTCGCTCACCGACGCCGATACGCTTTACGACCAATATTTGCGCACCGGCACCACCAAGCGGACGACCTACAGCAATCCGGAACTCGACAAGCTCATCGAGGAGCAGCAAAAGACCGCCGACCAAAAAAAGCGCATTGCTATCCTCCAGAAAGCCGGCCAGATCATCATGGAAGAAGCGCCGTTTATTCCGCTCTACAATCTGGCGGATATTTACGGCGTCGCGCGAAATCTGGTTTGGAAAATGCGTCCGGATGAAAAGGTGCTGGGTTGGGACATGTCGATCAAGTGACAACGCGGAGCGAAGACTCCGTTGTCACGATGAGATTTAGGAAAAACATTCTCCAGTTCGACGAGAACCCGCACTGTCATTCTGAGCCGGAGGTGAAGAATCTCGTATTCAATACAACTTACAACGAATAGATCCTTCGGCTGCGCCTCAGGATGACATTGTGACGCAGTCGCTTATAAATGAACGTATAGCCCGCTAGAGGACAGGGCAAGCCGGAAAGCATCTAAAGCCAATCGGAATCATCGGAGGCGGACATGAGCTCGGGAATACAAAACATACCGCGGCGCGAGTTTTTGAAACGGAGCGCCATGCTCGGCATCGGCGCTGCCTTGGGCGGCCCGTTGGTGAAAGCGAGCTACGCCGCCTCGAAGGAACGGCTGATGATTCTCAGCAGCATCGGCCTGGACAGTCTCAATCCGTACGCCCACAGCTCCGGTCCTCAGTACGGCATCTGGCAACACATAATCGAGCCCCTCGTCGAGATCGATTATGCGCGCAAAGACTACTACGGAGTGCTCGCCGAGTCGTGGAAATTCGACGGCAACAAGTGGACTTTCCGCCTCAAAAAGGGAATTCGCTTTCACAACGGCGCGCCATTTACTGCTCACGATGTCGTCCATTCCGTCAATCGCATCCGAACCGACAAACGAAGCTTACAGAAATCGAATTTCGACGATTTGGCGGAGGTGCAGGCACCCGACGATTACACGGTGATCTTTACCACCACTCAACCCAACGCCGTACTTCTCGACCGACTGCAAAATCGATTCATCGTCAGCAAGAGCGCGGCAGAGAAATATGGTGATGACGTCGATCAGTACGCGATCGGCACAGGCCCTTACAAATTCGTCAGCTGGGCGCGCGACGGCAATCTCGTTATGACCCGTAGTGATGATTACTGGGGGCGAAAAGCGGACATCAAAGAAGTTGTGCTCAAGAAGGTCGGAGAGGATGCGGGCCGCCTGGCTGGACTTTTGGCAGGTCAGGGGGACGTGATCAACAATGTGCCGGTGGAAGAAATTGCCCGGCTCGATAAGCACCCGCGCGTGCGCACGGAAAAAGTCGAAGGGCTGAGAATGTATTTCCTGGCGATGAACGTGACGCACAAACCCTTCGACAACAAGCTGGTACGCCAGGCATTCAACTATGCGGTCGATTCCACGGTCATCATCAAGCATATTTACGAAGGCAACGGCTATGTGATGAACGGGCCGTTGGGCGCGAACGTGATTGGTTACGATCCAAAGGCGAAGCGCTATCCCTATGATCCGAAAAAAGCCAAGGAGCTGCTTGCGCAAGCCGGTTTCACGAACGGTCTCGACGTGAAGCTGAATTTCTCGCCGGACCGTTATCCGAAAGCCCGCGAGGTCTGCCAGGTCGTCGCCGATCAACTCGCAAAAGCGGGTGTTCGAACCGAGCTGGTGTCTCAGGAGTTTGCCATCTTCTGGGGATCGGACGGCGTCAACGGCGGAAAAATTCCTTTCTATTATGTGGGGCGCCCAGCCATCGATGCCGACACCGTCTACGATCAATATTACCGCTCGGGAAGAACCAAGCGGGTCGGTTTTCAAAACTCTGAGGTGGACCGCTTGATCGACGAGGAGCAAAAGACCGGCGATCCGAAAAAACGGATCGCCATGCTGCAGCAGATCGGACAGATTCTGATGCAGGAGGCGGCACTCGTGCCGTTATACACGTTGGCGGAAATTTACGGCGTCGCGCGCAATGTTGTCTGGAAAGCGCACCCGGAAGAAAAGGTGCTCGCCTTCGACATGAAAATTCGCTAGCGATAGCAACAATTCGATTTTTGGAGGACAGATGAGTTCAGGGGATCAAGACATCAAGCGAAGACAGTTTCTCAAAGGAGCGCTCGCAGGACTGGGCGCATGGGCCAAGAGCAGCATGATCGCGAGCAGCTACGCCGCATCGAGGGAACGGCTGACCGTTCTCAGCAGCATCGGCCTCGATACGCTTCATCCCTACGCGCACAGCTCGAGCCCGCAGTACGGCATCTGGAACAATATGATCGAGCCGCTAGTGGAGGTGAATTACGCCAAGCGCGACTATTTCGGCGTACTCGCTGAATCGTGGCAATTTCAAGGCAAGAAGTGGATTTTCAAACTGCGTAAAAACGTCCAGTTTCATGACGGCAGACCGTTCACCGCCAACGATGTGATTTACTCTATCAATCGCATGAAGAACGACAAGCAAAGCCTGCAAAAGGAAAATTTCCGCGATCTCACCGAGATGCAAGCGTTGGACGATCACACGATTGCCTTTACGACCGAAGCGCCCAATGCGGTTTTTCTGGACCGCTTGCAGAACCGGTTTATCCTCGGCAAAGCCGGTATGGATGCGCAGGGCGGAGATCCCGCCGAGCAAAAACCGGTCGGTACCGGTACCTACCGGTTCGTGAGCTGGCAGCGCGACGGCAACTTGGTCCTTACCCGCAATGACAACTATTGGGGGAACAAAGCGGCGATCAAAGAGATCGTTGTTCGCCGCGTGAAGGAAGACGCGGGACGGGTGGCGGGTCTGCTCGCGGGCCAAGGTGATATCGCCAACAATGTTCCAGTCGAAGAGCTGTCGCGCTTTGAGAACAATCCGCGCTTGCGGGCAGAAAAAGTCGAAGGCGTGCGCATGTATTTTCTGGCCATGAATGTTACGCACAAACCCTTTGACAACAAATTCCTGCGCCAGGCGATTAACTACGCCATCGATCCGGCCGTCATTATCAAATACGTTTACGAAGGCAACGGCTATGTGATGAACGGGCCGATGGGATCGAATGTGATCGGGTTCGATCCGAAGATCAACCGCTATCCGCTGGATTTGAAGAAAGCCAAAGAGCTGCTCGAGAAAGCAGGGTATCCGCAGGGACTGGAAATCAAATTGTATTTTTCGCCCGATCGCTATCCCAAGGCACGCGAAGTTTGCCAGGTGATCGCCGATCAACTCGCGAAGGTCGCGATCAAGACGGAACTCATTTCCCAGGAATTCGTCATCTTCTGGGGTAAGGATGGAGTGAACGGCGGCAAGCTGCCGTTTTACTATGTCGGCCGACCGGCGGCGGATGCCGATACCGT
>Ga0075434_100007523_pt1 | contig 10084 bp, 14 predicted proteins | sample RhiMethybrSRZTD3_FD_75298 | JGI IMG/M metagenome (GOLD analysis project Ga0075434, IMG submission 75298) | Populus rhizosphere microbial communities from Tennessee, USA - Rhizosphere MetaG P. TD hybrid SRZTD3 | ecosystem: Host-associated > Plants > Roots > Rhizosphere > Soil | place: USA...
TCCGCTTTATCCCCGAAAGCGGACATGGCTAAGCGGCCTGAGTGCCCGTGAGATACGCGACATTTCCCGATACCAATTTGCTTTCAATAATTTCTGAAAGGCGGCCGCCGTCAAAACGGTCCCAGTTTCGGCAGTAAACGGTGGTCCCGACCGGACGATTGGAAGCCGCGCAGTGATGTTTTTTTAGCCAGGCCAACCAATGGGGTTACACGTGGCCGCTTGTTTTTCGAGCGAGCGGCCGGGAGCGTCCAAGTCCAATGCTCTTGATCGATTTCCTCGGCGCACAACCCACTGATCTCACCACAGCGAGCACCGGTCAAAATCTCAAGCTTCAAAATCTCGGATGGATCCGGTGGAAGGACAATCTAGCCATTTCCACAGCTTTTCAATTTCATCGACCGTCAGGACCCGATCTCGTGGCGTGCCGGGATCGTAAGCCTTCAGCCCAGCGGTCGGATCTACCTCAACAATGTCCTGAGATAACGTCCATCTGAACATGGCGCCCACCGTTTGACGTCGGCGCTCGGCTTCGCGCTCTATGCCTTGATCTGCGCAATGGTCGACTAACTCGCGCAAGTCGCGCCGCCGAATGTCTTCGGCATGTCGCTGCATGATTGGCGAAAGAGCCCTCTTCAAACGGCTTTCGATTTCGTTTGCTGTGCGGAGTCGACCCTTAACTCTGCGTCGCGCGTACAGTTCAACAAGCTGTTGAACTGTGAGACGTGAAGCTGCGGCAGCGCGACTTTCCTCTTCCTCGGCAATCAGGTCGCGACCTGTCCTGGCCGCGCTGGTTAGTGTATTGGCGCGTTCACGGGCTTTTTCGAGGGTGACATCGCACACCCCTCCCAGCGACAGCCGTCGCGTCTTGCCTTGGCCTCGAATTCGATATGCCAAATCCCAAGTTTTGACCCCACTTGGCGCCACGCGCACCGCCAAACCTATACAGCGTTGATCCGATATCCGATATGCCGCTTCAGCGGGCCTCAAGGCGTCAATCGAACGTTGCGTAAAGGAGATGGCTCCACGCGTGAGCCCAGAACCGCCGGCCATTTTGCTATCTCGTTTTGTTCCGTCCGTCGCAACGCTGTCGCAACAAACTGGATGACAACAGGCGAACGCGTCCGGACGACGACAAATAATAAGCTACTGGTGTGCCAACACAAAATGCGCGTCAGCGAACGAACGCGAACTGCTACGAACTAACATACAAAGGCTGGATGCAGATTTGGCTGGTGCACATGCGCGAGCCAAGGCAACTTTTTCGAGATCTTGGCGGCGCCGGCATGGTGGCTTTTCAACTCATCGTCGGCGGCAATGCGCTCGTACCCTTGCTGCACTCTGTATTCATTGTCGGACTGATGTTGGGTCTCCAAGTTGGCATCGGAAGGCGATGGTTGGGTGGCTTTCGCAGGACCGATGCACTATGTCGCGGCGGCCGGCGCAGGGTATTTGACTTCGGCCTATATCGGTTGGCGGGGGCTGGCTTATCGCGGAGTGCCAAACAAGATTTCCGTTTTGCTGTATACGCCATTCCACTGGCTGCTGCTCTCGATGGCAGCGTGGTGGGGGCCTGCGAGCTGATCTGACGCCGTTTGGTTGGAGAAAGACGGAGCATGGCCTTGACGATGCGTCTCGGCAAGAAAGGACCACGAGGTCGTTGCTCGAGCTCGAACGTCTTGTCTCTGGCTTGATACGGCGCGGCGAACTGGCCCAAATTCGCAACTAGAGATAGCCCCTCAAATATGCGGCAGCATCTTCCGGCCGTCGCTTGAGGCTGAACGGCGCAACGAAGCGGCCTTGCTTGTCCATGAGATAGACTAACGCCGTATGGTCCATGGTGTAGTCGCCGCCCTCGGTCGGAACTTTCTTGGCGTAGACGCGGTACGCCTTTTCGACAGTGTCGACTGCAGCGCGATCACCGGTCGCCCCGCGCAAGTGTGGGTCGAAGCTCGACAAATAGTCCTTTATCACAGCAGGTGTGTCACGTTCCGGATCGACGGTGATGAAAAGGGCGCCGGTAAGATCCGCATCCTTCCCGAGCGCGCGCATAACCTCGGACACGTCGAACAACGTGGTCGGACAAACGTCCGGGCAATGTGTATAGCCGAAAAACACCAGGAAAGGCCTTCCCTTGATGTCGGCATCGGTGATCGTGTTGCCGTTCTGATCGATCAACTTGAACGGACCGCCAATGGCGGACGCCGGCCCGGCACCAAAGTTCCCTGTGGAATAAAGGAACATGCCGGTGAAGATGACCACGCCGATGAGAAATGCAGAAAGGATCAACAGAATCTGGGACGTGCGTGCTGTCATGGTAGTACAATTTTCGTCAGAAACACGCGGCCCAGCCTGCGCGGACCATCTCGAAAAACACCGCAGTGCCGTAATAAGCCCACAGCCCAACGCTCAGCGCGATTGCCAATGAACCCGCGCCGGCAAGCAGGGCCACAAGAATGGGGCGGGACTGGGTAGCCACGGAGTTGGTCGCCGGCATGGTGGCCCCTCCTGGGAAACGCGAATCACAGATAAGCCCGAACAGGAACCCAGGCAATGTGGCGCCACCGCCTTAGTTAAACCATTCTAACACCAATAAATATCGAGGTTTTAGTGGTATCCGGGCGTGGCGTTGACTCGATACGTCAAAGCCGTGATGAATAGTTCGCGAAAATGCACCCCTTTCACGCATGGAGAATCTGATGCGCGCTTTTGCGATCGCCGTGGCGGTCTCGATCTCGGCGGCCACAGCGGCCTCGGCTCAGACCGCGCAGGCTCCCGGGCCAGCCGCGGCTCCCGCAGCCGCGAAATGCGACAATCCCAACGCCCTTGGAGTTTCCCGCATTGTCGAGATTGACACGACTGGCGGACCCGGCTTTGGATTCGAGCATTTCAAGGCCTATGATTTTCTCCGCGACAAGGAGATCGTCCTCACTTTCGATGACGGTCCATGGCCCGGACATACGCCAGCCGTGCTCAAGGCATTAGCTGAGCAATGCACCAAGGCGATCTTCTTCCCCATCGGCAAGCATGCCGGGTGGCATCCCGAAATCATGAAGCAGGTTGCCGCAGCCGGACATTCTGTTGGAACGCACACCTGGTCGCATAAGGACCTGTCGAAAGTAAGCGAGCAAGAAGGCAAGGACGAGATTGAGAAGGGCATTGCCGCAGTCAGCATCGCTCTCGGCAACAAGCCGGTTGGGCCGTTCTTCCGCTTCCCTGCCCTGCGGCATCCGCCCGAGCTTTTGAAGTATGTGGGCGAACGCAACATCGGCGTCTTCTCCACCGACATGGATTCATTCGATTTCAAGATGCGCAAGCCAGAGCAAGTCATTGCCTCGGTCATGAAGAAGCTGGAGAAGCACGGCAAAGGCATCGTTCTGATGCACGACTTCCAGCAAGCGACTGCAAAGGCGGCGCCGGACCTGCTCAAGAAGCTCAAGGAGGGTGGCTATAAAGTCGTCCAGGTTGTCGGCAAAACCCCCACCGAACCCAAAAAGGAATATGTCGACATCGTGCTCAAGGAGATGGGCGGCGGTCTCGAAACAGCCCGTCCAATGTCGAGCGTGATCAAGACCATCGAAGGCAACTGATTTAGCCATCGCCGTAATTCAGGCGGCCGCGCAACAGCGCGGTCGGCTTTTTTTGCCGCATACTCCTCAGACCCGGTGGTGTGGTAAACTTTGACAGGAGAGTTCGGAATCAGAGGGGTGAGCAAATGGCCGTGCTCGGTATTGCTTTCGGAATGCTCGCGGCAATATGGATTCTTGTCCTGCTGGGCTCGCCGTTTTTTGGCCCGCGCGATCATTAGCGGGCCTGTCAAACAGCCTGCCGCTTTCCCTAAACTACCCTCGATCGAGATAGCTGAAGGCGATACTGCCCGATCATCCGATTATTCCAATGTCCGGGTTGCGATCGCAACCAAATGATACCTATTTTCGTTTCGCTACGTTGATCTCAAATGCAAGAACACGGATCATTCTTCGGAACGGGCAAACCCAGTGCCGGATATCGTTACTCTCACGATCAATCCAGCGATTGACATCTTCGTTAATGTCGCGCGCGTCGAGCCGACCCGAAAAGTCCGCTGTTCGGCGCCGAAACGAGATCCTGGCGGCGGAGGCATCAATGTAGCGCGGGTGGCGCATCGTCTTGGCAGCAGCGTCGTGGCGATCTACCCGACCGGCGGCGCGATAGGAAAGCTGCTGCATCGGTTGGTGGAGCGAGAGGGCATCGACAGCCTGGTGACTCCATCGCACGTCGAGACTCGGGAGAACTTCACTGCGTACGAGGAAACAACTGGAGAGCAATATCGCTTTGTTCTGCCTGGCTCGACGCTTCATCGCGCCGAATGGGAAGCCGTGCTCGACAAATTGACGACGCTGCCGCAGAAGCCGAAGTTTGTAGTCGCCAGCGGGAGTGTGCCACCCGGCGTGCCTGACGACTTCTTTGCGCGCGTTGCGCGATGCGCCAAGCAGCATGGCGCGCAATGCGTCATCGACACCTCGGGGCCTGCGTTACAGGAAGCTCTTAAGGAAGGGGTCACGCTGATTAAGCCGAACCTGGCGGAGCTGTCCGATCTCTTGGGTACGCCACTCGACAGCGACCATGCACGGGTGGCGGCGTGCCGCAAACTGACGTCCGACGGGAGTGCGCACGCTGTCGCGCTGACCCTCGGCGATCAGGGCGCGCTTTTGGTCACCGCTGACAAAGCGCTCCGCGCCCAGCACCTCGCTATCGAGGCAGTAAGCAGAGTCGGTGCCGGCGACAGTTTTCTGGGTGGGCTCGTGGCAGCTCTTGCCTCGGGTAAATCACTCGAGCGAGCATTTCGTATTGCGGTCGCGGCCGGTTCGGCCGCCGTACTTTCGCCGGGTACCGAGCTTTGCCGCGACGAAGACGTGCAGCGACTGCTGCCTCAGGTAAAGATCATCGAACTGACGCATGCGCCAGCGTAAACACGTCAATTACGTGCCGGCGGTCGCGCCTTGATCTTGACGGGGATGCGCATTTCGTCCTGCACGAGCTGCATCATTCCCATCCAGACAATGTATGGAAAGTAGAACAGTAACGGCATGTTGTTGCCTGCCTCGCGTTGGTTCGACATGAGAACGCAGCCGGTTTTGCAGGAGTTCCCGGCATTCACGTGAGCGTGTTCGACCGCCCCAGCATCACCGACGCGGCTCTGCCACGCGAATGTCGGACAAACGTCTTTTGATGCTGGCCTGGCCGCAATTGCGGCTCGCATACTTTTCCGCCATCCGCTGAATCTCCGCTCCATAGCGGCAGTTGTTCGTCCCGGTCCATACACGGGCAAGGTACCGGACGTTGAAGCCGCCGCATTGAGCTCTGCACGTCGTCCTGAACCTGACGCGTGCGCTTTGCCACCGGTTCAGGAATGCGCGTAATCGAATACATCAAAACGTGCTGAAGATGCGCCAGTATGCCTGTGGTTACGTCGTTGAAGCGTTCTCCCGGCCTGCCCGGGACGGCAGCGCCCACACCAGCGAAATTATTGTCGGCTGGCAGCACGCTTGCCGGCGCGCCATCTGGTCGAAGAAACGTGAGATAGTTCGTTTCGATCAGCATCTGAAAGAAAGCATAGTCCCAACGGACTCCGACGCATTGTTGCGGCGGCCGGGCCACGCACTCGTCGAGCGATCGATAAAGCGCTGCGACACCTTCGAAACGCGTTTCAATTTTGCACGGCGGCTGCTGTCGCGCGTTGCGCTCCGATACGAATTGCATCAGAGCGTCCGGTCTAACGCAGCTGGGGACCGCGTTATCCGGTGGCGATAATCGGCGGCAACTCGGCCGCTTGCGCACAAGCGCCAGCCACGAGCAGCAGCGGGAGCAGAAGCGCCCTCGCCCGAATCAAGCCCCGTCCCATGGACAGGGCGGATACTTCGCGTTAATTTTGCGCGGTCATGCGCGCGCAAAAACGGGCAAACGCGGGCGAGAACGCCAGCCGGACCTTTCTTTCAATTAATCGATTTGGGGCTAATCAGGATTGCGAAATACTGTCCGCGAAGACCCCGGCCTTCGACCGTGCGACAGCTGGCGCAACATGCCGACTGATGACTTTGCTATTTTTAGCGGGTCACGCTCGCCTGTTTCAATCATCAGCTCGATGTACCAATGCAGCCGGTCAGGCCCGGCCCGCTTTTCATCCGGTGTCATAGAATCGCAGAGCGGCGAGAATTCACGCCAGGCAATTTCGTAAGCGCGGCAATGTAGATCGGTCGTACCACGTTCCATTGGGGTCATGGCACACCTCCCGGTTTACTCATTCCAAGTTCCCGCGGCGGGGAAAGTTCCGGCGTGGAGCGCGACTGCGCGTGCCAGCGTGTCAAATCGTCATGGAAATGACCGACGGAATATTTGGCCTAGGGGCGCACTCTAAAGCGCTTCTTACCGTCTCCAGAGCCTGCAAGCATCGTCGTCGTTGCCCTCTGAAAACGAAAACTTTCTTTGGACTAGGTGACTTTAGGCAGGGAGCACTGCCCCAAAAATTTTTGAGGGCATACGAAAAGCCCCGCCGAAGCGGGGCTTCAAGTCACTCAGCGCGCTTAGGCGCTTTCCCAGTAGTTGTTGGCTTGGCCGGCTCACCAGCGGCAATCGCCTTTGCCTTCGGCTGGGTCTTCGCATTGGCGTACTGGGCGATGCAGTTGTTGACGAAGTTAAGCCGCTTTAAGAAGTGGATGGCGGAGTACTTCTTGGCGGCTTGAGCCTTGCACGAAGCTTGGACGTCCGCCGACACCTTTTGCTTGTTGCCAGCAGCCTCCGCGGACACGGCAAAAGATATAACGAGAGCCGCTGCCATCGTCGAAACAAGTAGCTTCTTCATGTTCCTCTCTCCATCAGCCCCCCGCAGCGGCGGAGAAACGCTAAACGCCGCGTTCGGTTCCGAATATTTTCCTGTCAGTTTGTTCAGAATAAATTCCCGTGATGACGAGCGTCCCAGTCTGCTAAGTTTTCGATACAAAATGGGTGGCGTACGGGCTTTGGGGATGGTTGCGTTTCGCGACGTGATTTTCCGAAAACTTATTCCGGAAGGATCAGCCGAGGCATATGCGTTTGCAATAGTTTGCGTTGCGGTCGCGGCAGTTGTGCGCTGGGTGGCGGGATTCTGGTTTGAAGGTATCGTTCCTTTGGCGACCTTTTTCCCCGCAGTTTTGTTGGCAGCTCTGATTGGCGGCATTGGGCCCAGCCACTTTTGCTTCAACAGGGCTCATCTGCAATTTAAGTGTTCCGCTTTCGGAACTCACCCCAAGCATTTTTCCTCCTGCTTCCGACGCACCTGTGACATTGGCGGCGGACACGCAGCCAAAAATTATAGTTCCCAAATGAACGTTTTTCAGTTCGTCCGTTTAGTTATGGAAGAACGACCGCGAGCGCGGCTCTTTGGATGGTCCTTGGGCGGCGTATTTCTGGCCATCCTCGCGCTCGATGCACTGGCCCGGTAAACATCGGCCAACACTCCAGACGCCGTCATGTGGAGGCGTCGATGTCGAAAGCGAATGAATGGGACTTACTAGGAGCCAGTTTGATACGCTGATGCATGATGAAAACGTGGGCGCCGAGAGCATCGAAGAGATTTTTGATGTTCAATTCCGTCGCCGCTTCACCGAATTGACAGATCAGACTGCCCGACGTAATAGCGCAAGTCGTTATAACTGGCCCCGACACTGAAACGGCAATGGATACAAACGGCGCAATGTCCGTTCAAAGCGGGCAATGGTTCTGGTGGCTCGAATGTCCGCTTATGACCCAAAGCGAACATGAGCCTGATTTGTAACAACTATCGCGACCGCATGGGCCAAATGGGCCAAAATTAACCATAGTCCGAGCAATTTCCGGCGGCGTCACTGCTTATCCCCCAACGCTCATCGATTTTCATCATTTATTTTCATCGCCTCATTATCGCCTTCCAGGAAACGCGGGAACGGGATCTTGCGCGCGCGGAAACGACTGATGAGGACCGTTTCTGGTTGGCACTCTGTGTGCAGCCTTGATCGGCTGCAGCTGCCCCTTGCCGCCGCGAGGGGTGGGGCAAACGTGCACCTCACAGGGTCGCTACGAGAACTGCAGCCACTACACCGATCGGACAAAAGCGAGCGCCATTCAGGCCCGAGCCTGCGATGAAGGCTAAAAAGGTTGCGATAGCGGCGAAACCAGCAGCTGCGAGGCCACCAAACGAGGCCGGGCCTGTGAAAGAAAAAGCAAACTCGCGGACCACCTTGGAATCCGAAGTCCCGCCGCCTGCACAACCTTCGGCAACACCCGATCCGGTTCCAAAAAGCGCAACGACCACGATCGGGGGGAGGACGGAGGGGCCGGCAACTGGTCAGCCCTCCGAGACACCTGATCCTGTTCTGAAAAAAGCAAAGATTACAGTCGCGGCGAAAATGGAGAACCCGGCATCTGCCGAATTCGTAGATATGAAACGGGCCACGAGAGAGAATACATTTGGCCAATCCTTCGAGGTCATTTGCGGCCACGTCAAAGGCAAAAAGAAATCGGGTGAAGCCACCGGCGAGAGACCTTTTCTGTATCTTGTGAAGGAGGATGAGGCCTTTATCGTCGGAAGTAATCCGGATTCAATGGCAGCGATCGCGTATCGCGCCCATTGCACAAGCCCGAATTCGCAGCGATAGAATCAATCGATAGAAGAACTGTAGCGACGTCTCTGCAATGTCCGCTATTGGCCCTTAGTGGACATAACTGCCGCGTAAACAAATGTCTGCTTTTGGGATAAACGGACATCGCAATTGTGCGCAGGTCCGCTAAGGATCCCAAGGCGACCTTGCGTGGCGCCTTAACGAGTCTGAACCAAATCGATACGATGGGCTGTCCTTAGCCTCGGGGGAGGCGAATGAGGCGACGCGAATTCATATCGCTTCTAGGTGGTGTTTCAACTTGGCCGCTTACGGCGCGCGCCCAGCAAGCCAACAGGATGCCTGTGGTTGGTTTCCTCAACGCCGCGATAGCCGAACCACTACCAGAAATTTACAAATGAGTTTCGCCGCGGTCTGCGCGACATGGGTCTTGTCGAGGGGCAGAATATTTTAGTCGAATACCGGTGGGCGGAAGGCCAATACGAACGCCTACCAGATTTGGCGGCCGATCTGATTAAACGGCGCGTAGCGGTCATTGCTGCCACCAGCACGCCCGCCGCGCTGGCGGCAAAAAAAGCGACGACAACAATTCCTATTATCTTCACGACTGGCAGTGATCCTTGAATGATCCCGAGGCAATTGAGAACAGGTTGCCACGCGGCCAGAACTATCCAGCAGGGCATAGGGTGCGTATCAAAAATACACGATCGTAGTCAGATGTGTGATGACGATCACATCTCGTTTACGGAATCGGTCTTAGTAATACGGGGTGAGGATGGAGGCTGTTATGCGCGAAGCACTCTGCATAGCCGTTGTGGGCGTACTGCTCATCGCCGCCTTGATCGACGTCGTTGCCGCTGGAGTGAAGACATCCGTAGTCAGAAGCCACTATTATTCCGCCGCCCCCGCCAGTGGAGTCGCGATAGCCGTGCCTGCGAGCATGAAAAGCTTTCCGACGGAGCTGTTGCAGCAGTGATTTGTTACCTGCACTTTCAGCTAACGGCTCCAACGCTCCCCAGCGTTGTAGCGGGGGCCGCGGTTTTCACCATCGCGGCGGCCCCTTGTTAAAGCAAGTGACTCTTGAATTGCTTCATGCTTGCGAATCTGGCCTATAATAAAGCAAAGAAGCGAGGATCGCGTGAACGATCCTCGCATCCCTGTCAGATCAGGACCTTGATATTGCCGCGATGCCCGGGAGGCGCGCGGCAATATTTTTAATCTTGACCGTTCATTGATTCGAATGTTCTTCGAACTCTATCACGCCTGCGCACCATCAAACGGTTTTTCGGCCGCCGTTTCTGACATTTAGCGCAACCGGTTCAAGTATCGCCATCGCGCTGCTGGTACTACACCACCAATCAATCACCTGTGAACGGGTCGGGATTCCGACGAACGCCCACCGGATAATGACCCTATAATCCCCGCCCATGCTGGGGAGAGCCGCGCCGCTAGTGATCGCGTTTTCGCTCATAGCG
>Ga0075434_100007524_pt1 | contig 10084 bp, 9 predicted proteins | sample RhiMethybrSRZTD3_FD_75298 | JGI IMG/M metagenome (GOLD analysis project Ga0075434, IMG submission 75298) | Populus rhizosphere microbial communities from Tennessee, USA - Rhizosphere MetaG P. TD hybrid SRZTD3 | ecosystem: Host-associated > Plants > Roots > Rhizosphere > Soil | place: USA...
GATAGGGCGGCCCCTGGACTCCTAAGAAATTGGGGTTGTATCGATCCATACCCTCACCCCACTCTTGCATACAATTTCGCGAAAGCAGGACGAAAGTGGGAGATTTGGGTTGTATGGCTCGATTCGAACACACAGTCCGAACTCCCGCTCATCTTGCTCAAACATCTTCTGCAACGTCTGGCGATCCAGGGGACCAATTCGAAGTGCTCACCGAGCACGATGGGGGTCGATTTCCGTCCCTATCTGCAACGCGACGAACGATAGCAGCTACTATCACGGGCGGTCGGTCCGATAGTAGTGGTTAAGCTAAGGGGGGTAGGCCAATAATAGTAGGTTACGGTGCCGCTTGCGACTGCGTTTCTCTTAATCCTGCGCGGACCAACGACAAGCTTGCGAAAGTGGTCGGGAGTCAATGAGAGGTATCTTCCGACTGCACGGAGCCCGACATGTCCCATGTAGGCCCCAAGCGCGGGTATCATCTTCAGCACGTCTGCACCCTCCGTGTACCACGACGCGATTCGATGAACCGCAAACGTGAACCTCAGATCGTGCATACGTGGTTGGCAGGGTGTGCCGCCAGGTCGTGCTATCCCGGACCTCTGACAAAGGCGTCGAAAAGTGAACATGAGAGTGACCGGACTTATCTTCGCGCCCGTCCTGTTAACGAAGACGTGCCCGTTCCTATGATTTTTGGGCGAGGACGAATTGAGGTAGCGGAAGAGTAGCTTGTGAACATCGTGCCCGATGGGAATCGTTCTCATCCGGCCCACCTCGTGACGCCCAACTGTCACAAGGTCACGCTTTAGGTCCACATTATTGATCTTCAGGGTCAACGCCTCCCCGACGGATACTCCAGTTGCATACAGGAGGAGCAAAAGTGCCCGAAGCGTTTCAGGTTCCAATCTCCTTGGGTGTGACGACGCTATACGTTGAAGGGAAGCATCGCTCACCAGGCGAGCGATTTCAGCTCGCGAGTATATGTAGGGAACAAAGGTCTTGTCGCGCAGAGAGTCCTGAGGTTAGCATCGGGCGGCGCTGGTCGCTGCAAGACTCTGATCTCAATAGGTGTCACCGTATCAAACCCAATGAAACTTTGATTCGTGGGGGCGAACGTACACTTTACACGCGCTCGTCGCATCGCCCTTGACAATGTGAAAAGCTGAAGTGCATTCGGGTTTGTTGCACTTTGCAACGATTCCCGAGAAGGGTGCTGCTGACGCTTGTTTGCGTACTGGGGTGCTCATTTCACATTTCATAACGCGTTCATCAGTGTGTTTCCAATTGTCATAGCAGTGACCTGACCAGGAAACGTCGTCATCTAATGTATTCAACGTTCTATAAGCAACACTGATTTCGGACTTGAAACTGCTGGCTCGATTTTCCTTAGTTATTATCAGTGGGACTGAGGGTGGCTCGGATTTTCGACAAATAAGGCGCGATGAACTGTAAGCCTTATAAGAACTGGGTGTTCCTGCATTGACTAAGAGATTCAGCCCGAGAAAAAGCATTTTGTAGGTCGCTCACAAGAGCGCGGCCACTGCATTCGATCACGCAGAAGTGGGGCTGCTCGGATGTTTAATTTTTCAATAGTGGTCACGATCTGGGACCACCACCCATGTCACGGGTTGCGGACGTGCGAAAACTACCTGGAGGGATGCGATGAAAAATAAAACTCTTGTTGTATTTGCCATTCTCGCGGTCGTTGGGGTGAATTGCGCCATCTTCCCGCCCACAGCGTTTGGACAGGCCGCATACGGCAATATCATCGGCACTGTCACGGATCCAAGCGGTGCAGATGTGCCCGACGCTAAAGTAACCGCGACCGATTTGGCAAAGGGGATTACGCAGACCACCACAACAAATGCAGCGGGCCACTACTCTCTGAATAACTTGACTCCGGGTAACTACACGGTTGCGATCGAAGCAAGAGGCTTCAAGAAGTTCGTCCAGGAGAGCTTGCCGGCCATTGTGGGCACGTCCTCGACGCTAAATGCTACATTGGAGGTGGGCTCGGCGACCGAATCCGTTACTGTCACCGGCGCTCCGCCCCTGATTGAGACCGATCGCGCCGAAGTCAGCACGGATCTCAGCTCAGGACAGATCGCGGCCATGCCCATTCTCGACCGAAACTTCACGCAGCTGCAATTACTGTTGCCGGGAACCTCTAAGATGCCTTGGCAGCACGGTCAGACTGAAAATCCCCAAGGAGGGATTCAGGTCAACACCAACGGGCAGCTCTTCAGCGGCACTAATTTCATGATCGACGGCATGGACAACACCGACCCCGTGCTCGGCATTGTCATGATCAATCCGCCCATCGATTCAGTTCAGGAATTTAAGGGAACAACCAGCAATTTCGACGCGGAGTTCTCACAGGCTGGAGGCTCGGTCCTCCAAGTTCAGACGAAATCGGGAACCAATGACATCCATGGCTCCGCGTTCGAGTATTTGCGGAACGACATTTTCCAAGCGCGCGACCCGTTTACCCAGGCAACCGGCAAGCTGCCTCCGCTGCGCTGGAATCAGTTTGGCGGATCGCTAGGTGGCCCGATCATGAAGGAGAAGTTGTTCGGGTTCTTTGATTACCAGGGAACGCGCCAGCGGAACAGCGGTGAGATCGCGACCCGAGTTCCAACGGCAGCGGAGCGCACAGGGAATCTGAGTGATCTTGCTGTTCCCATTTATGATCCAACAACTGGCGCCTCGGACGGAACCGGTCGCACCCAGTTTCCGGGAAATGTCATCCCGACGAATATGATCGCTTCGCAGGCGACGAATCTGCTCGCTTACGTACCACTGCCTACCTTGACTCCCGGGGACCCCACTGCTCCCAACTACACGACGAATGGCGTTCAGATATTCAATACCAATCAGTTCGATATTAGGGTGGACCACTACGTGACGACAAAGGTCCGCTATTTCGGCCGTTACAGCTATGGTGGCTACCACTTGGAGACACCCGGGGCTTTCGGAACTGGCGGAGGGCCGCAATTCAACGGACTCAGTTTCGAGGGCATCTCGAACGTGCGCAATCAAAACGGTATCGGTGCGCTGTCCTACACTTTCGGAAATACCTTGCTCAGCGATTTCCGATTTGGGGTGACCCGGTATCGCGTTTTCGTCACCTCGCCAGATGCCAGCCAGAGGCTTGCCGAGCAAGCCGGCATACCCGGTCTGAACGACCCGAACCGAAAGGATACGTGGGGTCTGCCCAACATAAATGTAAACAGCACGGGTGGTTTTCAGCTGGGTTACCGGTGCAACTGTCCTCTGGACCAAGAGGAGACAGAGTACCAGGGAGCGACCACCTGGACGAAGGTCCACAAGAATCACACGTTCAAGTGGGGCGCCGATATCCGCCGCCGGGTCAACCTTCGCTTGCCCAGCGACCAGCACCGGGCGGGAGTTTACGCGTTCGATCCTGGGACTACAGCCGTTAATCAAGGCGGAGCAGCCGTAGGCGGACTGGGCTTGGCCAGTTTCCTTTTAGGGACCGCCAGTTCCTTCAACCGTTTCGCTCAGATCTCAACCAACCAGCGCGATTTGCAGTGGAGCATGTACTACTATGGATCGGATACTTGGCGTATCACGAACAAGTTAACCCTCAATTACGGTCTGCGCTGGGATACCTGGTTCGCCGACCAGTCGCTCCATACCGGCCAGGGAGGCCGATACGATGCGACGGACAACTTGGTTCGTATTCCTGGCGTGGGCGGCGTCTCCATGTCGGGCGGCGTAAAGACGGACTACAATAACTTCTCGCCTCGCGTGGGTATTGCCTATGCGGTCAACGACAAGACGGTAGTTCGCACCGGCTTTGGGCGCAGCTACTTCCAAGGTACCTTCGGCTGGACCTTCAACACCCTAGCTGCGGACGTCTATCCTTCCATCGTCAACCAGTCCATCCCTCAGCCTTCCACGTATTTCCCGGCTATCTCGTTGGCGACCGCGCCTCCGCCGCCGACATTTCCCACGATTCCTTCTAATGGCCTGCTGCCGTTGCCAGATGGAATCGGTACTGCATACATTCCCGTGAATCAGCCAATGCCGTACGTGGATTCATGGAACTTAACGGTGGAGCGAGCGGTGTTTAGTAATGCCACCATCAGCTTGGGCTATGTTGGTAACGTCGGCCGCCGCCTGAACTATGGACCAGGTATAAACGCCGCAATCCCTGGACCGGGCGATTTTAATCCACGGCGTCCTCTATTTCAGAAGTTCGGGATTACGCAAGGTATAGGCGAAAAATGCGATTGCAGCAACAGCGGCTACAACGCCCTGCAGATCAAATTCAGCAAGCGCTTTTCACGAAACTATTCGATTATCTCGAGCTACACCTGGGGCAAAGCGCTCAACTTTGGCGAATTCGGCCCAGATACGGATCAGTACCACCCAAGCCGAGATCACGGCGTCGCCGTGTTCGACAGGGCCAGTATCTTCACACTAGGACATACCGTCCAGTTGCCGTTCGGACGCGGTCAGCACTGGGGTTCTAATATCAGTAGAGCCCTCGATGCTTTTATTGGCGGCTGGGAATGGACGGGAATCACGACCGTTAGTAGTGGTCTTCCTTTCTCGCCGTCGATCAACAACAAGAGTCTGAACGCGGACATGAACCTTCGCGCCGACCAAATAAGTGACCCCTATGCCGGCGTGCCGCATGATCGGACAAAATGGTTTAACTCCGCCGCTTACACCACTCCGGCTCCCTTCACATTCGGTAATGCAGGGCGCAACTCACTGCGTGGACCGGGACTGTTCACGGCCGACTGGGCCTTGGACAAGACTTTCCGATTCACCGAGCGGTTGGGACTGCAATTCCGCTGGGAGGTATTCAATGCCTTCAATCGGACCAACCTTCAGAACCCGAACAACGATGTGACACCCGGCAACCTGTCGGCGGGCCTAATAACTGACATTTCCTCGCCGATGCGCAACCAGCAGTTCGGATTGCACTTGAGGTGGTAACAGTTTCGTACGGAGTGTAATCTCAGTTCGAGGTTCTGCGCCGGCATAGCCTGCGGGACTGCGGGGGCAACTAGTCCACGCAGTTCCTTTTTGGCTTGCCTTTTCTTCAAACTGACCGAAGCGTCGCGCCGTTTGAGTGTGCTGTTCCCTGAAACCTTGCGGTTCCCCGCCACTCCTGGCATTACCAAGTACTGTGGTTTGTAGAATCTGGACCGAAAGGGAGCTCAACTATGAAGCTGTCTCGGCGATCTTTTGTCGAGGGGACAGCCGGTCTCATTTTCGGTTCATGGATTTCGCGGTACGCCTGGGCGAACCTGGAGCAGACTCCTGTTCCGCTCCCCTTGTCACTGCAAGGGGAGGGGAGCGCGAGAATTCCAACGCTCGTAGTCGAGGACTTCTCCAAGAATTTCGATCCGGCTTACCTGAGCAACGGACTGATCGGTATTCGCCCTGGCCCGAACCCTTTAGCCAAGGCGATGACCCTGGTGAGCGGCTTCGTATTCGCGCATAGCCGTTTTCAAGTGGAAAGCCTATCGCCCGCGCCGTACCCGCTCGAAACCGACATCCGGGTCCAGGGGGCAAGCTTGCTCAAGCACTCGGAGTCACTGAAGATTCTACGTCAGACGCTAGATATGACTTGCGGCGAGCTTACAACAGATATGATTTTTGCGCCTGGCAACGGAGTTACGCTCAACATCCAAGTCCTGCAACTTGTGTCGCGTTTCATTCCATGCCTGCTCTGCCAAGAAATTCGCATTAACCCGTCCGCCAACACGGAGATCGAGTTTGCATCGCGCATCAATAGCGAAGCTGTGCCATGCCAGGTTTACATGACGGAGCCTCCGGAGCGAACCAAAGTGGACCTCGTCAGTGGTTTCGTCGGTAACGGCAACCTCAGCAAAGTTGGCATTGCGCTTCTGGTTCTCACCCCAGACGGAGTGGCCCAAAAACGAGATCCGATCCAGACCGAGGCGGGCGTCACAAGGTCCTTCTTCATACGAGCGGAGAGCAGTCGGCCAAAACGCTTCCAGACGATTGCAGCGATGGTTTCGGATTTGTACCATCCAGAGCCTCCGTTGGAAGCCATTCGGCTCGCGAACTGGGGCGCGACTTTCGAGTTCGAACATTTGCGCAACAAGAACCGTGAGGCTTGGAGCGATCTTTGGCAGTCGCGCGTGAAAGTGACGGGGGACACTGACGCCCAACGTGTGCTCGATGCAGGGTTCTTTTACGTACACTCGAGCCTTCATCCCTCCACGAGGACGGGGATGCCACCGTTTGGGCTATCCCAATTTGCTCACTATTACGGCCACAGCTTCTGGGATACGGAAAGCTGGTCGCTGCTCCCCATCACATTGACCGCGCCCGATACAGCTCGGGCCTTGCTGGAATTCCGGCTTCAAGGATTGGAATCAGCCAAGCGACAGGCGTCTCTTTACGGATATCGTGGTGCGCAGTTCCCCTGGGAGGCGGCGCCTACAAGTGGTTTCGAGACCACTCCGACGTTCGCCGCCACCGGGTGGACTGAGCAACACGTAACCCCAGATGTCGGCCTAGGCTTCTGGGAGTACCAGCTCGCGACGAACGATCAGAGCTTTCTGAAGGAAGGCACTTGGCCCGTCCTGAAGGCCGTAGCCGAATGGATCAAAAGCCGCGGAGTTGTTACAGACCGAGGTTTCGAGATTCAGCACATCATGGGCCCCGACGAAGGTGTGCTCAATGTGAATAACGATTCTTATGTCAACCTCATCTGTAAGATGGTGCTTGCGGCTGCGATCCGATGCGCGGAGATGGTGGGCGCGAGCGTACCGAGTGGATGGGCTCAGATTCGAGACACCATAGTTCTGCCAATTGACCGGGTGAAGAAAGTCGTTCTTCCCTATGACAATCCTCCCTCCCCGTCCAGCCGGGAGTATTCCTTGGCTCACATGGACTTCTTAACGGTGCACGCTGCGCCTCTGAGTCCGGAGCTTCTGCGGAACACCCATGACTACGAAGAAAAATTGCGACAGCCAAAGCCCACGACCTCCGCAACGGCCTCGTTCGACGCTCCAATCGGGTTTGCCATGGCCGCCATGGCCGCAACCGCCGCCGTCCTCGGCGAAAAGCGTCGCGCGGGTGAACTTTTCAACGAGTCCTGGAGAAATGTGTGGCTTGAGCCTTTTGGAATGATACGAGAAGCTCCGTCTCAGGACTATGGCTGTTTTCTGACAAACTTCGGCTCCATTCTGCAGACCACGATGCTGGGATTCACTGGCATTCGCGTCGACGAGGGCGACTGGAGAAAGTATCCCGCCTCTCTGCCCGCCGGCTGGAGTCGAATCGAAATCGATCGCATCTGGGTCAAAGGCGAACCCAAACGCCTTGTCGCAGTGGATGGTACCCCGGCCAAACTACTCAGCTGAAGGTGTGTGCTCTAAATCTTTAGCAGATCTTAATGGAAATTCCGCCATGCCACTGGTCAAATTGAGTTCGCTCCTTCTGCTGGCGATGGGTAGCCTCTCCTGGGCGGACGGCAGGTGGCGCAGCCCTCCGCCGAAGCAACCCCAAACTCCCAGACTCTCGCAACACTGCCCCCGAGCCTGCCGCAAAGCACCAGTGGGTTGGTTAGTGATTGTCTCGGCAGGACGCTGATCACGGGTGGCTATCCACTATTAAGAGGTGGGTTCATTTTGCGCATTGGCCACCAGCTTCAACTCAGACGGCACACCCGCCGCACTGCCTGCCATGATTCCAGCAGCAGCCCACAAATCAGGCGTACGCAGCACGATTGACCACACATCGTCGCCTCCCCACGAGTGGCCTGAGATGTACAGGCGGTCGGGGTCGATTTTTGCGAAAGTTTTCAGATCGTCGATTGCTTCCCAGACGTCCGGCTCCGACCCATTTTCGTCACGCCACTTACCATTGCCGCGCAACGAGGGAACAACGACTATTGCCTCATTGTTCGACTCTCTAGCATCTGTTTGCGGTCCGAATGTCGAGGCGACCAATGCAAGCGGTAGGTCTGACCATCTGCCATGAAGCTGCACATACAACGGATAAGCCTTCTGTGGCTGCCAGTGCGCTGGAAGACTTACGGTATAGAGTTGCAGGGAGTCGTCACTGCGAGAAAGTCTCGCAATATTGAGCGATCTTCTTCCTTGCACAAGGTATGTTTCGGCCTTCTGCGCATCGTCAGTGTTGAGGCCCGATTCAATCGCTTTTAAGTATCCTGTCAGCTCTTTTGTTTGGGCCTCACGGTCAGGCCCAGCAAACTTGAGCTTCAAAACACTCTCTTCACAGAGTGCAAGGATCGACTCCAAATGCCTCCGATAAAGTTCCGGCCCTGACCCAACCAATAGTTGTTGAACGTGACTCCGAATGTGGTTGAGGACTGAGTCTGGAGACTCCGCAGTACTTTCTGCAAGCAGTTCCGTTGCACCACCCGTTGCCAAGACGAAAACCACCACTGAGGCAAGAGCTAACCTGTTCCAGCTCATTCTCTTCTTTGACGCTTCTGACTGCTTTTCGTGAGTGTAGCGCCCTACCTAGAAAAATGCACCTCGGTGCGTGGAGAGGTCCCCATTAAGCTCGATTGGCGATAAATCCCCATTTCACTCACCATCCCCACAAAAGGCGAAGGAAAAGCGCACGCTTGTGATAAGGCCTGATAGCTTCAATTGAGAAATCGCCCGCTTCTACGCAACGCGAAGGAAGAGCCCTTTGCCTGAGCGCAGGAGGATTTTCCCACGCTCTTTGCGAATCGCACCGATTCTCTGCCATTCGTTAATTATGCGGCTGGCAGTGTAAGGAGTGATATTCGCTGCCTGAGCCAACTCTTCGTTGGTCACATCAATTTCAATGCCTCCATCGATTTTGTGTCCGATGCTGGATGTGCATACTGAAAGGATATGGGCAAGCCTCTCTCGTGCGGTCTGAGAAGTTAAGGCAGCGTGGGTGGCCACATACCAAGAGAATCCGTCTAAAGCAAGGAAGAGTGCATTCTCAAGGACTTGATGGTAACGTCTTATCAGACCCCGAATGGTTGGGCCATCCCAAACGAGCACAGTACTGTCCAGCACTGCTTCCGAGCTAACCAAATATCTGGATGGTCGAGATACCAAGGCAGCTCCGCCAATGACTTCGCCGGGCGTGATCCATTCCAAGTTGAGCTTCTTTCCATTGTGAGTTTCAAAGAAATCACGTGCTCGGCGCTCCCATAACAAGAACAGTTGGTCGGCAGGTTCGCCTTGGTGCTTGATGACGGATTTGGCCGAAAACCGGCGGGGTCTCGCTGCCTTTAGGATCGAATCGATTTCCTGCTGTTCTAAACCCCACAGCAGTTCGGTGTTAGGGGGAACATTGACAGCACGAAATCTCTGAGCGGGCATGTCTCTCGGACCGAGGTGTCCGATAGCCAAATTCGACGCAGTTCTATCTCGCTTCACGCAACACTCATCTAAGCGTTGATTTGTCCCGTGGAGTACTGGAAGAAAGAACAGTTCGGAAGAACCAGCGAAACGTCACGCAGGTCAATGTTCGATCCGTCTCGCTGGCGATAAATCACGATTACACTCATCTTCCGATTCCAGCCGAACGATTCGATGTGAAGGAATCGAAAGCAGTCTAAATTTGAGTGCTATCGCCTTGGTTTCAACAGTTGCCACCCAAACGTGCCTGGCTTGGAGTGTCGGTGCCACCGGCTCACTGGAAACGCGCCGACCATATGTGCAAACGCTGCATCTACGGAAAGTTCATGCCGCGCAGCAAGGCCTGAAAACGCGGTTCGGATTGAAGGGACTCGAGAGGGGGAGAAACTTTCAGATAAATCATGTATGGATCATGTTCCTGATAGGCCTGCTCCAGCGCGGTGAGCGCACGTTCCCGGTCACCTAGTCCTGTATATATCGTGGCCAAGTGAACGGGAGACACATACGTTTTCTTCGATCTCTGCACAAGTTCATCCATGACCTTTTCCGCCTCCTGTTTCTTGCCCTGCCGCGCGTAAACCTGTCCCAGGCTTGCCAAATTAGTATCTGACGGTGCTCCGTCGCCTACCGCTGCTTTCATTTCGGAGATCGCCCCCGGATAACGCCCTGTAGCCGTGTAGACCCAGGCCAGGCCTTCGTGATCA
>Ga0075434_100007528_pt1 | contig 10083 bp, 11 predicted proteins | sample RhiMethybrSRZTD3_FD_75298 | JGI IMG/M metagenome (GOLD analysis project Ga0075434, IMG submission 75298) | Populus rhizosphere microbial communities from Tennessee, USA - Rhizosphere MetaG P. TD hybrid SRZTD3 | ecosystem: Host-associated > Plants > Roots > Rhizosphere > Soil | place: USA...
GTCGGGAGCGTGCCCTTGCCGTTGTAGGTCGTGAGGACCGGCGCGTCGAGCGCCTCGGCCAGCGCGCGCACCTCGCCCGCCGCTCGGCGGGCGCCGCCGCCGGCCCAGACGATGGGCGCGCTCGCCTCCTCGAGCATCGCCCGCACCCTCGAGACCGCATCGGGGTCCGGCCCCGGAAGCGCCACCCGCGCGACCGGCAGCGGGGCGTCCCCGGCCGCGGCCGCCATCACGTCGGTCGCCACCTCGATCGTGACCGGCCCCGGGTCGAGCGCCATGTGCGCGAACGCCTCGGCGACCGCCGCGGCCAGCGCCTCGGGTGTCGTCGGGCGGGCGTGGAAGCGCGACACCGCCGCGAACGCCTGCGACTGGCCGCGGCTCTCGTGCAGGTAGCCGCGTCCCGCTCCGACGAGGTCGGTCGGGATCTGGGACGTGAGGTGAAGGACTGGCGCGCTCGACGCGTCCGCTTCGGACAGCGCGGCGAGCGAGTTCAGCGCCCCCGGCCCGGTCGATGTCAGGTAGACGCCGGGGTTCTCGGACGTGCGCGCGTAGCCAACCGCCCCGAACCCGGCCGCCTGCTCGTGGCGCACGACAACCCGCCGGATCGGGGATCCGATCAGCGCATCCCAGATCGGAAGGGCGTGGATGCCGGGCAGCCCGAACACCACCTCGACGCCGTGCGCCTCGAGCGCCTCGACGAGGACGCGGGCCCCGGTACGCACGGATGGCGGCGCGACGGTCACGCCGGAGAGCCTACTTCTGCGAGGCGGAGATGAACGCCACGAGGTCGTCGATGTCCGACGCCGAGAGCGTCGAGCCGAAGTTCGTGGGCATGACGCCGTCGGGGTAGCCCTCGGCGACGAAGGCGCTCGGGTCGACGATCGACGTCTTGATGAACGCGTCCAGCGGCTGGCCGGCCTTCTGCGCGCTCCCGCTCAGAGCGTCGAGAGCCGGCCCGACCGCGCCGGTCGTCCCGGCCGCCGCCAGCGCATGGCAGCCGCCGCAGCCGGCGCTGCCGGTGAAGATGGTCTTCCCGTTGGCGGGATCGCCGGCCGCGCCGGACGTGGAGCCCCCGGTCGATCCGCCGCTGCTCGCGGGCGGCGGGGTCGGGGTCGAGGTCGGCGTCGACGTGCCGGTCGAGAGCGACGCCGTCGACAGCGGCAGCGCACCCACCCCAACGCTGGTCGAGCCCTCCGTCGTCGAGCCGCCGAGCACGATCACGACGATCATCACGACCACACCCGCAACGGTTCCAATGAGCCCGGCGACGAGAACCTTGATCATGGCCGCGGGCACTATAACGGGTGGCGCGGCGGGGGCAAATACCCCAAGCAGGGGATGGCAGGGCCCGTGTCGAACGCCGACGTGGACACCGCGATGCTCGACAAGCGTGACATCCAGACGCTGATGTACTGCATCCGGGTTGCCGAGACCACCGGTCAATGGCAGCACGGGTACCCGGCCCGCTCGCCCAACGAGCTCGAGTGCAAGCTCGCCGAGCTCCTGCGCGAGATCGAGGCCGGCAGCATCCGCGTCGCCGCCTGACCGGCGGCCCCGCGCTGGGGTAGCGTGGCCCCGCCGTGCGCGCGTTCGTCGCCATCCCGCTTCCCGAGCAGCTCCGGGAGGAGCTGGCCGGCTACGCCGCCGGTGCGGTCGTCTCCTTCGGCGGCCGAGCGGTGCCCGCCGAGAACCTCCACGTCACCATCCACTTCCTCGGTTCCGTTCACGACTCCGACGAGGAGGCGCTGCGCGCGGCGCTCACGCCCGCCTGCGCCTCGATCGCGCCGTTCTCGATGAGCGTCGCCGCCGCCGCGCTCGCTCCGCCGAGCAGGCCGCGCATGATCTGGGCGCAGCTCGAGGCACCCTCCGAGCTGGCCGACCTGGCACACGCGGTCGCCGCATCGGCGGAGCCGTTCGCACCACGCGCCCGGCCGCCCCGGACCGGGAGCCCACACGTGACGCTCGCCCGCTTCCGGCGCCGGCCGCCGCGAGGGGCCGAGCTCTCGCCGCTCGAGGCCGCGGGGACCGAGATCGCCGTCGCGGCGTGCGAGCTCGTCCGCTCCCATCTCGGCCCGAGCGGGTCGCAGTACACGACCGTGGCCGCGCTGCCGCTCGGCCGCCCACGCGGGGTCTGACCCGGCCTACTCCGGACGCCGGAAGCGGGCGCGCCAGACGCGCAGCTCGAACGTCGGCGCGCCGATCAGCGCGCGCACGTGCTCGGCCGCCGAGCCTCCGCAGCCGGCCACCTCGAGCCACGGGTCGACGTCGAACACCCGCAGCCACATCTCCTCGGCGTCCAGGTCGAGGCCGGCGCCGAGCAGCGGTACCCGCGGCTCACCCGCCGTGATGAGGCGGCCGTGCTCGGGGTCGCGGATGCGCTCGATCTCTTCCCAGCGGCGGGCACGGCCGGGGTCGTCGTCAGCGATGAAGTCCTCGAGCACGATCCGCCCGCCGGGACCAAGGACGCGCGCCATCTCATCGAGCGCGCGCGGCGGGCGGGCGATGTGGTGCAGGCTGTTCACGCACGTCACGAGGTCGAAGCTCGCGTCCTCGAACGGCAGCTGCTCGGCCCGGCCGAGCGAGCGCCCGATCCCCTCCGGGACGAATTCGAGCAGGCGCGCGGACGTGTCGAGCACCGTGATCGACCCCACCCGCGGATGGAGCGCCCCGGCCAGCGCCCCCGGCCCGCCGGCGACGTCGAGCGCGCGGTCGTCCGGCCCAGGATCGCACCACTCGAGGAAGCCCGCCCAGTCGCGCGCCGCGGCCATCGCCGCATAGCGATCGGCGGTGCGGTCGAAGCGGCTACCCCCGGACAAATGCCACCGCCTCGTCGCGGGTCGTCACCGCGGCCGCGGCCTGCTCCTCGGCCAGCGCGTCGACCAGCTCGCCGATCCGCGGCCCCTCGGCGCCCGTGAGCTCGGCGATCTCGTCGCCGCGAAGGAGCGGGGCGCGCTCCTCCGCCTCCAGCTCGGCGACCAGCGCGAGCAGCTCGTCCGCCGTCTCGGCGTGCGCCCGGACGTAGGCCTGGCGGGCGCGCACGCCGCGGGTCGCGAACCGGTCGGCCAGCGAGATGACGACGCTCGCCTCCGTGTGCGGTTGGGTGGCGCGCAGGTAGCGGTACGCCTCGCGGCGGCCGAGCGGGCGGTCGTGCACCATGAAGCCCAGCCGCAGGTGCTCGGCGACGAGCAGCATGCAGAACCGGATCGTGCACGTCGCCGCGCGCCACCGGCGCAGGATCCTGCGCGTCGTCGCCGCGCCCTTCCTGTCGTGGCCCATGAAGCCGACCCGGCCGTCGGCCGACACCGTGCGCGTGCTCGGCTTCTCGATGTCGTGGAAGAGCGCGGCGAGCCGCAGCGCGGTGCGCGCGTCGAGCTCGTCCCCCACCGGCTCGTCCATCGCCACCCGCAGCCGGTCCGCATGGTGCGGCAGGTAGTGCTCGGGATGGGCGGCGATGTCGGCCGCGGCGTCGAGCACCTGGAGGGTGTGCTCGAAGACGTCGAGGTGGTGAAACGGGCTCTGCTCGCAGCCGTGCATCGGGCCGGCCTCCGGCAGGATCACCTCGAGGACGCCGAGGCCGTCGAGGAGGCGGACCGCGGCATCCGGGTGCTCGGGGGCGAGCAGCCGCCGCATCTCGGCGTAGATCCGCTCGCCGGCCGCACGGTCGGCCAGGTGGGCGTCACGGCGGGCCAGCCGCTCGGCGTCGGGGTCGACCTCGAACCCCAGCTCGTGCGCGATCCGGGCGAGGCGCAGCAGCCGCAGCGGGTCGTCGGTGAAGACGCGGTCCGACACGAGCCGCAGCCGCCCGTCGGCCAGATCGGAGAGCCCGCCGAACGGGTCGACGACATCCTCTCCTGCGCCGTTGACCGGGATCGCCATGGCGTTCACCGTGAAGTCGCGCTCGCCCAGGTCGGCCACGATATCGCCCCCGCGCCGGGCCGTCACGTCGATCGTACGGCCGTCCAGCACCACGCGCCACGCGCCGTGGGTCTCCGAGAGGGCGAACGGCGAGCCGCCGGTGGCGCGCGCCAGCCGGCGGGCCGCCGGGGCCGGGTCGCCGGGCACGACGACGTCGACGTCGACCACCGGCCGTCCCAGGCGCACGTCGCGGACGCACCCGCCGACGAAGTGGGCCTCGCCGTCGCCGATCAGGGGCCGCAGGTCGTCAAGCACCGCGGAGGACATGCTCCACCCTCCGTGGCCGCGGCGCGAGCGACGTCACGATCTCGTAGTTGATCGTCCCGGCCATGTGAGCCCACTCCTCGGCGAGGATCCGCTCCTCGCCGTCCTCTCCGAGCAGCGTCACCACGTCGCCCGGCTCGACGTCGCACACGGGCCCGATGGCGAAGGTGAGCTGGTCCATGCTCACCGTGGCCGCGACCCGCCGGCGACGGCCCCGCACCAGGACGTCGGCGCGGCCGGAGAGGATCCGCGGAACGCCGTCGGCGTAGCCGGCCGGGACGAGCCCGATCCAGGTCGGCTCGGACGCGACCAGGCGGCGCCCGTACCCGGCGCTGCTGCCGGGGGCCAGCGTCTTCACCTCGGCCACGAAGCTCTGGAGCCGGAGCGCCGGCTGGAGCCCGTCGCCGGCCGGGTCCGCCCCGAACGGCGACAGCCCGTAGACGGCGATCCCGCACCGCACGGCATCGAAGCGGGCGTCCGGGAAGCGGAGCGTCGCGGCGCTGTTGGCGACGTGGCGCGGGCAGGGCGGGAAGCGCTCGGCCAGCGCGCCGAAGCGCTCGATCTGACGGCGGGTGAACTCCGCGTCGGTGTCCGCAACGGCGAGGTGGCTCATGAGCCCCCCGAGGCCCAGCACGTCGCCCTCGGCCAGCTGCTCCCCGATCCGCAGCGCGTCGTCCTCGGCCATGCCCCAGCGGCCCATCCCGGTGTCGGCCTTCACGTGCACGCCGAGCGGCGAGCGCGCCGCCGCCCGCAGGCGCGCGTACCCCTCGACCGACGTCACCGTGACGTCGACGCCCTCCACGTCGCTCTCCTGGCCGGGCACGAGCGGCCCCATGACGAGCACCGGCACATCGCCCAGCTCGTCGCGCAGGGCCCGGGCCTCCTCCCATGTGGCCACGCACAGTCGCGCCGCCCCGGAGGCCAGCGCCGTGCGGCCGACCGCGGCGGCGCCGTGGCCGTAGCCGTCGGCCTTCACGACCGCCCACATCTCGGCCGGCGCGGCCGCGGCGGCGAGGCGGGTGACGTTCGCGGCGACCGCCGTCAGGTCGACCGTCACGGTGGCGCGGGCCCGCTCCGTGCCGATCACGGCAGCACCTCCGGCAGGGCGTCGATCACGTCGGTGGCGATGATGCCCGATGGGCCCCGCCGCTCGACGGCGCGGCGGCCGGCGAGGCCGTGCGCCTCGGCCGCGATGCAGGCCGCCACAAAGGGGTCGGCACCCTTGGCGAGCATGGCGGCGACCGCGCCGGTGAGGACGTCGCCCGAGCCCGCCGTGGCGAGGCCGGGAGGGCCGGCGTGCGACACGCCCAGCCCTCCGTCCGGGTCGGCGACCAGCGTGTCGGAGCCCTTGAGCAGGACGACGCAGCCCGCCGCGGCCGCGGCCTTTCGCACCGCCTCGAGCCGGTTCTCGCGCACCCACCCGGATTCGACGCCCAGCAGGCGCGCCATCTCGCCCTCGTGCGGGGTGAGGACGGTCGGACCGGACCGGCGTCGGAGCCGCGCGAGGCGGCCGTTGAAGGCGAAGAGGCCGTCGGCGTCGATGACGACCGGGCCGGCGTGCTCCGCAGCCACCCGCCGGGCCAGCGCGACCGCCTCGTCTGAGCGGCCGAGGCCCGGGCCGAGCGCCACCGCGCCGGCCCGCTCGAGCAGCTCGAGGCCGTCGGGGAGCGGGCGCACCATCACCTCGGGCACGCGGCCCTCGAGCACCGGCACGGCCTCGGCCGGCGCCGCGATCCAGGCCACTCCCGCCGAGGCCCGAAGGGCCGCCAGCGCGGTCATGAGCGGTGCGCCGATGAACCCGGGCGCGCCGCCGACGACGAGCACCGCACCGGCCGTGTACTTCGAGCCGCGCACCGCCTTGGGCCAGGCCGCCGCCAGCGTCTCGGCGCCGGAGAGCAGCGTCGCCGCGGTCGGCTGGTCGGCCTCGCGCGGGATCCCGATCTCGGCCACGACCACCCGGCAGGCGGCGCTGCGCCCCGGCTCGATCGCGGTGCCGAGCTTGCGGCCGTGGAAGCAGACCGTCACGTCCGCGCGAACGGCCGCGCCGACGATCGTCCCGGTCGAGCCGTCGACTCCCGACGGCACGTCGAGCGCGACCACGGTCCCGATCGGCGGGCGCATCGCCTCGATCGCCTGGGCGACCGCGCCGCGCGGCGCGCCCCGGAAGCCGGTCCCGAGGAGCGCGTCGACGACGACGTCGGCGCGAGTCAGCCGCGACCGGCGCACGCCGGCCGCGACCGGGATGCCGAGCCGCCGGGCGATGTCGCGGTTCAGACGCGCGTCGGGCGGCAGCTTGCGCACGTCGCCGGCCATGAGGCACTCGACCTCCCAGCGCGCCTCGTGCAGGTGGCGGGCCACGACGAACCCGTCGCCGCCGTTGTTGCCCGCTCCGCAGACGACCGCGGCGCGGCCCCGGCCCGTCGCGTGCCGCAGGATCTCCTCCGCCGCCGCGAGCCCGGCACGCTCCATGAGGACGGCGCCGGGGACGCCCAGCTTCTCAATCGCGGCGGCGTCGGCGGCGCGCATCTCGTCGGCCGTGTAGAGCGCGTGCGGGCCGCTCATGCGTCGTGCACGATGGCGACGGCGGCCGCCATCCCCTTCGAGTGCGTCATGGAGAGGTCGATGCCGCCGGCGCGTACCCGCTCCGCCCAGGCCGCGGTGCGGCCGGTGAGGCTCACGCCGGGTTTCGGCCGCCCGGCGATCTCGATCTCGCGCCAGGTGAACGGCACGCCGAACCCGAGCGCCTTCCCGACCGCCTCCTTGCCGGCGAACCGGGCGGCGAAATGCTGCGGCGGGTTCGCGCGCGACAGGCAGTACTCACGCTCGGCCGCGGTGAAGACCCGCTCGATGAACCGGGGATGGCGGACGAGGGCTCGCGCAACCCGGTCGATCTCGATCAGGTCGATCCCAACCCGCATGGCGGCCATACTATGCTAGGGCCGTGCCGCGAGCGGTTCCCCTGACGCCCACCGCCACGTGGTGGCCGAGCACCCTCTACCAGACGACGACGCTCGAGCTGCGCCGGGGCGCGGACCGGCTCCTCGTCGATCCCGGCATCTCGCCGTGGGAGATCGACGAGGTCGTCTCGTCCACGGCCGACCCCGTCACGCAGGTGCTCGTGACGCACGCCGACTGGGATCACGTGATGGCGCTGGGCGTGCTGGCCGACGCGCAGGTCACGGCGTCGACGGGCGCCGCGGAGCGGATCCGCTCGGGCGAGGCGCGGGCGTCGATCGAGAAGGAGTCGGTCGAGGCGTACATCCCCTACCTCGCCCTCGATGCCCTGCACTGCGAGCAGGAGGTCGAGCCGCCGGCCGACGTGACGCTGGGGCCGTGGAGCGCCGTCTGCCGGCCCGGCCGCGGTCACACCGACGACGGGCTCCTCACACTCTTCCCCGAGGAGCGGATCCTCGTGATCGGCGACTACCTGTCCGAGCTCGAGATCCCGTTCGCCCACTCGTCGGTGGCCGACTACCAGCAGACGATCCACACGCTGATCGGGGTCATCGAGCGCGAGCGGCCGGAGTTCGTCGTGGTCGGCCACGGCAAGCCGCACACGTCCGACAGGGCGCTCCAGATCGCCGACGAAGACCTGGACTACGTCGAGGCGCTCCTGGCGTTCGCGCAAGCCGGCTGCCCGGCCGACCAGGCCGAGCGGATCGCCGTGCCCTTCCGGGGCGGCGGCCCCTACGACCGTGTCGCGCACGGCGCCAACGTGAAGCTGGCCTGCGAGGCGGCCGGCGCCACAATTCCGGCCTGAAGATCTTTCGTCCGCGGCGCTCCTGCCGATAAGGGATATGTGCCCCCTCTCGTTCAGGTACGCCGGCATCCGCTCGGCCCGCGCGTCTACGTCGCCGGGCTGCGCGTGCACGAGTGCTGGGCCGGCTTCGCCGCGTCGATCGCGCTGCTCGCGGCCGAGGCGACGAACCACACCGCCCACCGCCGCTTCGAGACGGCGGTCGCGATCGTCGCCGCCTGGATGATGGCCAAGGACTGGCCCGACTTCTTCCCGTCACGCCGGGACACGTACGCGTGGCGTGTGGGAGTGCACCGCCGCGACGACTGAGCGCCGCGGCGGTGCAGTGAGCTCCCGCCTACTCCTTGAACATGCCGAACATCTGCTGGGCCACGCCGCCCAGCCTGGTGAAGTCGCCACCCGCGACCAGCGTCTGCGGCCCTGCGGCGATGGCGAACACGCCGAGGTTGCTGTTGGCCGACGGGTGCCAGGGCAGAAGCGCGCCCGTGGTGTCGTCGACGGCCATGAGGTGGTTTCGCATTGCGACCCGGGTGCAGAAGTTGTTCCCCGGGATCGCTCCGCAGTAGGCCTCGAAGTGGCCGCCCGCGTAGGCGATGCCGTCGATCACGACGACGTTCTCGACGTTGCCGGTCACGCCCTCGATCCACACGAGGTCGCCGGTGGCCGGCGTGAACTTCATGAACGAGCCGCCGTTGCCGGTGCCGGCGGCATAGATGTTCCCGCCGAAGTTCGCGATGCTGACGACGTCGAACGGGCGGAACGTGCCGATCCGGTTCGGGCCGTGCCAGTTCCACGTGACCGACGCGCCGGTGCTCGGATCGACAGCGCCGATGGCGCTGCTCGACACGCCGTTCAGGGTGTTGAACGCACCCCCGAGGACGACGTGGTTCGAGCCGTCGGCGGTCGTCTCGATCGCATCCACCGGCCCATCCGTGACGGGCGCCCAGCCCGACTGGAACGCGCCGGTGGCGGGATCGAATGCCCCGCTGTAGCTCCGCGGCGCGGTGAACGCGCCGCCCAGGTACAGGTGGCCGTTCGAGAGCTCGACCGCCCGCACCTCGGCGTTCAGGCCGGCCACCCGAAACGCCGTGTTGAGGGCCCCGGTGCTGGCGTTGACCGCCGCGGCGCGCTTACGGTTGACGCCGCCCACGGTGCCGAAGCTGCCGCCCAGGTAGATGTTGTTGCCGTTCACATAGATCGCGCTCACGACGCCGTTCACGTTCGGGTTCCACGGCAGCACGTTGCCGGTCGTGAGATCGATCGCGGCCGCATGGTTGCGCGTGACCTCGCCCGTGCCGGCGGGAGCACCCGCAGGGCGCACCGACGTGAACTTCCCGCCGATGTACGCGGTGTTGCCGCTCACGGTGATCGTCGTGACACGGCCGTTCGTCTGATACGAGGGCGCCGGCGTCGAGCCGACGACGGCAGCATGCGCAGGAGCGGCCATCGCCGCCCACGCAGTTGCGGCAACGGCCGCCTTCAACAGGGTCGTCCTACCCACAGTCATTGCCTCCTCGGTGCCTTTCGGCAAGCCTACGGGGTTGCGGACGCCTGTCAAGTTCTGGTGGAGGCATGCGGCTTTCCCGCATCCCACTCGCGGGGAAGACCACGCCGATTTCCGCGTCGACCCCAATGCGGCCCGCCACGTGCGCGGCCGAGAGTACAGGCGGGTCCACAACCCGTCCACAGAAACGCACCGGAGGCCGTGCCAGCCACTGCCCAACCGGTTGCGATACCCGGCCCGGCGCGTACCGCCTCGCGTCGGGCCGGGGTCTTTCCCGGCCCTGCGGCGATCTGGTCGGTCGGCGGGCTGACCCTCGTCGACGCCGGGTCGCTCCTTGACGAGTGTGAGACGTGCGCGGTCATCGTCGACGACTGCACGGGGACGATCACCCCGCTCGGCATCGGCAACGGCGGGGTCTATGCTGGCGCGCCGAGATGCCGCTTCGAAACCGGGTGACGCCGCTCGGCGAGCTCATCGCCGACCCGGCCCGCGGGCTCGTCTACGGGAACCGCGGCTGCCTGCACGACGCCGCCGGCCGGATCCGGCGCGGCCACGCCACCCGGCGCCTGGATCGCCTGCCGCCTGGAGTTCCAGGGATGGCAGCGCGGGCCGCTGCTCCAGCCGGGCAAGTTCACCGAGCTCTTCT
>Ga0075434_100007529_pt1 | contig 10082 bp, 7 predicted proteins | sample RhiMethybrSRZTD3_FD_75298 | JGI IMG/M metagenome (GOLD analysis project Ga0075434, IMG submission 75298) | Populus rhizosphere microbial communities from Tennessee, USA - Rhizosphere MetaG P. TD hybrid SRZTD3 | ecosystem: Host-associated > Plants > Roots > Rhizosphere > Soil | place: USA...
GCGTGCTGGAGCGACTGGGCGATCAGCCGGTTGGCCAGCTTCACCGCCGCGTAAAGCGCGAGCAGCCCGATCAATATCTGGATGATCGCGAGCAGCGAGAGCCGCCGGCTGCCGACGGTGAAAGCGAGCGCGTCGAGCGGCCCGGTCACCTTGTCGAGCCCGCCGACCGCGTCGGCGAGGATCGCGACGAACAGAAAGAGGGCCAGCGACCAGGCGACCCAGCGGGGCAGGTTCACGCCGCGCACGACGTTGCGCACGACGAGCGCTGCCGCGGCTGCGGCGGCCAGGCCGAGCAGGAAGGCGGCCGCCTGAGGCCAGGGATAGAAACGCAGCGCCAGGATGAGCGCCGGCCAGATGATCAGATAGCGGACCAGGGCGCAGGCGCGCGGAACAAGCCCTTCGGCGCGGGCGCCGGCCTTGCGCTCCCAGAAGTCGGCGATGCGCGGTCCCGCCCAGCGGCCCGCGAGCCAGGCGACGAGGATCGTGCCCGCCGCGATCCCCGCGGCGACGGCAAGCGCGAACAGCTCCGCCGTCCCGGGCCAGGTGAAACCGAAGCTGGCGGCCATGTCGTTCATTCGCTCTTCCCGTAGCCGGCGAGCGCGGCGGCGAGGTCGGCGATCAGGTCGTCGGGATTTTCGAGGCCGATATGGAAGCGGACGAGCGGGCCTTCGAAGTCCGGGCGGGTCGCAGTCCGCACGAACTCGCCCGGAAGGGCGAGGCTCTCATAGCCGCCCCAGCTATAGCCGATGCCGAACAGCTCGAGCGCATCGACCAGCCGGTCGCGCGCGGCCGCGTCGCCGCCCGCGAGGACGACGCTGAACAGGCCGGTCGCGCCCTTGAAGTCGCGCTTCCAGATTTCATGGCCCGGGCAATCGGGCAAAGCGGGGTGCAGCACGCGCGCGACCTGGGGTTGGTCCTTCAGCCAGCGCGCGACCTTGAGCCCATTCTCCTCGTGGCGCCTCAGCCTCACGTCGAGCGTGCGCAGGCCTCTCAAAGCGAGCCAGGCCTCGTCGGACGAGCCGGCCTGGCCCATCACCCGCCGCGCCTGCTCGAGCCGCGGCGCCACGGCCGCGGTGGCGGTGACCGAGCCGAGCATCAGATCGGCATGGCCGCCGATATATTTGGTGCAGGCGAGGATCGAAAGATCGATCCCCGCGGCGATCGCCGGAAAGAAGAGCGGCGTCGCCCAGGTATTGTCGATCAAAGTGACCAGGCCGCGCGCCTTGGCGGCCGCGCAGATGGCGGGCACGTCCTGCACCTCGAATGTATGGGTGCCCGGGCTTTCGAGGAAAACGGCCCGCGTCTTCTCGCCGATCAGGGCATGGATGCCGGCGCCGATCATCGGATCGTAATAGGTCGTGCGAACGCCGAAGCGCTTCAGCACACCATCGCAAAGCGCACGCGTCGGGCCGTAGGCGCTGTCGACCATCAGCAATTCGTCGCCGGCCTCGAGCACCGCCAGCAGCGCGCCTGCCACCGCCGCGGCGCCCGACGGATAGAGGCGGGTCATCGCCGCGCCCGGCTCCATCTCGGTCAGCGCCTCGCAGAGCGCCCAGGTCGTCGGCGTGCCGTTGCGGCCGTAATGAAGCGTGCCGTCCCTGGGCGGGTTCGCCGCGTTCAATTCGGCGACGCTGTCGAACAGGATCGTCGAGGCGCGCCAGACTGCGGGATTGACCAGCCCCTGCGTCCATTCGGCGCGCCGCCCGGCCTCGACGAGACGGGTCTCGGGCTTCCTGTCCTTCACGCCGCGCCCCGCGCCTTGGGCGTGCCGGGATCGGCGCCCCATTCGGACCAGCTCCCGTCGTAGAGCCGCACGTCCTTCTTGCCGAGCAGATGGGCGCCGAACAGGACGACCGCAGCGGTCACGCCCGAGCCGCAGGTGGTCACCATCGGCTTGGAAAGGTCGACGCCCGCTTCCTCGAAGACGGCACGCAGCGCGTCGCCCAGCTTCCAGGTCCCGTCGGCATTGAAGAATGAACCCTGCGGAGCATTCCGCGCGCCAGGGATATGGCCCGAAGCCACGCCCGGCCGTGGTTCGGCCTCGGTGCCGGCGAAGCGCGCCGCCGACCGCGCGTCGACGATCTCCTCGCTCCCGCCGACCAAAGCGCGCATCTCCGCCTTGTCGACCACGGCGTTGCGGTCGAGGAAGGCGGTGAAATGGCCGTGGCGGTGATGCTCGCGCCCGTTCGCGAGCTGCCGTTCCTCCGCGCGCCATTTGCCGAGACCGCCGTCGAGCACCGCCACATAATGGGCGCCGAAGATGCGCAGCATCCACCAGGCGCGCGCGGCGCTGTGCAGCGGACTATTGTCGTAGACGACGAAGCGGTTGCCGTCGCCGAGCCCGAGCGACTGCATCCGGCTCGCGAACTTGTGCTCGGGCGGAAGCATGTGCGGCAGGTTGCTCGCATCGTCGGACAATTCGTCGATGTCGAAGAAGACCGCGCCCGGAATGTGCATCGCCTCATATTCGGCGCGGGCGTCGCGGCCGCTGCCGGGCAGGAAGACGGTCGCGTCGATCACCCTCAGATCGGGCGCGCCAAGCTCGGCTTCCAGCCAGTCGGTCGATACCAGCAAGTCCATGAGCCCTCCTAACGTCGCGCAGGGCGAAGGTGAAGGCGGGCCTGCGTTGACGCATGCGCCTTCGTTCGCGACCTTCCATTAGGCGCCGCGAGCGGCTGCGGATAAGACGATCGCATGTGGACCGAGATCAAGGCCTCCTATCGCGACAGCTGGATCGTCACTCGAAGCTTCCCGCTGCTGTTCGCGCTGCCCGCGGCGGCGGAATTCGCCCAGCATGTCGCCGAACATCAAACCGGCATGTTCGCGAGCATCGAGGGGATGAAGGCGGCGGCGGATAATGGCTGGCGGATGGGTTTCGGCATCGTCAAGATCCTCAGCCTCTTCCTGCTGGTCTATTGGGTGAGCCGCGCGCTGGCGGCCCTGCAGGGCGGGCCGCTGCGCGTGCGCGGCGACGCCAGGTCGGCTTTGCTCTTCGCCCCGGTGCTTGCCTGGGGCATGGGGACCGGGCTGCTGCAATTGTTCGGCGGGGATTTGATCGCACGGTTCGTCTCCGGGCGCGCCACCCTGATCGTCGGCGGACTCTTCGCGCTCGCGCTGCTGGTTTGCGACACTTACCTCGTCGTCTGGAAGGTCGGCGCCTCGCTCGGCAACGCGCGGCTGACCTTCATCGCCTCGTTCCGCATCATGAATGGTAATTTCTGGTGGAGCATCCTCTTCTTCCTGGCGATGTTCCTGCCGCTGGTCGTCGTGCATTATGCGCTGAACTTGCTGGCCATCGGGCGGGCGCCGACCCTGATATGGGCCACGCTCTGCGTCGACGCGCTGACGGTCGGCTATCTCGGCATCGTGTTGGCGGCGGCAACCTATGCCATCGCCGGCCGCGCCACCGCGCGAAAAGGCGAGCCGCTGCTTCCCTAGCGGCGGACGATCTCGATCACGCCGAGGCGGGCCAGGGTGTCGAGATATTCCGCAACCTCCTCGACCGGGGCGGCGCCGACGGTGGCGGCGAGCGCGTCGCGGATCTCGCCGACGCTGCGCCGGCCGTCGACGAGGTTGAGCGCTTCGTAGCCGAAGGGCGCGCCCTCCCCGTCCGGCTCGCGCGCCAGCAGCCGCGGGCGGGGCAGGTGTGCCTGGGCCAGATGATCGTCAAACCACGAATAGCCGAATCCGTCCATCGGTCCTTCGTTCCGGATGCGGCGGTAGACGGGGCCGGACGGCGCGAGCGGGCGGGCCAGCGTCAGCGCATTCAGGAGCCGACCTTCGTCTCCGATGACGAACGGACCGAAACGCTCGAAGGACCGAAGCACGCCGGCATAGGCCGATCGGTAGTGTCGCCAGAGTGGTTCGATATCGGCCTCGGATGCGCCACCATCGCGGAGCGCCTGGGCCCGGCGCTGGGTTTCCGCGGCACGTTCCAGCTCACCGACGCGTACCGCCGAAAGCGGTTCTGACCCGGCGCCGAGATTGGCCAAATACCAGCCCGAGGCCGCCGCGATGAACATCGCGCGGCGCATCTTGGTCGGGTCGAGATTCTCCGGCACGTCGCGCTGGGTGTGGATGTAGCGGTCGGGCCAGTCGGCGATATAGATAATGGGCACGCGCCAGCTACCCTCGGCCCAAACCTGATGGTCGCTGCCCTCGTTGAAGCCGCCGATCTCCGCCTGGAGCGCGCGCCGGTCGCCCTGCGGATCGATCAGCGGCATGTCGGCGCGGCCGGTATCGGCATAAGCCATCGACTGGGCGTTGACGTAGCGGGCGAAGGTGAAGCCGACGTCGCTGACGAAGCTCGGCAGGCTCGGCGGCGAGCCGTGGACGCGCAGGATCGACTTGGTGATCTCGGTGTTGCCGCCGATCATGTCGAGATGGATGGTGGCGAGCGCCCGGCGCGCATATTCCGGCCGCGCATTCAGCAGGGCGATCGTCCCTTCCATCTCGGCCGGCCAGAGGAAACGGATCGTGCGCTCCGGCTGGGGCAGCGCGCCGCTTCGGATCAGCCGGCTGAGCACCAGCGCGATCTCCAGCTCGCCGGCGCAGCCGCTGGCATTGTCGTTCGCGCCCGGCGAGGGATGATCGAGATGGCAGGAGAAGACGATCTCGTGCGCGCGGTCGCGGCCGGGAATGATGGCGGTCGGGATCAGATAGGCGCTCGGCACCTGCCCGGCATCGACCTCCGCGCGGAGATGGACGGTCTCGCCGCGCCGCAGCCTTTCCTGCCAGCCTTGGGCGCGCGCCGGCGAGACCATGAAGGCGAAGGTGGGGTGGGCCGCGAACGTGTCGAGATGGCCCCAGCGGATCAAGGTCCGGTCCTCGCCCCACCAGCCGGTGCGCTGGTTCTGCGCCCAGGAGACGATGCCGGCGGCACCATAGCGACCAACCGCCAGCTCCTGTACCGCGCCCGGCTGCGAGGAGGTGAGGACGAGCCGCCCCCGCACCTCCCTGCCTTGATAATCGGCCTCCGACGTGCCCGCGCCGACATCGACGAGATCCGCGTCGGCGCGGCCCGAGACGCTGTCCTGGGCGAGGCTGATCGGCTGGTCGGCCCAGGAGGCGATCCGCTCGTGCCCTTCCCAGAGTTCGGCGAAGCGCGCATTCCAGCCGGGGCGCGAGCGCTGGGTGCCGTAATAGATCCGGCCGTCGGCGGGGAGGGAGATGATCTCCACGCCTTCGAGCCCCGCGTCGCGCAGCCGGTCGCGGATCGTCTCGGCGGCGGCGCGAAAGCCGTCCGAGCCGCGCATCCGGTGATATTGCGAGAGGGTGCGCACGGTGCGGAGCGCCGCCGACCCCGAAAGCTCGGCGCCGATCGCCTCGGCCTGGGCGCGCGGCAGCAGAGGCGGCGGCGCGGAGGCGGGCTGCGCGGACGCCGCACCGGCGGCGGCAAGGAAGGCGAGAGGGAGGAGCAGCCTCATGCTCAGCGGTCGTGGCGGCGGAGCGGCCGCTTCAGGTAGAATTCGCTGTAGAAGGCCGAGAAAAAGGCCGCGGCCGGCACCGCCACGATCGCCCCGAGCAGCCCGAAGGCGAGCGCGAAGGCGAGCGTGAAGAAGAGGATCAGCACCGGGTGCATATGCATGGAGGCGCCGCGGATCTTGGGCGCGACCACGCTCCCCAATATCTCGTTGCTGACCAGGTAATAGAGCGCGACCCAGATGGCGGTCAGCGGGCTGATGGTGAGCGCGAGGATCACCGGCGGCAGCGCCATCACATAGCCGCCGATGCGCGGGATGAAATCGGCGAAGAAGGCAAGCGCCGCCCAGACCAGGGCCGCCGGCACGTCCATCAGCGAGAGGAAGATGAACACCGCGACCGCCTGGATCGCGCCGATCACGAGGCTCGCCTTGGTCCAGCCGATCACCGAATGGGCGGCGCGGCGATAGGCGCGCATGCCCGCGGGCAGATAGGCGCGCGGCAGGCTGCCGAGATAGGCGTTGAGCAAGGGCCGGGGATCGAGGACGGTATAGGCGACCGTGCTGAAGAAGACGACCGCGAGCGCCGCCAGGCCGAGCAGGGACAAAGAGATGCCGCCAATCCCCTGGAACAGGGCGCTGGCGCTGGGCACCGCATTGCGGATGCTCGCGCCGGCCGGGCTGAAATAGCCCTGCAGGTCCGGGTAGCGGGCGAACAAAGCGGAGATCTGCTGGTCGATCTGGCCGAACAATTGCGGCAGTCTGTTACCGAGCAGCACCATCTGCGCGGCCAGAGTCGGGATGACGAGCGCGGCGAGCAATGCGATCGTCCCGAAGAAGATCAAAAGGGTCAGCAACCCCGCCCATCGCCGCGAGACGCCGCGGCGGACGAACCAGTTGACCGGCGCCGACAAGGCGATGCTGACCACGAGCGCGAAGAACAGCAGAAGCACCGCTACGACGATCCGCTCGAGGAACCAGAGCGCCGCCACCGCCCCCGCGGCGGCAAGGACGAAGCCGAGCCAGGCGCCGAACACGGACGCTTTGGCGTTGCTCCTCTGATCGCCGTCCATGCCCGCCTCCTAGCGGAGCGCCGAGGGGACGCCAACGCTCTTGCGACAATGAGCCGGGGCCCCCGCTGTCGCGCCCAAGGGTCCGTTCATTTTGCCAATTCATGAGAAAGCCGTCCCCAATTCTGCTATGGTCGCGGCCGAAAAGGAAATCGACGAGCCAAGAAAAAGTCGGGGCTTTGTGGGGGGTTGAAATTGAGCGTGCAACAATCACCGATCGGCCAGCAATCGTCACTGACGGCCGAACGCGCGGCATCACTGATCGACGAATGGCTCGCGGCTCGGGAATATCGCCCGAGCGAGGGCTTGCGCGCGGTGTTCGCGAGGGCCGGAACGATCGTCTCCGACACCGGCTCGACACGGAACGTCATTTCCAGCCGCTTCCTGCTCTTCGCTCTAGTGGAGTCAGTCTCGGAGAAGTTTTTGCTCCCAAGCGAAGTGCAAATGCTGGTCGCGCTTGGCGGGCTGTTTGACGGGAGGCGCTATCAGGCCCAGTTCGATGAGTATTTCGGCAAGGCCAAGGCGAGCGGAACGGCCGAGCCGCCCGGGCTATCGCCAAACGTCGAACGCCTTCTCGAAGCAGCGCTCGCAAGCGCAGGCCAGTCTCGTTCCGACCGCGTTGTCACGATCGTGGACGTACTGCTTTGCTACCCACCCGAAGGCAGCAAGGGACAGGCACTGCTGTCACGGCTCGGAGTCACAGCCTCAACTTTGCATGCAATGATTCTGGCAGAGTTGGCCAAGTCGGAAGAAGGGAACGTGCCCCCGCCTCCCCCCGCTCCACTGACGTCCACGACCACGCCCACGCAGGGATCGAGTGGGCCAGCGCGAAAAGGGGGCTCGACTCCTGCTGCGACGAAGGCCGCTGCTCGAAAGAGGCCCCAAATCAATGAGCGCGTCTTCACGCATTCGGACGTACCGGCCGTCGACGATCATCTCGGGCGCAAACCCTTTGCGGAGGTATTGGCCGGACGCATTCGGGAAGCCCGCGAGGGGGGAGGCGAGGATGAAAAGAGGAGCGAGGAGGGCCTCTCCACGGAAAGGAGTGTCGAGAAGGGCGAAACCGACGAAAGGGAGAAGCCGGCGGCTTTCGTCGTGCATCTTCACGGGCCTTGGGGGTCGGGGAAATCGTCCGTCCTCAATTTTCTCGAGCAGGAATTGTCGCAGGAGGCGGAACCCTGGCTCGTCGTCCGGTTCGATGCCTGGCGCAACCAGCGGCTCCAGCCGCCCTGGTGGTCATTGATCACCAGCATTTATGCGACGGCACGACACAGCCTGAACTGGAGGAAAGCGTTACGCCTCAGGCTGAGATGGCTGATCTGGAGAATCCGCGCGGATTACGTGCCGCTTATCGCCGTGGCCGCCTGCGCCGCGGCTTTGATGTTCCTGCTGCTCTGGGTCGGCGCACCAGGGGCGGCGGCGACAACGCCCGGAGGCAACCAGGAACAGTTCGCCAACTGGATCGACAAGCTCCTCAAGCTCATCGCCGGCGCGATTACCATCATTGGCGCCATCGTGCTGTGGAGCCGGTCCCTCGCCATGGGCTCGCAGCGCGCCGCCCAGGCCTATGCCGATCTGAAGACGGATCCCTACGGGCCAATCGCCAAATTGTTCAATCGCCTGATCGACGCGATCAACCAGCCGGTGGTCGTGTTCGTGGACGACCTCGATCGGTGCGAAAGCAAATATGTCGTCGACCTGCTGGAGGGTATCCAGACGCTGATGCGCGGCGCCGCTGTCACCTATGTCGTTGCCGGGGATCGCAAGTGGATCTGCTCGAGCTTCGAGCAGCGTTACGGCGCCTTCTCGCCACCCATCGGCGAGCCGGGGCGGCCTCTCGGCTATCTGTTCCTCGATAAGATTTTCCAGATCTCGGCGGCGATCCCCCAGCCCGACGCCGACGCTCAACGCGTTTATTGGAAGGAGTTGCTCGATCCGGCCTCGCACACCCCTCAAAAACAGCGCGAGAAGCTGGTCAAGGCCGCAGTCAAGGCAAAGGCCGATGCTTCCAAATTGACCCGGCAGGAAGACTTGCAAGAGCTGGTCAGCACCGCGGAGCGCTCTGGCGACGCGGCGACCATCCAGGCGACCCGGGCGGCTGCAGCGAAGCGGATCGCCAGCCAGCCGGCAGCGGCCGAGATGAAACACCGCCTCGAGCGCTATGTCGCGCTTCTCGAGCCTAATCCGCGCGCGATGAAGAGGCTCGTCAACGCTTATGGCATGCATCAGGCCGCCCTGTTTCTCGCCGGCCGCTCCTGTCCGCCGGATGCCCTGGCGCGCTGGACGATCCTCGAATTGCGTTGGCCCCTGCTTGCGGACTTTCTCGCGAACCGCCCACTTTGCGTCGACCGTCTACACGCGAGGCTCGCCAAGACGGCGCTGCCCCAGGTCCCGGAGCCTTTGCGCGCCCTGTTCGGCGACGAGCTGGTGAGGGGAGTGATCGGACAAAAGAAGAGTCGAAACCGGCTCAGCGCGACCGCGATTCGAGCGATCCTGGGGGCCGCGCAGGGCGAGCGCTAGCGGCCGGAATGACAGGCGGCGGCCGAGCCGCTAGAGAGCCCGAGATGGAGACCAGGCATCTCGGCCGGCAGAGCGCCCTTCCCGCCTCGCCCGAGGAGGCGGCGCTCGATTATGTGCCCAATCCCCGGCCCGGCGCGCTTTATCTCGTCCGCTTCGCCGCGCCCGAATTCACCGCGCTCTGCCCCGTCACCGGCCAACCCGATTTCGCCCATCTCGTGATCGATTACGCGCCGCACGAGACGATCGTGGAATCGAAGTCGCTGAAGCTCTTCCTGGGTGCGTTCCGCAACCACGCGGGCTTCCACGAGGAAGTCACGGTCGGGATCGGCCAGCGGCTCGCGGCCGAGATGAAGCCGCTCTGGCTCCGGATCGGGGGCTATTGGTATCCGCGCGGCGGCATTCCCATCGACGTCTTCTGGCAGACGAGTGCGCCGCCAGAGGGCCTCTGGGTGCCCGACCAGGGCGTCGCTTCCTATCGCGGACGGGGATAGGCCCTGAAGGAGAATCCCCGCATCGTCGTCCTCGGGGCGGGATCGATCGGCTGCTGGATCGGCGGCGCCTGGGCCGCGTGCGGGCTCGACGTCACCCTGATCGGCCGGGAGAGCGTCGGCGAGCAGATCGCGGGCAACGGCCTCACCCTGACCGACAGCGAAGGCGGGCGGATCGCGCTCAGGGCCGACGAGGTCAGGTTCTCCACCTCTCCCAAGGCGCTGGCGGGCGCCGACATCGTCATCCTGTGCGTCAAGAGCACGGGCACCGAGGAAGCCGCCAGGGAGATCGGCCGCCACGCGCCCAAGAAGGTGACGGTGATCAGCTTCCAGAACGGGGTCAGCAATGTCGACCTGTTGAAACAGAAGCTGCCCAAGGCGAAGGTGCTGCGCGGCACCGTGCCGTTCAACGTCGCCGCGCTCGGCAACGGCCGCTGGCACAAGGGCGTCGCCGGCTCGCTGATCGCCGAGGATGATGCGGTCACGCGCGCCCTCGCCGAGCGGATCGGCAACCGGCCCGGCCGGCTCAAGCTCTCGGACGACATGGTCGCAGTCGCCTGGGGCAAATTGCTGATCAACCTCAA
>Ga0075434_100007533_pt1 | contig 10080 bp, 6 predicted proteins | sample RhiMethybrSRZTD3_FD_75298 | JGI IMG/M metagenome (GOLD analysis project Ga0075434, IMG submission 75298) | Populus rhizosphere microbial communities from Tennessee, USA - Rhizosphere MetaG P. TD hybrid SRZTD3 | ecosystem: Host-associated > Plants > Roots > Rhizosphere > Soil | place: USA...
TGTACTTCTTCATCAACAGTCTCCTGATTGCGAGCGCGATCGCGCTCTCCACGCGCCAAAGGATCGCAGGCATCTGGCAGCAGAACTTTCTCTGGAGCGCGCCAAGCTATTTCATCGGCGCCCTGCTTGCGGCGGTCGCCGACGTTGCGTGGACGCGCGGATGGTTTGGATGGCTCGTGCTGCTCGCACTGCCGCTGTATCTGGTTTTCCGCAGCTATCACACCGTTGTCGAGCGGCTCCGCAAGGAGCAGGACGACACCCGACGCGCAATGGAAGTGCAACTGGCCACGATCGAAGCGCTCGCGCTCGCCATCGAGGCGAAAGCGGGTTGCACGCCGGAGCACGTCCGGTCGATCCAGCACTACGCGGCGACGCTTGCGGAAGCGGCGGGGCTTTCCGATGAGCACGTGCAGGCAGTACGGACGGCCGCACTGCTCCACGACGTCGGCAACATGGCGGTGCCCGAGCACATTCTGGCGAAACCTGGCGCCCTGACGCCCGAGGAATTCGAGCGCGTGAAGATTCACCCGCGTGTTGGAGCAGAGATTCTTCGCGACGTCCCGTTCGGCGGGCCGGTCGGCGAACTCGTGCTGTGTCATCACGAGCGGTGGGACGGCCTCGGCTATCCCGCCGGCCTTGACGGCGACAACATTCCAATCGGCGCTCGAATCCTGGCGATTGCGGACTGCTACAGCACACTGCAACTGGATCGCCCTTATCGTCCGAAGCGGAACGAATCCGCTGCACGCGCGGTTCTTCGCGAGTATTCAGGAGCGGCGTTCGACCCTGCGCTTGTCGAGCTGTTCATCGCGCGAATCCAGTCGGCGAGTCAGCCAGTCGAAAACGTTGCGGCCGTGGCGCAGAACGAGCTGGCGCTGCAGGACATCGCGGGTGCGCACCGCGAGGAGCAGGCGCTCTATGAAATTGCGCAGGCACTCGGCTCGAGCCTTGGCGTCACCGAAGCCATGGCATTGATTCAGGAGAAGGTGAGCCGTCTGGTGCCCTTCGTCACCTGCGCGTTGTTCCTCGGTGACGATGAGGAGGGCTACACCTGCCGGTACGCACACGGACCCGGCACCGAGGCGCTCTTCAAGTGGACCCCTAAGCGCTGGAGCGATCTGTCGCTGCGGCTTCCCGCGTGTGCGGACGGGCGCGGGGCGCACGGCGACGATTTGTGTTCCCTGCTGCCATGCGTGCTGAAGTTCGAGGGACGAACCATTGGCGCTCTGGTGATCTATCACAGCGTCCCCGGCTGCTTCACCGACGAGCACCGCCGCGTGCTTGGCCGCGTCAGCGAGCAGGTCGCGGCGGTGATCTACAACTCCACACGCTTCGAGCAGACGCAGCATGAATCGCATACCGATCCACTGACGGCGCTTCCCAACCGCCGTTCGCTGGATCGCCAGTTCGAGGCGGGCCTCGCGCACGCGGCGCGGGCGAAATCCGACTTCAGCGTTGTCGTCATGGACCTCGATCGGTTGAAGGAAATCAACGACACCTACGGGCACGAGGCGGGCGATCGGGCACTCCGGGCTGTGGGCAGCGTGTTGCGCTCGACCGTGCGTCAGACGGATCTGTGCGCCCGGTTTGCCGGCGATGAATTCGTGGTCGTGTTATGGGATTCCGTGATCGAGCACGAGGCCCATCGGGTGTCAGAAATTCAGAACGCCGTCAGTGCGCACCTGTTCGAGCCTCGTCCCGGCGTCCGTGTGCCGTTGTCCATCAGCGCGGGCGCGGCACGCTTTCCGGCGGACGGCACGACCTTCGAAGAACTCCTTGCGTCAGCGGACGAGCGGATGTATCGGGACAAGGCCGGTCGCCGCTCGCGCAACTCCGGCCGCCATCCCCAGGCGCAGCTCGAACCTGCCTAGCGAGGCGTCCGCTCAGGAACGCAGAATGCGCTCGGCGCCGTCCATGTACGAGCGGAGCGCCGTAGGGATCGTGACTGAGCCGTCTTCCTGCTGATAGTTCTCCAGAATCGCAATCAGCGTGCGGCCGACCGCGAGCCCGGAACCATTCAGCGTGTGAACAAGCTCCGTCCGTCCGCCCGGTTCGGGCCGGAACTTGATGTTGGCGCGCCGGGCCTGGAATGCCTCGGTGTTGGTGCAGGACGAAATCTCGCGATACGTGTTCTGGCTCGGCAGCCACACCTCGAGGTCGTACGTCTTCGCCGAGGCAAACCCCATGTCACCGGTGCAGAGCAGCACGGTGCGATACGGCAGCTCGAGACGCTTGAGAACTTCCTCCGCATTGCCCGTCAATCGTTCCAGCTCGTTGTACGACTCCTCCGGCCGCGCAAACGCCATCAACTCCACCTTGTCGAACTGGTGCTGGCGAATCAGCCCGCGCACGTCGGCGCCGTACGAGCCGGCCTCGCTCCGAAAGCACGGCGTGTACGCGGTGTATCGGATGGGGAGCTGTCTGCCGTCGAGAATTTCGCCGCGATGCATGTTGGTGAGCGGCACTTCCGCGGTCGGGACGAGATACAAGTCCCAGTCGCCGGCAATCTTGAACAGATCGGCCTCGAACTTCGGCAGATTGCCTGTGCCCGTCAGCGTCGCCGTATTCGCCATGAACGGCGGCTCGACCTCCGTATACCCATGTTGTTTCGTGTGGAGATCGAGCATGAAGTTGATGAGCGCGCGCGCGAGGCGAGCCCCGGCGCCGAGAAGCACCGTGAATCGCGCCCCTGCGATCTTGGTCCCGCGCTCGAAGTCGATGATGCCGAGCGCCGGCCCCAAATCCCAATGCGCCTGCGGCGTGAAGGTGAAGGTACGCGGGGATCCGACCCGGCGGACCTCCTTGTTGTCCTCGGCGCTCTTCCCCACCGGCACGCTCTCGTGCGGAACGTTCGGGATGACGAGCAGCCCGTGGTTCCTGCGTTGCTCCAGCAGATCGAGCTCCACCGTCATCTGCTTGATCTGTTGCGCCCGCTGCCGGTTGGCCTCCTGAATCTTCGCCGTGTCCAGCCCCTGGCGCTTCGCCTTCGCAACCTCGTCGCCTGCGGCGTTCTGCTCGCGCTTCAGTCCTTCGAGCTCCGGGATCAGCCGGCGGCGCCGCGATTCGAGCGCGGCAATCTCCTCGAGCTCGCGCGTCATATCCACACCGCGATTGCCGAGAGCGGTTCGAACAGCCTGCAGGTTGTCTTTCAGAAAGGCGGGATCGATCATGTCAGGCCCGTCGCGTGCTCATCGTACATCAGCGTCCTGCGATAGGATGACGCCATGAGCGGCACGATTCGCAAGGCCGTCTTCCCAGCCGCGGGGCTCGGCACTCGATTCCTTCCGGCGACCAAGGCCCAGCCGAAGGAGATGCTCGTGCTGGTGGACAAGCCCGTCATTCAATACGGTGTCGAGGAGGCCGTTCAGTCAGGCGTCGACAACATCGTCATCGTGACGGGTCGCGGGAAGAACGCCATCGAGGATCACTTCGACGTCGCGGTGGAGCTCGAAAGCTACCTCGAACAACGCGGCAAGACCGCGCTCCTCGAGGAAATCCGGAAGATCACCCAGCTGATCAACGTGTCGTACGTCCGCCAGGGCGAGCCGCTCGGACTCGGACACGCCGTGCTGGTCACGCAGAACCTGATTGGCAACGAGCCGTTCGCCGTCATCCTTGGAGATGACGTGATTGATGCCGATCCGCCCGCGCTGAAGCAGATGATCGAGGTGTTCGAGCGCGTCGAGGGGCCGGTGCTCGCTGTCGAACGCGTCCCCGTCGAGGATGTCTCCAGCTATGGTGTGGTGAAGATCGACGAGTCGGCAGTCGATCTGGGCCGCGGTGTCCATCGCGTCGCGGACCTGGTTGAAAAACCGCGACGGGAGGATGCGCCGTCAAATCTGGCGATCATTGGCCGCTACATCCTGACGCCGGACATCTTCGATTCGCTCAAGGCGACGACCGGCGACCGCACGGGAGAAATCCAGCTCACCAACGGCCTGCGTCACCTGCTCCGTTCGCGTCCAATCTATGTCTATGAGATCGACGGCGTGCGCCATGACACCGGCAACAAGCTCGGTTTTCTGAAAGCAGTGGTGTACTTCGCGCTGAAGCGTCCGGACCTCGCCGAACCGTTCCGCAAGTACCTCGAATCGCTCGCTACTCTTTCGACTTCGACGCGGTAGCGGCGCCGTCGCTCTTGGCCGTGTCGCTCTTGGCCGTATCGGCTTTCGGTGCCCCGTCGCTGCTGCCGTCCGCCTTTGCCTGGTCGCTTTTCGCTGCCGGTGTCGCTGTATCCGTTGTCCCCTTCTTGGCGTAATCGGTGATGTACCAGCCGGATCCTTTGAACTGAATCGCCGGCGAGGACAGCAGTCGCTGTACCGGTCCTTTGCCGCACTCCTTGCAGACGTCCACTGGCGTGTCCGAGAATTTCTGGATCACTTCGAAGCGACAGCCGCACGCATCGCACTGATATTCGTATAAGGGCACTTGCTACTCCAGTACGGCGTCTGCCGCGTCGGTCAGCAGCAGCCGGCGCATCGCGGAAAACGGCGCGCACCCCTGACCGAGCACTGCGTCGTGGAACGCGCGGAGCGAGTACTTGTTTCCCTGCTGCTCCTTGTAGTCGTGGCGCAGCTTCAGCATCATCAGCTTGCCGACGGAGTAAACGAGATACGTGGGGTCGAACGTCCCGCGCTCGGCTTCGCGCCGCGCGGACCCCTCCTCGAGAAACGCCTCGTCCCGAAAGAATCGCATCCCCTGCTCAACCGACATGTCCTCGCAGTGAAGACGGATGCAGACGACGAAGCGCGCGAGACGAACCAGGGCTTCAGCGAGCTGCCCAAGCTTGAATTCGGGCTCGTTCCGGCGGAAACCCGCCTCCACCATCATCTGCTCGCAGTAGTGCGCCCATCCTTCGACAAACGACGCGGGTGCGAAGAAGACGGATTTGCGAACCTTCGAGTCGACCTGCCGTAGATGCTGAAAGTGAAGGAAATGACCTGGATACACTTCGTGAATCGAGATGTTCCAGAGGATTGGAAAGCTGAAGTAGCGCAGGTGCTCTTCCTGCCGCTCCGGCGGCCAGCTGCGATCGGCGTCGGTCAGGTAGTAATACGCGCGGCTCGGCTTGGCTTCGAACGGCCCCGGCGTCCACATCGATGCGAACGTCCAGCGATAAAACTCCGGCGTCGGCGCGACAACGATCGGCTCGGCCTCGGGAAGCGTCACGATCGCTTGCCGGCGCAGGAACTGCTCGAGCTCCTTGACCTGGCTCTGTGCGGCCTTGACGACCTCGCCATGCGCCGGGTGATCGTCCGTCGCGGCCCGCCATGCAGATTGAATGTCGTTGCCGTGCAGCTTGCTCGCAATCGAGCGAAATTCCTCCTGCACTTCATGCAGCTCGCGAAGAGCGATTGTCAGCAGGCGCTCCGCGGTAAAGGTGATCCCTTCCTCGAGGCGCAGCTTCTTCTCGAACTTGTCGCGCCCGAGGCGGAACGACGCCTTCGCGCGCGGCGCGAGATCGTTCTCCAGATAGTCGATGTAGCTCTTGACCGCAGTGGACGCTTCAGCGGAGGTGTCCGCCAGATCGCCAAGGATGTGCAGGTCGTCGAGCGATGAGAAGGCCCGCGGCAGATCGGCGTCGATGAACTTCAGGATGCCGCGCCAGCTTTCGAGCCCCGTCTTGACGAAAATGCCCGGGGTCTCCTTGATGTTGTCTCGCGCGGCCTGCACCAGCCGGGGCACTTGACGGAGCTTCGAGACAATGCGGCGCGCGCGGTCCGCCTCCGGCGCGTAGGCAAAGAGCGCCTGGCCGGCGAGGCTCGTGCCGATCAGGTCCGCATATATCTGCGGATTGCGCTCCCAGGTCCGAACCTCCTCGAACTCGAACATCCGCGCCTCGATATGAGAAGCGACAATCGGGTGCTCGATGCGCTCGGTCGCCGGGAGCGGTTCTGAATCGATTTGATGGAGGCGGCGTCCAAAGCCGGACAGCGCCCGGACATGGGTGTCGACCGCCGAACGGCTTAAGTCCTCGAGGAGGTCATCGTGAAGATGGGCCCCGTCGAGCGTCGCCTGGGTCGGACATACCTCGTAGAGATAGGCGAGATAGTCGTCGACAAAATGGGGGAACGGCTCCGATGGGTACATGCCTGATCATGGCGGCGCTCTGCTGCTCTGTTCGGTGAGCGCACATCCCGCAATGGTACAATAACTAACTGTCCTTCCCGATGTCCGGCACGTTGTACGTGGTCGCGACCCCCATTGGCAATCTCGAAGACATCACCCTCCGCGCGCTCCGCGTGTTGCGCGAGGTCGATGTGATTGCGGCGGAAGACACACGCCGGACGGCCCGATTGCTCAGCCACCATGGGATTTCATCGCCCACTGTCAGCTTTCACGAGCACAACACGCGCACACGGTTGCCCCAGCTCGTCAGCAGGCTCAAAGCCGGGGAGAACGTCGCGATCGTGACCGACGCGGGAACGCCTGGCGTCTCAGATCCCGGGCTTGAGCTGGTACAGGCCGCGATCAACGGAGGTATCTCAGTGGATCCAATCCCCGGTGCCAGCGCGCCGCTGACCGCGCTGATAGCCTCCGGTTTTCCAATCGTGCCGTTCACGATGTTCGGATTCGCGCCAAGTAGGGCAAAGACCCGTGCAGAATGGTTTGACGATGTTGCTCGGACACCTCACGCGTTCTCGTTTTTTGAAACGCCGCACCGGATAGAGGGCGCGCTACACGAAGCGAGCTTCATATTTGGCGAACGACCAATTGTGATCGCCCGCGAGCTTACAAAGCTTCACCAGGAATTCATTCGCGGCACTGCCGGAGAGCTCTCAAAGCGCCTTGCCAGTCCCCGCGGCGAGTTCACCGTCGTCGTCGGTCCGCAAAATAAAGCGTTATCCAGCAACGAGATGCGATTTACAGACGACGAGCTTGCTCGCGAATTCTGGCGAATAACAGAAAGCGGCGCGGAGTCGAGACGAAAAATTATCAGCGATCTAGCCAGACGGTCTGGCCGCAGCGCCAAAGACGTGTATTCAGCGATCGAGCGCGCCAAGAAGTTGGTCGTATAACCATATTTATGCCGCCGGAAGTACACGTTATCATTCTCGCCGCTGGCCAAGGAACCAGGATGAAGTCGCGACTCCCCAAGGTGCTTCATCCGCTCAACGGTCGCCCGCTAATCGAATACGTTCTCCGGACCGCAGATGCGCTCTCCCCTTCAACCGTCACGGTGATCGTCGGTCATGGCGCCGACTTGGTCCGGGAGACGGTAGGTAATCGCCCAAATATTGCGTTCGCCATTCAGGAACCACAACTCGGAACCGCGCACGCCGTTCAGCAGGCCGAACCGCGGCTCTCCGGTCGCCAGGGAACCGTGGTGCTCCTTTCGGGCGATGTCCCTCTCTTGACGCCAGCGACGCTTCGGCGGCTCGTCGAGACGCACCATCGGGCCCGAGCCGCTGCCACCGTCGTCACAGCTGTCGTTGAACGACCTTACGGCTACGGCCGCATCGTCAGGACCAGAGGGCGGATTGCCCGAATCGTCGAGGAGCGCGACGCCTCGCCCCAAGTACGCAAGATTGGCGAGATCAACGGTGGAATCTACGCATTCGACCTCGCACCGCTGTTCGACGCCCTGCGAGGGATTGCATCGCAGAACGCGCAGGGCGAGTACTACCTCACCGACCTGATCGCCATCTACCGCCGGCGCAAGCTGCCGGTCGAAGCATTGATCGTAGAAAATCCCCAGGAGATCCGGGGAATCAACAGCCGCTCGGAGCTGGCGGAAGTGAGCCGAATCGTGAGACAGACAAAGAACGAAGAGCTGATGGCAGCCGGGGTCACCCTCATCGACCCGGCAACGACCTACATCGACCCGGACGTTGAAATCGGATCCGACACCGTGATCCATCCCGGCGTGGCCATCGAGGGACACTCCCGCATCGGCGCGGCCTGCGAGATCCAAGGGAACGTCCGCATTGTTGACTCGGAAATCGCCGACAAAGCTGTAATCCAGAACTTCTGCCTCATCATCGGTTCGCGTATTGCAGAGGGCGCGTCGGTCGGTCCGTTCGCCCACCTGCGACCAGAAACGGTGGTGGGGGAGGGCGCAAAGATCGGCAATTTCGTGGAATTGAAGAAGACAACGATGGGTCCGGGATCGAAGGCCAATCACCTTGCCTACCTTGGCGATGCCACGATTGGCACGAAGGTCAATGTCGGCGCCGGCACCATCACCTGTAACTACGACGGAAAGACAAAGCACCCTACGGTGATTGAGGACGGTGCGTTCATCGGCAGCGACAGCCAGTTGATTGCACCAGTTCGGATCGGCAAGGGAGCGTATGTCGGCGCCGGTTCGTCCATCACCGAGGACGTCCCGGACGGGGCGCTCGGGATCGCCCGGGGGCGGCAGACCAATGTCGCCGGGTGGGTGGAACGTAGGAAATCCCAATCCAAGGACTGAGGTTATGTGCGGAATCATCGGCTACATCGGTTCGAAGCCTGTCGTTCCAGTTCTCCTCGACGGACTGCGGCGAATGGAATATCGCGGCTACGATTCGGCCGGCGTGGCCGTGGTCAGCCCTGAAGGGATCACGCTGCGCCGATCCGCCGGCAAGCTCGCGAACCTGGAACAGGCAATCCGCGTCGAGCCCGTCGAAGGCCTTTACGGAGTGGGGCATACGCGCTGGGCGACCCACGGCCGTCCAACCGAGGAAAACGCGCATCCGCACCGCGACTGCACCGGAAAGATCGTCGTCGTCCACAACGGGATCATCGAGAACTACCTCGAGTTGAAGAAAGAGCTCCAATCGCAGGGCCACGAGTTCAAGACCGAGACCGACACGGAGATCGTCGCGCATCTCGTCGAGCGCGAGATGCAGGGCGACGGGCTCGAGAACGCGGTGCGCCGCGCGTTGACCTACATGCGCGGGATGTTCGCGATCGTGCTCGTGTCGGTTGAAGATCCCGAGAAGATTGTCGCCGTGCGCAACGGTCCCCCGATTGTGATCGGCCTTGGCAAAGAGGAATTCTTCGTCGCCTCGGATATTCCAGCCATCCTCGCGCACACCCGCGACGTGGTCTTCCTCGGCGACGAGGAGATGGCGATCATCACGCGGTCAGGCGTGCAGTTCACCGACTATCAAGGACGCGCCGTCTCGAAGACGACGCAGCGCGTGCTCTGGGACCCGATAGCGGCGGAGAAGGGCGGCCACAAGCACTTCATGCTCAAGGAAATCTTCGAGCAGCCGACCGCCGCGCGCGACACGATTCTCGGGCGCGTCTCGCTCGATCGCGGCCAGATCTTTCTCGAGGATCTCAACATCTCGGAAGAGACACTGCGCGCGTCCCAGAAGGTGAGCATCATCGCGTGCGGCACCTCGTGGCACGCGGGCCTGGTGGGGAAGTATCTCATCGAGGCGCTGGCACAGGTACCGGTCGAAGTGGATTACGGTTCCGAATACCGGTATCGCAATCCGATCGTCGCCTCCAACGAGCTCGCGATCGTCATCACGCAATCAGGCGAAACGGCCGACACCCTTGCCGCGCTGCGGGAGGCCAAGCGCAAGGGCGCTCGCAGCATCGCCATCTGCAACGTCGTCGGCAGCATGGCCACGCGCGAGGCCGAGGGCACGGTCTACACGCACGCCGGACCTGAAATAGGTGTGGCGTCGACCAAGGCGTTCACATCGCAGCTCGTGGCGCTGCAGCTGCTGGCGCTCTACATGGCGCAGGTGCGCGGGACGCTGAGCTCGACGGCGATTCGCAATCACATCAGCGAGCTCCTGCAGATGCCGCAGATTCTCGAGCAGGCCATCAAGGCATCGGGCGTGATGGAGAAGGTGGCTGAACGCTTCTACAACCGCTCCGATTTCCTGTTTCTGGGCCGCGGCATCAACTATCCGATCGCCCTCGAAGGCGCGTTGAAGCTGAAGGAGATTTCGTACATCCATGCCGAAGGCTACCCCGCCGGTGAGATGAAGCACGGACCGATTGCGCTCATCGACGAGCAGATGCCCGTCGTGGCGATTGCACCGAACGATCACGTGTTTGAAAAAATGATCGGGAATGTGCAGGAAGCGAAAGCTCGCGGCGGATCCGTTATCGCGCTGACGTCGGAAGGCGATT
>Ga0075434_100007534_pt1 | contig 10080 bp, 9 predicted proteins | sample RhiMethybrSRZTD3_FD_75298 | JGI IMG/M metagenome (GOLD analysis project Ga0075434, IMG submission 75298) | Populus rhizosphere microbial communities from Tennessee, USA - Rhizosphere MetaG P. TD hybrid SRZTD3 | ecosystem: Host-associated > Plants > Roots > Rhizosphere > Soil | place: USA...
CCCTGCGTTCAGGACATTCCGCTGGGACATAAGGTCGCTCTCAAGGATATGAACGTCGGCGACACGGTCATCAAGTACGGCGTGGACATCGGCAAGGTCGTGGCTCCGATCAAAACCGGGCAGCATGCCCATGTGCACAACATCAAGACCAAGCGCTGGTAGCGAGCGGCGCATACGGCCGCCATGCGTTGTTGCTCGCTCCGCTGCGGTGCTCACGTATGTCACAGATACGTTCCGCTCCTCGCGGAGCTCGCGCCTAGCCTGACGGCCGTCTGCTTGCTCGCCCTTCACTCAAACGCTCGACCAAAGAGACATCCATGCAAGCGAACTTCTGGGGTTACCGTCGCGACAACGGCCGCGTCGGCGTGCGCAATCACGTCGTCATCCTGCCGGTGGACGACCTGTCGAATACCGCCGCCGAGGCGGTCGCAAACAACGTCAAGGGAACGCTGGCAATACCGCACCCCTACGGACGACTGCAGTTCGGCGCCGATCTCGACCTGCATTTCCGGACGCTGATCGGCGCCGGCTCCAATCCCAACGTCGCGGCGGTGGTCGTCATCGGCATCGAGGAAGGCTGGACCAAGCGCGTTGTAGACGGGATCGCGGCGACCGGCAAACCGGTCACCGGCTTCGGCATCGAGCTGCACGGCGATCACGACACGATCATGCGTGCGTCGAAGGTCGCCAAGGAGTATCTGCAATACGCCAGCGAGCAGCAGCGCGTCGAATGCGCGCTCGAGGACCTCTGGGTGTCGTGCAAGTGCGGAGAATCGGATACGACGTCTGGGTGCGGCTCCAATCCGACGGTGGGCAACGCCTTCGATAAGCTTTACGAGGTCGGCTGTACGCTCGTCTTCGGCGAAACGACGGAATTGACCGGCGGCGAGCAGATCGTCGCCGCGCGTTGTCGTGACGATAAGGTGCGTGCCGACTTCATGCACGTCTTCGACCGCTACCAGGAAGTGATCAACCGCCACAAGACCTCCGACCTGTCCGACTCGCAGCCGACCAAGGGCAACATCGCCGGTGGTTTGACGACGATCGAGGAAAAGGCGCTCGGCAATATCCAGAAGATCGGCAAGAAGTGCGTCGTCGACGGCGTGCTCGACAAGGCGGAGATGCCGTCGCACGCAGGCCTCTGGTTTATGGACAGCTCGTCGGCTGCCGCGGAGATGGTGACACTGTGCGCCGCCGCGGGCTTTGTCGTTCATTTCTTCCCGACCGGACAGGGCAACGTCATCGGCAATCCGATCCTGCCGGTGATCAAGATCTGCGCCAATCCACGCACGGTGCGCACGATGAGCGAGCATGTCGATGTCGACACGTCGGGGCTGCTGCAGCGGGAGATTACGATGGACCAGGCCGGCGACAAGCTCATCGACATGATGTTTCGCACAGCGAACGGCCGGCTGACCGCGGCCGAGGCGCTCGGCCATCGCGAGTTCGTGCTGACGCGACTCTACGAAAGCGCCTGAGCGACGCGAAGCGTGAGGCGGCCAGCCGCGCAACGGGTTACGCCGGCCTGTGCCGGCCTCTATAATCGGTACCTCGTCGCACGCTCCGGAAGGAAGGTCATGCGGAACCTCGTCGCGCGCCGGCTGCCGCCGTGGATGGCGATGCTCGTCGCCACGGCGCTCTGCATGGTGGCGGTACAGGCGCGTGCCGAGCTGGCCGAGATCAAGGTCGCACAGCAGTACGGCATCAGCTATCTGCCGCTGATGCTCATGGAAGAGCAGAAACTGATCGAGAAGCACGCCCGGGCCAACGGCATTCCGGATCTCAAGGTCGGCTGGGCGAAGTTTGCCGGCGGCAGCGTGATGAACGACGCGCTGCTCTCGAACAGCCTGCAGTTCGCGTCGGGCGGGGTCGGCCCGCTGGTGACGCTGTGGTCGCGCACCAAAGGCAATCTCGACGTCAAGGCCGTTGCCGCGATCAACTCGATGCCACTTTTCCTCAACACGCGCAATCCGGCCGTGAAAACCATAAAGGATTTCACCGACAGAGACCGGATCGCGCTCCCCGCCGTGAAGGTGTCGATCCAGGCGGTGACGCTGCAGATGGCTGCGGAAAAGGCGTTCGGCGAGGGCCAGCAAAACAAGCTCGACGCGCTCACGGTGACTCTTTCGCACCCGGATGCCCAGGTGGCGCTGCTCTCGGGACAGTCGGAGATCACGGCGCACTTCGGCTCGCCGCCGTTCCAGTACCAGCAGCTCAAAAATCCGGCGATCCATACGGTGCTGAACTCCTACGACGTGCTGGGTGGCCCCGCAACGTTCAACGTCGTGTGGACGACGTCGAAGCTCCGTGCCGAGAACCCGCGCATCTACGGCGCATTCGTCAAGGCGCTCGACGAGGCGATCGGACAAATCAACGCCGACCGCAAGGCGGCCGCCGAAACGTATCTGCGGCTATCGAAGGACAAGGACACGGTGCAGGACATTCTGGCAATGCTCAACGATCCGGCCATCGTGTTCACGACCACGCCGCAGAACGTGATGAAATACGTCGACTTCATGCTCAAGACCGGGACGATCAAGACCAAGCCGGATTCGTGGAAGGAGCTCTTCTTTCCTGACGTCCACGCGCTTCCGGGGAGTTAGGTCCCCCCTGATGCCGGAAGCCGAATCCGCGGCAAGCGCGCTTGCGCTGCCGGATCTCGACGCGATTCGCACGGCGCAGGCGCGGATCGCGCCGTACGTGCACCGCACGCCGGTGCTCTCCTGCGGGTCGCTCGACGCGGAAGTCGGCGCACGGCTGTTCTTCAAGGCGGAGAACCTGCAGCGGACCGGCGCCTTCAAGGCGCGCGGCGCCACCAACGCCGTGTTCGCGCTTTCGGATGCCGAGGCGCGGCGCGGTGTGGTGACGCATTCGTCGGGCAACCACGGTGCGGCATTGGCGTACGCGGCGCAGCGGCGCGGCATCCCTGCGTACGTCGTGATGCCCGAGAACGCGGCAAGGGTCAAGCAGGACAATGTCCGCCGCCGGGGCGCAACCATCCGGTACTGCGCGCCCACGATTGCGGCGCGCGATACGGCTTGCGCCGAGGTGCAGCGCGAAACCGGTGCAACGCTCGTGCATCCTTTCGACGACGCGCGGGTAATCGCAGGGCAGGGCACTGCCGCACTCGAGCTGATCGACGCATCGCCCGAGCTCGACATCGTGATCGCGCCGGTCGGCGGCGGCGGCCTGCTCTCCGGCACGGCCGTCGCGGTCAAGTCGCTCGACCGTTCGGTCAGGGTCTTCGGCGCGGAACCGGCCAACGCCGACGACGCCGCGCGCAGCTTCCGCTCGGGAAGGATCGAGCCCTTGCCTGCGGCGACGACCATCGCCGACGGCTTGCGCACGACGCTGTCGCCGCGCACGCTCGCGGCGATCCGCGCGGGAGTGGACGCGATCGGAACGGCGAGCGAGGAAGCGATCGTTCGCGCGATGCGCATGACCTGGGAACGCATGAAAATCGTCGTCGAGCCCTCGGCCGCCGTGCCGCTCGCCTGTCTGTTGGAACGCTCGCTCGACGTGCACGACGCCGCGGTCGGCATCATTTTGAGCGGCGGCAATATCGATCTCGATCGGCTGCCGTGGCAGGTCTGAGGGGCGGCTGCTGACGGTCCGAACCGGCATGGAGAGCACCCGACGCGGAGGAGAAATCATGGCAGAAGGAGCGGCGCCGATCCTCGACGTCCGGGGCGTTACGCTGCAATACAAGACCCGGGACTATCTGGTCACCGCGACCTATCGCGTAGATTTTCAGGTATTCGCCGCGGATCGTTTCATCCTGCTCGGTCCCTCCGGCTGCGGGAAGTCGACGCTGTTGAAGGCCGTCGGCGGCTACATGAACCCGGTCGAAGGCGAAATCCGTTTGAAAGGCGACGTCGTTACGCGTCCGGGGCCGGACCGGATGATGGTGTTCCAGGAGTTCGATCAGCTTCTGCCCTGGAAAACGGTCAAGGAGAACGTCACGTTTGCATTGACCGCCAGCGGCAGGCTCGGGGCCAAAGCCGCGGAGGAAAAGGCGCTCGAGTACATCGCCAAGGTCAACCTCGCCAAGTTCGCCGACAGCTTTCCGCACACGCTTTCCGGTGGCATGAAGCAGCGCGTCGCGATCGCCCGCGGCATGGCGATGGAGCCCGACGTGCTGCTGATGGACGAGCCGTTTGCCGCGCTCGATGCGCTGACCCGGCGCAAGATGCAGGACGAACTGCTGCAGCTGTGGGATGACACGCACTTCACGGTGCTGTTCGTCACTCATTCCATTGCCGAGGCGATCACGATCGGCAGCCGCATCCTGTTGCTGTCGCCGCATCCCGGCCAGGTGAAGGCCGAGATCAACAGCCTGCCGCGCGGACACGGCGATCCCGGCCAGGCACAGGCACTCGAACGAAAGATTCACGCCATGCTCTTTGCCGATGCGGTCGAGGGCGAGGAGGAAGCCACACATGTCTGACTCTGCAACGATACGCGAAGACGTCTATCGCCAACCGGTGGACGCGGCGCAATTCGGCGTCGTCGCGAAGCCGCTCTCCGCCTGGGAAAGGGTGTACAACGTCACGATCGTACGCAAGCTGGTGATCCTGGTCGCGCTCGCCGTGGCATGGGAGCTTTATGCGCGATGGCTCAACAACCCATTGTTGTTCCCGACGTTCGGTGCGACGGTCGATGCCTTCGTCGACGGCTTCGTTCATGGCACATTGCTGTTGAAGGCCTGGACATCGATCAAGGTCTTGCTGGTGGGCTACGCCGCGGGCATCGCTCTCGCCGCGCTCCTGACCGTCGTCGCCATCACGTCGCGTGTCGGGACCGATTTTCTGGAAACACTGACGGCGATGTTCAACCCCTTGCCCGCGATCGCGCTCTTGCCGCTGGCGCTCATCTGGTTCGGACTCGGCGCGGGCAGCATCGTATTCGTGCTGATCCATTCGGTGCTGTGGGCGGTCGCGCTCAACACGCACTCCGGCTTCCTGGCGGTGTCGAACACACTGCGCATGGTCGGCCGCAACTACGGCCTGCGTGGGCTGACCTATGTCGGAAAAATCCTGATTCCGGCGGCGTTTCCCAGCATCCTCACCGGATTCAAGATCGGCTGGGCATTCGCGTGGCGGACATTGATCGCCGCAGAACTCGTCTTCGGCGTCTCGTCGGGCTCCGGGGGCTTGGGGTGGTTCATCTACGAGAACAAGAATCAGCTCGAGATTCCCAGCGTGTTCGCCGGTCTTCTGACCGTGATCGTCATCGGGCTTCTGGTCGAAAATGTGATCTTTCGCAGCGTCGAAGCGCGAACCGTGCGCCGTTGGGGCATGCAGAGCTGAGGAACCTGGGTGTAGGCCATGCAATAATCGGCGCGACCATGCACGTCCTCATCGCCGAATTCATGGACGAGGCAGCCGTCGCCTCGCTGCAGCGGCGGTTCGCCACGACCTACGATGCGGAACTCGTCGCCCGGCGCGAAGAGCTTCTCCGCGCAGTCGCCGACGCGGACGCGCTGATCGTGCGCAACAAGACGCGGGTCGATGGCGAGCTCGTCGCCGCCGCAGGCAAGCTGCGCATCGTCGGCCGGCTGGGCGTCGGCCTGGACAACATCGATCTTCCTGCCTGCGAAGCGCGCGGCATCGAGGTCATCCCGGCGACCGGCGCCAATGCGCTCGCCGTCGCCGAGTACGTCATCGGCACAGCAATGATTCTGCTGCGCGGCGCCTATGCCAGCACACCCGCGGTGGCTGCGGGAGAATGGCCGCGCGGGTCTTTCGCCAACGGCCGTGAGCTCGCCGGCAAGACGTTAGGCGTCGTTGGCTTCGGCAGCATTGGCCGGGAGACGGCGCGTCTCGGTCGCGCCCTAGGGATGGCCGTCATCGCCTTCGACGCCAAGATTTCCGCGACATCGACCGTTTGGGCCGAGCAGCAGACCACTCTGCGGCGGTTCGACGATCTGCTCCGCGACGCCGACGTCGTCTCGCTCCACGTTCCATTGACGCCCGCGACGCACAAGCTTATGGATGCCGGAAAGCTCGTGTTGATGAAGCACGGAGCGATCCTCGTCAACACCGCGCGCGGCGGCGTCGTCGATGAGGGCGCGCTGGCGACCGCGCTCAACGCTGGGCGCCTCGGCGGCGCCGCGCTCGACGTCTTCGAGACCGAGCCCTTGCCCGCCGGTTCGCCGCTGGCCGGATGTCGCCATCTGATCCTGACCCCGCACATCGCCGGGGTTACGCGTGAGTCGAACGCCCGGGTGTCGATGTTGATCGCCGAGAAGGTCGCGGCGGCGCTGGGCGGGACCGGGGCCAATCCGTAAGAGCAGCGCGGTGCCGCAAGTCAGTCTCGAGCAGTTGCACGATCTCGCGCACCGCGCGCTGGCGCGCGCCGGCGCCCATCCCGACTTGGCGGCGGCCACGGCGAAGGCGCTCGTGTACGCGGACGCAAGCGGGCTCTCGTCGCACGGCGTCGCGCGCATTCCCCAGTACGCCGCGCACCTCAAGAACGGTCGCGCCGACGGCTCCGCGCGACCGAAAATCGCGGCGGCGAAGGGCGGCGCAGTGCTCGTCGACGCCGGGTCCGGACTGGCCTTTGAAGCATGCGCGCTTGCGGTGCACGAGGCGATCCGGCGCGCGCGCGATCTGGGGGTGGCGTACGCGGGGGTGACCAACAGCCATCATTTCGGCGTGGCCGGCTATCACCTCGAGGCGGTCGGCGCGGCGGGCTTCGTGGGTATGGCATTCGGAAATTCTCCCGCCGCCATGCCCGCGGCGGGCGGAAGCCGCCCAATTTTCGGCACCAACCCGATCGCAGCGATCTTTCCGCGCCCGCACGCAGCGCCCTTGCTGATCGATCTGTCGCTGTCGGAAGTGGCTCGCGGCAAACTCATGATCGCGGCGAAAGAGGGCAAGCCGATTCCGCTTGGCTGGGCGCTGGACAAGGCGGGCAGGCCGACGACCGATCCCAAGGCGGGCCTGGAAGGAAGCATGCTCCCCCTCGGCGGAGCCAAAGGCGCGATGCTCGCGCTCGTCGTCGAGCTCCTGGTAACCGCGCTTACCGGCGCTGCGATCGGGTTCGAGGCGACATCGTTCTTTGTCGACACAGGCAATCGGCCTCGGCTGGGACAGGCGTTTCTGGTAATCGATCCCGTGGCGCTCTCGGGCCGCGTGGTCTACGACGAACGCATCGAAACCTTGATCGCCGCGATGACGAAAGACCCCGCAGTGCGATTGCCTGGCGACCGGCGGTATGCGTTGGCAGCCAAGGCATCGAAGGAGGGAGTCGGAGTCCCCGCCGAACTGCATCGCCAGCTCATCGAGCTCGCCGGCTGATCACGACATCGCCGCACCGATCACTTCGCGCACGGCGTTGAATATCCCCGGCGTGGCGGCGATCACTTCGTTGCTGCGTAGGAAGTCCGTCCCGCCGGCGAAATCGCCGACGCGCCCCCCGGCTTCTTGCACGAGCAGTGCGCCCGCGGCGACATCCGAGCTCTTGAGACTCATGACCCACAAGCCGTCGAGACGGCCTGCGGCGACATAGGCCAGGTCCAGCGCGCAGGCGCCGGCGCGCCGGACACCCGCGCCGCGGCCGATCAAGGCATGGAAGATCGGGAGATAGGCGTCGAGCTTGGGGCTTTTCCGGGTCGGGAACACCGTGCCGAGCAGCGCGTGCTCGAGCTTCGAGCAGGCCGACACGCGCAGCGCGACGCCGTTCAATTGCGCGCCGCGCGCCTTGATCGCTGTGAAGAGCTCGTCATGCACTGGATCGAGCACCACCGCGTGCGTGAGCTCGGCACCGTGCGCGAGCGCAATGGAGATCGCGTAGTAGGGATAGCCGTGCACAAAATTTGCGGTCCCGTCGATCGGGTCGACGATCCAGCACCACGTCGAGTCGGGATTGCCTCTGCGGGCGCCGCCGCGTTCGTCGCCGACGACGCCATGGTCGGGGAAGGCCGCAAGGAGGGTGGTCACGATGGCGTTCCCGGCTTCCGCGTCGGCGGCGGACGCGATATCGCCATGCTCCTTGGAGAAGGCCGGGAGACGCTTCAAGTCGTGCGCCGCATCGCTGATGACCGCGGCTGCGTTGCGCGCCGCGCGGACCGCGACCGCCAAGGAAGGATCGCTCATTTCTTGGTATTGTAGACCACAAAAGAGCGAGCAGCCATTGCCGGCCGCGGCGATCGATCAACCCAGCTTGACCCCGAGCATCATGCCGGCGTCCTCGTGCTCGAGGTTATGGCAGTGGAACACGTAGGTTTGCTCGCCCGGGAAGGGACAGCTGAAGTCGAGCGCAATCTTCACGCTCTCGCCTGGCCAGACGAGCACAGTATCCTTGCGGCCGAGATCGGTGGCGAGCCGCCCGCGATCGTCCACCCTAAGCGCCGCAATCGGGTCGGGGCTGGTCTGGCGCTCCAGGACCTCGAAGTTGAAACCGTGCAGGTGCATCGCATGCGGCATGCTGTTGAAATAGTTGCGGATGAGCCAGGTTTCGACGGTATCGCGTGCGACCTCGATCGGCGTTTCGCCCATCGCGAACACGCGATCGTTGATTCGCCAGCGGCCCTTGGCGAAACCGAGACGCAGGGGACGCTCGATCGCGTGCGACAAATCGATCGGCGCGGGCGACGATAGCCTCGCAGGTATCTTCCCGGCCGAGGCGACCTTCTCGCGCACGCGCAGTTGCAATATCGCGCGCGCGGCTCCCTCCGGGAACGCTCCGCCATGCGCCGCGTGTTCCGCATGCGGATCGGCAGCAGCGGCGGTATGAGCCATCGCCGCGTGATCGATTGCGCCCCCCGAACTGCCAGCCATCTCCATGTGCATCGGATCGAACACGCGCGTGTCGAGGAACAGCGTGTCGCCGACGGTCAGATCGCTCAGGTCGAGCAGGAGATCGAGGCGCTCGGCGGAGGCGATAAACGCCTCGTCGCAGATCCGCGGCGCCGGAAGCAACCCACCGTCGTTGCCGATCAAGGTGAACGGGACCGCCTTGCCCGACGCCAACCTCCAGCCGAGACGGTAGGTACGGGCGTTGGACGCATTGAGCACGCGGAACCGATAGACGCGCGTCGCGACATCGAGGTACGGGCACGCACTGCCGTTGACGCATATGCTGTCTCCGAGAAATCCGTGCATGCGGTCTGCATCGCCGGCCGAGTAATCGCGCCCGGTGCGCCGGTCCTGCAGCACGAGAGGAATTTCGGTCTTGCCGGGCGTCAAGTCGAGTACCGTGCGAAGTTTTTCCTCATCGGCATCCGCGATCTCGAGCAGGCCGAACATGCCGCGGTAGGCCTGGCCGGCGGTCAGGCCGTGCGGGTGGGGGTGGTACCAGTACAGCGCGCCGCGATTGAGCACGTCGAAACTATAGGCATAGCGCTCGCCCGGCGCAGCGAGCACCGTACCCGCACCGTCGTTGCGCGTGTCGACCGCGAGCCCGTGCCAGTGCACGATCGTCGCTTCGCCGATGGCATTGACGAGCTCCACGCGCGCGCGCTGTCCGGCACGCAGCACGAGCGTCGGGTTCACGTAATCGCGCCCGCGAAAGCTTGCGACATAAGCCTGCGAGAAGCCCGCTGGAGCGCCGTCGCCGGGTTTGAGCGCCGCAGCCCGCAGCGTCAGCGTCTCCTCGCCGAGGACAAGGCGCCCCAGGAAGCCGCGCTCGCCCGGAATGAACAGCGACTGGCTCGGGTCACCGCCGCCACACCAATCGCTCTGCGCTGATGTTTGTCCTGCGCCCGCATGATCGGGATGACCGTTCGGCGGCAGCGCGCCGAGCGCAACGCCTCCCAAGGTCTTCAGGAAACCGCGGCGGGTCAGGGACATCGATTGGAAGTTCGGGCGGACGCCAGGGTCGCGGCCATTATCGTTCAATCGGTACTTTTTCGGACATCGAACGCGTAGCGCAGGCCGACCCAGAAGCCCCGCGGGGCGCCGAGCGCGCGAAATTGTTCGGCCACTGCGTCGATCCCGACCGCCGGTCCGAAGCTGCGATTAGGACCCGTGAACGCATTGGCGCCGAGCAGAGCGAAATTCGCGTAGCGACGATCGAAGAGATTCGCGACCGTGGCGAAAAGTTGCAGTGCCGTACTCGCCTGGAAGCGCGCATCGA
>Ga0075434_100007535_pt1 | contig 10079 bp, 10 predicted proteins | sample RhiMethybrSRZTD3_FD_75298 | JGI IMG/M metagenome (GOLD analysis project Ga0075434, IMG submission 75298) | Populus rhizosphere microbial communities from Tennessee, USA - Rhizosphere MetaG P. TD hybrid SRZTD3 | ecosystem: Host-associated > Plants > Roots > Rhizosphere > Soil | place: USA...
GGGGAATCAGAGGGCTCAGAGAGCCTATTCGTAATCAGGAACCGGCGGCACCGTCCGCTTGTGATCGCTCGCGCGTGTCAGCCGTTCGATGCGCATCGCCAGCGCCGGCGAGACGCCTTCGGGGCCGCCCTCCAGGTATCGCTCCAGATCGCTGTAGCTGAATCCCATCTCTTGCTCGTCGGTCTGTCCCATCCAGAGTCCCGCGCTCGGCGCGCGGTCGATGATCGCAGAGGGAACGTTGAGCTCGCGCGCGAGGCTGCGCACCTCGCTCTTCACGAGGTGACCGATCGGCAGGATGTCCACGCCGCCGTCGCCGTACTTCGTGACATAGCCGATCGCGATCTCCGAACGGTTGCCCGTCCCGGCCACGAGGTGATTCAGCGTGTTGGCGAGGAAGTAGAGCGCCGTCATTCGCAGACGGGGCTTCATGTTCGCGAGCGGGATGCGCCCGCGCAGCGGATCGGAGGGAGGTCCGCCGCGCATCGGCTCGGGCAGCGCGTTGAGCGCCGGCTGCGCCGCGCGGACGAGCGCATCGTACGAGTCGCCGAGATCGATGCGCGTCGTAACCAGCGAAAAGTGTTTCGCGAGGAGCGCCGCATCGCGCTCGTCATCGGGATCGCTGTGGCAGGGAAGGATTGCGGCGACGACGCGCCCCGGGGCCGCGAGCTGCGCGAGCCGCGCGACGACGGCGGAGTCGAGACCCCCGCTCAATCCGACGACGAAGCCGCGGGCGCCGGATGCGGTGAGCTGCTTCCGCATCCACGCCGCGATTCTTTCGGCCGTTCGCATAGGACGGACATTCTAAGCGCGCCCTGAATCGCGCGGCTGACTCACCCGACCCGCCCGGCCTGCCGGCCCACCCGACCTGCCCTGCCTACACGTCGGCGAACTTGTAGCCGACGCCCCACACGGTCAGCAGGAAACGCGGGTTGGCCGGATCGGGTTCGATGCGGCGGCGCAGGCGCTTGACGAGCGTGTCGACGCTGCGCACCGTGACGTACGTGTCGCCGCGCCAGATTTTCGACAGCAGCGCCTCGCGGCTGAAGACGATCCCCGCGTGCGTCGCGAGCAGGTGGAGCAGGCGGAATTCCTGATCGGTGAGATCGGCCTCGCGTCCGGCGACGCGCACACGCCGGCGCGCCGGATCGATCTCGATGCCGTGAACGGTGACCGGCGGGTCGGCGCCCGCATCCGCGGCGGCGGCGGGCGCCTGCCGCGGACGGCGCAGCAGGGCGCGCGCCCGCGCGACGAGCTCGCGCACGCCGAACGGCTTGGTCAGGTAATCGTCGGCGCCGCTCTCGAGCCCGACGACCTTGTCGCTCTCCTCGCGCCGCGCCGTCAGCATGAGGATCGGCACGTCGTGATTCGGGCCGCCGCGCCGCACGGCGCGGCAGAGCGCCACGCCGTCGAGCCCGGGGATCATCAGGTCGAGCACGAGCAGGTCGAAGCGCTCACGCCCGGCGCGCGCCAGCGCCTCCTGCCCGTTCGCGAGCCCTTCGCACGCGTAGCCTTCGAGCCCGAGGTGCAGGCAGACGAGATCGCGGATGTTGCGCTCGTCCTCGACGACGAGCACGCGCGGGGCGGCCGTCACGATTTTTTCACCATCGCGCCACGGGCTCGTCACGCCGGCGCCGTCCAATCGACTGTAACGTCCGGCGCGGGAATCGCGATCCGGACATGGAGGCCACTACATGACTACTACCATGAGACGCATCGCGCTGGGTACGGCCGCCGGGCTCCTCGCCATCGGCGTCGGCGCCGGCGCCTTCGTGCACGCGCAGGATCAGACGGGCAACCCGCCGGAGCGGCATTTCCGCGGCGGCGGGCCGGGCGGGCGCGGCGGCCCTGGCGGGCCGATGGGCATGCTGCCGATGTTCGGCCGGGAGCTGAACCTGACCGACGCGCAGCGGACGCAGATCAAAGCGATCGCCGACGCGCACAAGGACGAGTGGAAGGCGCTGTTCGATCGCGAGCGCGAGGCGCGGCAGGGGCTGAACGCGGCGATAACCGCCGACACCGTCGACGAAGGCCTCATCCGTCAGAAGAGCGCCGAGACTGCGATCGTCGATGCCGACATCGCGATCGCACGGGCGAAGGCGCACGCTCAGATGCTGCAGATCCTCACGCCCGATCAGAAGGCGCAGTTGAAGGCCCTCGGAGAGCGCTCTCGAGCAGGCCGTCGGTAATGCTGTCGCGGCGTCCTTTCACCGCGCGGCAACCGCGCCCACTATCGACGTCACCGCGTTGACGATGTGCTCGGAGGAGATTCCAAAGCGGCTGAGGAGCTCCTCGGGTTTACCGCTGCGCGGGATTTCCCGGATAGCCAGCCGGTGGACCGTGAAGCCGGCGTCGGCCACGGCCTCGGCGACGGCGTCGCCGACGCCGCCCGCCGCGTAATGATCTTCGACCGTGATGAGCCTGCCCTTGGTCGCGCGCGCGGCGGCGACGAGCGCGTCGCGATCGATCGGCGCGAGCGAATACAGATCGATCACGCGGATCGCCGTCCCGGACGCCTTCAGCTGATCGCACGCCTTCAGCGCCTCGAACACCGTGACGCCCGCGCCGACCACGGTCGCGACATCGTCCGGGCTCTCGCGCAGCACTTTCAATCCACCGATCTTGAACGTCTCGTCGTTGCGGTAGATCACCGGCGTCTTCGGACGGCTGATCCGGAGGTAGGTCGGCCCGTCGGTCTCCGCCGCCAGCGCGACGAGCCGCTGCGCGCTCACGCCGTCGCACGGGTAGAGGACCGTGAAGCCGGGTTCGGCCCGGCACATCGCGAGATCCTCGAGCGCCATCTGCGACGGCCCGTCCTCGCCGATCGACACGCCCGCGTGCGTGCCGGCGAGCTTGATGTTGTTGTGGCCGATCGCCGCCATGCGGACGAAGTCGGCGGCGCGCTCGAGGAAGCACGCGAACGTCGACGCGAACGGAATCGCGCCGCGCGCGGCCAGCCCCATCGCGGCGCCCACCATCACCTGCTCGGCGATGAAGTTCTCGTAGAAGCGACCCGGCGCCGCTTTCTCGAAGCGGTCGGTGTAGGTCGAGTTCTTCACGTCGGCGTCGAGCGCGACGATGCGCGGATCGACGGCGGCGAGCCTGGCGAGCGCGTCGCCGAACGCCTCGCGCGTCGCCACCTGATCGCCCATCTTGTAGGCCGGCGCCGCGATCGTTCCGCTCGCGGCCTCCGGCGCGCGCGGCCTGGCGTCGACGCGGCGCACGAGCTCGGCGCCGGACGCCGTCACGCCGGGGACCATCTGCTTCTCGAGCTCCGCGAGCGCCTTCTCGAGCTCCTCTTTCTTGAACGCCTTGCCGTGCCAGTCGTCCTTGTCCTCGGTGAACGACACGCCCTTTCCCTTCTTCGTCCGCGCGAGGATCATCGTCGGCTGGCCTTTGGTGCGGCGCGCTTCGTCGAGCGCGGCGAGGATCGCGTCGAGGTCGTGGCCGTCGATCACGATCGCATGCCAGCCGAACGCGCTCCAGCGCCGCTCGAACTGCGCCATGTCGTGCTGCCACATCGTCGGCTGGCTCTGGCCGAGCCGGTTGACGTCGGTGATCGCGCACAGGTTGTCCAGCTTGTCGCGGGCGGCGACGTTGGCGGCTTCCCAGACGGATCCTTCAGCCGACTCGCCGTCGCCGACGAGCACGTAGGTGCGGTAGTCCGATCCGATGCGCCGCGCGTTGAGCGCCGACCCGATCGCCGCGCAGATGCCCTGGCCGAGCGATCCGGTCGCGACGTCCACGAACGGCAGCCGCGGCGTCGGATGGCCCTCGAAATCCGATCCCAGCTGGCGCAGCGTCAGCAGCTTCGATCGATCGAAGGCGCCCGCCTCGGCCCATGCGGCATACAGAATCGGCGCGGCATGCCCCTTCGAGAGGATGAAGCGATCGGCGTCGGGGAGATGCGGGTTCTTCGGATCGAAGCGCATCTCGGCGAAGAAGAGCGCCGCCGTGATCTCGGCCATCGAGAAGCAGCTCGTCGGATGGCCGCTGCCGGCCTGCGCGGTCGAGCGGGCCGAATCGATTCGCAGGCGCGTCGCGATGTTTTTCAGCGCGGGAACGAGAGATGCGCGATCGGTAGGCATGACCCCGCGATTTTATCGTAACGACAACAGGTCGTGCTGCGCGACGCCGTAGAGCGCGGCGTCGTCGGCCGAACCGCTGCGCGCGCGCGGCGCCTGGGCCGCGAGAATGCGCGCGGCGTCGGCGCGGTAGTCGGCGCCCGATGCGATCGTGGCCGCGGCGCGGTAGCCGGCATCGCCGTGCAGCGCGGCGAGGCGGCATAGCGCGCGCGCGGCTGCGCACTGCGCCGCGACGTCGTCGCCGCGTGCGGGCAGATGGCGCGAGGTCTGCATGAGCTCCTCGGCAAGCATCGAGTACGGCAGGCGTCCGGTGATCTCGAACGCCGTGAGCAGCGCCGACGCGGCGCGTGCATGATCGACGAGCGACGCCTGGCGTCCCGCCGCCGCATCGTAGAGCCCGCCGCCCGGGCGGTACGCGGCGCCGACGATCCGCTCGAGCTCCTCGATCGCGGGCGGGACGATTCCGGCGGCGTCGGCAATCGCCGACGCGTGCAGGCACGCGTCGACCGACGCGACGCCGTCGCGCAGCGCGTCGGCGGACGGCCATTCGCCGCGCAGCGCCGTGGTGAGGCCGCGCGCGGCCGCGACGACGCGGTCGTCGTCAGCGACGGCCGCTGCATCGGCGAACAGCGTGAGCCAGCCGGCGCGGCCGTACGCGCCAGCCTCGTCGTCGGCGAGCGCGAGCGCGTAGGCGAGCGCGAGGCCGAGCGGCTCGCGGAGATCGTCGCGTCCCGTCGCCGTGTAGTGGCGAAGCAGAAAGGCGGCGGCGGGCGGCGACGTGGTCTCCTCGCGGGCCATCGCATCCACGATGCGCGCCGCGATGTCGTCGAGGTCCGCCGCCGAGGAGTCCTGCAAGGCGCCAATTATAATGAGCCGATGATCGTCGTCCGGTTCGCGACGCTGGGAGCGCTGGTCTTCTGGCTGAGCGCGATGATCGCGTGGCGCTTCGGCGACCTGTTCCGGCGGCTGGATCTCGTCTCCTACACGTGCGCAGCGCTCACCATCGTCGGGCTGCTGGTGATGAAATTCGTCGGCCCGCCGCCCCACGGCTTCCTCCCGCGCGTGGCGATCGCGTTCCTGATGCTGGCGGTCGCCGTCGGTTCGGCCTTCGCGCGCCTGTCGGCCGAAGCGGCCGCTGCCCTCCTCGCGGTCCAGATCGCGCTCGGCTTCGTCCTTCTCACGTGGTACGTCCGCGAATGACCCACACCATCACGCTCATCCCGGGCGACGGGATCGGTCCCGAAGTCACGGCCGCCGTCGTCAGCATCCTGAAGGCGTCGGGCGTCTCGATCGACTGGGAGCCGCACGACGCCGGCGTCACCGCCGTCGCGCGCACCGGCCAGACGCTGCCGGTCGCGTTGATCGAATCGATCCGCCGCAACAAGGTCGCGCTCAAGGGCCCGGTGACGACGCCGATCGCCGAAGGCTTCACGAGCGTGAACGTCGGCCTCCGGAAAGCGCTCGATCTGTACTCGAACCTGCGGCCGGTCTGGAACCTGCCAGGCATCGACGCGCGGTTTCAGGGCGTGGATCTCGTCATCGTCCGCGAGAACACCGAGGACCTGTACGCGGGCCTCGAGCACGAGGTCGTACCCGGCGTCGTCGAGAGCCTGAAGATCATCACCGAGCGCGCGTCGACGCGGATCGCGCACTTCGCGTTCCGCCACGCGCAGCGCCACGGGCGCAAGCGCGTGACCGCGATCCACAAGGCAAACATCATGAAGCTCGGGGACGGCCTCTTCCTCGAGAGCGCGCGCCGCGTCGCGCGCGAGTACTCCGGCATCACCTACGACGAGCGGATCGTCGACGCGGCGTGCATGCAGCTCGTGATGTACCCCGAGCGGTTCGACGTGCTGCTGCTGCCGAACCTGTACGGGGACATCGTCTCCGATCTGTGCGCGGGGCTGGTCGGCGGCCTCGGCGTCGTCGGCGCCGCGAACCTCGGCACCGAGATCGGCGTGTTCGAGGCGGTGCACGGCAGCGCGCCGGACATCGCGGGCAAGAACGCGGCGAACCCGACGGCGCTGCTCCTGTCGGCGGTGCTGATGCTGCGGCACATCGACGAGAACGACGCGGCGGACCGGATCATGAAGGCGCTCGGCGGCGTGCTGACGGCGGGCAAGGTTCGCACGCGCGACCTCGGCGGCGCGGCGTCGACGACGGAGTTCGCCGACGCCGTCGCCGGCGCGCTGTAGCCGCAACGAGCGTGGTATAGTCCAAGCCGGCTCGCATGCACGACGACATCTCGCAAGCTGTACTCGCGCGCGAGGAGGTTCTGAAGTACCCGCGCGAACAGGTCAGCGCGTACCTGGAGGAGCTGCGCACGACGCAGCGCCACAAGTTCTACCGCGCACTGCAGCATCCGCTCTACCCCATCCTCCGCAAGATCGAGCGCAAGCACGAGAACCTCCACTACGTGATCAACGCGGTGCGCTCGCACCGCATCGTCTACGCGTCGAATCACAAGAGCCACACCGACTATCTGGTCGAACCGCTGGTGCTCGACGACAACGGCATCCGCCCGCCGCTCATCGCCGCCGGCATCAACCTGTTCGGCGGACCGCTCGGGTTGATCAACAAGCACGTCACCGGGGCGATTCCGATCCGCCGCAACACGAAGGACCCGGCGTATCTCATCACGCTCAAGGCGTACGTCGCCGAGATCGTGAAGAAGCACGACCTGTTCTTCTATCCCGAGGGCGGCCGCAGCTACAGCGGCGAGCTGAAGCCGGCGAAGACGGGCCTCTACAACGCCGTCGTCGAGTCGGGGCGCTCCGATCTCGTCGTCATCCCGGTGGCGATCGCGTACGACCTCGTGCTCGAGGATCACATCCTCGCGCACCAGCGCGTGAAAAAGCGCCAGCGGCCGTTCCGGCGCGAGGTGGCCGAGATGGTGCGCTACGCGGTCGGCTACCGCTCGCGCGCGTTCACGACCTTCGGCGCGCCGATCAGCCTCAGCGATCGCGAAGTGCACTCGCGGACCGACGTCCTCGAGCTCGCGCGGCTCGTGCGCAACCGCATCGGCATGCTCTACAAGGTGCTGCCGACGGCGCTCTTCGCGGCGGCCATGCGGCCGAACATCGCGCGGCGCGACCTCGAGTCGCGCATCGATCATCTGATCGAGGAGCTCGCCGCGCGCCACGCGAACCTCGGCGTCACCAGCGGCCGCCAGGCGATCGAGGAGGCCGCCGAGCCGCTCGAGACGCGCGGCATCGTCGTCGCCGAGCGCAATCGATTCCGCGTGCGCGAACGGACCGTGCTCCGGTACTACGCGCGGACGATTGAGCATCTGCTGGTGACGACGGGCCGGACGCACTGATGCTCGACGCGGCGTCGAAGGCTTTTTTCCACCTGATCGCCCAGAGCCGCACGCTGAAGAAGATGGCCTCGCGCTACGGCATGCGCAGCCAGGCCAGCTTCGCGCGGCGCTTCATCGCCGGAGAACAGATCGACGAGGCGATCGCCGCGGCGGGCAAGGCCGCGGCGCGCGGCGTGCTCATCACGCTCGATTTGCTCGGCGAGAGCGTGACGAACCTCGACGGCGCCGCGGCGGCGACGCGCGAGTACCTCGACGTCGTCGAGGCGATGATCGCGTCGGGGATCGAGCGCAACATCTCGCTCAAGCTGACCCAGCTCGGGCTCGACGTCGACAAGGCGACCGCGATCGACAACATCCGCAAGATCCTCGAGCGCGCCGAGCCGGAAGGCTTCTTCATCCGCATCGACATGGAGAGCTCCGCGTATACCGACGTCACGCTCGAGATCTTCGAGACGCTGTGGCGCCACGGCTACCGGCAGATCGGCGTGGTGCTGCAGTCGGCGCTCTATCGGACCGAGGAGCGCGATCTCGCGCGCATCATCGCGCTCGGCGCGCGCATTCGCCTCGTCAAGGGCGCGTACCGGGAGCCGAAGAGTGTCGCCCACCAGAAGAAGGCCGACGTGGACGCCGCCTACGCGCGCATGATGCGCACGCTCATCACCGAGGGCCACTACCCCGCGCTCGCGACGCACGATCCGCGGATGATCGAGGAGGCGCGCCAATGGGCGCGCGACCACGGCGTCGCCTCCGACCGCTTCGAGTTCCAGATGTTGTTCGGGATCCGGCGCGACCTGCAGGCCACGCTCGTGAACGCCGGTTACCGGGTGCGCGTCTACATTCCCTTCGGACGCGAATGGTTTCCTTATTTCATGCGCCGGCTCGGGGAGCGGCCGGCCAACACCCTGTTCGTGGTCCGCAGCGTGCTGGGGGAAAGTGGGTAATCCGGTTCTTTGTATTGACGGACTGCATTGATCGACTGCCGTCGCCTCAGCCGCATGTTGCCTACGTGAACACACCTCTCCGGGCCGCTCAAGCATCGGCAATTCGAGCAACTTCCCGATTGCTCAGCACTTACGGTTAAACCGCTTAGCCCGGCATGCCTCTTGAACTCACCTGAACCGCAGCGTCTCTGGCCGCGTCATAAACGGCAGAGATGCTGCGGCAGGAGGAGCAGGAGGCCATGGTGACCAACTACCCCCACTCGATCGCGTCGCATGGCGGCGTCGAAGCGACGGCTGGGGACTCGAGCGCGGACGGGCATGGCGTTCGCGTCATCGATCGGCTGCGCCAGATGTATTGCGGCCTGCACGGCCACGACACGCTGCTTCACTTCGAGCACGAGCGGATGTTCCTGCGGTGCGTGTCCTGCGGCCACGAGACGCCGGGATGGGAGTTGAACGAGGCGCCGCCGACCGTGACGCTGCGCGGCGACTCGAGGCGCCATGCTTTGGCGCGGCCCCAGCTCGTCCGTGCCAGGAGGATCGCGTAGCGGATTCGTACATTGCCCTCGGTTGCGGCCGGAGCGCAGCCCTTCAAGGCTGCCCACCGCGCTCGCCAGCAGGCCTGAAGGCCGGCGCTACCGGGGATCGCCGCCGGTAATTCCCGCCGTCCAAGAGGGGATCAACTCCACCAGCGCATCCCGACACGCCGTCACGTCCGCGACGTTGACGTACTCCTCGGTCGAGTGGAGCCCGGCGCCGCCGGGACCAAAGAGGATCGACGGGATGCCGGCATGCCCGAGCACCGCCGCGTCGGTCCAGAAGCTGGCGCCCGTGATGCGCGCGTCGATGCCGGCGCGCGCGGCCGCGGCGGCGAGCGCGCGCGGCAGATCGTGATCGCGCGGCACTTCGTACGCCGGCCGGCTGAACATCGCGGTCGCAGACGCGCGGAACGTCGGATCCTCGCGCGCGAGCGCCACGATGATGCCGCGCACTTCGGTCACCGCAATCGATTCCGGATCGCCGGGCAGGATGCGCCGCTCCATCTGCAGCGTTGCGCGGTCGGGATAGCTGCTCAACTCGCGGCCGCCGGCGACGAACGAGGCGTGCAGCGATCCGGTGCCGACGAGCGGATGCGGCGCCTGCGCCTGCAGCGTGCGATCGAGCGCCTCGAGCCGCGTCAGCACGCGGCCGAGGCGGAGAATCGCGTCCTCGCCTTCCTTGGGCCGGCTGCCGTGGGCGGCGCGGCCGGCCACAATCACCTCGACCCACGCGAAGCCTTTGTGGCCGACCGCAATGGCGAGATCGGTCGGCTCCGTCACGACGCCCGCGTCGGCGCGCCACTTCTTGACGAGCGCATCCGCGCCGATGCTCGAGTGCTCCTCGTCGACGACGGCGGCGACGATCAGCCGGCCCGACGCGAGGCCGCGCTGCGCGATCTGCGCGGCGGCCGCCACCATCGCGGCGACGCCGCCCTTCATGTCCTGCGCGCCGCGTCCGTAGAGCCGTCCGTCGCGCTCGATCGGCGTGAACGGATCGCCCATGCCTGCGACGCCCACCGTGTCGGTGTGGCCGCAGAGCATGATCGATCGTCCCTTCGCGCGGCCGTCGAGGACGCCGACGACGTTGGGACGGCCGTCGGCGACGATCTCGACCGACACGTCGAGTCCCGCGCGGCGCAGCGCGGACGCGACGGCGTCGGCCATCGCCGCCTCGCCCGGCGCGCCGGGCACGAGCGTC
>Ga0075434_100007542_pt1 | contig 10077 bp, 10 predicted proteins | sample RhiMethybrSRZTD3_FD_75298 | JGI IMG/M metagenome (GOLD analysis project Ga0075434, IMG submission 75298) | Populus rhizosphere microbial communities from Tennessee, USA - Rhizosphere MetaG P. TD hybrid SRZTD3 | ecosystem: Host-associated > Plants > Roots > Rhizosphere > Soil | place: USA...
TTACGACGTGGAGGCATCTGCCTCTCCTTCCTTGAATTCGATGTTCGTCACGTGCAGCAACAGCTTTTTCGATCTCTTGCCCTTCGCCGCGAGGAAGCCCTGCAACCTCAGTTCGCTGCCGAGCGGCCTGCCGGCGAGAAGCTTGGCCTGCGTCTCGAAGGCGATGGCGCCCACCTCCGCCTGCACCTGGCGCCTGCCGCCCGCCTCGTCCTGCTCCGACTCGTGCGCGACCTTGAACTCGATCGCCGCGACGCCGGCCGGCGTGTGGCGCAGGGCGCCTAGCTCAAGCAGCCGGCCGCTCAACTCGAGGCGGTTCAGCCGGCGCTTCCCCGGGGCGGGCTTCGCCGCGCCCTTCGCGGCCTTCCATCATCGACTTCGACTTCTCCTCCTTCATCATCGGCGAAGGCGTGGTGTGCGCTTTCGGCATCTGGATGATGAGGTGGCGCAGCACCGCGTCGCTGAACTTGAACGAGTGCTCGAGCTCCTGCAGCGTCTCGTTGTCGCACTCGATGTTCATCAGCACGTAGTGCGCCTTGTGCACCTTGGCGATGGGATAGGAAAGCTGGCGGCGGCCCCAGTCCTCGAGGCGATGCACGGTGCCGCTGCGCTGCGCGATGACGCCCTTGTATCGCTCGACCATTTGCGGCACCTGCTCGCTCTGGTCGGGATGGACGATGAAAACGATCTCGTAATGCCGCATGTCCGGTTGGCTCCTTTTCCTATGGGTTTGGCCTGCCGTCATGCGTAACGACGAGACCAGGAAGGGGGCGGATTATAGCTGCAAATCAAACCCCTGCGATGCCGAGTTCCTTCTTCACGTCCTCGAGCAGGGGACCGACCTTGTTGACGGCCTTCTGGAGCCGGTCTTGGTCGGTTTCGAGGGTCCTCGCCCAGAAATGCAGCGCCTCGGGGTCGGGCTCGATCTTCGTCGGGTCGGGCGGCTCGTATTCCACGCCCGACCCGGAGCAAGCGGCGTTCCCTACTTCAGCTTCTTCACCGCCTTCTCGTAGCTGTCGTGCAGGTCCTTCCAGGCGTCGGCGAAGCCGTTCTTCGCCTCGTCCCAGGCAGCGGAGCTTGCCTTGCCCATCTCGTCGAGCTTCTTCGAGGCTTCCCGGCGCTTCGCCTTCAGCTCCTTCGCGTCGCTCTGGAACTGCGCCTTCGCCTCGCCCGAAGCCTTGGACGCCTTGCGGTCGAGCTCCTTGATCTCGCGGTCGGTCTGGCGCACGAGCTTGCGGCCATAGGCGAGCGCCTCGTCCTTCTTCTCCACGCTGTACGACTTGATCTTTTCCCAATCGTCGGCCGCCGTCGCCGGCTGAGCGAATAGCGCAGCAAGCGCCGCGACGAGAATTGCACGTAACACTGGTGTCATGGTGTTCTCCTTCCGACCATCAGACCACATCGACCGCGGGCAGTTCTACCGCATCGGCACGGTGCTGCGCTGGCCCTTGTCGACGATGACGAACTCGAGAAAGACCAGCTTTTCAGTGCTGCTCGCATTGCGGTGGGCGTGGACCGTCCCTGGGCGCGCATGCAGGCTGTCGCCGGGCTTCAGCGTCACCGGCTCCTTTCCCTCCTCCTGCCACACGCCCGATCCCTCGAGGACATAGAAGACGACGTGCGACGGGTGGTAATGCTTCGGATTCTGGCCGCCAGGCGCGTAGGTCGTACGCATCACGCGGAATTCCTTGCCCGGCAAGGTCGCATCATCGAACGACTGCAGCGTTGCGGCGGAAATGCCCTGGCGCTCGCCCTGCGCGCAGGCGAGAAGAGGCATCAACAGGAAAAGTGGCAGCGATCTGTTCTTCACGTCATTTCCTCCTGCGCACGGATTCGAACAGGCAAATCCCCGCGGACACAGAGACATTGAGGCTTTCCACCTCGCCCTGCATCGGGATGCGCACCAGCAGGTCGCAGCTCTCGCGGGTGAGGCGCCGCATGCCCTCGCCTTCCGCGCCCAGGACCCAGGCGATCGAATCCGGCAGCTCGGCCTGGTAGAGGGTTTTCTCCGCGCGCTCGTCGGCGCCGACGATCCAGATGTTGCGCTCCTTCAGTTCGGCGAGCGTGCGCGCGAGGTTCGTGACCATCACGTAGGGCGTCGATTCGGCGGCGCCGCTCGCGACCTTGGAAACCGCCGGCGAGATTCCGGCCGCCCGGTCCTTGGGCGCGATCACCGCGTTGGCCCCGGCTGCGTTGGCGACACGCAGGCAGGCGCCGAGGTTATGAGGATCGGTGACCCCGTCCAGGACGAGGAGCAGCGGCTTCGCCACGTTCTCGACGATTTCGTCGATGCTGTGAGACAGCGACTTCATCTCCACCCGCGCGACAACCCCCTGGTGCCTTCCGCCGCCGTAGAACCCGTCGAGCCGCTTGGTCGGCACCCGCATCAGGCGCACGCCAGCGCGCTCGGCAATCGCCACCAGGTCCTTGCCTCTCGCATCATTTCGGTTTTCATCCAAGAAAACTTCAATGACTGAGCGTGGATCGGCGCGCAGCCTCGCCAGCACCGCGTGAAAACCGAAGACGACGCGCGGCTCCTTCATGCCGGCACGAGGTCCATCTTGCGCTGGTCGACGTCGACCCGCACCAGCTTGACCTTGATGCGGTCGGCGAGCCGGAAGCGCTTCTTGGTGCGCTCGCCGTACAGGAGATGCCGCGCGCCGTCGAACTGGAAGTAGTCGCGGCCGAGCTCGGAGATGTGCACCAGGCCGTCGACGAAGTAGTCGTCGAGCGTGACGAACAGGCCGAATGCCGTCACGCCGGTGATCGTGCCGCTGAACACCTCGCCGACGTGGTCGCGCATGTAGTAGCACTTCAGCCAGTTCTCGACGTCGCGGCTGGCGTCGTCGGCCCGCCGCTCGGTCTCGGAGCAGTGCCGGCCCAGCGCCTCCCAGTCCGGCCCCTCGTATTTCCGGTTGTTCAACAGCGCTTTCAGGGCGCGGTGCACGAGCAGGTCCGGGTAGCGCCGGATCGGCGACGTGAAGTGCACGTAGGCCTCGAAGGCAAGGCCGAAGTGGCCGACGTTATGCGGCGCATAGACCGCGCGCTTCAGCGAGCGCAGCAGGATGGTCTGCAGCAGGCTGAAGTCCGGCCGCGTCCGGATCTTCTCCAGCACCTGCGCGTAGTCCCTCGGCCGCGGCACCGCGCCGCCGGGGAGCTGCAGCCCGAGCTCGGCGAGGAAGTCGCGCAGCGCCGCGACGCGGTCCTCGGCGGGCACCTCGTGCACGCGGTAGAGCACCGGCTGGCCGCGCTCGGCGATGAAGTTGCCGGCGCAGACGTTCGCCGCCAGCATGCACTCCTCGATCAGGCGATGCGCGTCGTTGCGCGTCTCGGGCACGATCTTCTCGATCTTGCCGCGCGGGTCGAACACCATCCGCGTCTCGACCGTCTCGAAATCGATCGCGCCGCGCTTCTCGCGCTGGCGGTGCAGCGCCTTGAACACTTCGTACAGCGTCGCCAGGTTGGCCGGCGCCCTGCCGGAAGAGAGCTCCGCCCACACCTTGGTGTAAGTGAGGCGCGCCTGCGAGCGGAACACCGCCGGATAGAACTCGTAGTCGCTCACCTCACCCTGCGCGCCGATCGCCATCTCGCACACCATGGCCAGCCGGTCGACGTCGGGATTGAGCGAGCACAGGCCGTTGGACAGCTTCTCCGGCAGCATCGGGATCACGCGCCGCGGGAAGTACACCGACGTGCCGCGCTCGCGCGCCGCGAGGTCGAGCGGGTCGCCGTCGCGCACGTAGTGGCTGACGTCGGCGATCGCCACCCACAGGCGCCAGTCGCGGCCTTCGCGCCGCGCGTAGACCGCGTCGTCGAAGTCCTTCGCCGTCTCGCCGTCGATGGTGACGAATTCGAGCTCCCGCAGGTCGCGCCGACCTTGAAGATCTTTTTGTTCAAGAACATCAGAAAAATTCTGAGCCTGCGCCAAGGCGCGCTTCGGGAACTCATGCGGCAGGTCGAACTTGCGCAGCGCGATCTCGATCTCCATCCCCGAGTCGGCGTAGTTGCCGAGCACCTCGGCGATGCGGCCGACGGGCTGCGCGTGCTTGGTCGGCGGCTGGACCAGCTCGACGGTCACGACCTGGCCGGGCCGCGCCTTGCCCGGTTCGGGCAGCACGATGTCGTGCGCGATGCGCCGGTCCTCCGGCACGAGATAAGCGACGCCGTGCTGGACCTGGATGCGGCCGACGATGCGCCGCTGCGCGCGCTCGAGGACCTCGACGACCGAACCCGTCGGCCGTCCCCGGTTGTCATGCCCCGTGACGCGCACCGAGGCGCGGTCGCCGTGCATCACGCCGCGCATTTCGTGCGGCGGCAGGAACACCGACGCGCCGCCGTCGTCGGGGACGAGGAAGCCGTGGCCGTCGGGGTGGCCCTCGATGCGGCCGGCGAGCGCGGCGATGCGCCGCGCGACGAGCAGCGCGCCGGCGCGGTTGCGCACCACCTTGCCGGAGCGCTCGCGCTCGGCGAGCGCGGCCTCGAACGCGCGCCGCTCCTGCCTGCGCACGTGAAGGCGCTGCGCCAGCTCGTCGGCCGAGAGCGGCGCGCCGGCGCGCTCCAGCACGCTCACCATCTCCGAGAAATCGGGTTTTTCCGATCGCGCGCGTCGCCGCAGCGCGATCCTACTGGGTCTTCTTTTTGGCATCTTTCTTTTCGGCTAGAATCCCGCCCTCCTCTGCCGAGGTGGCGGAATTGGTAGACGCACTAGGTTCAGGTCCTAGCGGTGGCAACACTGTGGGGGTTCGAGTCCCTTCCTCGGCACCAAGACCCGATGTTAGCCCAGCAGCCGGACCTGCGATTTATCTGAAGTGAAGGGCCGCGGCCCGCGCTGGGCCGCTCGCGACGAATTCCAGGCTGAACAGCCGGCTGTCGATCAGCTCGAGCGCCTCGGAGATCTGGCGCTTGAGGAAGTCCACGCCCCAGCGGTGATGCTCGCTGTGCGCCAGCATCTCCGAGGCGTACTCGGCGACGACGCGCACCTTCTCGCGGCAGTACTCGTCGTCGAGCGCTTCCGCAAGGCGCCGGCAGAGGTCCGCCACGCGGCGCATTGCGCGCAGGTCGGCATTGCTGCCGACATGGCGGGCGATGACCAGCTTGAGGGCCGTGTGGTGGCTGCGAGCCGCTTCGAGGTCGGCGAGGAGCATGGCGCGGTTTCTTGAGCGAATTCTGCGACTGCGCCGCGTCGCGCGCTGTCACCCGCTCCGGCGACCCGTTGTACGGTTCCGGTGACAGGCGGTCACAGCGTCCCGACAATGCCCGGACGGACTAGGGATGCGCCTCCCTGACCAGCCGGGACCGGGTGATAAACAGTCTTCGCGATGGCCCGGATTCTCCTCGTCGTGATGCTCGCCTCCATGGCTTCGGGATGCAGTTTCCTGCTGCCGCGCACGCACGAGTCGACGTCCAGCCCCTGGCAGACCTACCAGGAGGCGCAGAAGGCCTTCGACAACCTGGTGCCGGGCGAGACCAGCGCCGATGCGCTGAAAGGCATGAGCCTCGATCCGTCGACCAACCCGAACATCACCATCCTCAACTACACCGACGTGCTGCGCCGCTTCCTGCTCAGCCAGTCGATCTCGCTCAACGACCTCGACGAGGGCGTGCGGCTGTGCGTGACGGCCAAGACCAGCTGCAAGGGATTCGAGGTCAACCAGAAGGTCCTCAACAAGCAGCGCAACGGCTACTTCCTCCTCGACCTGCTCGGCTTCAAGCGCGACACGTACACCCAAGGCTGGGCGTTCTCGGGCCTGATCCTGATCAAGGACAACGTGGTGATCTACAAGCTGACCGGCGGCCAGCCGTCGATCGTCGGCAACGAGTCGACGCAGAACCCGCTCGGCCCGTTGCAGATGATCACCAGCAAGATGTACGGCGTGACGTTCTAGAAGCCCTTCCAGCCGCCGCCTAAAGCTTTCATCAGGTCGACGCTGAACGCGAGCCGCGCCTGGCGGTTGCGCACGAACGCGATCTCCGCGTCGTTCGCGGTGCGCTGCGCGTCGAGCACCTCCAGGTACGGCGAGTAGCCCGACTCGTAGCGCAGCTGCGAGAGCTCCAGCGCCTTGCGTGCTGCCTCGAGGCGCCCGCGCAGCTCGTCCTCGGCGAGCGTGCTTTCCTGGACGTTGACCAGGGCGTCGGCGACCTCGCGGAATCCGGTCTCGATCGCGCGCTGGTAGCCGGCGACGGCCTGCTCGCGCCGCGCCTCGGCCTGCTCCACCCGCGCCCCGCGGCGGCCGGCGTCGAAGATCGGCCCGAGAAGGCCCGCGCCGACGCTCCAGGCGCGCGCGTCGCCGGTCAGCAGGCTGCTCAGCTCGGCGCTCTGGAAGCCGAACGAGCCGGTGAGCGACAGCGTCGGGAACATCGCTGCCCGCGCGACGCCGATCTGCGCGTTGGCGGAAACGAGCGATTGCTCGGCGGCGCGGATGTCTGGCCGGCGCTCGAGCAGGGTCGAAGGCAGGCCGGCCGGCGCCACCGGCGGCAAGGGCAGGCTGAACACCTCGCCGGACGGAAGCCTGAGGTCGAGGCGCCCGGTGAGCTGCGCGAGCTGGCGCTCGACCAGCGCCCGGTTACGCGCCGCGTCGCGCCGCTGGAAGAGCGCGTCGGCCAGCGCGCCCTCGGCCTGGTAGACGTCGAGCTCCGAGGCGAGACCGGCTTCGAGCCGCGCGCGGGCGATGGCGAGCGAGTCCTCGCGCAGCTTGATCGACAGGCCGAGCACCGTCACCTGGGTGTCGAGCGAGCGCAGGGCGAAATAGGTCTGCGCGGTCGCGCCGGCGAGCGTCAGGCCGACCGTATCCTGCGAGAGGCGCGAGGCGAGCAGGTTGGCCTGCGCCGCCTCGGAGGCGCGGGCGTACTTGCCCCAGAAGTCGAGCTCGAAGCTGGTCGAGGCGAGGACCAGGCTGTGGCTCGGCCGCATCACCGTGCCGGCGGGCGGCGGCGGCACGCTGGTGGTGCTGACGCGGCTGCGCGCATAGCTGTAGCCGGCGCTGACGTCGGGATAGAGGGCCGCACGGGCTTCGCGCAGCACGCCCTCGGCCTCCTGCACGCGCGCCGCGGCGAGGCGCATGTCGGCGTTGCTTTTCCGCGCGGCTGCGACCAGCTCGTTGAGCGTCGCGTCGCTGTAGAGCGTCCACCAGTCCGCCGGCACCACCGCCTCGCCCGGCGCTGACGGGGCCGGATAGGCGGCGGGCAGCTCGGCCGGCGTCGGACGGGTGTAGTCGGGCCCGACCCTGATGCAACCCGCCAGGAGCAGTAGAGGAAGAACCCTTCTCAAGTCCGCTCCTTCCGGCGCCGAGCGACGATCGTGAAGAAAAGCGGGATGAAGATGGTGGCGATGAAGGTCGCGGCGAGCATGCCGCCGACCACGCCGGTGCCCATCGAGCGGCGCGCGCCGGCGCCCGCGCCGGTGGCGATCATCAGCGGCATCACGCCGAGGACGAAGGCGAGCGAGGTCATGACGATCGGCCGGAAGCGCAGCCGCGCCGCGGTCAGCGCCGCCTCGGTCGCGCTCTTGCCGGCGAGGAAGCCCTGCTGCGCGAACTCGACAATCAGGATGGCGTTCTTCGCCGCGAGGCCGATCAGCACCACCAGGCCGATCTGGAAGTAGATGTCGTTTTCCAGGCCGCGCGCGGCGACAAAGCCGAGCGCGCCAAACACGGCAAAAGGAACGGCAAACACCACGGCGAAGGGCAGCAGCCAGCGCTCGTAGAGCGCGGCAAGGATCAGGAACACCATGACGATGGCGAGGCCGAAGGCGATCGCCGACTGCCGGCCGGTGCGCTTCTCCTGGAAAGCCTGGCCCGCCCAGGCGATGCTGTAGCCCTCGGGCAGCGCCTTCGCCGCGACCTCCTCCACGGCGCGGATCGCCTCGCCCGAGGACACTCCGGGACGGCCATTGCCCAGCACCCGCGCGGCGACGAAGCCGTTGAAGCGGTCGAGCTGCTCCGGTCCGACGGTGTTCGTGACGCGGATCAGCGACTTGAGCGGGAGCATCTCGCGCGTCTGCGTCGAGCGCACGTAGACCGCGCCGAGATCGTCGGGCTGCGCCCGGTAGGGCGCGTCGGCCTGCATCTGCACGCGGTAGGTGCGGCCGAACTTGTTGAAGTCGTTGACGTACAGCGCGGCCATCGTGCTCTGCAGCGCATCGAACACGTCCTGCACCGGCACGCCGAGCGAGATCGCCTTCTGGCGATCGACCTCGACCTTGAGCTGCGGCACCGTCGGGCGGAAGAAGGAATTGAGGCCGGTGAGCTGAGGATGCTCGCGCAGCGCGGCGAGGAAGGCCTGCGTCACCTCGTAGAGGCGCTGCGGATCCGGGTTGGTGCGCGCCTGCAAATAGAGCTCGAAGCCGCCGGCGGTGCCGAGGCCGCGGATCGCCGCCGGGTTGAAGGCGATCACCATGCCGTCGCGCAGCGCGCTGCCCTTGCGCGCGATGTCGCCCGCCACTGCCGCCGCCGGCGCGTTCTTTCGCTCGTCCCAGTGCTTGAGCGGGATGAACATGGTGGAGGCGTTGGTCTTGTTGCCGCCGCCGAGCAGGTCGAAGCCGTTGATCACCATCGTGTTCTGCACCCCCGGCTCGCTCTGCACGATCTTGCCGAGCTGGCCGGCGACTGCGCGGGTGCGCTCGAGGGTCGCGCCGTCGGGAAGCTGCACGTTGCCGAAGATGTAGCCCTGGTCCTCGGTCGGGACGAAGCTGGTGGGCACGCGCAGAAAGAGAAAGGCGCTGGCGCCGAGGATGCACAGGAACGCGAGCAGCGACAGCATCGGCCGACGCAGCAGCAGCTCGACGCCGCCGAGGAAGCGCCGCGTGGTCCAGGCGAAGCCGACGTTGAAGGGATGGAACACGCGCGACTCGTGGTGGCCCTTCTTCATCAGGATGGCGCACAGCGCCGGGGTGAGCGTGAGGGCGATGAATCCCGAGATCACCACCGCGAAGGTAAGCGTCACCGCGAACTGGCGGTAGAGCGCGCCGGCGATGCCGCCGAGGAACGCCACCGGCACGAACACCGCGCACAGCACCAGCACGATCGCCACCACAGCGCCCGACACCTCGCGCATCGCCTCGAGCGCAGCCTCGAAGGGCGGCATGTCGTTCTCGCGCATCAGGCGCTCGACGTTCTCCAGCACCACGATCGCGTCGTCGACGACGATGCCGATCGCGAGCACCAGCGCGAACAGGGTCAGGGTATTGATGGTGAAGCCCACCGCCCACAGGCCGGCGAAGGCGCCGATCAGGGACACCGGCACGGCGATCATCGGGATCAGGGTCGCGCGCCAGGTCTGCAGGAAGAGGAACACCACCGCCAGCACCAGCACCGCCGCCTCGAAGATGGTGGTGTTCACCTCCTTGATCGAGGCGTCGACGAAGCGCGTGGTGTCGAACGGGATGGCGTAGTCGACGCCTTCCGGGAAGGTCGGGCGCAGCTCCTTCATCTTGCTCCTGACCAGATCCGCGACCTCCAGGGCGTTGGCGCCGGGTTGCAGATAGGTCGCCATGCCGATGGTCGGCTGGCCGTCGAGCGTGTTGGAGGTATCGTAGTTCAGCGCGCCGAGCTCGAGCCTGGCGATGTCCTTCAGCTTGAGGACGCCCATCGGTCCCATCGCGCGCACCACGATCTCGCCGAACTCCTCGGGCTCGACCAGGCGGCCGGTGGCGGTCACGGTGTAGACATAGCTCTGCCCCTTCGGCGCCGGCTCGGTGCCGATCCGCCCGGCCGCGTACTGCGCGTTCTGCGCGCGCAGTGCGTTGGCGACGTCGGCGGTGGTGATGCCGAGGCGCGCCATCTTCTCCGGGTTGATCCAGACGCGCATCGAATAGTCGCGCGCGCCGAAGATGGTCACGTCGGCGATGCCGGGCAGGCGCTTCAGCTCGTCGACGATGTTGATCGAGGCGTAGTTGGAGAGGTAGAGCGTGTCGCGCTGGTTGCCGGGCGAAACCATCGACACCACCAGCAGGATGTCGAACGAGCGCTTCTGCACGATCACGCCGTTGCGGCGCACCTCGTCGGGCAGGCGCGGCAGCGCGATCTGCACGCGGTTGTTGACGTTGAACACCGACTGGTCGACGTTGGTGCCGGGCTCGAAGGT
>Ga0075434_100007544_pt1 | contig 10076 bp, 9 predicted proteins | sample RhiMethybrSRZTD3_FD_75298 | JGI IMG/M metagenome (GOLD analysis project Ga0075434, IMG submission 75298) | Populus rhizosphere microbial communities from Tennessee, USA - Rhizosphere MetaG P. TD hybrid SRZTD3 | ecosystem: Host-associated > Plants > Roots > Rhizosphere > Soil | place: USA...
CGACGTTGACGTCGCCGCCGTCGCCGTAGAGGAGCAGGCCCCAATCCAGCGATCCCGGCGCGTTCTGCGCCGTGGCGTCGTCGTCCTGCGCGCCGGCGAAGAGAATGGTGTTATTGCGGTCGAGCTCGACGTCGTGGACCTCGGTGACCTGCAGGTCGCCGTTGAGCGAGAACCAGTCGCCCTGGTTGCTGCGCGGCAGGGTCCGCCGGTAGACGCCGCCGTCGTCGACTTCGATGAGGTCGCCGTCGGCGTCGAACCGCATCTCGCGCGAGTCGGTGTGGGGCGCGCTGTTGCTCGCCGTGCCGCCGCCGGCCGGGCCGAGCGTATTGTTGTGCGTCAGATGGACCCACTGGCTGCCGCTGGGCTGGCTGGCGTCGCCGCGGAACAGGCGGCCCCAGATGCCCGTCGAGCCGATCGAGTTGGGGAACGGTCCCGGCTGCCGGTCGCCGCCGATGTAGACGATGTTGGCGTCCGTCGGATCGGCGAGGAGCGACAAGTGAAGGTCCCCCTGCTGGCCGGGATGGATGCCGATCGGCACGCCGTGCTCGATCGTCTGCGGCAGGTCCATCTGCGTCCAGGTGGCGCCGCCGTCGCCGGAGCGGAAGACCGCGGCGAGCACGAAATTGTTGACGATGGCGACGTAGACGTTGTTGTGCTGGCCCACCGAGAACTCGACGTTGTTGGTGGCGCCGCTCACCAGGAAGGCGTCGATCGCCGGCGAGCTCACCTTGGTCCAGGTGGCGCCGATGTCGTCGCTGCGGTAGAGGCCGTTCTGGCCGCCGATCAGATCGGCGAAGACGACGCTGGTGAAGAAGCGGTTCGGCCGCAGCGGGTCGCCCGCCAGATCGTGGCAGACGCCGCCCGGCAGGCCCGTGGCCGCGCCGTTGCCCTGCGTCATCTGGGTGAAGGTGGCGCCGGAGTCGGTGCTGCGGAAGACGCCCACGAAGGGGAAATCGAACGGGAACGCGAAGTCCACGGACGCCATGATCACGGCGCCGCGCTCGGCCACTCCGGAGACCTCCTTGTCGAGCATCACGCCGCCGCCCGTCAACTGCTGCCAGGTGGCGCCGCCGTTGGTGGTGCGCAGCAGGCCGGCGAGATCGCCGCCGTCGCCGTAGGCGCTGTAGAGGCCCGGCCCGGCGATCAGGGTCTTGTGACTGTTGTCCGTGGGATCGAATTCCAGCGCGGTGAGGGACTGCGTGGCTTCGCCGTCAGTCAATTGATGCCAGGTCGGATGGTCGGCGCGGGCATTGTGGGTGACCCAGATGCCGCCGTTGACGGTGCCGATATAGATGGTGTCGGTGATCGTGGGATGCGGCGCTACGGCATTGACGGCGCCGTCGACCGAGCCGTCGGGCGGCACGTGGAACAGGTCGCCGACGGTCGGCGCCGGCCCCTGCGCAGTCCAGAAGCTGCCGAGGCCGTCCGCCTTCGCGGCTGCGGCGGCGGCGTGCGCCGGCAGCAGGAGGGCAGCAACGACCAGAGCTCCGCCCAGCCAGCGGACCATCGGGAAGAAAACGGGTTTGAGGGGAATTCGTCGGGACAGCGGCACGGATCGGCTCAAGGCTATCCTCCTGAAAAAAGGGGTCTACACGTCGCGAGGTCCTTCAACGACAAGTGCTTCGTGATGTGGCACTCGCAGGATCTGAGGGTCGCTCCCTACTAGTGCCTGCGGGCGGCAGGACCGAGACACAGGACGCCTTGCGACGCGGGTCAGGGCAGCTCGGCGCGCGGCTTGCCGAGCAGGTAGTGCTCCAGCCAGGAGATCTCGGCGCGCATCTTCGTCCGCTTGTGCGACGGCTTGCTGAAGATGTGGCCCTCGCCGGGGAAGATCAGATGCTCCACCGGCACGCCGCGCGCGACGAGGGCGCGGTAGAGCTCGCCGCCCTGCCGGGCAGAGTCGCCGTCGCGCTCTCCGGAGATGATCAACGTCGGCGTCTTGATCCGTTCGAGGCCGCTGAGCGGCGATTCGCGCCACCAGAGCGCGAAGTCGGTCCAAGGGGAGGTTCCCGGATAGAACACCTCGGACCACATCTCGCCGCGTGTCGAGGTGAACACCTCGATGTCGTTCCACACCCCCGCACCCGTGGAGACGGCACGGAACAGATCGGTGCGGCCGATCAGGCATCTCGAAAGCCCACCGCCGCCGCTGTAGCCCATGACCCCGAGCCGCTCGCGGTCGGCCCAGCCGCGGGCGATGAGGCTCTCGACGCCGAGGATGACGTCCTGCGACGGCCGCGAGCAGCGATGCCCCTCGATGCCCTGCGCGAACGCGTCTCCGCGGCCGGCGCTGCCGCGTGAGTTGGGGTTGAGAACGAGGAAGCCGCGGGCGGCGAGGACGGTGGGAAAGTAGAGCGACGAGGCCTCGAGAGATACGGCTTCCGTGCGCGCCACGCTGAACGGGCCGCCGTGGAGATCCACGACCAGAGGCAAACCCTTCTCCCCTTTCCGGCCGGGAGGCCAGAAGAGAACTCCTTCGACCGTTCCGCCCTCGCCGTCATTCCAGGAGATGGTCTCGATCTCCGGCAAGGGCTGGCGCGTCAAGGCGGCATTGAAGTCGGTCACGGGGCGGGCGTTGGCGATGTCGTCCGGGCTCTTTGCCACGTAGATCTCGGGGAAATGATGCGCGTCGGAGGTGACGAATGCGATGGTTCCCCCAGTGCGCGAAGCCGAGAGGTTGGCGATCCAGCCGCGCTGGTCCAGAAGCGTTCGCGCCTCTCCCGTACCAGGCTCCACGCGCGAGACGCGCACGTAGGTGGAGACGTTGGCGGTGATGAGCAGAGAGCGATCGGCCAGCGGCACGACCTGCTTGACGTAGCCTGCGAGTTGCGGGCTGACGCGAGCCAGCCGGTTGTAGCCCTCGAGGCGGTAGAGGCGTCCCTCGGTGTTGGTGTAATGACCATCCTTCTCTTCGCCCGTCGCCGCAACGAAGAGGTCCTTGCCGGCCCAGGCGAGGCTCTCCTCATACGCCAGGTTTTTCGTTCGCTGGGGACCGATCGCCTGCGGGCCGAGCGGCAGGAGTAGCACTTCCGTGCTCTCGGCCGTCTCCGTCGCCGCGGACCCGAGGGCCGACAGCCATCCGCCGTCGGGCGACACGGCGAGCGCCAGCGGCAGCTCGAACGGTGAGGCGTCGATGCGCTCGGTCCGGCCATCCGCGAGCGCGACGCGGTAGAAGGAAGACCCGTTCTGCGGACCGGCCAGGCGGCGGACGTCGCCGTAGAACTCCTGCCGCTGCCGCCGAACCTCGGCCTTTTCCAGAGAGGGCTCGGAGCCGACGAAGATCAGGCCGGAGCCGTCCGGCAGCCAGTCGTAGAGATCGATGCCGTCCGGAAATCGCGCCGGGTCGGTCATGCGCCGCGGAGCCTTCCCGGCGGCCGGCTCCAGCACGAAGAGCTGCGCGGCCTCGCCGTCCGCGCCGGAGAGGAATGAGAGGAGACGGCCGTCGGGAGACCAGCGCAGCCCCGCGTAGGTTCCCTCCTCCGCCAGTCGGATAGGACGCGCAGATCCAGAGAGATCGAGCAACGAAACGGCGAAGTCCTCGCGGTCGTGCTCGAAGTCGTTGCGGCGAGTGATGAAGGCCAGGCGGGTGCCGTCCGGCGAAACCTGCACCTCGTCGAACATGGTCTCGCCGAGCGCGGTGTCGACGTCGCCGAGATCGGCGCGGGCGCTGGGCGCGAGCGTCAGTAGGAGGACGATTGAGAGAGCGGCTCGCATCAGGCTTTCACGAACGTGCCGCGCTCGGGGTCCTTGCGCACGCCGGGGAACGGCAGCACGCGGCCGTGGGCGGAGCAGTAGACGCCGGGCGGCAGCACGCCGGCGGCGAAGATGGCCTCGGTCAAGTTCTGGAGCGCGTCGGACTGCTTCATCTCGAATGGCCGCATGGCGCCGGTGAGGACGACCGGCACGCGCGGACTGTCGAGGTTCTCGTAGAGATGCTGGCCGGTGCGAGCGAGCGTGTCCGTGCCGTGGAGGACGACAATGCCGGCGGTGTTGCCGTCGTCGCAGGCGCCCGAGGCGCGCACAGCTTCGAGGATGCGCGCGCGGTCCGCCTCGGTCATCTCGAGGCTGTCCTTGCTCATCAGCTCGAAGACGTTGACCTCCGTCTCCTCGAGGCGCAGCTCGGAGAGCATCCGCCGCACGATCGAGCGCCGGTTGGCCAGCTCGCCCGTCTGCTCGTCGTAGGTCTTCTCGATGGTGCCGCCGGTGGTGATGAGGGTGATCTTGCGCACGGGTGGACTCTATCGCCATAGTGCGCTTTCGGGGAGGGGTCGTCGTCGGATCAGGAGATGGCTCTGCCACGGCTCAAACAGCGGATTCAGGCTTCCACGAGCTTGTCAGGTCAGATATGATGGTTTGGATATTCCTAAAGGTTGGTGACGATGAGCACTCAGAAAGAGAGCATCTGGGCGATCCTTAGCGGGATAGGAGGCATCGCGACGGTTCTGAGCCTTATCCTCTATGTTCATGCGTCGCGCTCCCCGTCGGCCTCAACCAGCCTCACCACCAACACAACGACGGACGTCATGGACGACACTCCAAGTGGGGAGACCGGCACCACGGTTGGATCGGCTGCAGAAGAGCCCAAGAAGGAGACGCCTTCCCCCCTCCCTCCGCGCTCCGAGATGACGCCTCGGGAGCTACCGGCCGAGTTCACGCTCAGCGATGGCGACCAGAAGGTTCTCCTTTCCGGGCAGGCTTCGGTGGGCATCCAGTTCAACCAAATCGGAGAGGAGCGGTTTCTCACACTCCGCATCAACTCCTCGGAAGGCTCGGAAAACCATCCGATCCTGGGCACCGGAGGCCGCTTCCCCTTCCGGCAGGCAGGTTCGGAGTATTACGTTTCCGTTCTGCGCTTCGACCATGCGGCGAGAACCGCTGTGTTGCGGGTGGACAAGGCCCGGAAGTAATGAAGGAGAAAAGATCATGAGCCATATCAATAGGGTGCGTACTGCGGTTGTTTTCGGCGGCGTCGTTCTCGCGCTGTTATCGCCGGCCGCCAAAGCACAAAAGATCCTGCCCGAAGGGATCAAGGATCTCGCCACCCAGGTCGCAACCAACGTGGCGAAGGAACAGAAACATAAAATCGCCGTACTACCGTTCCGGGAACTCGATGGCCGCGCGACTGTCCTTGGAACCTACATCTCCGAAGAGTTGGTGACCGACCTCTTCACATTAGGAGGTCTCGACATCGTTGAAAGGTCCATGCTCGACAGAATCCTCGGTGAGATCAAGCTGGGGCAAACTGGCGTCATCGACGCTGCGACTGCTACGCAAGTGGGGAAGATCGCGGGCGTCGACGCAATCGTCACCGGAACAATCACCGATCTACAATCGTACATTGCTCTGAACTGCCGTCTGATTGACACCAGGACGGGACGCATCTTCGGTGCTGCGCAGGCTAAGATCGTCAAAGATGACGACGTTAGAAAGATTATGGGCGCATCCCTCTCCACAGGACAGGCGTCGATCGCCGGTGAGCAGGAGCGGTCCTCAAGCTCGGAGAGAAAGCAACTCCCGAAGCCCGGTCAACAGCAACTGGTGAATGGCTTCCTGTTCGAACTCAAGAGATGTACTCTGAGTGGTAATTCTGTAGAGTGCGACCTCTTGATCACAAATAATAAGGAAGATCGCAGTCTCGGCATCTATTCTCATACTTATGGCGGTCTGTCCCGTCTCATCGATCAAAATGGCAATGAGTTTTTAGCTGGCGACGAAAACCTTTTAGGAAGCTCAAGGGGCAGTGGCGTGGAATCCACTTTAGCATCAGGAATTCCGACACGAGCCAAGGTAGCCTTCGAGAAAGTCTCTCCGGATGTCGATGTGGCTCGACTTGTGGAGATCGCTTGCAATTCCGGAGATTTCTTCCGCGTTCAGTTCCGTAACGTGCCTATGGTTAGGCCGTAGGGCCGTGGGCCTTCACAAGGAAGCGATCTTCAGTCACGGTCTACCAGAAACCGGGCGAGAGCTCCAGGTTTCACGGCGACTGGAGTCAGCTCGCCTTCCCCAGGCTTGGCCTCTGCGGGCTCGAGAAGTCCCTCATCCACCAGTTGCCAATATGCATCCTCTTGGGGATCCCCCGTGCTCGCTCTCCGCCGAATCGGTCGGATCTCGGCGATGTCCTCTCCCTGATCGCTCAGGACGACCTTCTCGCCGCCTCGGACCTTCGCGAGGATCTCTTCGAGTTTCGCTGACGCTTCCTGTACGGAATATTGGGTCATGATGATCTCGGAAGAGAAGGCCTAGCGCGCGGATCGGCTCGCTAGCATCTCCAACGGACGCGCGCCCAGCCACCGAATCTCGCCAATCTCGAGATGTTCGCGGTCAGTATGGAGCACGTAGAGCTCACGCTGTCGATCTCTACGGTGCAGCTCTTTGTAGGCGTTCATCGCGGCGACCGAGTCGGGATAGGACTGGATGACGGCAATGTCATCCAAGACCCTCTGACCTTCCGCCGAATGGGCTTCGATGGCCTCGATCAGCAACCATTGCCTGGGGTAGAGCTCGCGAATCTCGCTCCATTGCATGGCTATCGAGTATAAACCTCTTTCACGAGCTAGAGGCGCCACGGAAACGCCGCTCGCAGCTCTTCCACCGGCACGATCCGCCACTTCCCCGGCGCCAGCTCTCCCAGCTCCAGCCCGCCGAAGGAAACCCGCTTGAGACGTATCACCTCATGGCCGGCGGCGGCGAGCAGGCGGCGGATCTCGCGGTTCTTCCCTTCCGTCAGCTCGATGACCAGGTGCGTCTCGCGACGGGAGCGCTTGCGGACGGCGATCTTGCGCGCGGCGAGGTGCTCGCCGACGTCCTCGATCCCTGCTTCGAGCCGGCGCGCGGTCTCATCGCTCAGCTCGCCGCGGACGGTGGCCACGTAGACGCGCGGCACCTCGTTCTTCGGATCGGTCACCCAGTCCGCAAAGCGCGTGTCGTTGGTCAGCAGCAGTAGGCCCGAGGTGGCGGCGTCGAGACGGCCGACGGGAACGACGTGCGCGTCCAGTCCCTCGAGGCAGCTATAAACCGTCGGACGTCCTTCCGGATCCGAGCGGGTGGTGACGACGCCGCGCGGCTTGTGCAGGAGCACGGTCAGACGCGCCGCCCGCCGCGCCAACCGGCCGTCGATTTCGACGCGAACGGTCTCGGGGACAACGTTGCGGAGAGGATCGGTCTCGGTCGCGCCGTCCACAGCGACGCGGCCGGCGCGGATGAGCTCCCGGGCCTCGGTGCGCGAGGCAAGGCCGAGCTTCGAGAGCGCGCGCTCGAGAGGCACGAAACCAAGCCGCTTCAACAGTCCCTCGCTTGCCGGACGACAATCAGGGACAGGTGGCGAACGCGCTCGTGTCGGTCGTCGCCGCTGACGGATGGCCGGCGGGATTCTCGTACCGCGCCACCTTGCCGCTCAGGGTATCGGTCACCGTCAGGACGTAATGGACGTTGGTGGTGGCGGCGGCGAAGACCCAGTAGTGATCGTTCAGCACGCAGCCGTCCAGCACCTTGACCATCACCTCCCAGTTGTCCGGAGCGAAGAACCAGAAGAGCCCCGAGTCCGCCGCAGCGCCGGGCACCACCGTGCCGGATCCCGACGAGCCGCCGGCGTCCCACCTGACCTCGGCGCGAAAGCGGCCGCGGTTGAGGCAGAGGCTGGTGGCGGTCGGCACGCAGGAGCCCTGGCCAGGAGCAGGACGGCTCTTGCCGACGAGGAAAAGGAAGCCGCTCGACATCGAAGACTTGGGCCAGGTGTTGTGGCTCCAGCCCTGCTCGATGTCCTCTTCCCAGGCGATGCCGAGCCGGTCCCACTGCGCCTTGAGATTGGCGTAGGCGCCGCCCGTGTAGTTCGGGTCGGTGGTGCCGTACTCCATGTGGATGGGCGGCTTGTAGGTTGGATCGGAAAGCGAGGCCACCGCGTAATAGGGCGCCGAGAGGGTGAAGACCGCGCTGTACTGCGAGCTCGCATAGGCGAGCAGGTAGGCGTAGGCGCCGCCAGCCGAGTGGCCGGCGATGGCGATGCGGCGCTCGTCCACCGGCAGCTCCTGTCCCAACAGGCGGATGGTCTCGGAGACCGTCTGCTCGTCGTCCCCGGTCCCCCAGCCGAGGTCCGAGGACGACTTCGGCATCGCCACCACGCAGCCGGCCTTCTCGGCGGCGCCCGAGACGAGATTCTCGTAGAGATCCGGCGTGCCCCCGGCGCCGTGGAGGAAGACCACCAGGGGAGCCGGATGCGAGGCGTCGAGGCTCTGCGGGATGTAGCGCCAGAGATAGGAGCCGGTCGCGGGAATGTCGATCCGGCTCCAGCCCGGAACCGGTGCGGCGGAGAGGGGCGCGATGAGGACGAGACCGAGGACGGCTGCGGGTGCTGCGAACTTCATCGGGAAAGTATAAGACAGGGCGCCTACAGATCAGGCCGTGCCCCGCAGCACCTCCAGGAAGGGCCTCCCCCATCCCGCCATCCGCGCTTCCAACTTCGCGGTGCAGTCGCAGTCGCAGCAGGCCCAGGGCTCCTCGCCGGAGAGATCGCGGCAGCGCTCGCGGCGATGGGCGTCCTGGACGCGGACGAGCTCGAAGTACTCCTCCCAGTAGGGCCGCTCCTCGGCGAGCGGCTCCCAGCAGAAGCAGACCTCGACCCAGCGGATCGAGCCATTGTCGGTCAGGCGGGCCTGGGCCATGTCGCTCAGGTACTCATCCCCGGCGATCGAGCCGAGGCCCAGGGTGCCGCTTTCGATGGCCCGCAACAGCTCGGCCTCGCGCCCGGGCCGGACGCGCGCCGTCACCAGATACTTCACGCCGCCATTCTACCAGCCCGGCGAGATCAGGAAGCCGGTGACCCAGTTTTCGTGCGGCCGCTGGAACGGTTTCGCGTAGTAGAACTCCAGCACCGCGAAGCCGCCCAGCAGGATGCGGGCCGAGACGCCGGCGGAAACCACCGGCACGCGCTCGGTAGTGGTGGTGTCGAAGCGCAGCTTCGGCGTCTGGCCCTTCGACCAGGCGGTGCCCGCGTCGACGAAGAAGTTCAGGTCCGTGGGCAGGAAGGGCGCCCGGATCAGGCCGTACCCCTCGACTCCCAGCAGCGGCAGCCGCAACTCCAGGTTGGCCACCGCGATCCTGCTTCCCACCAGACGGTCGAACTCGGGACAGGCTTGGGTGTTGCCCGGCACGGGCGTGCACTCCGACAGCCCGATGTCGCCCAGCTCGTAGCCGCGCACCAGCGTCGGGTAGCCGACGTATAGGGTGGACAGGCGGTCGCTCTCGGCGTCGCGGCCGTAGCGGCCGAAGTGGAGGGCCCGCATGGCGAGCGTCACCGGCCGGAAGAAGAAGTAGCGCCGGTAGTCCGCGGTCAGCGACTGGAACTCCAGGTCGCCGAAAGTCGGCTCCACCTCCAGGCGGTAGCGCTGGCCGCGCACCGGCGCGGTGAAACCGAAGTAGCTGCTGTCGCCGACGAGGGCGAGCGAGCCCTGGTAGAGCTTGAGGGTGCTGGGCGCCGGCAGGCTTACCTTGTGGCGATCCACCACCGCGTCGCCGACGACGGCGACCTCCTCGATCTCGTTGTCGAAGGCGATGCGGGTGACGCCGGCCGAGGCCTCGACGCGCTGGACGGTGGAGAACGGATACTGGGTGATGAAGTCGGCCCGGTCCTCGGTGATGGTTTGGCGGAGCTGCTGCACGATGGTCGCCGGCACGAGCTGGCCGTCGACGTCCACGGTGCCGTTGGTCACCGTGGTGAACGCCGAGATGTACGGCAGGTGGCTCACCTCGCCGCCCCATTGCAGGCGGTTGCCGAGGTTCAGGAAATAGCTCTGGAAGCCGAATTCGTTGAGGGTGCCAGTTTCGCCCTGGATGGCGATGCCGGCTTCGTGCTGGCCGAGCTCGTCGCTGAAGATGGCCGCCACGTCGCCGCCGACGCCGGTGCCGTAGGCCGTGCTGTAGCCGACGCCGACGCTCGGGCCGATCCAGTCGAGCTTGAAGCCGGAGTGGTAGGGCTGCACCGTCGGCTCCTGGCCCGCCGGCTGGGCGGGGAGGTTGCGCTCGCTCAGATACTCCGTCACCAGGCTCCGCGTCTCCGTCTGCTGCGGCGGCAGCAGCGCCGC
>Ga0075434_100007546_pt1 | contig 10075 bp, 5 predicted proteins | sample RhiMethybrSRZTD3_FD_75298 | JGI IMG/M metagenome (GOLD analysis project Ga0075434, IMG submission 75298) | Populus rhizosphere microbial communities from Tennessee, USA - Rhizosphere MetaG P. TD hybrid SRZTD3 | ecosystem: Host-associated > Plants > Roots > Rhizosphere > Soil | place: USA...
CGACGAGGAAGGACAGGACGCCGACCACCACCGCCAGGACCTGGAGCCCGACGCTCCGCTTGCCGCCGGCGAAGCGGAGCGTGCCGTGACCGACGAGCAGACCGATCACCACCGCCACCAGCCCGAAGCCGATATGGGTGAGCACCGTCACCCCCCACCACGCGAGCGCGCCGACGGCGCCACCCAGAATGGCGCCGACCGCGGCGACGGGATAGTTGATGGAATCCGACCTGGCCGCGGCGCCTGTCCGGGCCTGGAGCTTGACGATGTCGAAGCACGTGCGGCAGAAGACGCGGTCGCCCGCGGGGAGCCGCTCGCTCTCGCCGAGTGCCGACTGGCAGCGCGCGCACCGGACGGTCGCGGGTGCGGTCGCGGAGGTGTTCGAATCGGCCATAGATCCACCATAGGTGTGGGGTCGCGGCAGGGTCAACTATTGCGGCGCCGCGAGCACGCTCGCAAAACGACACCGCCGGTCGGGCTCGACGCCCCGTCTCATGCGGTCTGTAGTGCCGCCGCACGCTACACTGGGCGCACCATGAAGTTCGCGACGACGCGCCGACCGCCCGAGCGAACGCTCGTCGCGCCCGACGGCTCGGACGTCCGCGTGCTCCTCGGTTTGACCGGCGGCGGGATGGCGGAGTTCGAGCTGGCGCCCGGTCGGGTCTCCGCGGCGATCACTCACCGCACGGTCGACGAGATCTGGTACGTCTTGTCGGGCCACGGCGAGATGTGGAGGCGCCAGGACGCACGCGACGAGATCGTCGCCCTCGAGCCCGGCGTGTGCCTGACGATCCCGCAGGGCACGCACTTTCAGTTTCGAGCACTCGGCGACACGCCGCTGCGCGCGCTCGGCGTCACGATGCCCCCGTGGCCCGGCGCGAACGAGGCGATCGCCGTGACGGGTCTGTGGACGCCCACGGCTCCGGCTCTTTCTCCTTGACAGTTCGAGTAGCCAGGCTTACTCATGATTTCTCTTTTCGCGATCGTCGATTCGAGGGCTTCGGCTCGCGGCTCGGCCAGCCGAGTCGCACGCGGAGTGAACGCAAATGGGGCCGCGATCGTCGGACGGCGCTTCGCAATTTCTGAATGCTCCCTTCCTCGTCGAACCCTCCCGACGGGTCCCGAGCGCCGTGGAGGGCGCGCGAGACGAGCCCCGACCTTCCGGGCCAAGCGCTGTGCTCGTCGTCCACGGCATGGGGCAGCAGACGAAGTTCGAGACCCTCGACCTGCTCGTGCAGGGACTCGCCCGGGCCATTGACCTGGTGCCGTTCGATCAACCGCGGGCCCGACTCGTCGAGCTTGCCGGTGAACGACTGCACCGTGTCGAGCTGAAGTTCAGGCGCGACGACAGGGAGCACGAGCTTCACCTGTACGAAGCGTACTGGGCTCCCCTGACTGAGGGCCGGGTCACTCTGCGCGACGTCGTGTACCTCCTGGCCATGGCGGCCGTCAACGGCATACGGAACGGGAGCAGGGAGTTCTGCCGATGGCTGTTCGGTAACCTCGTAGCGTTCCCGCCGCAGATCCGTACCGTCATCGCGTTGATCGTCGGTCTGCTAACGTTGCTGGCGCTCGCGACGATCAACCTCACGATCGGCGTGGTCGCCGCGGCTCGCTGGGCTTTCGGCGTCCGGCAGGGCCTCATCGGCGATGGACTCTATGGCGACCTCTCGACCACGCTCAATGTCCTCTTCGTGGTCGTCGTGCTATTCGCCGTCGTCCTCGCCATCGGCCGCCTCGCCCGGAGGGCCTTTGGCTTCGTCAGGCTCGCCGTCGCCGGGGCAAGCGTCGTCGCCTTCACTCTGGCGCTGGCTGCGACGATCGCGACCGGCGTTGCGATCCCGCTCTTCTTCTTCTTACACTCCCAGCCGGGTCCGGCTGCCGACCTTCCCCTCATTCCGTCAGCGCTCGGGGTCAAGCGCGTCGCCCTGTTCGATGCGTTCGTGGAGCTTGCCGTCTTCGCCATCCTCTTGGCCGCCGTGGTGGTGGTGGCTCTGACCTGGGTCCTGCGCTTCCTATTGGCATGGCTGAGACCCGGAGCGCGAGAGAGCCGGCCGGTTCTGACCGCCTTCTTCGTGCTGCTGTTCGCCGGCGTCGTGTGCGGCGTCGCGATCGAGATCGGGGGGCTCGCGCTCACCGATTGGGGGCTGTCGACGAACGCCGGGCCCCTCGGGCGCGGTATCGTCTGGTTCCTCCTGGTGATCATCAGCTTCGTGGTGCGGTGGGTGATGGTCGAGTACGTGGGCGACCTCGCCGCGTACGTGCAGCCCCACGCCCTTGACCGCTTTCAGGACCTGCGCGACGAGATCAAAGCCGAAGTCTACAAGTCGATGAGGGCGATCTACCGCGCCGGGGACGACCGCGGCTTCACCTACAACAGGATCGCAGTCGTGGGTCACTCGCTCGGATCGGTCATCGCCTACGACGTGCTGAACCAACTGATCAACGATGACGAGCTGGCCGACGACGAGTCTGAGTTCCTCGACACGGTGAAGCGGACGTCGCTTTTCCTCACGTTCGGCTCGCCTCTCGACAAGACTGCCTTTGTGTTCGGGGCGCAACGAAAGCAGACCGAGACTCGATATGCGCTGGCCGCCACCGCACAGCCCTTGATCCGAGACACCAGCCGCCGGCCGACCTGGGTCAATGTCTACTCGCGGTGGGACCTGATCAGCGGCGCGCTCGAGTTCTACGATCCCCCAGCCAGGCCGAACGGTGCGCGGGACTTGAAAGCGGTATGCAACAAATCGGATCCCGACGCGAGCACATTGTTCCTCGCCCATCTCGAGTACTGGGAAGGCATGATCATCTTCGACACGCTGCTGGACGCGCTCGATGCCGGTGCGACACGCGTCGCCACGGCGGCCGGCGTCCTTCGGTTCTTCGCATTCAGATGTTTACTGCGTTAATCGACGCCTCGAGGCGGATCGGCATCTGGCTGGTCACTCTGGTGGACGGCTGGACGGGCTGGCACCGCTGGCCTGCACTGATCGGTCTGATGATGCTGGTAGGCATCCGGAGTCGTTTGCGACTCGAGAACCTGACGCACACCTCGCTCGGCTTGCCGCCGCCTCCGGTCCAGCCCCTCCCGCCAGCGAACATGCGGATGCCGGACGGGACCTTCAACGATCTCCGCTGCCCAGCCATGGGAAGCGCCGGTACGCCACTTGGCCGAAACGTCCCCCTGGCCGCCGTTCGCGCGGAGCCCTACTTCGACGGGCAATGCACGAGCACGCCGAGCCCCAGAGCGGTGAGCAACGATCTGCTAGCGCGCAGAGAGTTCGTCAAGGCTGGGCAGCTCAACGTACTGGCGGCGGCCTGGATCCAGTTCATGGTCCACGACTGGTTCAGCCACGGTCCGACGCCGGGACCCGATGCGTCCGAGCAGATCGAAATTCCTTTGGAGCAGGACGATCCATGGGACCGGCCCATGCGCGTGCCGCGCGCCAAGGCGGACACCCAGCGTCCGCCCAACTCGGAGAGAATTGGTCCGACCTTCCCGAATCTCGTCACTCACTGGTGGGACGCCTCTCAAATCTATGGAAGCGACCAACCGACGCTCAACCTGATCCGCTCGGGGCCCGGATCGGCCACGCCGGCGCCGTGCGGCAAGATCATGATGGACTCCCGAAACAGGAACCTCCTCCCGCTCGATCCGCAGAAGCGTGGCGGCAGCTACCACCATGCCGATCTGACGGGCTTCAACGAGAACTGGTGGGTCGGCCTGAGTTTGATGCACACACTCTTCGCGCTCGAGCACAATCGCATCTGTGAGCATCTCGCCGCGACGCAGCGTCACTGGAGTGATGAGGAGATCTTCGCCCATGCCCGCCTGATCAACGCTGCCGTGCTTGCAAAGATTCACACCGTCGAGTGGACCCCGGCGATCCTCGATCATCCCGCCGTGCACATCGGCATGCGCGGGATCTGGTCGGGGCTCAGGCAGGAGCGAGGCATCTACCGGTTTCTGGCCTACGGCTTCGGCCCGGAGGTTCGCGACGGCATTCGCTCCGCACCGACGGACCACCGCGGCGTCCCATATTCGATCACCGAGGAGTTCGTCTCCGTCTACCGCATGCATGCACTCCTGCCCGACCAGTTCGATTTACGCTCGGTGGACCGGTCGGGGAAACAACTATCGCTCGAGCTTCCCGAAGTGGTCTTCGGAAACGCGCGCGACGTCGTGGAGAAGCACGGGTTCACCATGGCCGACATCGCATACTCGTTCGGAACCCAGTCGGCGGGCGCCCTCACCCTGCACAATTTCCCGGACGCCCTGCGCGAGATCACTCTGCCAAACGGGCTCCGGCTCGACCTGGCCGCGGTCGACATCCTGCGAGATCGCGAGCGAGGCGTGCCGCGCTACAACGACCTTCGCCGACTCTTGCACCGTCCGCCCGTGCATTCGTTCGAGGGGCTCGTCGGGCGGGAGGGACGACGCCGCGGCTGGGCCGAGGAGCTTCGCCGCCTCTACGGCAATGTCGACAATGTCGACACGATGGTGGGGCTCTTCGCCGAGCCAAAGCCGCGGGGCTTCGGGTTCAGCGACACCGCGTTCCGCATCTTCCTCTTGATGGCAGGCCGGCGACTCCAGAGTGATCGCTTTTTCACGGCGGATTCCTTCAACGAGCGCGTCTACACGAAAGAGGGCATCGACTGGATCGACCAGCGAACCATGGCGGGTGTCCTGCGCGACAATCTGGGCCTCGCCGAGCAGCTCGCCGGCGTGGCGAACCCCTTCCACCTCTGGGCATGAGCTACCGCGCGATCGCCGTCATTGTTGCCCTGCTGATCGCCGGCGGGATTGTCTACACCGTGCAACAGGATCGGCCCAAGCGCTACGACGTTGATGCTGAGCACTACAAGTACGGGTCGATCGGCACCGAGTCGGGGGTCTCGTTGTTTTCACCGGTCGGCGGGCGTCTTCCCCCGGAGTGGATCTTCAGGGTCCTGCCACAGGTGTGTAAGTTCATGCCCTCTTACGAACAGCTCGGGCTCATCTACGAAATGGAGCCCGACGGAGAAAAGGGACCGAAGCGGAAAGGCCTGCCGGTCGGCATCTCCCAGCGCCGCCGCCTCGGCAGCGACCTCATCGGCGTCAACTGCGCGTTCTGCCACGCGGGCACCTACCGAACCGCTCCGGACAGCCCAGCCGTCGTCGTCCCGGGCATGCCACCGCAGCAGACCGACGTCCAACAACTGTTTCGCTCCATCTTCGAATGCATCCGGAGCTCCGATTTCACGACGGACAACGTCATCCGAGCGATCCGCAAAGCCGGCGGTCCGAGTGGGCCGCTCGACAAGCTGATGTACCGGCTCCTGATTCCAACCACCCGCTCCCGGGTCGCCGAGCTCGAGGAGAAGCTCAGCGTCCTGACTGGAGATCGCATTCCTCGTCCGGGGCCGGGCCGGCTCGACACGCTCACGCCTGCCAAGTCGGTCGAGGTCGGCTGGAATCTGGAAGAGCGCCTGGCCCGATACGGCCTCACGGACCTCGTCGGCAACATGGACTTCTCCCCGACATGGAACCTCGCGAAGCGCGAGAGCATGCAGATGCACTGGGACGGCAATCTCGGCGACGTGCATGAGTCGATTCTCAGCGCGGTCCTCGCCGTCGGTGGCACGCCGCAAACGGTGGACAACAAGGGACTCAAGCAGGTCACGGACTTCATGTTCGCGCTGCCACCGCCGCCATATCCCTTTCGCGCTCAAGTCGACGAGGTTCTGGCCCACGCCGGGGAAGTCGTGTACGCGAGAGGCTGTGCGGAGTGCCATGAAGCCAAGGCTGGGCGCGTGACTCCGATCGAGCAGCTCAAGACCGACCCGTATCGCCTGGACACCTTCTCGCGCGAGTTCGCCGTCGCTCTGCCCGCGGCGATGAACCGCAACTACGCGCGCTCCGAGTACGGCTTCAAGAAGTTTCGCAAAACCGATGGGTACGTCAATGTACGCCTCGACGGAATCTGGGCCCGCGCGCCGTATCTCCACAACGGGTCGGTCCCGTCGCTGCGAGACCTGCTCCAACCGCAGTCCTGCCGACCTCGAACCTTCTTCCGCGGCAGCGATGTGTACGATCGTGAGAACCTCGGCTTCGAATCGTGGGCGGTGTCCGATCCAGCGTGTCCGCCGCGCCCTGGAGGGCAGGCGAGCGCGGCACCGAAGACGGCCGCGAACGGCGCCATGCTGTTCCGTTTCGACACCAGCCTCCCCGGCAACAGCAACGGCGGCCACCTCTGGGGTACGGAGCTGTCCGATGCCGACAAGAAGGCGTTGCTCGAATACCTGAAGACGCTTTGACCTCCATGACGTGTATTCGCTGCGCCAGCGAAAATCCGGCCGATGCGCGGTTCTGCAACAGCTGCGGACAGCCGCTGAGCCTTCAAGGCTCCCCGGCGATCACGCGCGAGTCCACCCCGCGCGCTTTTACGCCCGCCTACCTCGCGGAACGCATCCTGACCAGCCGCAGCGCGCTCGAAGGTGAGCGGAAACAGGTCACGGTATTGTTCGCCGACCTCAGGGGCTCGATGGAGCTCGTGATGAACCGCGACCCCGAGGACGCCCGAGCACTCCTCGACGCCGTCCTCGAATTGATGATGGATGCGGTCCATCGTTACGAGGGCACCGTCAATCAAGTGATGGGCGACGGGATCATGGCCCTCTTCGGAGCGCCGCTCGCGCACGAGGATCACGCGGTTCGCGCCTGCTTCGCCGCGCTGGCCATCCAGTCGGCGATCCGACACAGGAATGCCGAAGCGCGTTCGGCTCGTGGCATCGAGGTCGAGGTCCGCATCGGCCTCAACTCGGGCAACGTCATCGTGCGGACGATCGGGAACGACCTCCGGATGGACTATACCGCCGTCGGCCCGTCGACATTCCTCGCAGCACGCTTGGAGCAGCTCGCGGCTCCCGGCACCATCTTGTTGTCGGAGGCCACCCGCCGCCTCGCCGAAGGGTTCGTCGGCGTGCGGCCGCTCGGCATGCTGCAGGTCAAGGGCCTCGTCGAACCGGTGCTCTCCTTCGAGCTCGTCAGCGCGAGCCCGCCACGAACTCGCTGGCAAACACGGGTCGTGCGCGGGCTCACGCGGTTCGTCGGCCGCGAGGAGGAGGTCCAAGAGCTCGGCACAGCGCTCCGGAAAGTCGCAGCCGGTCAGGGGCAAGTCGTGGCCCTGATCGGCGAGCCGGGCATCGGGAAATCGAGGTTGGTCTGGGAGTTCAACCATCGGCCGGGCGTACCGGACCGGCTCGTCCTGGAATGCGGCGCGGTCGCTTATGGAACGACGACCCCGTACGGCCCGATCGTCCAGCTGCTCAAGGCCTACTTCAGCGTGGATCCCCACGACGGCACGCACGAGATCGCGGAGACGGTGACCGCACGCTGCGAGAGCCTCGGTGAAGCTGTCCGACCACTGACGAACGCGCTCCTCGAGCTACTCGATGTGGCGGTCGAGGATCCCGCATGGCGGTTGCTCGATTCGGCCCAGCGCCGGCAGCGGACGCACGAGGCCCTTCAAGGCCTCGTGCTGATCGAGAGTCGTCGTCAGCCGGTCGTCCTGGTCGTCGAGGATCTCCAGTGGATCGATACGGAAACCCGAGCCTTCCTCGACAGCCTCGTCGAGGCCATCCAGGATTGCCCGGTCCTGCTGCTCCTGACGTGCCGACCTGAGTATCGCCCCGGATGGGCGGACTCGAGGCACTGCGTCGAGCGGATCGTGCCACCGCTCCCCGCGCCCAGCGCCGAGGTGCTCCTCGACGCCCTGCTCGGTCACGACACGAGTCTCGTCCCGCTCAAGCGCCTGCTCATCGAGCGAACCGAGGGGAACCCGTTTTTCATCGAGGAGAGCGCGCAGACGCTCGCCGAGACCGGAGTGCTCACCGGGGCGCGCGGTACCTACCAGCTGGCCCGGCCATTCGCGACAACCCAGATTCCCGCCACCGTGCACGCACTGCTGGCTTCGCGGATCGACCGGCTTACCCCGTCACAGAAGCGACTGCTGCAGACGGCCGCGGTCATTGGGCGTGACGTCGAGCTGCCAGTCCTCCACGCGATCAGCGACGAGCCCGACGATGCGCTGCAGCGTGACCTCGCCCATTTGCAGGGGGCGGAGTTCCTCTATGAGAAACAGTCGTTTCCCGAACTGGAGTACACGTTCAAGCATGCGCTGACCTACGACGTCGCCTATCAGAGCCTTCTCTTCGATCGTCGGCGCGCGCTTCATGCGCGGATCGTCGAGGTGCTCGAGATGCTTCACGGCGACCGGCTGGGCGAACACGTCGAACGGCTGGCACGCCATGCGTTTCTTGGCGAGACGTGGGCGAAGGCGCTTCTCTACCTCCGGCAGAGCGGCACAAAGGCCGCTGCCCGCTCGGCCCACTCGGAGGCCGTGGCCGTCTTCGGGCAGGCGCTTCAGGCCCTCCAGCATTTGCGGCCGATGCGGGAGACAGACGAGCAGGCCGCCGATCTGCACATGTTGCTGGCCAATTCCCTGCTCCCCATAGCCGAGCTGAGCTCGATCATCGACCACCTTCGCGAGGCGGAGCGCCTCGCCGCATTGCTCGGCGACCAGCGCCGAGCAGGCCGGGTCGCGTCGTTCATCTCTGCCTACTTCTGGCTGACCGGGGAGCAGACGCTGGCCGTCCACCATGGCCGACGCGTCCTGGACATCGCCATCGCCGTGAACGACGTCGCGTCGCGAGTGCGCGCGAACCTCGATCTCGGCCACGCCTATCACGTTGTGGGCGACTATGGACAGGCGATCGCCGTGCTCCGCTCCAACGTCGACACGCTGCAGGGAGATCTCCTCGGCCGGCGCTTTGGTCTGGTGGGGCTGGCCTCGGTCCTCTCGCGGGCGTGGCTCGTCTGGTGCTTGGCCGAGACAGGAGAGTTCGAGCAAGCCGAGTCCCCTGGCGAGGAGGCCATCCGGATCGCCGAGACCGTCGACCACCCGTACAGCATCCTCGCCGCCTACTTCGGTGTCGGCGGTCTTCATCTCCGCCGGGGCGAGATGGCGAAATCAATCGCGATTCTCGAGGGCGCCCTCGAGCTCTGCCACACGTGGGATACGCAGCTTCGATTGTGGTTCCTGGGCGTGGCGCCGTCCCTGGGCCACGCCTACGCGCTTTCCGGCAAGACGGCTCAGGCCATTACGCTCCTGGAGCACGCGATGGAGCAGGCGGCCGCCCGGAAGATGATGTTCGCCCAGTCGCTGCGTATGGGCTGGCTGGCCCACGCTTATCTCCAAGCCGGTCGCCTGCCCGAGGCGCGCGAGCTGTCGCTGAAGTCCCTAACACTCGCTCGCCAGTACGGAGAGCGCGGGCACGAGGTGTGGATCCAGGGCATCATCGGCGACGTCGCGGCACAGGAGCCTGCCGACGCCACTGCGGCGGAACGCGCCTATCGTGCTGCGATCGAGCTCGGGGTCGCACTCGGCATGCGGCCGCGCGTGGCGCTCGGGCACCTCGGGCTCGGTCGGCTCTATCGCCGCATGGGGCGAAAGGCAGACGCTCGGCAGCACCTCACAGAGGCCGTGGCGTTCCTAAAACCCGCGCGGATGCAGTTCTGGTTGCAAGACGCCGAGGCTGAAAGCTCCAGACTCTAGCCTTTCAGGGCGCTGACCCGGACTCCTTCGACGATTCGCCGGTTGGCCACCAGGAACACGATCAGCAGCGGCAGCGCGCTCAGCACCGCGCCCGCCATGATCGGCCCGTACGATTCGGCCGCGTAAGCTCCGCGCAGCAGCGCCAGCGCGACGGGCAGCGGAAACATGTCGGGCTTGTTGACGGCGATCAGCGGCCAGAGGAAGTCGTTCCACGCCGAGCGGAAGGCGAAGATCGCGAGTGCGCCGAGGACCGGCTGCGAGAGCGGCAGCACGATCCGGGTGAAGATCTGCCACGGCTCGGCGCCGTCGATGCGCGCGGCGTCCTCGAGCTCGGACGGGATCGTCAGGAAGAACTGGCGGAGCAGGAACACGCCGAACGCGAACGTCATCGCCGCCTCGGGGACGATCAGCCCCTGATACGTGCTGAGCCAGCCCAGGCGCTGCACGAGCACGTACTGCGGCACCAGGACCACCGCGTT
>Ga0075434_100007547_pt1 | contig 10075 bp, 7 predicted proteins | sample RhiMethybrSRZTD3_FD_75298 | JGI IMG/M metagenome (GOLD analysis project Ga0075434, IMG submission 75298) | Populus rhizosphere microbial communities from Tennessee, USA - Rhizosphere MetaG P. TD hybrid SRZTD3 | ecosystem: Host-associated > Plants > Roots > Rhizosphere > Soil | place: USA...
ATCCGTCACGTTGACGTCGACGCGGACGACGTTGACGCCGCCGCGGAACGTCGGCTGCGCGCCGCCCCGCGATGCAGGCGGATCCTGGGTGCTCACCAGTGCGGCCGCCGTGAGCTGCATAACGAGGACGAGTGGAATGCGGGAGCTGCGCAACCTCACGATCCTCGTGCTCATGGCAGGTTATTGCGGCACGGCGAACGCGATGTACGCGCTGGGCAACGTCGGTCCGCCGCCGCCCCGACCTTGACGACCACCGGCTGCTCCGGGTTGGCCGGCTTGCGCGGCGCCCGCTTCCGGGGCCCCACCGGGCGGTGGCCCTGCGGCTCGCGCTGCGCCCGCGTTATTGAACACGGCGGGGAATGTGGCGTTCGCTTGTGCCACAGGCAGCACGACGAACTGCCGCCCATTCACCTGATAGGTCGCCGGCATCCCCTCGGCCCCGTTGGGCAGACTGTGCTGCCAGAGCTCTTTGCCGTTGTCCCTGTCGTACGCGTGCACCTTTCGTTCGGGACCGGTTGCCAGGAAGATCAATCCGCCGGCTGTCACGAGCGGTGCATCCCGCGGAAACTGCACGCCAGTGTTCTTCGGGATGTTGTACTCGGGCGGCGCCTCCTGCACGCCAGTCGGAATCCGCCACACGATGTCTCCGGTGTTGAGGTCGTACTTCACCATCTCCGACCATGGCGGTGCCGCCGCGGTCATCGACCCGCCCGGGAAGTTGATGTTTAGAAAATTCACCGGCGATGTGAACTCGACTCGTTCGCCCTTCGCAGCAGCGGCATCCACAAGCGCCTTGGCCTGCGCCGTGAGCTCGGCCTTCTGCTCGGGCGTGACGATGGTGTTGCCGCCACCGCGTCCGCCACCGCCACCGCCACCGCCCGCACCGCGGGCACCGCCCGGTCCGGGTCCGGCGCCGCGAGGGGGCGCCGGCATCGAGAGCCGGATCATGGTCGGCAGCGACTTGTGGACGACATAGAACTCGCCGCGATCCGGATCGACCGCGCTGGTGCCGAAGTTGGCGCCACCGTTATGCCCTGGCATCTCTATCGAACCCTCGAAGCTCGGGGGCGTGAATATTCCATCGTTGCGATATGTCCGCAGCCGCGCTCGCAACTCGTCTTGCGCTTCCTTCGGCAGGTACGGGTTGATGTCCTTTTCGGTAAACGACTGCTTGGCAAACGGCGCCGGCTTCGTCGGGAACGGCTGCGTGGGCGACGTCCACTCTCCTGGCACGTCGGTCTGCGGGACCGGTCGCTCCTCGATGGGCCAGATCGGCTGGCCGGTCTTTCGATCGAAGACGTAGAGGAATCCCTGCTTCGTCGCCTGCGCGACAACCTGCCGCGGCTTGCCGTTCTGGCGGATCGTCAGCAGCTTCGCCGACTGTGGAATGTCCCAGTCCCAGAGATCGTGGTGAATGAGCTGCTGATGCCACATCCGTTTTCCGGTGCGCGCATCGATCGCGACGAGCGAATTCGCGAACAGGTTGTTGCCCTTGCGATCGCCGCCATAGAAGTCGTAGCGCGCGGTGCCGAATCCGATGAACGCGATGCCGTTCTCCTCGTCAACGGTGAACTCGCTCCAATTGTGCCCGCCGCCTCCGACCTTGTAGTGGCCTTCAGGCCACGTGTCGTAGCCGAATTCCCCTTCGTGAGGAATGACATGAAAGATCCAGGCGAGCTTGCCGGTTCGCACGTCGTAGGCATGAACGTCGGAGGGCGGGCCGCCGTAGTTCGGTCCGCCGGGCAGCGGAATGATGAAGAGGTTCTCGAAGATCCGGCCGGGGTTGCTGGTGCCGACAGGACCCGCCGGCTTCCGCTCCATCGCCTCGCGCAGATCCACACGGCCGTTGTTGCCAAAGGACGTAATCGGCTCACCATTCTGCGCGTTCACGGCGATGACGTCGCCGCGCTGCAGGTAGATGAACCGTCGGTCGGATCGATCGGCACTCTCCCAGTAGTTCATCCCGCGCGCGCCCGATGGGGCGACGCCTTCCTTGCGCCAGATCTCCTTGCCGGTCGCGGCATCAATCGCGGCGAGCGCGCCGCCCCCAACCGGGGCGTACATCACGCCGTCGACGATGACGGGATTGAAGATGCTGTTGCCGGTGATTGGAAAGCTCCAGGCCACCTCGAGCTTCGCGACGTTCTTCTTGTTGATCTGATCGAGCGCGGAGTATTGCGAGGAATGTGCACCGCCCGCGTACGACTGCCAGGTCGTGTAAGGCTTTGCCGACGCGCGACCGGTGCCCCCCTGCCTGCCCTGAGCGAGCGCAAGACGCGAGTCGAAGGCCCTGCCCTGAGCGAGCGCAAGGCGCGAGTCGAAGGGTCTGCCCTGAGCGAGCGCAAGACGCGAGTCGAAGGGCCTGCCCTGAGCGAGCGCAAGACGCGAGTCGAAGGGCCTGCCCTGAGCGAGCCCAAAGGGCGAGTCGAAGGGTGTCGCCAGCGCGATAGCCACCGCGATTCCCGTCAGTGAGACGATTCCACCCGCTCTGCGCATGAGATGACCTTTCTCGGAGTCCTCGAGGAATTCGCGCCGCGCTTGTCTACCGGCGCCAGATTGTACAGCGGAGCGCTCTCATGGATGGCGCGGGGCATGGACTAAACGTCGTCATTGTGGCAAGGTGACTCCAAAGGACGCCAACGACACAATGAGCTTCTGCGATCACTGCCAAGGGCAACGGTTCGACCGTGCGCAGGTTCTGCGCGTGCTGCGCGACACTCGCCGGCGGTTACGGGATTCTCAGAATTCGAAGGCGGCGGAGCACGCGCTCACGCTCGCGATTGACTCGGTGCGACGCCTGGAGATCCCGCACTTCGACACCGACGACGAGGATCTGAGCGAAGCATCGATTCACTGATTGGCACCAGAATCAGTCGTACGGACCGAGCGCTCTACCGAGCCACGCAACATTCACTGCGGCTGAACGCGCGATCACGCGTCTTTTACGCAGACGCAGCCATCCTGTGATAGATGACTCCCACATGGGCCCGCACTACGACTACGACCTGCTTGTGATCGGCTCTGGCCCGGCGGGGCATCGGGCCGCCATTCAGGCGGCCAAGCTCGATAAACGCGTGGCCATCGTCGAGAAGCGCGCGGTCGTGGGCGGCGTGTGCATCAACACCGGAACGATTCCCAGCAAGTCGCTCCGCGAAGCAGCACTCCGCCTCTCTGGCTACCGCGAGCGCGGCATCTACGGAGCGTCATACTCGGTCAAGCAGCACATCACGATGCGCGATCTGCTCTTTCGCGTCGATCACGTCATCAGCAACGAGATCGACGTGGCGCGGCATCAGCTGATGCGCAATGGCGTCGACATTTTGACCGCGAAGGCCACATTCGTCGACCCGCACCGGATCGGACTCGAACTGGTGCCCGATGGCATCCACCAGGAGATCACCGCCGCGCATGTCGTGATCGCCGTCGGCACTGAAACGGCGCAGGATCCGTTTGCGCGGTGCGACGGCCAGCACATCTTCACGTGCGATGACCTCCTCACCGTCGAGCACTTGCCGCGCTCGCTGGCGGTCGTCGGCGCCGGAGTGATCGGCCTGGAGTACGCGTGCATCTTTGCCGCGCTCGGCGTCCGCGTCACGCTCATCGACGCGCGCGTGCAGCTGCTGCCTTTCGTCGACCGCGAGATCATCGAAGCGCTCGTCTACCACCTCCGCGGCAACCGGGCGACGCTGCATCTCGGTGAAACGGTTTCTTCGATCGAGAACTACAGTGACGAGCGCGGCGATCACGTACGGATCGAGCTCGCGAGCGGCAAACAGGTGATCACCGACAAAGTGCTCTATAGCGTCGGACGACGGGGGGCAACCGAGCAGCTCGGCCTCGCCGCGGCTGGCGTAAATGCCGATGAACGCGGCCGCATTCGCGTGAACGAGCATTACCAAACCGACGTGGAGCACATCTATGCGGTAGGCGATGTCATCGGGTTCCCGAGCCTCGCGTCGACGTCGATGGAACAAGGGCGGCTGGCTTCGTGCCACGCATTCGGCGTGCCCACGCATAGCATCCCGTCACTCTTCCCGTATGGCATCTTCACCGTCCCTGGGATCTCGATGGTGGGAAAAACCGAAGAGGAGCTGACGAAGGATGGCGTCCCCTACGAGGTTGGACGCGCGCAGTATCGAGAGATTGCCCGAGGCCAGATCCTCGGCGACCGCACCGGCTTCCTCAAGCTGATTTTTCATCGCGATGATCGCCGCTTGCTCGGCGTGCACATCATCGGTGCGGAGGCGGCCGAACTGGTGCACATCGGTCAGGCCGTGCTCGCCCTCGGCGGCAAGGTCGACTACTTCGTCGACACCGTCTTCAACTATCCCACGCTCGCCGAATGCTACAAGACGGCGGCCTTCGACGGGATCAATCGTCTGGGGCTGGCGTAGCCCAGGATCACTGGTCCGGCTGAAGCCGGACACTACGCACAACTGAAGCCGGACACTACGCACAACTGAGCCGGACACTCCGCACAAGAGAAGACCGCGAGGAGTAAGATCGCGTTTTCGCGCGGAACAAATCGAGGTTCACCATGCCGATGATCTACCGCCGCTCTACACGCATTCGCGAGCTCAACGGCCGGGTCCGGAACGGACTGGCCGTCGTCGCGCACACTCCGGACGACATCCTGGAACTCGAGGGACTGGTCGACGCCGTTGGCCGTCTGCCCGGCGATCCGTTGGCCAACATGTACCGCGTGCTGAACAACGCCGGCCGATCGCCGTCGACGTGGCCGCGCGCTGAAAAAGCCAATGCCGAAAGTCTCGCGAGCATGAGCAGCGAATCGCTCGAACGACGCGACACGCGGGCGGTGTCGCTGCGACTCTCACTCGCGCTCGCTCGCACCATCTGGAGCCAGCAGCGAGACGACGTCGACAACCTCTCGCTCGCGCTCGTGCTTCCACGCCCAGGCCGACGCGCGTCGATCGCGAGCCGGCGTCCCGCGCTCGTGCTCGACCACGGCTCCATTCGAGCGCGCGTTCTCGCCGCCGGAGGAAGGCTCCGCGACTTTGGCGTGGCGCTGTTTCCCGTCGCGCGCTCCAAGCGTCGGGCGAATGTCGTCGAGTCGCTGCGCGACAACACTCCGGGCCTGAGGCTGCCTCGTCTCGAGACGGTTCAACCGGCGCATCTCGACGGCAAGACCGGCGTCATCGTGTTTCTGCATGGACTGATGTCCACCGATGTCGGCACCTTCGACAAGTTCGTGCACGCGCTCAAAGCCGCGGACTTCGGACCGTCGCAGCTGCTGGTGTCGTGGCCCCACGACACGCTCGATCCGATCGAGGCGAACGCCGAAGATCTCTCGGTGCTGATCGAGGAGAAGCTCGGTCGGTCGTCGTTGCCGATTGCTTTTGTGTGCCACTCGCGCGGCGGTCTGGTCGCACGACGCACGGCGGTGGAGCTCCTGGAGATCGACAGGGCACGCTGGCAGTCGCGGCTGCGAGGTCTGGTCACCTTCGGCACGCCGCACAACGGCGCCGAGCTCGCCGAGAACGGCGACGAGCTGCTTGGCAAGCTGTTGCTGCTGTGCACGGTCGGTAAGCGCGGTGGGCTCATCCCGCTCGTCGATGCCCTCTGGTCGGTGAAGGACCACAAGAAGCTGGCCGGGGTCAGCGATCTGCGTCCGCGGTCGGGCGGTGGCGACTTTCTGCGCGCGTTGCGAAGAGCCGAGGGCCGCATTGCCAAGAAGGCAGGCGGCGTACCGCTGCGTCTCTATGCGGTCGGTGGCAACGTGAAGGTCGATGGCTTTGGCGGCATGCTGAGCCGGAGATACTTCGGCGGCGCCGCGCACGATCTCATCGTCACGCTGGCGTCGGCGACGCCTGTCTCTGCCGACCAGCGCGCCGAGACGACGTGCGACCACTTCGGATACTTCAGCCCGAATGAGATCGCCGCCGATGCCGCGACCGACGCCATTGATTTCCTCGAGCAGACAATGGCTTCGGTTGAAGCCGAGGAGCAGACGGATGCGCAGAGCCGCCTGCCGAAGACGGCACGGCCGCTGAAGATCGATCCCGCGAAGGTCGCGGCGGCAAGAGCCGCCCGCGCCGAGAGCGAGACGCGCCAGGTCAGCACGTAGTCTCTGGAGACTCTGGAGACTCTGGAGAACACTTCACTAGGCTGCCAAGTGGGTGACGACCCTCCGACCACCGGAACGTGTTAGGATTCGCAATCTATGAAACTGGGCTTCATCCGTCTTGCATTGGCAACCACAATCACGGGCGTGCTTGGCAGCATGTCCCTCGGGGCCCAGGCGCAGCAGGCGCCCCCCGGCCCGGCGAACGGCGTTCAGGTGGCGGTGCCGCAGGGGAGTGCGGTTGATCAGTCCCAGGATGCGGCACGTCAAAACCGGCAGCAGGCGGCCAGAAACCGGCTGGCCAACCAACCGGCGCCTCGCGACGCGAACGGTCACATCGTGATGGGCAACACGGCGACGCTCAAAGGCGTCTGGATCGGGGGCAACCTCGGTTTTTGTAACGGCAACGCCGCGGGCGCTCCCCCATCGCTCAACCCGGGTGCGGCACAGCAAGGCGGTCGCGCTGCCGGGGGCGGCGCGGCACCTGGTAGAGCCGGCGGCTTCGGCCGTGGCGCGGCTGGCCCGTGCACGCCGATTCCGTACATGGCGTGGACGCGTGCGGTGTCCGACGATCGCCGTCGGATGCAGCTCGAGCCGCACACCCGCTGCAAGCCGTCGGGAGGCCCGCGTCAGTGGCTGACGCCCTACGGTGCCGAATTCCTCGAGCTGACCGACGCGAAGGTTGCTTACATCTTCGACATCGGCGGCCCGCACACCTACCGCACGATCTTCATGGACGGCCGCAAGCATCCAGACACACTCACGCCGAGCTACTACGGCCACTCGATCGGATCGTGGGAAGGCGACACGCTGGTCGTCGATACGGTCGGCTTCAACGAAGGCTTCTGGATCGATCGCGGCCAGCTTCCGCATACGTCGGCGCTGCACCTGATCGAGAAGTACACACGCACCGCGCTCGACACCATGAAGTACGAGCTGACCATCGACGATCCAGGCGCCTACACATCGACGTTCACCGGCGTCTCGAGCCTGCGCTGGGAGAACGGGACGGAGCTGTTCGAATACGTCTGCCAGCAGGAGAACTACGCGCCCACCCTCATGGTCGGCGAAGGGACGAAGGTAGACCGCACGAGTCCGATCGTCCCGTAGCTGAAACGACACTACTCACGAGAAACGAAGCACAGAGGCTCGGTGCCTCTCGCTGTACGATCACGTCTGACTGATGACTGACGATCTCAGCGATCACCGCCAGCACAAACGCGAAGCAAATCACATCCGCGAGCAGTTCACGCTCCTATTCGAGCAACTACAACTCCTGCCCGATCCAGTGCGAGCGAGGCTACAGGGCGAGTTGACCGACGCGCTCCTCAGTCGAACCGCGACGATTGAGACGCCACGCGGGGCGATCTCCTTCGTCGCGCTCGGTAGGGGCGGCGCCAAGCGTGGGCTCAGACTCTTGACGAAGCAGCCAGGCACGATTGAATGGATTGACGGCTTTCGCCCGAATGCGGTGTTCTGGGACATCGGAGCGAACCTCGGCATCTACACGCTGTATGCGGCTCTCCGCAATGACACGCGCATCGTCGCCTTCGAGCCGGCGGCGGTGAACTACTTTCTGCTCGTCGCGAATTGTGAGGTCAATGGCTTTGACCAGCGAGTGCAGTGCGTGCTGGCCGGTCTCGGGCGAGACAAGGCTCTTGCGTCGCTCGAGGTGTCGCAGTTCTCGGTCGGGCAGTCATTCAGCTTTCTTGGCAAGCCCAGTCGCCCGCATGCAGGGCGGCAGGCGGCGCTCGTCATCTCCATGGATCAGATCGTCGAGGAGTACGGGCTCGCCTGCCCCAACTACATCAAGATCGACGTTCCTCACATGACGGCAGACATTCTGGCCGGCGGGGCTCGGACACTCAGGCGGCCCGAGGTGCGCGAGGTGCACGTAGAGGTCGATGAGAATTCCAGCGACGGACGGCTTCTGATCGACGCTCTGGAACGATGCGGCCTGGCCCTGAAGCGAACCGACACTCGTAGTTTTTCAGACCTCACGTTCGTTCGTCCAGAGGCCTAGCAGGCCAGGTGCATCGGGTGCCGAGATCGACTACTCTCTCGAAACGGATTTCGATATCGCATTCTTCTTTTGGAGGGGAGCAATCAGCATGGACCAATCCGCGGTTAGTCATCGACACATCGCGCAGGCATCACTGGTGGCCGCTGCAGCCGCACTCCTCTGCGTCGCCGCTCCAGCGGCCGCACAGCAACCCGCCGCGACGTCACAGGTCGAACGCGGTCGCTATCTGGTGCGCATCACCGGATGTCACGACTGCCATTCGCCGAAGGTGAAAGGGATGACGCCCGATCTCGATCGCGCGCTGTCTGGTCGGCCGTCGACCACCCCGCTGCCCACGCCGACGAAGGACGAAGTTCACGCCGCACCGGATCTCACGGCATGGACCGGCCCGTGGGGCTACAGCGTCGCCTCGAATCTCACACCGGATCCGATGACGGGAATCGGTCCTCGGTATACCGAAGCAAGCTTCATCGCGACGATGCGCACGGGCAAGAAGCCGAACGGCACGCCGATCATGCCGCCGATGCCGTCGGACGTGTATCAGAACATGACCGACGACGATCTGAAGGCCATCTTCTCGTATTTGAAAACGATCAAGCCGATTCGAAACGCCGTTTATTCAGGGCTCACGCCGCCGGCCGGCGCTCAGCAGCCGGCGGCAGGTCAGAAGCCGGCTCCTTCGAAGAAGTAACAGCACGCTCCCACTGTTCGTACGGAACAAGAGGCACGGAGAAATCCATTCTCCGTGCTCAATGCCGAATCTGTGAGGCGGCCGCTTCGGTTTCCTGGCTCGTCTCGCAGTAGCCTCGTTCCGGGATGAGACCGGCATTCGCGCCCGCGCTGCGCCGTAGGATTCGAGTCGGGAACACCAGCGGTTCCGCCAATACTTGCGGGTCTTCGAGCGTCAGGTCGTAGAAAATGGCATCGCCCTCACGCCTGAACTTCTCGACGATATGCATCTCATCGGAATGGAAGTAGCCACCGCGTCCGATCCATGTCGTGTCGACGAAGCCGATGGAGTCGAGCACGAGCGTATCGCCCTCCCAGCGCCCCACCGTGTCGCCGAAGTACTTGTTCGCGTATTGCGCGTCCGGTCCGTGCTGACGGGCATCAGTCGGGACCACGCGGAATTCCGGGTATCCCCCACCCGCATCGGGGAATTGTCCGAAGAGGAAAGTGATATCGGTCTCCGACTGGAAGATGCGCCGCGGCGGGCCCTGACGCGGAAGGCCAAGCGGCTGACAGGTCATGACGGGGTCTTCCTTGTTCGTCCACATGTCGAGCTGCTGAACCTTGTCCCAGTACTCCGGCTTGTAGAGAGGGCGACTCAACATGCCGAAGCGCGAGGGTGAGTAGAGCTCGAAGTCCTCGGTCTGATTGGTTTGGCGGTTGCAGGGCTTCTCCTGCGTCGGACCACATCGCCGGCTGCCGTAGTTGCCAATCCAGCCAATGTTGAATTCCGCCCAATTCCCCGTCATATCAGGATGCCCGCCGATCCGCGGCGTGGGCGCCGTCGTGTTGGTTGGCGGCTCCGTCCTCGCCCACACGATGGTCGGGGCTTTCGTTGTGACGCTCATCGCCTTCTGCACGCTTGGCGGCACCGGCGCAACCACATACACATTGCCCGTCTCTGTCTCGCTCGTCGTCAGGTCGCGGACCACTGCGCCGTTCTTCTTCTCGATCATCTTGCCCGCGTAGAACACTTCGATCTTGTTCAGCGGGTTGTTCCAGTCTTTGTAATCGCTGTAGGTGAACTCGGTGGTCGTCTGGCCCTGGGTTACCACGACCTTCTCGACCATGTACTTTGCATCGAGCGTGGCGGTTCCGGTGGCGCCTTGAACGCCTGGGATCGGGAACGTCAACACCGCTTTACCTGTGTCCCACGACAGCGAGGTGTTGCCGACTTTCATCACACCGTCGGCGATCACCGTGCCTGGGTTGGCGCCCAACGTCCACGTGTTCATGGTTCC
>Ga0075434_100007549_pt1 | contig 10075 bp, 13 predicted proteins | sample RhiMethybrSRZTD3_FD_75298 | JGI IMG/M metagenome (GOLD analysis project Ga0075434, IMG submission 75298) | Populus rhizosphere microbial communities from Tennessee, USA - Rhizosphere MetaG P. TD hybrid SRZTD3 | ecosystem: Host-associated > Plants > Roots > Rhizosphere > Soil | place: USA...
TGCAGCTCATGATCGAGGGCCACTGCGACGAGGCCGGCACGCCGGAGTACAACCAGGCGCTGGGCGATCGCCGCGCCGAGTCCGTGAAGACGACGCTGGCCGCCTCGGGCGTGGAGGCCACGCGCATGGCCACGATCAGCTACGGCAAGGAGCGCCCGGTCTGCACCGAGAAGACCGAGGAGTGCCACAAGCTGAACCGGCACGTCGAGTTCCGCATCAAGAGCCGGGAAGCGAGCAAGCCGGAGGCCTCGGCCTCCATGGAAGCGCCCTCGACGGACGCTCCCGAAGCACCCTCGAGCGAGGGCGCCAAGATCGAGTAAGGCGGAGCCGCCGCCGGCTCCTCGCAGCGAACGCAGTACCAAGCTCCACGGGGCGGGGCCAACGGGCCCCGCCCCGTGTGCGTCAACCGCCCGCCGCGAACCGGCAGACCGTGGCCCCGGTCAGCCGCACGAGATCCTCCGAGCGCATCGTGATCGACACCGCGTTGCTGCCCGCGTTGAAGGCGACGCGGTCGTTGCGGCAGAGTGCTTCGTCCACCAGCACCGGCAGCCCGAAGAGATTGCCGAAGGGCGGCACCGCGCCCGGCGCGCAGCCGGTGAGCGTCTGGAGCTCCTCCGGGGTGGCGAAGCGCAGCTTGCGGGTGCCGACGAGCCCGCGCAGCAGGGCGTTGTCGGCCTTGAGGTGCGCGGGCAGCACGCAGTGCACGAAGCGCTCGTCGGCGCGCACCACGAGGGCCTTGGCACCGGCCTCGAGCGGCGTGCCGCGCACGCGGGCGGCTTCCTCGCTGGTCCGCACCGGGGCGTGCTCCATGATCTCGAAGGCCACGCCGGCCTCGCGCAGCCAGCGCTCGAGCCGGTCGGTGACCGGCGTGCGGCTCATCAGGGCGTGCCCGGCGTGCCCATCCAGAACGGCGTGGTCTTGCCCGCGCGCTCGAGCACGGCGCGGCGCTCGGCCGCGCGCCGGGGATACCAGGCCGACAGGTAATCCGCGTCGAGCATGTGCCGCCGGGACTCCGTGCCAAACAAGGCGACGAGATCCTCCAGGCGGATGAACCCCAGGCCGTCCTCCGACGCCCGGTTGAACTGCGGCCAGCGGCGCGCGTGCTCTTCCGACCGGAAGAGGTTCATGCCCGTTCAGAGGAACGGCGGCTTGCCGCGCGAGGGGCCGAAGCCCCAGTTGAGATGCCCGACGATCGAGGCCGGCTCCACCGTCACCAGGCGCCCATCGCGCATCTCGATGACCACGGGCTCGCCGCAGTCGAGACAGGGCGCCTGCACGCGGACCGTCTCGCCGGGGAACAGCCACGTCACCGACGTCGCCTCGAAGCCGCACTGCGCGAACCACGTCTGCTCGCCGCGCACGCTCACCCGGTACTGCGTGGGCAGGTTGTTCAGCGGCGGGAACGACGCGATGTAGTCGGTCTCGGGATGCAGCCAGCCGATGGGATAGGCCTGCATCACGTCGAGCAGGAGCTGCCGGCCCTCCGGGAGTGGGACGTTCAGCGCCCGCGCGAGCTCGGCGTAGTGCGGGGCGCGGCCGGTGTCCACGAGGCCGCGCATGATGCGTGTGAACAGCTGGTCCAGCCGCCGCGGGTCGGCCATGGCCGCGTCGCCGCTCAGGCGGAGTGCAGCATGAAGACGCCGATCGCGATGCTGACCACGCCGACGACGATCTGCAGCGCTCTGGCCGCACGCTCGGCGCCGCCGGCCAGCAGCGCGAACGGCAGGCCGATCAGACCGCTCAGCACCAGCATGCCGGCGGTGGAGCCGATCCCGAACACCAGCAGGTAGAGGAACGCCGCGGTCGGCGAGGGCAGCGTGGTCAGCACGACCAGCACGAGCGCCCCGCCGCCGCCGAGCCCGTGCAGCAGCCCGAGCAGCAGCGGCTTGCGCGCATCGGCGAAGAGATGCACGTGGTCGTGGGCGGCGTTGGGTCCGACGTGGACGTGCACGTGGCGGTGCAGGACGCCGTCGTGCACGTGTTCGTGGCTGTGCAGGCTCAGCGCGCTGAGCGTGCGCAGCAGCACGTGGCCGCCCAGCAGGATCAGCACCAGCGCGATGCACGTCTCCACGCCGCGCTCGAACTCCGGCGGGATGCGGAGCTTGAACGCGATCACGGCGATGCCGGCGCCGAGCAGGGCCGCGGTGTGGCCGATCCCCCAGAACGTGCCGCGCAGGCAGGAGCGCAGGAGCGTGCGCTCGCGGCTCACGAACGTGGAGATGGCCGCCACGTGATCGGCCTCCATCGCGTGACGGAGACCGAGCAGGAAGCCCAGGCCGAGGGCCGCGATCAGCGACGTATCCATGGCACCACCGCCTGGATGGCGATTCCGAACCCGAGCAGCGTCATCACCGCCGAGGAGGTCAGCGGCAGCCAGCGCTGGATCAGCGGTCCCTCTTCCTTGAAGCGCGTCATGAGGCGACCAGCGTAAACCATCAGGATGCCGATGGCGACCAGGACGGCGGCCAGCCCGACGCTGAACGCCACGATCAGCACCAGGCCGAAGCCCACCCGGTGCAACGACAGCGCCGTCAGCAGGACGACCAGGGCGGCCGGACACGGGATGATCCCGCCGCTGACGCCGAGCGCGACGAGGGCGCGCAGCGAGACCGGCTGGCTCGCGTGGTCGTGCGCCTCGCCGGGCCCGTGGGTGTGCGCCGCGAGGCCATCGTGGCTGTGCGTGTGCCCGCCCGGGCCATGGTGATGGCCGCCGGGCCCGTGATGGTGGTCCGCGACGCCGCCGAAGCGCCGGATGAACATCATGGCGCCGAGCACCGCGATGGTCAGCCCCGAGAAGAGGCTGAGCCACGGGTAGAGCTGCTCGGGCACCACGTGCTTGGAGGCATAGAACGTCACCGCGCCGAGGAGGTAGACCCCCGCCGTGTGCGAGATCGTCACCACCACGCCGAGGATCAGGGCGTGCCAGGCGGTGCCCCGCGAGCCGACGAGGTACGCGGCCACGACGGTCTTGCCGTGGCCCGGCTCGAGCGCATGGAAGCCACCGAGCACGGCGGCGGTGGCGAGCGCCAGCGCCAGCAGGCCGAGCCCGGGCTCGGAGCGGGCCACCAGGTCGGCGAAGGCGTTGCCGCCCGAGGTCTGCACGTTGGGCCGCAGCGCCATCGGCGGGGCGGCCGCAGCCGGTGCCGCGGCGACGGTGCTCGTGCCCCGCGTGAAGCTGACGCGCGCCTCCACGTCCTGCGGCGGGCTGTTGAGCAGATCGGTGGGATAGTCCGACAGCTCGCGACTCCGGTCGGTCGCGGGCGCCGTGCTGGCGACCAGCGTGACGCCCGGTGCGGGCCGCGCGATGATCTCCTTCCAGCCGGCGCGCTCGGCGAAATTCTCGTCGCGATAGCGCAGCTCGAGCGTGCCGTCGGCCTCCTTCGGGAGCGGCGCGCGATAGACCACGCCCAGCTTCAGCGTGGGCAGTCCACCAGCGCCGGGCGGGAAGATCGTCTCGTGGCTCACCGCCGTCAGGCTCAGCGGCTGCTCGCCGATGGTCAGGCGTAGCCCGCGCACGAGGGCCGCCACCTTGTTCGCCGACCACGGCGCCACGCTCGCGTGCCCCGCCTCGGCCACCAGCCCGGTGTCCTGCGTTTCCTGGAACGTCGGGATCTCCGCCATGTCGATCACGTAGCGGACGGTGACGTCGGCAGCGCCGATCTCCAGCGCCGTGTAGTGGCTGATCGAGAAGTTGCCGAGCGGATGCGCGTCCGCGCCCGTCACGGCCAGGCCCAGCGCGAGCAGCACCAGCAGCGCCGCCAGCCTCCTCATCGCCGGGCTCGCAGCTCCGCCAGCGCCGAGGCGGCGACCTCGGCGTGCAGCACGTGGAATCGCGGGTTCAACGCCAGGGCGCGGGCCAGGGCCGTGCGGGCGGCGTCGTCCTCGCCGAGGGCGCGATGGATCATGCCGGCGTGGAAGAGCAGGCGCGCGTCCTGGGTGCCGAGCTTGAGCGCCTCCTTCATGGCGGCCTGCGCCTCGCGAGCCTGGCCGTTGCGGTAGAGCGTCCAGGCGAGCACGTCGTACGTGTAGACGTCGCGGCGCGCCTCCAGCTCCTTGCGCGCCAGGTCGAGCACCTGCGGCAGCTTCCGCTCGTGGTCGGCATAGAAGAGCGCCAGCTCGCGATTGTAGACCGTCTGATTGATGGCGCTCAGCTTGCCGATGTACTCGACCAGGGCGTACTGCTTGCTCGCCTCGGTAGTGCGGCCGAGCCGCGTGTAGACGTCGCCGAGCGCGGTGGCGTACTCCGGCAGCGGCACGACGTCGAGCGCCTTGTGATAGAGCGCGGCTGCGTCCGGCAGCTTGCCGCGCGCGGCCTGCACCGCGGCCGAACCCGCGAGGGCGGGGTGATACCCCGGCAGCGCCGTGAGCGCGTCGCGATAGGCCGCCTCGGCGCCGCCCAGGTCGTTGGTGCCCAGCAACAGATGGCCGAGCTGCGCGCGCGTCCACGCCAGCGGCTCGCCGACTGGCATGGCGGCGGCCCAGCGCGTCACCGCTTCGCGCATGCTGGCGATGGCGCCGGGCGTGTCGCCGCGGAGGAACTTCAGGTAGGCCACACGGGCGTCCGGCCGGCGCGGGCCGTCGAGGCCGGCCAGCCGGGCGTAGGCGCGGCCGGCCTCGTCGTACTCGCCCAGCTCGATGAGCGCATCGCCGGCGATGGCCTGGGGCGTCTGCTCGGAGGGATCCTGGTCGAGCGCGGTCCGCACGCTGACCAGCGCCTCGCGGAACTGATGCCGGGCGAGCTGCACGACGGCCATCATTGTCGTCGCCCGTGCCGCGACGGGGCCGCGGGGAATGATCTGGAGCGAGCGCTGCGCCGTCTGCTCGGCGAGCGCGTAGTAGGCGATGTCGCCGCTCTCGCGCGCCTTGCGGATGTAGGCGCCGGCGAGCCGGTTGTGCGCGAGGGCGTCGTCAGGGTCGGCGACGACCTTGGATTGCAAGAAGCGGAGCGTCTGATCGCTCGGACGCTCCTGGGCTGACGCGGCGCCGCCCACCAGCAGCACCAGGGCGGCGCCGGTCAGTACCCAGTTACGCATTACTCACTACTGCTGGGGCGGGAACCCCACCGTGCCCGCGTTGCCCGGGAGCGGATGCGCCACGCCGATGTACGGGAAGTCGGCGCGCAGCGGAGAATCGTCACCGTTCGTGTTGAGGATCAGGAGATCGGTGTCCTTCTTGATGAAGTCCGTGCCCTGGAGGACGGCGAACACGCGCTGGTCGCAGGTCGCGATCGGATCGCAGTTCAGCGCCTTGCGCGTCCCGAGCGGCCCGCTCCCCGGGATGCCACCCAGCAGACCGGCTGGGAACTTCACATCGGCCAGCTGCCGCGAGAGCTGCAGCAGGATATCGATGACGTCGTCGTTGAAGCGGCGGCCGTTCTGGTAACCGTTGTTGGCCACGGCGAAGTCACCCGGCGGCAGCAGCGACAGATCGATCCGCAGAACGTCAGGCAGCAGCACGTTGCGGATGAGATCCTTGTCGGTGTTGGGGAAGGCGGGACCGAGCAGGAGCGGTGCGCCGAACGGCGGCGCCGTCACGCCGAGTGCGGTCAGGACGGCGGCCCGGCCGGCCGTCGTGTTACCCGTTCCGTCCGTATCGGTCGTCGTCAGCGCGTCCGGCAGGAGACCGCGCAGGGTGTGGTCCTGCGCCGGGATGCTGCGGTTGAAGGCTTCCTTCGCCGCATTGTCCGTGAAGATGAAGACGGTCTTGAAGACCTGCTGCCCCATCCGCTGCACCTGGATGAAGCTGCCGTTCTCACGCGCCTCATGGTGCGACGACAGGTGACGATGGCGGCCGCGGCTCGTGGTGCCCCACACGCCGATCGTCGAGTTGTTGTGCAGGTACGTCGACGTCCGGTTCTTGTTGCCGATCACCATCGAGATCGGGACCTCGACGACGATGGCGGTGGCGTTGAAGCCGCCGAAGCTGTCCACGCCGCTGGTGCCATCGGCACGGATCGGGCGGCCGGGGAGCGGGCCGAGCGGCGAGGCCGGCACGTCGCGGAAGAGAAACTGCTGGCGAGCGACGATGCGGTTGAACTGGCCGATGTCGACCACGAACGGATCGGCCGCGAGGCCGGCCCATGCGCGGATCCCGCCGCCGGACAGCACGGTGTTGGTGCAGCCCGACACCATCGGGTTGCCCTTCGTCGACACCAGCTCCGTGACGTTGCCGACCTTCTTCGGCTTCGCCGGACCCACCACCTCGATGAACTGGCCGCCCTGGCCGCTCGCGTTGACGGGGCAGCGCGGATCGCGCAGGCCCGAGGACTCGAAGCCCTCGGCGGTGACCTGGACGACGAGCTCCTCGTTGCCGTCACCCGTGTTGTCGATCTTGAACTGGTAGAGCACGTCCGGTCCGAGCGAGTACGTCGCGCGCACGGCCGGCACCGCGAAACCGTTGACGGTCATCGCGATGATCAGCTTGGACGTGTCGTTCGGATTGATGAAGGTGTAGACGTCGGCGATGTCTGCGACCGGGTCCTCGTCGGCCGACGGTGCGTCGCGGTGGTCCGCACCCTGCAGGACGCCGACTGGCACCATCAGGAGCACGGCAAGAAGAGCCACGAACAATCCCATCACGGTGCCACGACCGAAGCGCTGCGTATACGCCATGACAGCCATCTCCATCCAAGAGGCACTGCAGGCGGAATCGAGAGCCCCGACATTAGCATCGGTGGGGGCGAAGTCAATACGACTTCTTCGCGTAAGTACGTGTAAAGAAAGCCGACGGTGGTATTACCTTATTGCAGAGAAGTTTGCTGGAGAGGTCAGTCCAATAAAGCGCGGAAGGGAAGCCGTGTGCCCTCCTGCCAGCGGTCGGGGACGATACCGAACGCTTCGATGAATCGCTGCCATCCGCTGGCGAAGGTCAGCGTCATGCCGAGGTCGGTGATCTGGTCATCGGTGAAGTGCGCCTTGAGCTGGGCATGGAGCTCGTTGTCCACCTTGGGCTGCTCGCCGGCCAGCCGGTCGGCCAGCCGCAGGGCCACCTTCGTGCGCTCGGGCAAGTCGGAGGCCTCGTAGTCCTCCACCTTGGCCACCACGTCTTCCGTCGCGCCCCGGCGCACGGCCGAGGATGACCGCGCGAGGCTTCAGTGGACGCACCGGTTCCTCCAGGCCAGGCGCACGCGCAGCAGCTCGAACAGCTCGGGCTCGATGGAGGAGCCGCCGCCGTAGATGTAGCGGATGAAGCCCCAGGTGGCGTCCAGCAGGCCCGGCCGCCGCGCCATGGTGAGGAAGAGGTTGTCGTCCTCGTACGCGTTGCGATACCAGCGCTCGAGCATCTTCTGCAGCGGCTCGTCCAGCTCCTCGCGCCGCGCCTTGGGCAGCAGGCCGCGCTCGTTGGACATGACTAGCGCTCGATGACCCGGCGAGTGAAGTGGGTGCCGTCGCCGAAGGTCGGCTGCCAGCAGGAGTGCTTGCCGGCGCCGCCCGCCACGATCACGCTGATGTCCTCGGCGCGCTTGACGATCGAGAGCATCGTGTCCGGCGCGTCGATCGCGCCGTGGCGCTCGATCTGCTGCTGCTGGTACTCGCGGCCCAGGCGGGCCAGCGGGAAGCGCGCGTGCTCGAACAGGAACGCCTTCACCGCGGCCTTGCTGTAGCCATCGCGCGCGATCGTCGCGGCGTGCTCGGGGCCGAGCGCCAGCAGCGGCCCGCCCCAGCCGAGCAGGTTGTTGCTACCGGCCTGGCCCATCGCGCCGGCCACCGTGCGCAGCACGCCGAGGCCGGTGTTGCTGTAGTGGTCCTGGATGTTGTGCGGGCCCTCGCAGCCGAACACCGTCACCACGCTGGTGTCGCGCGGGAAGCCCGCCTCGACGTGCAGCGGCTCCCACGGGCTCTCGGCCTCGTTCTCCGCCACGCAGTAGGCGAGCTTCGCGGGGCTGCCCTGGGTGGCGCGATCGCCGCTGCCCGGCAGGCCACCGCCGACGTTCATCAGCACCAGGCGCACCGCGCGGCCGATCGTCACGTTGGCGCGGAAGCCCTGGCCGAAGCAGTTGTAGCCGCCGTTGATCTCGAGCTGCCGCGCGATCGGCCCGTTGACGACGATCAGCGGCGCCACCGGATGCGTGGTGGCCTGCACGGAATCGAGGTTGAAGAGCGGATCGCCCAGCGCCTCGAGCGCGGCGAGAATCACCGGCATGTACTCGGGTTTGCAACCGGCCATCACGGCGTTGGCCGCGATCTTCTCGACCGTGGCCTCGCCCTGCCGCGGCGGCAGCACGCCGACGATCTCGCGCGGGTCGCGCTTCGTGTGCCGCAGGAATTCGCGCACGCGCGCTTCGGTGGGCGGCACGATCGGCAGGCCGTCGGTCCAGCCGCGCGCCTGGTAGTCGGCGTCGATCTCGTCCCAGCCGCCGGCGAATTCCACGATCTTCGCGGCGGGCCCGAGGGCGCTCATGCCCGCGTCACCGCCTTGAGGACGGCCTCGATGACGAGGTCGGCCTTGCGCACCACCTCGTCCTCCTTGATGCCGCCCAGCGGGTGGGGGACGAGCGCCAGCGGCAGGTCAGCGATGCCGCGGTTCTTCGCCTCCAGCCGGGCGAGCTGCTCGAACTCGAACGTGCCCATGACCGCCGTCGGGACGCCGCGCTGCTCCAGCATGATTGAGCCGTGGATACTCCACGACGTGCAGCTCCCTCAGTCAGCGCTCCCGACCAGCGTGAGGTCGCACTGCGACAGCGCCTCCAGCGCCTCAGGTGACGGCGGGCCCGCCACCGGCTTGTCGCGCTTGACGATCTCGCCGGCGCCGTAGCTTTCTTGCAGCCGCCTGGCGACGGCCAGCATCAGCGTGCCGGCGTTGGCCTTGCCGTTGTCGAGGATGCCGATGCGCTTGCCCGAGAGCGTCGTCAGGCGCGGGGCGAGCTGTGCGGCGATGGCGCGCGGCTCGGCGGTGGGATCGTAGAGACGGATCATCAAAGTCTCCTTTGGGTAGGGGCACCCTAGAAGGGTCCCCTCGAAGGGTCCCCTCTTCTCCTCCGTGGGTCGTTATTATGCCGTAAGATCGGCGGCTGTCGGGAGGTAGGGCCATGGCGCGGGTGAGCGGCCTCGGACACGTGGGCATCTACGTGCGCGATCTCGAACGCATGGTCGCGTTCTATCGCGACACGCTCGGGCTGACGGTGACCAAGCAGAACTGGCGCGCGGGCGTCGTCTTCCTCTCCGCGAACCCGGACGCGGTCGATCACGAGATCGCGCTCATGCGCGGCCGGCCCTCGGCCGACGATCCGCACCTGATCCAGCAGATCTCGCTGGCCGTCCCCGGCCTCGACGACCTGCGCGTCTTCCACAAGAGGCTGGTGGCCGAGGGGTATCGCATCGAGGGCGTGGTCAATCACGCCAGCGCCATCGGCTGCTACTTCTTCGACCCCGAGGGCAACCGCACCGAGGTGTTCTGGGTCACCGGCCGTCCGTGCTGGGTGCCGACCGTGAGCCCCATCGACATCCACCAGCCCGACGCCGCCGTGCTCGCCGAAGTCGATCGCGTATGGAACCAGCTCCGCCACGTCCCGGTTGGCGGAAGGATGGCCGAGGAGTCAGCGACACTCCAGCCGAGTCACTGAGGAGGCTTCCATGTCCGTGAGGATCACCCGCCGCTCCTTTCTCGCCGGCGCCACCGCGGTGGCCGCGACGCTGCCGTTCCCGGCGATTGCGCAGAACAAGCCCGTCAAGATCGGCCTGCTGACCGTGAAGACGGGGCCGCTGGCCGCCGGCGGCATCCAGATGGAGCAGGGCCTGACCCGGTTCATGAAGGACCGCAACTACACGCTGGCCGGGCGCAAGGTCGAGGTCGTGGTGGGTGACACGGGCGGCAACCCGGCCGGGACGAAGACCAAGACACAGGAGCTGGTGGAGCGCGACCAGGTGGACATGATCTTCGGGCCGCTGGCGGCGTTCGAGCTGCTGGCGATCACCGACTACACGACGCAGGCGAAGATGCCGGTGCTCAGCCTGGCCGCGGCCGAGGACATGACGCAGCGCCGCCCCAATCCCTACTTCATCCGCGCCTCCGCCACGTCCGCGCAGAACATGCATCCGCTGGCCGACTACGCGGCCAAGGAGCTCAAGTACAAGCG
>Ga0075434_100007550_pt1 | contig 10074 bp, 6 predicted proteins | sample RhiMethybrSRZTD3_FD_75298 | JGI IMG/M metagenome (GOLD analysis project Ga0075434, IMG submission 75298) | Populus rhizosphere microbial communities from Tennessee, USA - Rhizosphere MetaG P. TD hybrid SRZTD3 | ecosystem: Host-associated > Plants > Roots > Rhizosphere > Soil | place: USA...
AATGAGCGACCCGCTCGAGCGCAGGAACCCCTCTTTGTCCGCGTCAAGGATTGCGACGAGTGAGACCTCGGGCAGGTCCAGTCCCTCGCGCAGCAGATTGATGCCGACCAGCACGTCGAACGCGCCGCGGCGGAGGTCGCGCAGAATCTCGATTCGTTCGAGGGTGTCGATGTCGGAGTGCAGATAGCGGACCTTGACGCCAAGCTCCTGGTAATAGGTCGTCAGATCCTCTGCCATCCGCTTGGTGAGCGTCGTCACGAGCACCCGCTCTTTCCGTTCCGCTCGCTCGCGAATCTCTTTCAGGAGGTCATCGACCTGCCCGCGGACGGGCCGCACCTCGATCGGCGGATCCATCAGGCCTGTCGGCCGGATCACCTGTTCGACGACGACTCCGCCTGCCTTTGACAACTCGTACGGACCGGGCGTCGCGGACACGTGAACCACCTGATGAACGCGCTCTTCCCACTCCGCGAAGTTCAGCGGCCGGTTGTCGAGCGCCGACGGCAGCCGGAAGCCGTACGCGACGAGCACTTCCTTGCGAGATCGATCGCCCGCGTACATGCCGCGAACCTGCGGAATCGTCTGGTGGCTTTCATCGACGACCACGAGCGCATCTTCCGGCAGGTAGTCGAGCAGCGTCGGCGGCGGCTCGCCTGGCGCGCGGCCCGTCAGGTGACGGGCATAGTTCTCGATCCCGTGGCAATACCCGATCTCCCGAATCATCTCGAGATCGAACATCGTCCGTTGATGCAGGCGCTGCGCCTCGAGGAGCTTGCCTTCCGACTCGAGCTGCCCTCGATACCACTCCAGCTCCTGCTTGATCGTCTCGACCGCCTGTTTGGTCCGATCCCGCGACGTGACGAAGTGCGACTTGGGATACACGGCAATCTTGTCGAGCCGCCGGATCACTTTGCCCGTCAGCGCGTCGAACCACGCGAGCTCGTCCACCTCGTCGCCGAACAGGCCAATCCGCAGCGCATGCTCCTCATAGGAGGGCACCACTTCGACGATGTCGCCGCGGACGCGGAAGGTCCCGCGGCCGAACTCGGTGTCGTTGCGCTCGTACTGAATTTCGACGAGCTTTCGCAGAATCTGGTCGCGCCCGATGCGCTGCCCCACCTCCAGCGGCAGCAGCATGCCGTAATAGGCCTCGGGAGAGCCAAGGCCATAGATGCACGAGACGCTGGCGACGATGATGACGTCGCGCCGCTCGAAAAGCGACCGCGTCGCGGAGAGGCGCATGCGATCGATCTCGTCGTTGATCGTCGCTTCCTTTTCGATGTACGAGTCAGTGGCGGGAACGTACGCCTCCGGCTGGTAGTAGTCGTAATAGCTGACGAAATATTCGACGGCGTTGTTGGGGAAGAAGCGCTTGAACTCCTGGTACAGCTGTGCGGCAAGCGTCTTGTTGTGGGCCATGACCAGCGTCGGCCGGTTCACCGCCGCCACAACCTGCGCCATCGTGAAGGTTTTTCCCGAGCCCGTGACTCCGAGCAGCACCTGGTGCTTGTCGCCGCGGTTCAACCCCTCCACCAGCTCCGGAATGGCGTGGACCTGATCGCCCCGGATCTCGAAATCGGTGACGAGGCTAAAGCGGTCGTGCACGGACGGCATGGCAATCCTTCATCGTACCATGCCGAAACTTGCAACTTCCAACTGCCAGCTTCCAACTGCCAACTTCCAAGGTGACCGTCTTGGCCGTTGGTGGTTGGTAGTTATTTGGTCTTGGCCGGAGGCTCCTGATAAGGCGCGAAATAGCCCCGGCGAGCGAGGATTTTCGTGCCTTTGAGATCGGGCCGCGTCACACGGATTTCCACCTTGCGCCACGCGCCGTCCTGCTTCGTGTTCGTGGACGAATACGCAAGGCTGTACTGCGCGCGGATCTGCGCGACGACCTTGTCGTAGCTCGCCTCGATATCTTTCATTGTCGTCGGGAAGAACGCCTGACCGCCGGTCGCCTCCGCAACCTGCTGGAGGTGCGAACGCTCTTCGATGTGCCCGCGCGAGTGCTCGAGGAAGCCGACGGAATAGACCGTCACGTCGGAGGCGCGTATCAGCGTCATCAAGTCGCCGAAGCTGATCGTGCTATGGGTGTCGCCGCCGTCGGTGTACAGCACGAGAATCTTGCGCCCCTCGTCTTCAGACGCGCCGTCGAGGTACACCCCCATCGCGTCGTACATCGCGGTCTGGCCGTCAGGATTGCGGCCGCGGATCCGCTCGACCATCCGGGGAAAGTCGCGCTGCGGGTACTTTGCCACGCGGACCTCGGTGTCGAAGTCCACAAGCGTCATGTCCTTCGCTTCACTCAAGGTGTTGAGAAACTTGATGGCGGCCGACCGTGACAGCTTGATGTCTTCCGACATGCTGCCGCTGGTGTCGAACAGCAACCCGACGTGCATCTCCGGGCCGTTCTCGAGGTCGGTGCCGCGCGCGAAGTACTTCAGTGTCTGCTTCTGGCCGTCCTCGATGATCTCGAAGTCTTCGGCGTTGAGGTCCGCGAGGTACTGACCCTTCTTGTCGACGACGGTCACGCCGAAGGTTGCCAGGTCGATGCCGGTGCGAAAGGTCGGCGTCTGCGCCGTGATCGCGATCGCGCCCCCGGCCAGGAATGCCGTCAAAAAGAAAACGAGCGCGCGTCTGTGCATCGGACCTCCAGATCCTACACCCACACCGGTAGCGACGTTCGCAGAGACGGACGTAGAGGCGACGAGGCGGACGAGGAGGCGGACGCAGAGGCGGACCTTAAGGTCCGCCCCTACAACGGTCCTACACATGCGCCCCACGAGTTAGAAAGGCTTGTACACCGTCACCCGCGCGGTCTGCGTGCCGCGTCCGCCATTCTGGCGAGGCGCGCGGAACCCGTAGGCCCAGTCGAACGACAGAAGCGTGCGAAACGGCCCGCCCGATTCGACGCCGGCGCCGGCGCCGGGATAGAGACGTGCGTGCGAAGCCCAGCCGGGATCGTGCACGAGCGCCGCGTCGCCGAAGCCGTCTACACGGAGACCTCGCCACGTCATCGCAGTCGCGCTCCGGAGAACGACGCCCCGGTCGTACCGGATCGACGCCGTCGGATATCCGTGAAGCGGATTGTCAAAGCTGTCGAAGCCGTAGCGGCTGAAGCGGTCGAGATCGTGGCCACCCGTCCACGACAGCTCGAGGCGCGAGCTCACCGAGGCGGTCAGCGCGAGTGTGCGGCGCAGCCGCGCGCCATAGCGCTGATAGTCTCGCGTCGCCGGATCGAACGTCCCGGGCAGGCCCCATCGTCGCCACCTGTACCGCACGACCGGATTCCACCATCCTCCAAGCGTCCATGCACCACGATCCGCCTCCATACCGACGACCGCACCGTGATCAACGACGGAACGGGGCAGATCAAACGACGCCGTGGTGCTGTCTGTCCGATCGAACGCTCTGATATCGAGCGCGTAGTCGAACGTCGCACGCAACCGCGGCGAGAGCGGCCGAAGCACACCGGCTGACAGATGACCGGGCTGCTGCATCAGATTCTCCGCGTACTGTTCGCGTCCGTTGCGAAACACGCGATCGGTATAGCGCGCCGCAATGCCGAAAGCGCCGCCATGTGCCTGCCACCGCGTGCGTGCGACCGACGGCACACTCCACGACACCTGGCCGAAGACGCCGCCGAAAAACACGTTCAATTGAGCCCCACGGCCGAACAGATCGAGGTTCAGGTAGCTGAGCCCGGCGAACGCCAGCGGACGGGAAATATTGGGATCGACCAGGGCGCCGCCAATGATGCTCCGGATGCTGTGCGCCGCTCGTGCGACGACCGCGCGGTCGCCGGCTGGTCCCCGGCGCACGAGATATCGGAGTCCGTCGGGCGTGTCGCGCATCATCACGTGGTCCGAAGCGAATGCGGCTGCGAGCTGCGCGCCGAACGTCCGGCTGTTGACGTCGTAGGCGCGGATGACGATGGTGCGGTGAATCGGCGTGCGAAAGCCGGCGCCCTCGTAGGACTGGAAGATGCGGGTCTCGATCGGGAGCCACACTGCGGCACCGTCCGCATCGACGCGCCCGAACTCATCGACCTCCTCGGAAGACACAATCGCGCCGCGCAGGTCCTTCTGAACCGTCTGCAGCCGGCGCAGTGCAAAGTCGCGGTTGTCGATCCATGCGCGGCCGCGTGCCAGGCCGCGACCCGCCACACGCGGCTCAAAGCTCACGACATAACAGAGGCTGTCCGCATCTGCGGCCGCGGAGTCGGCCTTGTCTGGCTCGCCGACGCTCGGAACGAGCGAAGGCGGCAGCCGGACCTCTCCCTCGAGCGTGTAACGATACGCGTCATTCAGCGTGATCGCGAGCGGCGGTGTGCTGATGCGCTCCGCCTCGATGAGCGGCAGCTCCGGCGCCGACTGCGCGCCGCCACCCGTGATGGCTGCCCCGTTTACGCGAATATCCCGCTGCTCGACATTGGTTCCATCGGGTCCGCGGAAGATCGTCGTCCCGGCCGTAATCGTGACCGGCGCGGCGAAGTCCGGCACCTCGAACAGCAGCGTCGTTGTGCCTGTCGCGATGGTCGTCTTGACGATGGCGTCCTGACGCCTCTGCTGCGCCTGGTAGCGGGCGAGAATTTCTCCAACGGTCAGTCGACGTGCGCCCGTGACCTCCACGAGTGTCGGGCGGCGCGACGCAAACTCCTCGACCGCACGCCAGTCGATCTGCGTGACGGGAAGGAGCACGCGCTCGGGACCGGGTGTCAGGGAGGCCGCGATCAAGTCGTCTACGGATGGATTGGCCGATCCAGGCAAGCGCGCCCAGCCTTCACCGATGACCGCGTCGACGTACGGTCGTAGTTCATCGATCGCCACGCCACGCGCGGTGAACGCCTCAGCATCGATGACAACCCGGACATCTGGTTGTCCCGCACGGAGCGCAGTGATCGTCGTGCGGGCCTCGAACACTATCTCTTGCGCCGACGCCGCGGGCGACGGCGCGACCAGAACCGCGACGCTCGCGCCGCTTGCCGACAACATCGTCGTGAACTCTGCCGCTGGCGCCAGCAACTGCACGCCCTCGAGAGAGCCGGGAGGCAGGCCGCGGATTGACTCCAGCTCCGCTGCGTCAACGCCGATAACTAGACAGGAGACGCACGGCGTCACCTGCGCGCAGACGGGACGCGGCGCGGCAGCCAGCGCAGCCGCGGCCGCTGCGACAAGCAGGCGTATAATTTGGGGTTGGCGCCATTTGCTGGCTCGTATCAACTGATGCACCACTTCCCACGGCAGCCTTTCGACCGCCGTTGTGCGGGCGCGACAACGGAGCGCCCGTTTGTGGTGTGTGAAGCACGTGCCAGCAGGGTTCATCAGATCGAATGAGGTGTCTCGCCGTTTGTCAGACCGAGCTGCTCGTCAGGATGCTCGATGAAGCCCTCGAGCCGAGCTTCGAAGTCGAATTTCTCGTCGAGAGCAAGGCGCTCGCCCGGAAGCTCCATGACGCGCAGCTGAACGTCTTCTCCGGCGACCCTCGCCGCACCGACACCTACCTCAAAGCCGACATCACCCCTGCCACGTGCGTCATCGTCGAAGACACGGGCAAGCGGAGCAGCATGCGCAAGACGCTCGAAGCCATCCGCGACGCGGGGGCGACGCTCGTCTACGTCGTCGGCATCGGTTGCGGCGACGCGCACAAACACGAGGATGAGCTCCGCGCATTCTTTCCCGAGGTCAATTACCTTTCGATCGCGGACCTCTTCGGCCAGCCGCTCCTGATCGAGTTCAGCCGATCTCTGACGCGGCTGAAGGTGCAGCAGTATCAGCGGTTCTTCAGCGACGCCGACCGCGTGCTGATTCTGCTCCACAACGATCCCGATCCCGATGCGATGGCCAGCGGTCTGGCGCTGCGGAATGTGATGCGCCGCACGAAGCAGACAGCCGTCATTGCGGCACTTCAGGGAGCCACGCGCCCGGAAAATCTGCGGATGCAGAACCTGCTCGACATCCACGTCGAGATCGTCACCGCCGCGCAGCTCACCGGCTTCGATCGCATCGCAATGGTCGACGTGCAGCCGCATTACTTCGGCGAGGAGTTCCATCGCGTGGATCTGGTCATCGATCATCATCCCGAGCAGTCCGGCTACAGCGCCGTCTTCAAGGATATCCGGCCGAATTACGGCTCGACGTCAACGATTCTGACGGAGCACCTGCGCGCCGTGGACGCCAACATTTCCGAGCGGACGGCGACGGCCATGCTGTACGCCATCAAATCCGACACGCTGTTCTTCAACCGGCAGGCGAACCGCGTGGATCTCGAAGCGTTTTCGTACCTTTACCCACTGGCCGACGCCGCCATGATTCGCAAGATGGAAGGCGCGGAAATCACGATGGAGCGCCTGGAGTACGTGCTCAAGGCGAAGCAGAACGGCCGGATGGTCGAGCAGGTGTTCTGCTCCTTCATCGGCGCCTCTCCGCGGGAGGACTTCATTCCATATGTCGCCGATTTCTACCTGCAGCTCGAAGACGTGAAGTGGACCATCGTGGCAGGAATCGTCAACGACGCGCTCGTGATGTCGGTGCGTAATCTCGGGTACGGCCGCAACGCCGGCGAGTTCGTGAGGAAGCACTTCGCGGACATCGGCAGCGCGGGGGGCCACCGGTCAATGGCGAAGGCTGTCGTGCCGCTGCGCGGCTTCCGCGATAAGTTCGGCAACCTGCAGGCCGACGAATTCACCGATAAGATTCTCGCGCTGGCGCTCGAATTCCTGCATGAGCACCAGGCCGCCGACAAGCGTCTCGTCAAAGCGTAGGAGCGGACCTTAAGGTCCGCCTCTACGGGGACGTCGGCGCCTACGACCCTGATAGCTTGAACAGCGACAGATCGATCGACTCGCCCATCGCCTTGTAACCTGCGTCGTTCGGATGCAGGTGATCCCCTGAATCGAACTCGCTTCGTATCTTCGTCGGCGCCGACGGGTCGCGCACGACAGCTTCGAAGTCGACTACCGCGTCGTAGGCGCCGCTCGTGCGGATCCACTGGTTCAGCGCCTTCCGCTTCGCTTCACCCTCCTGGGTGAAGTAGGCGGCGCCTTCATACGGCGTCAGGGTCGCACCGTAGATTTTCAGCCCGCGCTCGTGGGCCCGCTCGACCATCTGTTTATGGGCCGCGATGAGATCGTCGACCACGGCATTGCCCGCGCCGATGTCGTTGATCCCCTCCATCACGATCACGTGCGTGACGCCGGGGAGCGCGAGCACGTCGCGATCGAAGCGGGCGAGCGCGTTGATGCCCGCGTTGAAGTTCCCTTCGTTGAGCACGCGATTGCCCGCGATGCCGACATTCATCACCGCGAAGTCCGCCGGCAACCGGCGCGCCAGGTGATCCGGCCAACGATTGTTCGTATCGGGCGTCGAGCGCGTGCCATCGGTAATGGAATCGCCGAACGCCGCAATCGCGCCCGCACGCGGCGCGGCCGCGACCTCGACGCGCGAGATCAGGAACCACGACCGGGTGATGGCGCCGCCGCCGAACGCGGCCTCGCCGACATGGTCGCCGGCCGTCACGTAACTGGTTTGATTCGCGCCGTTGTGCATCGTGATCGGCGACACGAGGCTGCCGAGATCGTCCGGCACGAAGATGTCGATTGCGAGTTCCGCGCGCGCGGAGACCTGCAGATCCACTGGATCGCTCAGCATGAGCGCACCGGCTGGAACGCGGAACGACGGGCTGCCATTCACGGTCAGCTTGCGCAGCGATGAGCCGACAATGTCCCAGTCCTTGTCGTGAAGCGCGATCGAGGCGCCCGCGATGTTCAGCGGAATCGTCCCGAACGTATTCGCGAAGACCACGCGGACGCGCGTGCCGGCGATCGACGTCCGCACGATCTGGCGAAGCGTCTGATTATTCGGCGTGACCGGCGGCGGGTTTACAGGCGGCGCATTCGGTGCCGGCGCAGGCAGTACGGCCGGTCGCGCCACGAGCGCGGTCGTCCATGTCGCCACCCAGTGATCCGACGTCTTCGTCTGCGCCAGTACCGACGTCGCGGCGACGCCGGCAAACGCAATGACCGTCAGTACCCTTCGCATGGCTCCTCCTATCGAATCCCCTGCTGCTCGGCAGCGGACGCGACATTGGGCCATAACTTGATGGCCGCTGCAATGTCGCGGTCCCCTTCAACGATTTCCCCCATCCTTTTGCGCGCCACTCCGCGCGCGTAGAGCGCCACGGGGTCACCAGCATCGAGCTCGAGTGAGCGTGACAGATCCGCGATCGCCTGGTCGGGCTTCCCGGACCGCAGATAGGCCACCCCGCGCTCGGCGAATGCCCAGGCGCTCGTCGGCGTCAACTCCAGGGCGCGGGTCAGGTCTGCGATGGCGGCATCCAGCTCGGAGTTCTCCAGATGGACCAATCCACGCTCGCTCACCGCCCAGGGATCAGCGCCGTCGAGCGCGATTGCGCGATCGAGATCGCGTATCGCCTCGTCGTACGCGCCTTGCCATCGATGGAGCGATGCGCGCTGAACGCGAGCGTTCCGGTTGTCCGGATTGATCCGCACGGCATCGTCGAAATCCGACATCGCCAGGTCGGACTGCTTCGCCGAGATGTGGGCCATTCCCCGCTCGACATACACATCATCCGCGGCGGGACGAACCCGCAGCACCTCCGTGAAGTCGACGATCGCCAATTCGAATTGCCCGGCCTTTCGGAACAACACGCCACGCGCGGCCTGGGCGTCCAGCCGCTCATTGGCGCTGGCCGCCGGCGACTCGATCACCCGCGTCCGCGCACGAATCTCGTCGTCGATGATGTTGACACTCTGAGCCTGTGCCGTGTGCACAGGCAGCAGCGTCACGAGGATGAGTCCTGCTCCTCTAATTGCGATAGACATCGGTGCTCACATAGCGCAAACCTGAATCGACAACAATGGTGACCACCGTCGCGCCCGCGCCGAGCCGCTCTGCCACGCGCAATGCGGCCACCACGTTTGCGCCTGTCGATGTGCCGGCGAATATACCTTCCTGGCGCGCAAGCCGGCGCGCCATCACCTTGGCCTCTTCCGTGCTCACGGCGTCGATGCGGTTCACGAGGCGCGCGTGCCACAACGGCGGAATGAAGCCGATGCCGATTCCCTCGATCTTGTGCGACCCGGTCGGCTTACCCGAGAGGACGGCCGATTCGGCAGGTTCAACGGCGGTCACTTCAATGCGCGGGTTCCGCTCCCACAGGGCCTGCGTCACGCCATGGATGGAATGGGCGGTGCTGACCACGTGCACGAACGCGTCGATGCGGCCGTTCGTCTGGTCCCAGATCTCATTACCGAGCGGTACATAGCCGGCGACCGCGTCCTGATTATTGAGCTGGTCGCACCACCAGTGCCTTGGGCGACGGCTGATTTGTCCAGCGGTCCTGATCATTTCCTTGATGAGCGCTTCTGTAATCCTCTTCTGGTCGCTCTTCACGTCTGTGATCCGGGCGCCGAAGGCCTCCATCGTCACGCGCTTCTCGTCGCTGAATGCATCGGAGAACACGATTTCGAGCGGATGCCCTTTAGCCGCGCACGCCAGCGCGAGCGAGATTCCGGTGGTTCCGGCGGTGTACTCGACGACGGTTCCACCTGGCGGAAGCCGTCCGTCCGATTCCGCCGCTTCGATGACCGCTTTGGCCATCCGATCCTTCATCGAGCCGGTCGGATTCGCCGATTCGAGTTTTGCCAGTATCCGCGCCGATCCTGGCGGCGCAATGGTCCGGAGCTCCAGAATCGGCGTGTCGCCGATCGCCTCGAGCACTGTGCAGGACATACTGGCCTCAGCGCGCACGATCGAGCGCCTGCGCGACGTCGCCTACGATATCGCTGGTCGCCTCGCATCCGACGCTGAAACGTATGAAGCCGTCGCTGATGGCATCACCCGCCCATCGCGCGCGCCGCTCGGCCATCGAATGCACACCGCCAAAGCTCGTCGCCTCACGGACGATCGTCAGCGAACGGAGAAAGGCTTCGGCACGCGCCCGCGTGCCAAGGTCGAAGCTGACGATGGTGCCGTAGGCGCGCATCTGACGGAGGGCGACGTCGTGGCCCGGATGCGATGCAAGGCCCGGGTAGTGGACGGCGGTTACCTCAGA